>Ga0181528_10003081_pt1 | contig 10245 bp, 13 predicted proteins | sample PEATcosm2014_Bin_47_FD_119742 | JGI IMG/M metagenome (GOLD analysis project Ga0181528, IMG submission 119742) | Peatland microbial communities from MTU Mesocosm Facility, Houghton, MI, USA - PEATcosm2014_Bin10_10_metaG | ecosystem: Environmental > Terrestrial > Soil > Wetlands > Peat | place... | reverse complement strand
GCCGGCGTGATCTTGTTTACCACGTCGGCGGCCGCGTAGCCCAGCATGCGCTCGGCGCCGACGTTGAAGATTTGAATCACGCCCTTCTCGTCGGTGGCGATGCTGGAGAAGTTGGCGCTGTTGAAAATGGCGTTCTGCAAGGCGCCGGTTTTGAGCAGGGCCTCTTCACGGCCCACCTCGGCGATTGCCGCTGTTACGGTTCGGTTTGTCAAGCAGTTCTCCTTGTTACTTGGCTCTCGAAGCGAGGTCGTCAAATGCGCGGGCTACCGCGTCCGATTGCTCCCTGTAAGCGCGGGCATCGCCGTACGGCAGAAACTTTCCGTATCGGGAGTGCGTTTGCGCCAATCGACGCGCATGCTTGATGGGACAGAAATACTGCTCGGTTCGCGCCGCGATTTCCGTAATCATGGCGAGCAGCCCGTTGACGTACGAGCAATAGATACAGCCGACCTTCTCGATGGTGTTCAGGTAGGCCAGCCGGCCGCGATCGAACACCAGGTAGTCCTTGCGGCGAACTTTGGGGATACCGTAGATCGGGAAGCAGACCAGCTGATAGAGCTCAACGGAAGCGTCGACCAGCAAAAAGGGGAGCACGCAGGCATAAATCAGCGGCGACGACAGGATTACCAGCAGTCGCGTGGTCCGCAGGTGCTTCCAACTGGATTTCTTATGCCGGCGGTGCTCGATCAGCGTCTCCAACGAAGGAGACGGCGGCCCCTGGTCGTTCTTCATGATGGATTGCATGCGCACGAGCGGGGCCAAACCGATTCCGGGCTCGGTTCGCGTCCGGCGCACTCGGCTGTCATTCGCGCCTGCAGCAAGTGCGGCCGCGAGTGCAGATTCTGCACTTTTACGGCATGGCAGCATGGGGTCCGCAAAGCTCCGTGCCCGCTTGTTTACGCGCGCGGCTCGGCAGGTGCGCACAAAACCCGGTGTGGACCTGTGCTTGCAGTTACGTATCGCGAAGGAACAAAAAGATGCTTTGGACAATCTGTATAATCCTGCTGGTTTTGTGGGCCCTGGGGATGGCCACCGCCTACACCGCCGGTGGGCTGATTCACCTGCTGTTGCTGGTGGCGGTGGTGGTAATGCTATTTCGTCTGTTTCAGGGACGCAGGGTTGTTTAGTTGCGTCCAACCTTTGGAGAGTAAAGCAAATGCCTCTGATCAATATCGTTATCGCGCTGATTGTCGTCGGCGTCGCATTGTGGCTAATCAACAACTTCATCCCCATGGCCGGCAGTATCAAGACCATTCTGAACATCGTGGTGGTAGTTTCGGTTGCAATCTGGGTCCTGCAAGCCGTGGGACTGTGGGGCCGCGTAACCAGTTATCGCTTCGTGAACTGATCGTGTCCCAATGACGATCGCCGGCGCGCCCTCCTGCTGGGCGTGAGGCACGATACTATTCACCTCGGGTTCGATTTCTTCAGTAATCTTGCAGCTGAATTCTAACCCGTAAGTTTGGTATATGATTCTGCAAATCGAAGCGCGGGAAAAAGAAGGGATCGTTATTCTCGACCTCAAGGGCTTCCTTACGCTGGGTGACGGGGATTTAGCTTTGAGGGAGAGGCTGGCGACGCTCCATCAGTCCGGCAAAATCAATATCGTCTTGAACCTCAAAGAGGTCACCGAGATTGACAGCACCGGTCTGGGCACGCTGGTATTCGGGCTTGCCAAGTTGCGCAAAGCGGGCGGAAGGCTGGCGCTGCTGAACGTCAATCGGACCCATCTGAAGCTGTTCCTGTTGACCAGGCTGGCACTTGCCTTTGAGTTCTTCGACGATGAGCAGGATGCGGTGAACAGTTTCTTCCCGGATCGCGAGTTGAAGCACTTCGACGTGCTCGAGTTCGTTCAACAGCAAGAGGACGGCGCCCCGAAGGAGGCGGCTTGCTAGAATATAAGGTAGTGCCCCGATCTCCCGCAGTTTCGGGCCGGATCCTCATTGTTGACGATGACCAGGAGCAGCGCGCCGCCTTGGCCGCGATGTTAGCCGACTCCGACTTTGAAACGCAGGTGGCTTCCGACGGGTTGGAAGCGCTGGAACGGCTCGCCACCTTCAATGCAGACGTCATCATCGCGGATTTGGTGATGCCGCGGATGGACGGCTTCGAACTGCTCCGGCATTTAAAGGAACGAGGCGACTTCACTCCGGCGATCGCGCTCACGGGCTTCGGCAGCATGGAGAAGGCGCTGTCTGTGATTCACGATCTGAAGGCATTTTGGTTCCTGGAGAAACCGGTGGAACCGCGGGCCTTCAGGACACTTCTGGAGCGCGCGATCCTCTACAAGCGAAGTTTGCAGAAAACCGAAGAGCTGAAGCGCGACCTGAGCCTGCGCGGTGTACTGGGCGACATGGTGGGCACTTCGCCGGCGATGCAGCGGATCTTTGCCATCATCCGGCAGGTGGCTCCCACTTCGGCGCCGGTGTTGATTCGCGGCGAAAGCGGTACGGGAAAAGAGCTGGTGGCGCGGGAGATCCATCAGTACAGCCGCCGCGGCGACGGGCCCTTCGTGGCCATCAATGCCGCGGCCTTGCCTGAAACTCTGATTGAGAGCGAGTTGTTCGGCCACGAAAAGGGCGCGTTCACGGGGGCCATGGAGCGCTCCGCCGGGTGCTTTGAGCAGGCCCATGGCGGCACGTTATTTCTCGACGAAATCGGCGAGATGCCGCAGTCTACCCAGCCCAAGCTGCTGCGCGTTCTGGAAGACTTGAAAGTGCGGCGGCTGGGCGGTAAGCACGAGATTCCGGTAGACGCCCGCGTACTTGCCGCCACCAGTCAGGAACTCGAAACGCACCTGCGCGAGGAACTTTACTACCGGCTGAGTGTATTCCAGATTGTCATTCCTCCGCTGCGTGAGCACAAAGAAGATATCCCGCTGATTGCCGACGTCATGCTGCAGAATCTGAACAAGAAACACGGCACGCGAGTTACCGGGGTCGATGCCGAGGTGCTGAACCTTTTCCAGCGCTACGACTGGCCCGGTAATGTGCGGGAGTTGCGCAACATTCTGGAACGGGCAGCCATCATGGCAGGCGAAGGTTTAATCCGAGTGAACGACATGCCTTCCCCAGGGCTTGGCGTCAGCCCCGGCCCGTACTCCCGGCAACCAGGCCGGCCCGATGCTCCCATCCTGCCCAAGCCTGGCCAGCCGCTCGAGAAACTGGAGGAGGCTTACATCTTATTGACCCTCGATCACGTGGGCGGCAATCGCAAACGGGCAGCCGAGATGTTGGGGATCAGCCTCCGAACGCTGCAGAACCGCATCGCCGGACTGCGCGAAGAGGGAAGGTCGGTTGGAACCTGATCGGGCGGCCGGGTCTCTGCTCGGCGCCTTGCCGCGTATTTGCCGGCAGGCATCCAGCGATTGGGTGCACGATAATGTTCCGCGCCTGGGCGCCGCGGTGGCATTCTACACGCTGCTGTCGCTGGCTCCCGTCATCGTCATCGCCGTCGCCCTGGCTGCCGTAGTTTACGGGCGGGAAGCTGCCGAAGGCCGGCTGGCAGCGGAGATCGCCGGAGTGGCCGGTCCGGCGGCGGCGAAGACCATTCAGGAAATCATCAAAGGCGGGAATCAGCCTCGCATCGGCGCGATTGCGACCGTCCTGGGCCTGGCGATCCTGGCATTTGGGGCGTCTTCCGTCTTCGTGGAGTTGCGCGACTCGATGAACACCATCTGGCATGTTTCGCTTCCCCCTTATCGAAGCAATGCCGCCACCATGATGCGCCTCATCAGGGAACGCTTCTATTCGTTTGCGACAGTGGTGGGCACAGGCTTCCTGCTGCTGGTTTCTCTGGTGATGAACGCCTGGATGCTGGCCATGAGGATTACAGTGTCGCGGGCCGCCACGTGGATCATTTCGTGTCTCCTGATAGCGGTGCTGTTCGCAGTCCTTTACAGAATCGTACCGGACGTGGAACTAAGATGGAGCGACGTGGCTCTGGGAGCCGCGATCACCTCCGTGCTGTTCATGGCCGGCAGGGAGTTTGTAAGGCTATACTTCGCGCATGCCAGCTTCGGCGCGACGTATAGCGCCGCCGGCTCGCCGATTGTGGTGCTGCTCTGGGTATACTACTCGGCGCAACTGTTCTTTTGGGGCGCCGAATTCACCAAGGTGTACGCGAAGACCATGGGATCGCGACGCCTGGTTTAGGGCAGACTCAAAAATAACTGTGGCGCAGACACTTTTGGCTGCAGCCTGAAGGCTGCGCCATGCCATTTGCGGAAGACACTCTGAAAAAATCGTTACTTCGCCTGGCCGCACATGTCGGGGGCCTCATTGAAGCGCGTACCTCGGACTGGGCCGCGCGCACCGCATAGAGACGGTCCAAAATCGCGTTGCTGGGGCGTCACGGTTGGATTCCCTGCACCGCGATTCTCCCTGCGGTGGCGCCCCCGCCCTGCTCTGCCGGGCGGACAAGGCATTAATCTTCCGTGAGCTGCATTTCCCAGCCCCCCGCCTAAAAAACCCCCGCCGGAGCGGAGAACGTGAAGTTATTGGTGTTCAAAGTGTATGTGGTATGACTGCCTTCGCCGCCGCCCCACGCGTAATAGAACTTGAACACCGGCGCGCCGCCGACCTGCACGATGAAGCCGGCGCCCAGACTGTGGTGGAACTGCGAAAAACCGATATCGGAACGCTGCTCGGCCACCCGGCCGGTGTCATAGAAGGCGAGCGCGGCGATCGGTCCCCAGATGGTGTGCGTGTACTCCGTTTGAAAGACCAGCAGACTCGGCGCACGGTAGCGGTAATCGCGATAACTGCGCAGCGCGTCCACGTTATTGATGTCGGTTCCGCCGAGAGTGGGCTGGAGGTAGAAGGGCATCTGATTGCCGCCCGAGGTAGCGGTGTCCGCTAACCGCGCACTCACCGAAATGGTGCCGAGATCCGTCTTGCTGGCCGGGTGATAGCGATTGATGAAAATGGCGTCCAGGCGGCTGAACGAATAGGGACTGCCGCTGGTGTCGTGGAACCACTTGTACGCGGTCGTCAGAGTAGACGAAAGACCGTTCATGCGCGGCGAGACCGGGTAGATCCAATCGATGCCGCCGCCCCACACAATGTAGGTCGTGGGCGTATCGAGCGCCGGGGTCTGGGAGGCGTTGAATGTCCGATCGATGGAAGGCTCGGGCCCGCCGGACACGCCCGAAGTGGTGTTCCATAGCCCCGCGAGCCCTCCGGTCACGCCGAAGCCGCCCGGCACCGGGATGGCGATGTGGCCGCCGGCGGTGGTCTGCACCAGACCGAACAGAGATTGATTCTTGAGCGAACTCGCGTTGCCCTCGCCGTAATATGCCATCTGCGGCAGGCTGTAATGCTCGACGTCGAGAGTGGCGTGGATGTGCTGGTCCTGCGCGCTATTGGCGCTGCCCCAGATGTCGAGCTTGGCGCCGGCCGTCCAGAATCCGTTGTAGGAACCGCGCGCTTCCGCACTGCCGCTGAAGCGCAGCGGCGCCGACGAAAGGGCGCGCTCCAGATTGTAGACCAGGCCACCGGCGAAGCCGCTGCCTGGAACGATTCCGCCCACCGAGGGATGGATACCGTCCCCCGTAAAAAGGGTGCTGCCGAAGTCGATGCCTTTCGACACGCGATCGATGCCCGTGGTCTCGAAGATATGGCACCATTTCCGCTGCGTTTCCACGAACTGGGTATGTTCCACGGAAGCCAGCCAGGAGTGGGGTCCACTCTTGGCCCAGGCGGCATTTTCCTGGCCGGCCCGCGAGTCGCAGGTCGCGGCGGCACAGGCGATGCCTGTGCCGATCGCAGTGAGCGCCCACGCATGTAGACCGCGTTTCATTGACCGGTTCCCTCGGCTGTGGCTTGCCCGGCTTGCGGGTGCAGGACGGCCATGGCTTTCGCCACAAACGCGGACGCATCGCCCTCGGTTTTTACGGCTGTTGGATCCATCTGCGCGGCCATCTGGGGATTCACGGCGGTGAGCGCCTGATGGACTTCGTTGACATGGTCGATGTGGAGTTGGGCCGCGGGCGCGGCGGCGCGCGACACGGCATCCGCGGAGAGCGCGGCGGGCTGCGCCGACCAGTCCGGCTGGTCGTCGCGCGGGGCGATGTCTTCCAGCAGTCCCAGGAACGTGTTGGCATATTGCTCGCGAGCGAAAGGCGCCTTGGCCAGCGGGTCGCCGATGAACTGCGCGGTCGCGGTGGCAGGAATGGACGCGTGCTCATACAGGGTGTTGTCCACTTTGCCCGCGCTCATGTAGGGCGAAATCACCAGGGCCGGAACGCGCACGCCATAGCGGTCGAAGCCGAATGGTGGGGCCGTGGAGGTGAATCCATCGGTGTGCGCAACAGCCGGCGGCGCCACATGATCGAAAATGCCGCCGTGCTCGTCCCACACGACCAGCAGTAAAGTGGAATGCCAGGTGTCCGGGTTCGAGCGGACCGCCTCATACACCTGGCGGATGAAGTTGTCGCCGGCCTGGACGTTGTGATCGGGGTGCTGATCGCCGGCGATGACTGCGCCATTGTCGTAATAGGGTGGCTCGACGAAGGAGTACTGCGGCAGGCGATTCTTTTTGCAGTCGTCCTGGAAATCGCCCCAGAGGCCGAAGAACTGGCTCTGGGAATTGAGCAGGAAGGTCAACCCCATGGTGCCGCTCCAGGGGGCGTAATAGTAAATCTTCCCCTGGGCGCCCGCCGCCTTCAGGCGCGAGTAAATATTCGGCTGATTGGCGAAGTAGACCGGCGACATGTCGACGCGCCCGAAGGACGTTCCGAAATGCGCGAAGGCGCGATTGGGCAGCGTGGGTCCGGGCACGGAGGAAAACCAACGGTCGCAGACCGCGTAGGCGCGGGCCAGGGCGGCGGTGTTAGGCAACTGCGCGGGCGTGAAACAGTACATCACGCTCTGCGGGTCGCCGCCCATCTGCTGATAACTTTGGGCGAAGCCCGACATGGTGGGCTCGCCAGCGGGAGATCCGAACGGGACGCCGTACATCTGGAAGTAAACGTCGTCCACGTCGTGGCCGGGATCGGCTATCAACTGACCCTGGTAGGCGGCGCCGGAAACGGTGCGGTGCGGTTCGCCATCGGCGTCGGGGTTGGAGTAGAGGTTATCGGCAATACCGTCGATATTGATGTTCCCGGTCATGAGGTAACCGAGCAGGTGGTCGAACGACCGGTTTTCCATCATCAGCACGACGATGTGTTTGATATTCGGATTCGGACTCGCGCTCATGGGACCCTCCTAAAGAAACAGACGGATGCCCTATGATAGGGGGCCCAAAAGAGACGCGCGGCTATTGCAGCCGCGGGCGCATGGCCTCGTTGGAGATGAGGCCGTCGAAGATGGCCAGCACCTGCTTACGGTAGGCGTAGACGCGGTGCAGGTTTTCGACGAAACTGGCTTCGAAATCGCGCGCGCGCATCCACTTGTCCATCATGGTGCGGGGCACGTCGATGTCCTGACGCAAGGTCTCGACGTCGTGCCCGCGCAGAAAGAGGCCATAAAAGAAAGCGGCTTCCCGTTGGGGCGCCAGGGGGTCGAAATCGTCTCTCGCCATCATAAACAAAGCAGCGAAAATGTCAGTATACCGATGGCCCCGAGGGGAGGGCAAGTCCCAAATCGCGGCGGACTGCTACTATTGACGCGATGCCTATCCTCATTACCGCCCCCACCCGCGTGGAAGCCGCGGGGAACAAACCGAAGCTGATCGATGAGTACATCGGACGCGTGAATTCCGCTCATGAAAAGTTAAGTATCGCCCATATGCGAAGCCCCGGAGGATGGTTGGAGCCCGGCCAGACGCCCGAGTTCGAGGAGTTTACGATTGTCTTACGGGGAACAATGCGGGTGGAGTACCGCGGTGGCGCACTGGAAGTACATGCCGGCCAGGCGGTGCTGGCCCACGCAGGTGAATGGGTGCGATACAGCACGCCGCTGGCGGAGGGGGCGGAGTATATCGCGGTGTGCGTGCCGGCATTCTCGCCGGCTAGCGTCCACCGCGATTCGTGACCGGGGGCGGTGACGTAGAGGAGCGGGCCGCGGCTGCGGGGCCGCCACGCGTACGAAACTCGTAGCGCTGGAATTTCACCGCGGCGCGGTGGTTTTCCGACCGCACCACCCGCCCGGTAGCGACAAACTGCAGCGGGCATTTTCCGCCGAGCAGCGCCGGCCAGGTCACGGACAGTTCCACCAGGCGGCCCAACGGGATGCGCTCCTCGGTAGTGAAGAGGAGCCCGCCGCTGCCAAAATTGAGTGTCTTCCCCGATCCCCTGGTCTTGAGCGCCTTGGCATGGGTGACGACATACTTCACGTCTTCCGTAACAGGAAAACGACTAGTCTCCCGGCGATCGGTGTTTCCTCCGAAACCTGCACTTCCTTCGCGAGTGCTTTCTTGCATGTTCATTCTATAATGCGTATTCTCGTCCAACACCAACAATAGAACAATCGTTCTAATAGTGGAAGAAAGTTTCTGGTACTTTTTCCCGGAATTCACCCCATTACGTAAAGCCAAAACTTACATTCTGATATTCTGGCCTCATGGATCAGGAGCAACTCCGTTCGTTGTTCGAACAGGTTCGCGACGGTGCGGTGGATATCGACGCGGCTATGGGGCGGCTGCGCCACATGCCTTTCGAAGATCTCGGCTTCGCAAAAATCGATCATCATCGCGCGCTCCGCCATGGCATTCCGGAAGTGGTATTCGCCAAGGGCAAGACGGCCGATCAAGTGGTCGCCATCGCCGGCAAACTGCTGGAGAACTCACACAACGTGCTGATTACCCGCGCCGATGCGGACTGCGCCCGGGCCGTAACCGCGGCCCTCGCTGGCGCGGAATATTCGGCCCTCTCGGGAGCCATTCGCTTCTGGCGCGACAAGACGCTGCACGGCAAAGGCCGGATCGCGATTGTGTGCGCCGGAACCAGCGACATGCCTGTAGCCGAAGAGGCGCGGTTCACGGCCGAAGTGATGGGCAATGAAGTGGAGACCATCTTCGATATCGGCGTGGCCGGTATTCATCGCCTGATGAGCAATCGCGAGAGGCTCTCGGAAGCCCGCGTGATCGTGGTTTGCGCGGGAATGGAGGGCGCCCTTCCCAGCGCGGTGGGTGGAATGGTTTCCTGCCCGGTGATCGCTGTTCCCACCAGCGTGGGCTACGGCGCCAGCTTCCACGGATTGGCCGCCCTGCTGGGAATGCTCAATAGTTGCGCCAGCAATGTAACGGTAGTGAATATCGACAACGGATTCGGCGCGGGATATGTCGCCAGTTTGATTAATCGCCTATAAGGGGCGCGGACCCCGCTTCCGCTATCACCCGATTTCGGCAGAACAGCCGGCGGCTCAGCCAATACGCCGGCACTCCCGCGATTACCAGAATCGCTCCCAACTCAAGAGCGTTCATGGGTCCGACCGGCTCGGTCTGATTGCGCACCATGGTCAGGACCAGGAGCGCCAGCGGCAGCACTCCCACGCCGATGGCGCCCGCCAGCCCGCCGGGAATGCGGTACGGCCGCGGCAGATCGGGCTCGCGAATGCGCAGCGCCACCAGCGCGGCGAACTCCAGCAGCAGACTCAAGCCGGTGAGCAGCACATCCAGCACCACCAATTTGACGAAACTCAACCGCAGGCAGACCATCCAAGCCGCTGCGCAGGAGACCAGCGCCACTGTGGGCGCGCCGCTCACCGGATGCCGGCGGGCAAACACACGGGGCAGCAAACCGTCGTCCGCCATTACCGCCGGCAGCCGCGAATATTGCATGGTCTGCGCGTTCAGCGTGCCCCACGCGCCCAGCACACCGCCGATGGTGATGAGGACGGCGATGACTTCACCAGTGCCGGCGTTGGGGATCACGGCTTTAGCCACATCGGCCCAGCCTCCCGTACCCCAGCGATTGGCATCCAGTCCGGTGACGGCGACGGCGGCGATCGGCAGCACGTAGGTGAGCGCCACCAGCGCCACCGCGCCTGCCATGGCGAGCGGGAAGGTGCGCTGCGGACGGTCCACCTCGTCGGCCACGGTGGACGCGTAGTCCCAGCCCATGTAATTCCAGAGAGCCACCAGAATTCCGCCGAGCAGGTCGATGTGATGGAGCGGAGCGGCCCCGGCGGAGGGCGCGCCGCCGTGGAAGAATCCGTAAACCGTCAGCACCGCGAAGGGAGCCAGCATCGCCACCCCCATGGCCACGCAACTATCGCCGATGGATTTCGCGCCCAACAGGTTCCACGCCGCGGCGGCGGCCACCAGCGCTACCGCCAGGGCGGCGCCGCGCCCGCCGGCGGT
>Ga0181528_10003080_pt1 | contig 10245 bp, 7 predicted proteins | sample PEATcosm2014_Bin_47_FD_119742 | JGI IMG/M metagenome (GOLD analysis project Ga0181528, IMG submission 119742) | Peatland microbial communities from MTU Mesocosm Facility, Houghton, MI, USA - PEATcosm2014_Bin10_10_metaG | ecosystem: Environmental > Terrestrial > Soil > Wetlands > Peat | place... | reverse complement strand
GTTTGACTACCGAGTCATGATGTTCCTATTCTTCCTCGACGAACTGGACGTCATCGAGCAAGACGTGAGGGGAATCGTCCTTGAAGGACAGGTCACCGAGGTTCGCCGAGCCCCGCACGCCTCGAACCGACTGCCTGGACGCTACGTGCTTCGTCGACGCGACTTTCTCGCCGACTACGGGGGCACCCTCGATCAGGCCGCTCGCTCGGCCTACCGCGACCTCGTCGGCGCTGAACCTCCCGGTCGCGTGGCGGTCCTCGCGAACCTCGCCTCGCTTGGCTGGAACTTCAATCCCATCACGCTCTACTACTTCTTCGATGGCGAGCGAGTGGCGTGCGCGATCGCCGAAGTGACCAATACCCCCTGGGGTGAACGCCACCTCTACGTGCTCGGCCCCCCGGGCACGGTGGTATTCGACAAGGCACACCACGTGTCGCCGTTTCTCGAGATGGCGGGTCGTTACCGACTGACGTACTCGACGCCTTCTGAGAGGCTTCGCCTCGCGATGACCCTCTTCGACCCGGCGCCGGAACTGCGAGAGGGACTTGGCCCCCGGCGTTTTTGCGCGACCATGAGTTTTGAGCGGTTCGAGCTCGCGAGTGCTGAGGTCGCTCGCGCGTCTCGACGCTACCCCGACATGGCGTTTAGAGTTTCCTTTCGTATCTACGTTCAAGCGGCTCGTCTGTTCACCAAGCGCATCAAGTACGTGCCGCACCCAGCGTTAGCGAAAGGCGTCACGAATGTCCCAAGTCCCTGAGGGAACGATTGCGCCGGAGGGCTTCTTGCCCACGCGTCGTCAACACTTCTCTCGTCTCGCGCGATGGATCTTTCTGCGCCTCGTGAGTGCGAAGAGGATGGAGAACGTGGGTACCTTGCAACTCACGGAGGCCTGGGGCGATCGTCGCGTTCAACGCACCCTCGGCGCCGGGGAACTGCGTGCCGAGATGACCATTCACGACCGCGACGCGTACGCCGCGATCGTCTTCGCGGGCTCGCGGGGCATGGGTCGCAGCTACGTGAACGGTTTGTGGGACACCGAAGACATGGGTGCCGTCGTGCGCTACCTCTTTCGGGTGTCCCAACCGGTTCGACTGCGACAAGACCGGCGCGCGCGACGCCGGATAGTTCTCTTTGGTGGTGCGCCGTGGTGGCTGCGCGCGATACTTCGACGCGAGCCGCGCGGCCCCGCTCGCTCGCGCGACCGCAACAACATCCACGCGCACTACGACCTCTCCAACGAGTTCTTCGAGTTGATGCTCGACGAGACGCTCGCCTATTCGTGCGCGATATTCAAAGATGACTCGACCACGCTGCACGAGGCCCAGGTCGAGAAGTTCGATCGAATCTGTCGCAAGCTCGCCTTGGGGGTGAACGACCACGTCATCGAGATCGGTACGGGTTGGGGAGGCTTCGCGCTGCACGCCGCCGAGCACTACGGAGCCAAGGTCACCACCACCACGATCTCTGAGAATCAGCGTCACGCGGCCGAACAACGAGTGAAGGAGGCCGGCCTCGGTCACCTGATCACGGTGCTCGGTGATCACTACAGCGACCTGAAGGGAAAGTTCGACGCGTTGGTCTCGATCGAGATGATCGAGGCGGTCAACTGGCGCCACTACGAGGACTTCTTCAAGAAATGTTCGACGTTGCTCACTGAGAAGGGCCGTATGGCGATCCAGGCGATCACCATCGCCGACCAGAGTTACGAGCGCGCCAAGCGTCGCAAGGATTTCATCCGCGACCTGATCTTTCCCGGCGGTTGTCTTCCGAGCATTGCGGCGATCACGTCGAACGTCGCCGGGGCGACCGACCTTCGTCTGGTGGACCTGGAGGACATCGGACTGCACTACGCCCGGACACTTCGCCTGTGGGCGCGCAACGTCGATGAGCGATTCGACGAGATTCGAGTTCTGGGCTTCGACGATCGATTCAAGCGGCTCTGGGACATGTACTTGCATTACTGCGAGGGCGCGTTCCTCGAACGTCACATCTCGGACGTCCAACTCGTCTTTCACAAGCCCGGCGCACCAGTTCGTCCCGGGTATCGAGTGAGTTAGGCGAGCATCGACTGCACGTCTTGGGCGGCGCGGCGCCCCGAGCCGATGCTCGCGGGAATACCCACCCCGTCGTAGGCCATGCCCGCGAGGGCGACGCGCAGTGCTGCACTGGCCTTCCTCGCGTCGGCGACCAACTGTTCGTGACCAACGTGATACTGCGGCAACGCGCGAGGCCAGCGTTGGACCAGTGACGCGCGGCGAGGCCCGAACTGACCCAAGAGCACCCGAAGTTCGTCCGCGACCCGTAGGGTCAGTTCCTGGTCGTCGAGCTCGTTCGCTCGTTCGTCGTCGACCCGGCCCACGTGGGCGCGAAGCAGGACCTCGCCGTTTCGTCGAAGGTGAGGCCACTTTCGATCGAGCAACGTGATCGCGGTCACCATCATGGTGTCATCGTGCGCCCAGCGCGTGGCGAGCGGCACCAGGACACCGGTGCCGCGCGGGGGCAGGGTCACGTCCTCACTCGCCAAACAGAACGTCACCATTGACGCGCCCGCGAACTCAACGTCCTCGAGGGTTCGCAACGCGCCGGCGTGGACCCCGAGCAGTCGGCCCGCCACGTTCGCCGGCGCAGCCATTATGACCGCGTTCGCGGGAGTGGTGGTGGTGGGCGTGTCGACTTCCCAGGGGTAGGAGCCCGCAGGTGTTCGACGCAGGGCGCTGACCCCAACGCCCGTACGCACCACGACGCCACGTTCTTTCAATCGTTGCTCGAGTGCGGTCGCCAGTGAACCAACGCCGTCCACGAGCGTTAAGAACAGCGGCGCGCTCTGGACTCGTGGCGACGCCGGTCCGGGATTCACCGGTCCCGCCGAGCGAAGCGACTTGGTGAGCGAGCCGCCCTGGCGCGCCGCGTTGAGCAGCGCGGGAAAGACCGAGCGCGCCGAGAGTTCGTCGATGCGACCAGCTTGGATGCCGCCGATCATTGGCTCGATGAACTGGTAGCTCAACTCGTCGCCCAGCTTCGTGCGCACGATCTCGCCGATGCTCGCGTCCTCACCGACGAGGAGTCGACGCGGAAGCCACTGGTCACGTCGCAGGTGCCAGCGCGCGCCGCGCGATAGACCCTTCAGTCCCTTGAGGTCCCGGACGTTGGTGGGTACGCCGAGTACGAGACCCGAAGGTAATTCGTAGAGGGCGTCGCGCAGGTAGATCGACGCACCGCTCGCGTCGATGGCTTCGAGCTGGTCGTCGAGACCGAGTTCTCGCACGAGCTCGAGCGCCTCGGGTCGACGAGCGAGGAAGCCGTCGGCCCCCAGGTCGACGCTGCGTCCGGCGAACTGCGTGGTCGCCAAGGTGCCGCCGACCCGTGGCGCACTCTCGATGATCTCGATGCGCGCGGTGTGCTCGTTTGGTCCCGTTTCAGCGCCAGAGAGTTCCCAGGCGGCGCTGAGCCCGCTGATCCCCGCGCCGACGATGACGACTGAGGGGCGCACCACCTAGAAGGTCGCTTCGTGCACGACCTGGGCGAGGATGTCCACGAACTGCGGGTCGTCGTTGAGCGACGCCGTTCGCACCAGGTTGAGCCCGATCTCGCGCGCGACTGCCTGGGCCTCGATGTCGATGTCAAAGAGGACCTCGAGGTGGTCGGCGACGAAACCGATCGGGCACGAGACCACGTCGCTCAACCCGGCCGCCCGCTTCTCGCGTAGCACCACCAGGATGTCGGGTCCAATCCAGGGGTCCGCGGTGCGTCCCGCTGATTGCCACGCGACGTCAAAGCGGTCGAGGCCCGCGAGACTCGCCGCGCGTCGGGCACTGTCGTACAACTGGTCGGGGTAGCGATCACCCTCGCTCAGGATCTTTTCGGGCAGTGAGTGAGCCGAGAAGATCACCTCGGTCGTGGCGCGTCGCGATTCGGGGATCGTCGCCAACGCCTCGTTCACTCGTCGAGCGATGAGTTCGAGGAACCCTGGTTGCTCGTACCAGGCGCCGATCTCGATGAACTCGATGTCGGGTCCGAGCGCTTCGCGCGCGCGACTCATGTACTGGTCGGTGGACATCGACGACGAGTGCGGAGCGAGCACGAGGCCGATCACGAGGTCGAACCCGTCGTCGCCAAAACTCGCGGCGGCCTCTTCGAGCAGCGGTGGTTCGTACTTCGATCCAAAGCGCACGTCGTACATCCCGGGCGCCAGCCGTTCGAGCGCGGCGGCCACGCCCGCGACCTGGTCGGCGGTGCGCTGGGCGAGGGGCGAGGTGCCCCCAATGGCGTTGTAGCGACGCACCAGGTCCGCGAGCAGTTCGGGACTGGGCGCACGGCCGTGCCGAATTCGCGTATAGTACGGCTCGACGTCCTCGGGCGTCGACGGCGTGCCGTAGGCCATGATCAGGACTCCGGTCTTCACGCGACGCCAGCCCTTCCCTCGTCGTGCACGACGCGCACGACGGCCGCCAGGACGGCGGGGTCGGTGTGGGGCAGGACACCGTGGCCGAGATTGAAGACGTGTCCGCTTCTCGTTCCCGCGCGCGCGAGGACTTCGCGCGCGGCCTCCACGCCCAGTTGCTCGCCGCTCAGACAACGGGCCGGGTCCAAATTGCCCTGGACGGCCCGGTCGCCCACGCGACGACGACCCTCGTCGAGGTCGACGTGCCAGTCGATGCCCATCACGCTCGATCCGGCTCTGGCCATGAGGTCCAGTAGCTCACCGGTGCCCACGCCAAAGAGGATGGTCGGCACGCCCAGGTCGGCGACGCCTTCGAAGACCCGCTGGGACGCGGGTAGCGCGAATCGCTCGTATTCGTCGCGCGTGAGCGAGCCCGCCCACGAGTCAAACAGTTGCAGGGCGCGCGCGCCGTGGGCGACCTGGAGTCGAAGAAAGGAAATAGTGATCGCGACGAGTCGGTCCAACAATTGTTCGAACAGCGCGGGATCCGCGTGCATCATGCTCTTGATCAGTGCGAAGTCGCGCGTGGGCGCGCCCTCGACGAGGTAGCTCGCGACGGTGAAGGGTGCGCCCGCGAAGCCAATGAGGGGCGTGTTGGAACTTTCGAGCTCCTTCACCACGAGGTCGACGGTTTGGGTGACGTAGGCGACGTCGAGTTCGCTGAGGTCGCGCAGTCGTTCGAGGTCGGCGGCCCCCTTGAAGGGTTGGTCGATCACTGGTCCACGCCCGGGTACGACCTCGACGCCGAAGCCAATGGCGTAATAGGGCACCACGATGTCCGAGAAGAGGATGGCCGCGTCGACGCCGTAGCGGCGAACCGGCTGCATCGTGACTTCACAGGCTACGGAGGGGTCGCCAATCGCGTCCAGGATCGAGCCGCTCGCGCGCAGCGCGCGGTACTCGGGTAGCGAGCGTCCGGCCTGGCGCATGAACCACACCGGGACGTGCGCGACGCTCTCGCCTCGACACGCCCGCAGAAAGACTGGGTCGCTCACTGGTCTCCTCTTCGTTGCTTCCAATCTAGGGGAGTCACTTGGAAGGCCGATTGGCGAGACGTCGTGCGAAGTCCTCTAGACTTGTCAGACCCCAATTTGGGGCGGGAAGAGGATGTCATGGCTCACGAACGCGAGGTCGCCGAAGAACAAGCGTTCCTCGACCGTGCCCTCGAGGCGCTCGACCACATGCGCGACGAGGCCCGGTCACTGCGTGACAGTGCGGCCGTCGCGAACATGCGTGGAGCGGGCGACCTGGTAGAGCGCGACGTCGTGATGGGTACTGCCTTACACCGCCTCGATCAGCTGGCGATTGGCGATCAGCCGCTCTTTTTTGGTCGCATTGACTACAACCCCGACGCGGTGGGCGCGATCGACGTGTATCACGTCGGGCGTCTCGCGGTCTCGGACGATCAGTTGAATCCACTCGTGGTGGACTGGCGAGCGCCGGTCGCCGAGGCGTTCTACCGCGCCACGGGCGTCGAGTCACTCGGTCTCTCGCGGCGTCGTCACGTCGCGATCCGCGGCCACGAGGTGACCGGGGTCGAGGATGAGTACTTCGCTGACGCCTTTGGCGAGTTGGCGTTGCCCGAGGACGAAGTACGCAACGCGACCGACGAAGGTCTCGTCGAGGGCGGACTCGCCCTCGGGGGGCCGGGCGCGCTGCTCGCCGCCCTCGGTCGAGCCAGGACCGGACGGATGGGCGACATCGTCGCCACGATTCAAGGCGAACAGGACCAGATCATTCGCAGTCCGCTCGCGGGCGTGTTGCTCGTCCAGGGTGGACCCGGTACCGGCAAGACCGCCGTTGCCTTACACCGGGCCGCGTACCTGTTGTTCACCTACCGCGCGACCCTGGAACGTCAGGGTGTACTGGTCGTGGGTCCCAACCCGCTCTTTCTGAACTACATCGAGAACGTGTTGCCGTCCCTCGGTGAATCCGGGGTCACCCTCTCGACGATTTCGGGACTCGTGACCAACGTGGAGATCCGTGGCGAGGACAGCGAGGAGGTCGACCAACTGAAGGGCGACAGTCGCATGGCGACCCTCGTCGCGCGCGCGCTGCGCACGCGCCAACGTGCGATTCGCACCGACGTGACGATTCCGGTCGGTCGAGCGATCGTCACACTGAAGAGTCGTTACACCGAAGACGTCGTCGAACGCGCCCGTCGTCGACCCGGCAACCACAACCAACGACGTTCAGCCGTGGGACGCGAACTCGCGAATCGTCTCGCTCAGGAGTACCACGAGCGTTTCGTCCGCGAGGGCGTCGACGAGGTGAGCGCCGTGGGCGAACTCGCCGACCTCATTCGCGCGACGCCGCAGTTCAAAGAAGTGCTTCAGCGCATCTGGCCGCGACTCAGCGGACAGGAGTTGCTGCACGACCTCTTCGGGGCACCGGCCTTGCTGCGCGCGGCGGGTCAGGGACTGTTCAGCGACGCCGAGCTCGAACTGCTCGCGCGAAAGCGCTCCGCGTCGCTCGAAGAGATCGAGTGGACCAAGGCCGACGCGGCGTTGATCGACGAGGCCCGGGTCCTTCTCGGTCCGCGCAAGCGCCCACGACCGGCGCTCAAGAGCGCCGAGAACGGGATCCTCGAGGGCGTCGACCTGGACGCGTACGCCGGTGACGTGCGCGCGGCGGCCCTTCGCGAGGCCCAGCGCAACACTCCCCAGCAATCAACCGAACTCGATGAGGCTGAATTCGTTACTTACGGACATATCGTCGTGGACGAAGCCCAGGACCTCTCGCCCATGGAGCTTCGAGTCCTCAAGCGGCGTGACCTGACGGGCTCGATGACGATCGTGGGCGACATGGGTCAGGCGACCACTGCGTCGAGCTCGACGTCATGGAACTCCGTGCTCGAAATCCTCGACCCGCGTCGCACGCCCAATCGGGTGGACCTCACGGTCAGCTACCGCACGCCAGAAGAGGTCCTCGACTTCGCCGCGCCGACCTTGCTGAAGGCGACGCCGGGACTCGTGCCACCGCGTCCCGTGCGCCGTGCCGGTTTCACGCCGATCGTCGAGATCGTGGCACCCGATGACTTCGCGGCGACGCTCGTGCGTGCGGTGCGCCGTGAGGTCGAAGCGGTCGCGCCTGGTCGAGTCGCGGTGATCGTGAGCGCGCGACGCGTGACGGAGATAATGGAAATCTTGAATACGAATGGCGCCGAGGCGGTCGACCCTCGTGAGCATGACTCCAAAGGACTCGGCGCCGATCTGGTGGTGTTGAGTGCCGAAGGTGCCAACGGGCTCGAGTTCGACGCGGTCATCGTGGTGGAACCTTCGCAGATCACGAGCCGCGGTTCAGAGGATCCGAGTTCGTCGAGCCCACGCGGTCTGCGCACGCTCTACGTGGCCATGACCCGGCCGACCAGGCGCCTCGCGATCGTCGCCTGCGGGGCGCTGCCCGAGACCCTACTGTAATTCTTCTCAGCCCGTGTTCGCATGGGGCCAGCCGAATCCGCTAGAAAGGTAGGCGTGAGTCAGGCGATTCCCCTCGATGGCCTGGCGAAGCAAGAGAAGATAGTCCACGATCGACCGCCGATGCTGGCCATTGGCGTGATGATTTGGCTCGGCAGCGAGCTGATGTTCTTCTCGGGACTCTTCGCCGCGTTATTTACTATCCGAGCCCACCTGGCCGCGTGGCCCCCCAAGGGCACGCACCTGGACGTGCTCCAGTCGGGCATCTTCACCCTCATCCTGATCTCCTCGTCGTTCACGATGCAGTGGGCCGTGTGGCTCATCGAGCACCGTCGGCGCCGGGAGGCCCGTAACTGGGTGATCCTCACGATGATCCTGGGCACGTTGTTCATCTCGAACCAGGCCTACGAGTGGACGCACCTGACCACGCGCTGGTACACGAACTCCTACGGCTCAGTGTTCTTCATCACCACCGGCATCCACGGGTTGCACGTGTTCCTCGGACTCGTGGCGATGGCGTTTCTGCTCTTTCGCATGCGTGGTCGCGAGGGTGACCCGGGTGAGTTGTCGACCTTCCAGGGCGTGAGCTACTACTGGCACTTCGTCGACGTGGTCTGGATCGGTCTGTACTCGTCCCTCTTCTTGCTGAAGTAGTTAGAGCGTGACGTCTCCTCTCTTCAAGCGTGCCGCCGTATTCTCGTTCGCCGCTCTCGTGGGCGTCGGCCCGTTGCTCGTGTTCGCCAGCGTCTCGGGAGCCTCGAGTTCGCCGCACACCGCCTACCAGACCACGCGCAAGGATGCCGGTACGCCCAACTCGTCCAAGGTCACGGTGAATCCCACCACGGGCGTCGTGATCAGTTACGGCGACAAGTACATCACTTACAACGCGCCTTCGACAGCCCTCGTGACCCTGGGCCAGGCGCTCTTCTTGCAGAACTGCGCCTCGTGCCACGGCACCGAGGCCAACGGCGTGCCCGCGAATGGCACCAACGGCTCGTTCCCGGACCTGGTGGGACTCGGACCCGCGACCATCGACTTCTGGGTGGACTCGGGTCGCATGCCCGCCGCCGACGTACGCGCGGTCCAGGCCATTCGCCATACCCCTCGTCTTAACAAGGCGCAGGCCGTCGCGATCGCGGCGTGGGTGAACTCGCTCAATCCGAGTTACCCCGACATTCCGACCCCGCACTTGAAGAACGCCAACGTCTCGGACGGCGCGGCGCTCTTCGCGCTCAACTGCGCCTCGTGTCACACGATCGAAGGTGACGGCGACGCGCTGGCGAGCGACACCTTCTCTCCGTCGCTTCGAAACATCCCGGCCTTCGAAGTGGTCGAAGCGGTGCGCACCGGCCCGGCGAACATGCCCCGCTTCACCGGCAACCTGAGCGACCAGCAGGTTGACGACATCGTCGAGTACGTCACCACCGAGATCCAGCACCCCCAAAACCCTGGCGGCTTCGGACTCGGGGGACTGGGCCCGGTCGCCGAGGGCTTCGTCGGGCTCCTCTTGGGCGTGGGCATCTTGATCCTCCTCGCGTACTGGGTAGGAGAACGCCAATGAGCGAGCACGACGAACTTCGCACGCCGGTCTCGCTCCAAGGCATCGCGGCCGACGATCCGCATCTCCAACCCGCGGCGCGCAATCCTCACCTGGTCGAGCGCGTCATCGCGGTCTGCTTCGTACTGGGTCTGCTCTTGGTGGCGGGCTTTGGCGCGTGCTTCTGGGTGAACGCCAAGCCCTGGACGTTGGGGGCGACCATGGGTGGGGGACTGTTCTTCCTCGGTCTCGGCCTCATCGCCTGGGGTAAGTACCTCATGCCACGTGGGCCCTTCGTCGAGGAGCGTCACGACTTCCACTCGACCGACGATGAGCGGTCCGCCTTCAACGCGGCGATCACCGGCCGCGGTGGTCTCGAGGTCAAGCGGCGGGGTCTGCTGCTCGGCCTGTTCGCGGTGGGCGGCGGCATCATGACCCTGGCCCTGCTGGTACCCGGGCTGCGGTCCCTCGGTCCGAAGCCGGCCAAGTCCGAGGACCCCCACGGCTCGACCGACGACTCGCTGTTCACCACCAATTGGCGCAAGGGCTCGAAGCTGGTGACGGTCGACGGACGGCTGGTCCAGGTCGACGATCTCGAACTGGGGGGCGTGCTGACCGTGTTCCCCCAGGGCTACGAGGGTTCGTCCCCCGACCAGGTGATCCTGCTCCGTCTGGCCGTGTTGGGACCGACGGACCCGCCGTATGTGCTGGAACCTCCGGGCAAGACCGAGTGGGGCGTCCAGGGTTACGTCGCCTACTCCAAGTTGTGCACCCACCTGGGTTGCCCGGTCGGCCTCTACCAGGAGCAGACCCAGCAGCTGGTCTGCCCGTGCCACCAGTCGATCTTCAAC
>Ga0181528_10003078_pt1 | contig 10247 bp, 9 predicted proteins | sample PEATcosm2014_Bin_47_FD_119742 | JGI IMG/M metagenome (GOLD analysis project Ga0181528, IMG submission 119742) | Peatland microbial communities from MTU Mesocosm Facility, Houghton, MI, USA - PEATcosm2014_Bin10_10_metaG | ecosystem: Environmental > Terrestrial > Soil > Wetlands > Peat | place... | reverse complement strand
TCCCCCACGCTGACGCCCGGCGAGAAGATCGAGCGGCTGGACATTATGGAGGAGGTGCTGCTGGGCAAGCGTGAGGAGGGCTCGGCCAGCGCGCTGCGCCTGCGCGCCAGCCTGGCGCAGACGGGCATAGACCCGCGCCACGCCACCGAGCTGCTCATCGCCTTCCGCCGCGACGCCGAGAAGAACCGCTACGCCGACTGGGCCGAGTTGCTGGACTATTGCCGCTACTCCGCCGCTCCGGTGGGGCGCTACATGCTGGCGCTGCATGGCGAGAGCGAGGACACCTGGCCGGCCTCGGACGCGCTCTGCGCCAGCCTGCAAATCCTCAACCACATGCAGGACTGCGCCAAGGATCTGCGCGACCTCGACCGCTGCTACATCCCGCAGGACTGGCTGGCCGCGGAAGGGCTCACCACCGACGACATCGCCCGCTCCGAGACGCTGCCCAACCTGCGCGCGGTGTTTGACCAGATGCTGGAGGCCACCGCGGAGCTGAACGCGGCGGCGCGGGCGCTGCCCGGCGGCATCAAGACCCGCTGGTTCCGCGTGGAGACGGCGGCCATCGTCAACCTGGCACACCGTCTGGCCGCGCATCTGGACGCTGGCGACCCGCTGGCCAGCCGCGTGAAACTCTCCAAGTTCGACTTCGCCGCCGCCCTCTTTTCCGCGCTGAGATACGCCGCATGAGCCAGGAAGACATCGCCTATGTGACCGCGCTGGTGAAAGCCTCCGGCACCTCCTTCTACCACGGCATGAAAATCCTGCCCGCCGCGCGGCGCGATGCGATGTACGCCATCTACGCCTTCTGCCGCGTGGTGGACGACATCGCCGACGAGGAGACCCGCGACTTCCCCACCAAACAGCGCGAGCTGGAAGAGTGGCGCGGCAAGGTGGCGGCATTGTACCGGGGCGAGGCCAGCGATCCCATCACCCGCGCCCTGCTGGGCCCGGTGCAGGATTACGGGCTGCGCGAAGAGGACTTCCTCGCCGTCATCGACGGCATGGAGATGGATGCGGGCGAGCCGATTATTGCACCGGCGCTGGCCGAGCTGGACCTCTACTGCGACCGCGTGGCCTCGGCGGTCGGGCGCCTTTCCATCCGCGCCTTTGGCGAACCTTCAGCCACGGGGCTGGAAGTCGCCGAGCATCTGGGCCGTGCCCTGCAACTCACCAATATTCTCCGCGACGTTGGGGAAGATGCTGAGCGCGGCAGGCTGTATCTGCCGCGCGAGCTGCTGGAGGAGGCCGGCGTGGCGCTGACCCCGCAAGCCGCCCTGCACGCGGCGAATCTTCCCGTTGTTTGCGGGAAGCTTTGCGAGATGGCGGAATCCCGCTTTGCCCGGGCCGAGGCGGCGATGGCAAATTGCGACAGCCGCGCCATGCGCCCCGCAAAATTGATGAAGGAAAGTTACCAGCCGCTATTGAAAATTTTGCAGCAATGTCATTTTGATTATACTGGTCCAAGAGTGTCACTGCCAAAATGGCGCAAGCTCCTGATGGCAGCCAAGATCCTGCTTGCATGAAAGTATTCTGATGAGTGTACACGTGATTGGGGCCGGTCTGGCCGGGCTCGCCGCTGCCTGCCAGCTGACCGAGATGGGACATCACGTCGTTATCTCCGAGGCCGCGCCTTACGCGGGCGGGCGCGCACGCTCGTATTTTGACCGCCAGCTCGGTTGCCGCATCGATAACGGCAATCACCTCATCCTCTCGGGCAATATCTCGACGCTGGCCTATCTGCACCGCATCGGCGCGCGCCGCTCGCTCTCGGGCCCCGTTGATCCCATCTTCCCCTTCATCGACGCGCAAAACGGCGAACACTGGACCCTGCGCCTGAACAAGGGCAGCTTTCCGTGGTGGATGTTCCGGCCCTCGCAGCGCGTGGCCGGCACCAGCCTGATGCAGTATTTCTCGCTGCTCAAGCTGCGCCGCGCCACCGATTCCGACAGCGTCGCCTCGATGCTGGGCGGCACCAACGCGCTCTACCACCGGCTGCTCAAGCCGCTGGCCATCGCCGCCCTCAATACCATGCCCGAGCAGGCCTCGGCGGCGCCGTTGCAGGCGGTCATCGCCGAGACCATCGAGCGCGGCGGCTACGCGGCCATTCCCCGCTGGGCCCGGGTGGGACTTTCCGAGACCTTCATAGACCCGGCCGTGGAGTGGCTGCGCATGCGCGGCGCCACCATCCAGTTTGGCGAGCGCGTGACCGAGCTGCCGGTGGGTCAGGCCTGCGTGCTGGCGGTGCCGCCCTGGGTGGCGGCGGAGCTGCTGCCGGGCCTGACTGTGCCGACCGAGTTTGAATCCATCTGCAACATCCATTTCCGCACGCATATGGAGCCGGGCGAGGCCGGGTTCTGGGGCGTCGTCAATGGTCTCACGGAATGGGTGTTTGTGCGGCCCGACGTCGTCTCGGTGACCATCTCGGCAGCCAACCGCTATATGGACATGAACCCGGACGATCTGGCCGAGAAAGTGTGGGCGGAACTGGCCAAGCTGTTCAAGCTCGACAGCACCGTGCCGCTGTACCGCGTGCTGTGGGAAAAGCGCGCCACCCTCCGCGGCACGCCAGAGCAGCTCAAGCGCCGCCCGGGGCCGCGCACCTTCAAGTCGCATATTGTGCTGGCGGGTGACTGGACGGATACCGGACTGCCGGCCACCATAGAGAGCGCCATACGCTCGGGCAACGCCGCCGCCCAGGCGCTGATGCACCCGCAGAGTTGAGCCGGGCCAGGGACTGATCAAACCGGGATGACGGCCGGGGGCCGGTCATCCTGGCCGCTTAGACCGCGTAGCTCGCAAAGGCGATGACGAGCATAATCAGCATCGCCACCAGCAGCACAATCACCGAATTCGGCATCAGGACCCTCCGCCGCCCTTAAAGGGCGCCATGGCCTGCGTGTCAACGCGGGGGCGCCCTCTGGTTAACCGCGCGCAAATTTGGCAAACCCGGGGGCATGAACGCCATACTGGACACTCTCGACTCAGCCATCGCCCGCGCCCGCGCCGCCCTCATCGCCGAGCAGCGCGCGGACGGCCATTATTGCTACGAGCTGGAGGCGGATGCCACCATCCCCGCCGAATACGTGCTGCTGGAGCATTATCTGGACCGCATCGACGCGACCTTGCAGCAGAAGATCGGCGTGTACCTGCGCCGCATCCAGGGCGACCACGACACCAATCGCGGCGGCTGGCCGCTGTTCCATGGCGGCAAGATCGACCTCTCGGCCAGCGTGAAGGCCTATTTCGCGCTCAAGGCGCTGGGCGACTCTCCCGACGCGCCGCATATGATCCGCGCCCGCGAGGCCATTCTGGCGCTGGGCGGGGCGGCGCGGGCCAATGTGTTCACGCGCATTCAGCTGGCGCTGTTTGGCGCCCTGCCCTGGCGCGCCTGCCCAGTGGTGCCCATCGAGGCCGTGCTGATGCCGGCCTGGTTCCCCTTCACCATGCGCAAGGTCTCGTACTGGTCGCGCACGGTGATGACGCCGCTGATGTATCTGTGCGCGATGAAGCCGGTGGCGCGCAACCCGCTTGGCGTGCGGATTGACGAGCTGTTTGTGACGCCGCCAGAGGAGGTGACGGACTACATCCGTGGCCCGTACAAGTCCTGGCTGGGGCCGGCCTTCAAGCGGCTGGATGATCTGCTGCGCTGGGCGGAGCCGCATTTTCCCAAGAGCAGCCGCGCGAAGGCCATCAGCAAGGCGATCAACTGGACGATTGAGCGGCTGAATGGCGAGGACGGGCTGGGCGCCATCTACCCGGCCATGGCCAATGCGGCGATGATGTTCGACCATCTGGGCGACACCACGCACTTCGACATCGCCATGGGCAGCGTGAAGAAGCTGCTGGTGATCAGCGCGGACGAGGCCTATTGCCAGCCCTGCCTGTCGCCGGTGTGGGACACCGCCTTGGCCGGGCACGCGCTGATTGAGGCCGGAGCGGTGGCCGAGACGGCGGCGGCGAGCGACTGGCTGATCCCGCGCCAGGTGCTGGACGTGGTGGGCGACTGGGCCGACAACACGCCCGGCACGCGGCCCGGCGGCTGGGCCTTCCAGTACAACAACCCGCACTATCCGGACGTGGACGACACCGCCGTGGCCGCCATGCTGCTGCACCGCACCGGGGAGCCGCGCTTTGCGGAGTCCATTTCCCGCGCCCGCGAGTGGATCATCGGCATGCAGTCCACCAACGGCGCCTGGGGCGCGTTCGACATCAATAACGACCGCCAGTACCTCAACCACATCCCCTTCGCCGACCACGGCGCGCTGCTGGACCCGCCGACCGAGGACGTCTCGGCGCGGTGCATCTCGTTCCTGGCGCAGCTTGGCTACCCCGAGGACCGTCCGGCGATCGAGCGGGGGCTGGCCTATCTGCGCGCGACGCAGCTGCCCGAAGGCTCGTGGTTTGGGCGCTGGGGGACGAATTACATCTACGGCACGTGGTCGGTGCTGTGCGCGCTCAACGCCGCCAATGTGGCGCAGGACGACCCGATGGTAACGCGGGCAGTGGCCTGGCTGCTGGCCAAACAGCGCGCGGATGGCGGCTGGGGCGAGGATTGCGAAAGCTACGGCGACGCCCCGCATGGCGAGTTCCACGGCTACGCGGCGCAGAGCCTGCCCAGCCAGAGCGCCTGGGCGATTCTCGGGTTGATGGCCGCCGGCCTCGCGGACCACGACGCCGTGAAGCGCGGCGTGGCATACTTGCAGTCCGCCCAGGACGAGCACGGTAGCTGGACCGAGGCGGCCTACAACGCCGTCGGCTTCCCGCGCGTGTTCTACCTGAAGTACCACGGCTACCCGCGCTTCTTCCCACTCATGGCACTGAGCCGCTACCGCGCCCTGCTGGCCAGCAACGACCGCAAGGTGGCGTTCGGGTTCTGAGGTGGGTGCCGCAGGGGGACGCGGTCCCCCTGCACCCCCTGCGAAGGGACTTAGTCCCTTCGATCCCCCTTAATTCGGATCAAAAAAGGGGACCCCCTTGCGGGGGCCCCTTTTTTGATCCGGGTGGGTTCCAAGGGTCTGCGACCCTTGGCGGGGGTTCAGGGGGCGGAGCCCCCTGAGGCACCACCCCAGTCCCCGGAATGTCAGCTCTTGCGCGTCACGGTGAAGCGGGCGAGGGCTTTGAGGAGGTCGGCGCGGTCGCCGAAGCTTTCCAGGTGGTCGCAGGCCTGATCGGCGAGCATTTCGGCCTGGTCCTTGGCGCGCTCCAGGCCGAGGATGGAGACCATGGTGGCCTTGCCCTGGGCGGCGTCCTTGCCGGCGGTCTTGCCCAAAGTGGCGGCGTCGGCGATTTCGTCCAGCACGTCATCGTATATCTGGAAGGCGCCGCCGAGGTCGCGGCCAAAGGCGGCGATGTAGTGGCGCTGGGCGGCGTTGGCGCGGCCCAGGATGGCCCCGGCCTCGGCCGCGTACTGGATGAGGCGGCCGGTCTTGAGCGCCTGCAGGCGGGTGACTTCCGGGCCGGTGAGCGACTTGCCTTCGGATTCCATGTCGATCATCTGCCCGCCGACCATGCCGCGCATGCCCGACGCCGCCGCCAGGGCCAGCACCAGCTCGATGCGCGCCTCGGAATCGGTGTGGGTGTCTTCCTCGGCCAGCACCTCGAAGGCGCGGGTCTGCAGGGCGTCGCCCGCCAGAATGGCGGTGGCTTCGTCGAATTTCTTGTGGCAGCTGGGCTGGCCACGGCGCAGGTCGTCGTCGTCCATGGCCGGCAGGTCGTCGTGCACCAGCGAGTAGGCGTGCAGCATCTCCACGGAGGCTGCCACGCGCGCCGCGCAGGTGCGGTTGACGCCGAACAGCTTGGTGGCCACTTCCATCACCAGGAAGGCGCGCATGCGCTTGCCGCCATTGAGCACGGCGTAGCGCATGGCCTCGATGAGCCGCGCCTCGGCGCTCTCGGGCACCGGCAGCAGGGCGTCGAGCTGCGACTCGACCAAGCGGGACGTCTCGGCCAGGGCCTCGGCCAGCGGGTCCGGGTTGCGGACAAGATCAAGCGCCATGACTCACTCCTCAGGTTTTAGGGCCAGCGTGCCGTCGGCGCGGGCCACGATGGCCTGCACACGCGCTTCCGCCTGGGCCAGTTTTTCTTCGCAATGCTTCTTCAGCGCGGCCCCGCGCTCATAGGCGGTGATGGCGTCTTCCAGCTTCTGCTGGCCCGACTCCAGCCCGCGCACGATGGCTTCCAGGGCTGCCAGCGCGTCCTCGAAGGACAGCGCGGCGATTTTTTGGTCCTCGCTCATGCCCCTACCCCTAGCTTCTGGGCGCGAAAATCACAACCGCATGAGTGCGCGCACATGCGCGGCGGCGCTGGCGGCGAGGGCGTGCAGGTCGTAGCCGCCCTCCAGCAGCGAGACGATCTTCTTGGGGCAGCATTGGTCGGCCACGTGCACCAGCTCGGTGGTGATCCAGGCGAAATCGGCCTCGCGCAGGCGCAACTGGGCCATGGGGTCGGCGGCGTGGGCGTCAAACCCGGCGGAGATGATGATCAGCTCGGGGTTGAAGGCAACCAGCTTGGGCAGCAGCTGGGTCTCCCACACGGCGCGGAAGACCTCGCCATTGGTGCCCGGGGTGAGCGGTACGTTGATGATGTTCTGGGCGACGCCGCGCTCATGCGCCTGGCCGGTGCCCGGATAGCCCGGCGCCTGATGCGTGGAGGCGTAGAACAGCCCGGGGTCGCGGTGGAAGATGTGCTGGGTGCCGTTGCCGTGATGGACGTCAAAATCCACCACCGCCACGCGGGTGATGCCCCAGCGGCTGCGGGCGTGATACGCGGCCACGGCGGCGTTGTTGAAGAAGCAGAAGCCCATGGCGCGGTCGTGCTCGGCATGGTGGCCGGGCGGGCGCATGACCACGAAGGCGGCCTCGGCCCAGCCCTCGAACACCGCATCCACCGCAGCACAGGCGCCGCCAGCCGAGCGCAGCGCCGCCTCGTGCGAGGTGGGGCTGAAAATGGTGTCGCCGTCGATCTCGGTCTCGCGGTCCTTGGGGAAGGCCAGCACGGCGTCCACGTAGTCGGCATCATGCGCGGCGCGGAGCTGGGCCTTGGTGGCGGGCGGGGCAATCTCGTGCAGGAGGGTGGAGAAATCCGGCCCTTCCAGGGCGCGCAGCACGTAGCGGATGCGCTCGGCGCATTCGGGGTGGTCGTGGCCGGTATCATGCGCCAGGGCGGAAGGATGGGTGAACAGGGCGACTGTCATGGCGTCTCTCCGCGCTTTACTGAAAAACTGTAGACGCCGGCATGTTCGCTGGCGGCGATCAGGGCGTGACCGCTGGTTTTGCAGAACTCACGGAAATCGGCGAGCGCACCGGGATCGGTGGCCAGCACGCGCAGTTTTTCTCCCGGCGCCATGGCCCGCAGCGCTCTGGCGGCGCGTAAAACGGGAAGAGGCGATTTTTGGAATTGTGCATCAATCAGACGTTCACCCATAAAGAGGAACATGCTCCGGCGCGCCCGCTTGAGCAAGTTGTTAAGAATGTGAACATATGCATATGAGCTATCGAATCGGTATCGACCTGGGCGGCACCAAGACGGAAATCCTGCTGCTGGATGAGGATGGCGAGGCGCTGCTGCGCCGCCGGGTGGCCACGCCCGGCACCTATGGCGAGGCGCTGGAGACCCTGGCCCGGCTGGTGCGCGAGACCGAGGCGCAGGCCGGGGTGACGGCCAGCGTGGGCGTGGGCATTCCGGGGAGCATCTCACCGGCCACCGGGCTTGTGAAGAATGCGAACTCCAACGCGCTCAACGGCCATGCGTTTGACAAAGACCTGGGCAGACTGCTGGGCCGCGAGATCCGCGTGGCCAATGACGCCAACTGCTTCGCGCTCTCCGAGGCCACGGACGGCGCGGCGGCGGGGGCGGCGGTGGTGTTTGGCGTCATCATCGGCACCGGCTGTGGCGGCGGCATTGTGGTGCATGGGCGCATTCTGGAGGGCAGGCACCGGCTGGCCGGGGAATGGGGGCATACGCCGCTGCCCTGGCCGGGGCTGGATGAGATGCCGCTGCGCAAATGCTGGTGCGGGCAGACGGGCTGCCTGGAGACGTATTTAAGCGGTCCAGCTTTGGCCTTTGAGTGCGATGGTCCGGGGGCGCGCGATGCCACCACGGTGCTGGCCCGCGCCGCGCACGGCGATGCCAAGGCACAGGAGGCGCTGAAGCGCCACGCGCAACGGCTGGCCCGCGGGCTGGCGGCGATAACCAACGTGCTGGACCCCGACGCCATCGTGCTCGGCGGCGGGCTCTCCAACATGGCGCATCTCTACGAGGTGCTGCCGGGCCTGATGCGGCCCTACGTGTTCTCGGATGTCGTCACGCCCAACATTGTCCGCGCCAGGCATGGCGACAGCTCGGGCGTGCGCGGGGCTGCCTGGCTGTGGCCGGCCAAATAGGCCGGCCGCTTAAGCCAGGGGGCCTTACTTGTTGTTCTGCGCGGCGGCCTGGAGGTTGGCGGCCTGGGCGAGGATGCGGTCCTCAAGGCCGGAAGCCACCGAGGGGTCAACCGGGGCGTCGACCCACTGGCCGTCCTGCAGCAGCTGGTGGAACACGCTCACCTGGACGTTGTTGGCGGTGAGGTCCTTGCCCAGGATGTAGGCATTGGCCTTGAAGCGCTCGTCCGGGGTGGCAGCGGGCACGTACCAGTCGGTGATGACGACGCCGCCGAACGGGTCAGCCGAGACCAGCGGCATGAAGGACAGCGTGGACAGCGTGGCGCGCCACAGATAGGCGTTCACCTGGATCTGCGAGGCGCTGCCGGCGGGGCCGCTGGCCTTGCCGAAGGTGAACAGCGAGCCGGATTCGCCGGTCTGGCCGGGGGGCAGGCCCGCGGTCTGAGGGTTGTAGATGTCGGGGGTGGTGGTCTTCACACCGCAGGCGCTCAGCGCCAGCATTCCCAGAAGCATCCCGGCGGGGACCGCCATTTTACCAATAATCCGCAAGTCGGCTCTCCACTGCGCTAAACTGCGCGTTCTTTAGCTGCCTGTGGGCGTGCCGCCAAGGGCCGCACCCGGTACACAACCAAAAAGGGGGGACGGTTGCCCGTCCCCCCTCTCTGCAACGCTTAGCCCTAAGGCTAGGCTATTACCACTTGAAGGTGGCGCCGAGGGAAAGCACTTCGCCCTGCTTGTTGCCATGGTTGGTGGCAGACACGGGCTGGTGGCCATGGCCGTACAGGTACTGGGTGTACAGGCTCAGGTCCTTGGAGATGACGTAGTTGGCGCCGACGGCCACGCCGTATTCTTCGAGGGTACGGGCGGTGGTCAGGCGGGTAGCAGCGTTGTAGGCAACCGGGGCCGACTGGCTGTTGAAGAACGAGAAGCCGACAACGTAGGGGCCGGTCACGTAGTTGCCGCCGACGATGTAGGTCAGCTGGTCGCGAGCGCCCTTGGCCTTGACGGTGTAGCCGTCCTCAACCTGGCCGCCCTTGACGTTGGCGCCGAGGGTGAAGCCAAGATAGGTCACCTGCGCGCCGGCCTGGAACACCTGGAGGGCGTCGAGGTTGTTGGCGGCGTTGGTGGTGCCCGCCGTGCTGCCTTCGAAGTGGATGCCCGAACCTTCGAGCACGCCGACGTTCGCCTTGATGGCGGCGCCGTTGTACTTCACCGCGTACTGAGCGGCGACGTCGAAGGTGTTCTGGCGCTGCTTCGGGTTGAGCGCGGAGGTGGTGGAGGACGGCGCGGCGCCGGTGGTGCCGGTCAGGGTCGCGTCGCCTTCCTTCACGCCGTTGGAGTTCGGCTCGAAGCCGAGGCCACCGGTGAAGGAGCCGCCGAGCACGGGCTCAACGTAGGCCGGGGTCAGGTACACAACCTTGGAGGTGGCATACAGGGCGGTCTGGTCGGCATAGATGGTGGTGGTGGGGGCATACGGCAGGATCTTCACCGGGGTGCCTTCGCCGGTCCACTGAGCGCCGTCACCGAAGGCTTCGACCACGCCGGTCTGCAGCAGGGTGAAGGCGGAGTCGGTGGTGCCGAGACGCACGTAGCCGGATTCCTTGTTGCCGAGGTAGCCGTAGGCGCGCTTCACGTACAGGTAGCCAGCGCCGTTGGAGGAGGTGGCGTTGTTGCCCATGCCTTCGCCGGAGTTCGAGAACGCGGTGCGGACTTCGATCTGGGCGCCGTAAGCAACGTCGTTCACGGTCAGGCCGTCGAGGCCGAAGTACAGGCGAGCGTCACCGTTGGTGGTCACGGAGCTCAGCTTGTAGCCAGCGGAGTAGCTGCCCTGGGCGTTGGAGCCGTAGTTGTCGATGCCGGCCTGGAGGT
>Ga0181528_10003077_pt1 | contig 10250 bp, 9 predicted proteins | sample PEATcosm2014_Bin_47_FD_119742 | JGI IMG/M metagenome (GOLD analysis project Ga0181528, IMG submission 119742) | Peatland microbial communities from MTU Mesocosm Facility, Houghton, MI, USA - PEATcosm2014_Bin10_10_metaG | ecosystem: Environmental > Terrestrial > Soil > Wetlands > Peat | place... | reverse complement strand
TTGCGCCGGTACCATAGCCTCGCTTGACGGCCAGATGACCCATACGGGGCAGGTGGGCGGCGAGCAGACGGTCAAGGCTGGTTACGATTCAGCACGTGTCTGCGCTCTCAATACGCTGGCGAACATCAAGGCCGCCGCGGGGAGCCTCGACGCGGTCAAACGCATCGTTTTTGTCAGCGGATTTGTGAATGCCGTGAACGGATTCGCCGAAAGTCCTGCGGTGATCAACGGGGCCTCCGATCTCTTCGTTGAGGTATTTGGTGAGGCCGGCCGGCACGCGCGGGCTGCGGTGGCCGTGACCGGGCTGCCGCGCAATTCCACAACGGAGGTTGTGGTTGTCGCGGAGCTCAAGGAATGACCTGGCGTCGATACGCGCCGGGGCTCTGGTGGAACTGGCGACGGAAGGCTTTGCAGAGATGATTGGCGTCGGCGAAGCCGGTCTGAGCGGCAACCTCCTTCAGCGGCGCGTCGGTCTCACGCAGACGTCTGCGCACCTCCGTCAACCGAATTTCCCGCACAAGAGTTCCGGGGGCCAGACCGGTTGCGGACCGGAAGCGGTGGCTAAAGTGACTGCGCGACATGCCGCTTTGCCGGGCAATCTCTTCGATGCCGAACGAACGGGCGAGGTTGACCCGCGCAAACTGCCGCACCTGATCGAGCATCGCTTCGCGCCGATCGCGAGGGTGGGCGAGGTCGTGCATATGGCGCTCCAGGCCCAGCATCCAGTCGAAAAGCGCGCCCTCCTCGCCGAACTCGTCCTCAAAACGACCGTGGCAGATCTGTTCGAAGAAGGCCAGGCACTGCGAGGCGAGCGAGCAACCCGCAGGCAGGGGAAAAACCGGCGGATGACTCTCTGCCAGGCGTGCCAGCCGGCGCACGACGTAAGGGTGGGTGAAGGTGAACCAGAAGAATGACCATTCTCCGGCATCGGCCGGCAGGTAGTAAACGTGGCGGGACGGCAGCACGGCGAAGAACGCCGTCTCCTGTCCGACAATCCAACGTTGCGATCCCCGCTCAAAACAACCGGCTCCACTTAACGTCGCCTGAAACATCACACTCGGGTGGCGCGGATCGGCGCCGCGCTGCATGCCGTCCCAGCGGTAGGCGGACGGATCGCTGCGGGTCTCGCATCCAAGATAGATTTCGCCGAACGAACGGTGGCTGAATTCGTCGCCGCGCCATCCTCGGAACGCCTTGCGGAAGGCGGACGACTGGGTGGGGAGATTTTGAGTCACAAATCGACCCTATTGTGCAAATGGCGACCATTGCAGGCTCTAAATGGGAGGAATATGATGCTTGAACCTCGGACTAGCGGGCGCACGAAAAGACCATAGACGAAAAAACCTCGCTTCAACTGTCCGGGCAGCCCCGACATTCTTTCCTCCGAAATCCCTTCCTCCCATGTCTCCATCGCACCTCTTGCATTTCGCCGTCATGTTGCTGCCTGGCATCCTGCTGGGCGCCATCAGTCCCGTCGCGGCGGCGGATATCGCCGACATTCGCACCCCTCCTCCGCCGGCCGCCCCGAGGATCAACGGGCCGGTCCTCTTTGGCGTCAGGCCGGGATCGCCCTTCCTTTACAGGATACCGGTTACGGGAGACCGGCCGATGACCTATGCGGTCGATGGGCTGCCTGCAGGTCTGGTGCTCGATTCGAATTCAGGCATCATAACGGGCGCGCTGCCGGTGGCCGGTGACCATGTCGTTGTTCTCAGGGCTCAGAACGCGAAGGGACTGGCGGAGAAACATTTTCGCATTGTGTGCGGCGAAGAGATCGCGCTAACGCCGCCGATGGGATGGAACAGTTGGAACTGCTGGGCCCAGGCTGTCGACCAGGACAAAGTGCTGTTATCGGCCCGCACTTTGGTAAGTTCCGGCCTCGAGAATCATGGGTGGACTTATGTGAACATTGACGACACCTGGCAGGGCGAGCGCGGTGGTGCCCACAACGCAATCCAGGGCAATGAGCGGTTCCCCGACATGAAACGGCTCTGCGCCGAGATTCACGCGCTCGGGCTGAAGGCGGGGATTTATTCGAGTCCGTGGATCACCACTTTTGCCGGCTTTCGCGGCGGTTCGAGCGACGATGCCGGAGGGAAGTGGGAGCGACTGCAGAACTATGAGCCGAACAAGCGGCTGGGCCAGCATTCGTTTGCGGCCAACGACGCGGCGCAGTTGGGAGAATGGGGCTTCGACTACCTGAAATATGACTGGGCGCCCAACGACGTCGAGCATACCCGGGAAATGGCGCTCGCCCTGCGCGCCACCGGGCGCGACTTCGTGCTCAGCCTGTCGTGCAGCACACCGATTGAATCCATCGGAGAGCTTTCCAAGTGGGCGCAGGCGTGGCGCACAACCGGGGATATCTGGGACACCTGGGAGACGCCCGGTCCATGGCAGAGCTCGGTTTCTTCGATCGGTTTCAACCAGGATGCGTGGACGACATTTGGCAAACCCGGACACTGGAACGACCCTGACATGCTGGTGTTGGGCTATGTCGGCTGGGGGCCGCAACTCCATTCGACGCGCCTCACGCCTGCCGAACAATACACGCACATCAGCCTCTGGTGCATGCTTTCAGCCCCGCTTCTGATCGGTTGCGATCTGGAGCGCCTTGACGCCTTCACCCTGAATCTGCTCACCAACGACGAGGTGCTCGCCATCGACCAGGATCCGCTTGGACGGTCAGCTCGGCGCATTGGCACTCTCGGAGCGATTGATGTCTATTCCAAGCCGCTCGCAGATGGAGGGACCGCGCTTGGATTCTTCAATCGCGGTGATGTGCCGCACACGATCACTGCGAAACTGGATCGGCTCGGTTTGGGCGGGCGCCGGTTGGTGCGCGACCTGTGGCGGCAGAAGGACCTTGGTGAATTTGGACCGGACCTTCCGGTGACCGTTGGCGTTCACGACGTCATGCTCTTCAAGCTGACGGCCGTCCCGCGTGCTGCAGGCGAGGGCAAATAGGCCAAACCCGGTCTCCAGACGAGCGGCGACCCTGCGTTTGGAGACAGCGCAGGGCGGGACTTCGCGTCCGGGCCGGCAAGCCTGCACGCCGCTTTTCGTGGTTGCTTCGGAGCCTGCTTGGCCGCAAACAAACTGGACTTTTTTCCGGGCATGCCGTTCAAACTCAAGAAAGTCCTGAAGGCGCTGGTATTCTCCTCCAGCCAGCCGCTTTCGATCAAGGAGATCCAGGAGACCTTCGCGCGTTTTCACGAGCAGGATCCGTTGTTTCGCGATCTTCCGTCCGAAGATGCGCAAACGGATCACGGGGCCAAGACTGACGTGGTGCCGGAAGGAGCGGCGTTGGCGACGGTGCTTGTTGAACCTCCCGCGGAGCTGCCGTTGCAGCCGCCGGTGGATGAAGAGCTCTACGCGGAGGTGCCTTCGCTGGTAACATCGGCGCAGATCCGCGAAGCCATGGATGAGATTGCTCTCGAGCTGCGGGCGGCCGGAGACATTTACCTGCTTGTCGAGACGGTTCAGGGCTACCGGTTGGTGACGCAACCGCGCTTCGCCCGCTGGGTGCGTGCGCTGCGAAACGAGCCGCCTCCCGTGAAGCTGAGTCAATCAGCCCTTGAGACCCTCGCCGTGATCGCGTATCGGCAGCCTGTTACGCGCGCCGAAATAGAGCATATTCGAGGCGTTTCGGCCGAGGCCGGAATCAACCGCTTGTTGGAGCGCGAACTTATCAGCATCGTCGGACGCGCGGATCTTCCAGGGCGTCCGATCCAGTATGGAACGACCGAGGCTTTCCTGGAATTCGTCGGTGCGAAGTCGTTGGATGAACTTCCTGCGTCCGACGTGCTCTCGCACCGCCAGATTGACCAGTGGCTGCAGACGGCGATGGACGGGCAGCATCCTTCCGACCGTGAAATGGGTCTGGCAGAGGAGGGCGCGGAACAGCTCACGCTCGACGACGCGGCCCGTGCGACGCAGTCGTCACCGTCGGATGCCCCGGCCGCGGAGGAACCCGTGCGTCCGGTTGGCGAACCAGAGCCGCCAGCCGCTGCAGAGCCCCATTTGACCAGCTCAACCTGAAGCGCCATGGACATCGACTCTCTCCGCCAGAAGATTGACCGGCTCGACACCCGATTGGTCGCATTGCTCAATCAACGCCTGGCCCTTGCTGCCGATATCGGCCGGCTTAAACGCAACAAGGACGGGCGGATCTATGTTGCGGAGCGTGAAGACCGGGTTCTCCACAAGGTTTGCGGGCAGAACAAGGGCCCGATGAAAGATGCGGCACTGCGGGCCATCTATCGTGAGGTGATGTCGGCGGCCATCGCGCTCGAAAAACCGTTGCGCATCGCCTATCTCGGCCCCGAGGCGACCAACACGCATCAGGCCGCGATCAAGAAGTTTGGCGCAAGCGTGGATTACAACGGCATGGCCGCGATCGCCGATATTTTCACCGCGGTGGAGAAAGGTGAGGCTGACTACGGTGTGATCCCCATCGAGAACTCCACGGAGGGTTCCGTCCGCGATGCGCTCGACCAGTTTGTTGACTCCGATCTCAAGGTCGTCGCCCAGATCTATCTTGAGATCACCCACGCGCTGATCTCCAACTCACCGCTCGAGAAGATCGAGCGGGTTTATTCCAAGGACCAGGCGCTCGCCCAGTGCCGCATGTGGCTGCAGCGGTATTTGCCGCACGCCCAGGCCATCGAGTCTGCGAGCACATCGAGCGCGGTTCAGATCGCCAGGAAAACGCCGCGGGTCGCCGCTGTTGCCAGCCCGCTTGCCGCGGAGTTCTACGGCGTGCCGGTCGTGGTGACGAACATCCAGGACAAGCCGGACAACACCACGCGCTTCTTCGTGGTGGGCAAGCAGGCCTCCGGGTCGGCAGGCGGCGGCCGGGACATGACGAGTTTCCTCATCTCGCTGGGAGACAATGCTGCGTCGCATCCCGGCGCGTTGCTCAAGATGCTGCTGCCGCTCGCGAAGCGGGGCATCAATTTGTCGAAGATCGAGTCGCGTCCGAGCAAGAAACGCCCGTGGGATTATTTCTTCTTCATCGACGTCACCGGTCACTACGATGACCCCGGTATGCGCGAGGCCATCAAACAGTTGAACCGGTTCTGTCCCATGGTGAAATGGCTTGGGAGTTATCCAGTCGCAAAATAGCCGTCGTCAATCCAACACGTGCTGCCATTGGTTTTCGCGGGCGGCGCGGGCTGCCTTGAAGGCGCCCAGGGCGACGTAACGTTTGTAATCCTGCCCGGCGAGGCGGACCTTGGGCGATTCGTAACCGTCTTCCTCCAGTTTCTTCTGCAGCACGGTGTCGATTCCTCGGATCTGGCTTCCTCCGCCGGTGATGATGATGTTTTGCAGCAACTGCACCACCGAGTCCGAGGAGGCGCGGACGATGAGAGCAGTCAATGCGGGATAGATTCGGTCGATCAGCGTGTTGCAGGCACGTCCGATGACTTCGCCCAACTCCAGCATGCGCGGCTTGCCTCCGATAATGACTTTCACGTCCAGCGGTTTGCGGACCGCGCCGACATAGGAGTGCGCCTCCTTGATTTCGCGGACTGACTGGCGGGATAGTCCGTTGCCCGGATAACCCCGATTGAGGTCCTCGTGGATCAGACCGTCGATAGCATCGCCTGCAAACGAAATGCACACCTGGTCGTCGCGGGAAGGGAAGTAGCCCTGGATCAGGCAGAGATCGCTGGTGCCGCCGCCGATGTCGATGAACAGTGAGTTGGTCACAGGATCGACATAGTTGGGCTGGTTCAGCCGCGAGTCGTCGCGGTACCCCAACGCGGCGAGGAAGGGCTCTGGAATCAGCAGCAACCGGTCGAAGATGCCGGACACGCACCCGCGTATGGATTCGCGGTCCGCATCTTCCGTGTTGGCGGGAACTCCGATTGCCACACGCAGATCGGCACCCGGGTCGACGAGGGTGCGGATGTGGCGGAGAAAATCGCGAGCCGCCTCGGGGTGAACGATCACGCCGTTTTGCAGCGGCGCCACAAGGTTGACGTGGAGGAAGTTTCTCAGCGCGTCCTCGCCATAGAGAATGGTGGCATTGCCGGCAATGATCCCGTCGACGATCCCTTCCTTCACATACCCGACCACCGTCGGCACGATCTTGCTGATGGCCAGCTCATTGGTTCCGGCGGGTCCGGCGAGGATGCAGGACTTGTTGGTTCCTAGGTCGAGTCCGGCGAGGATGATCTTGCGGTCAACTCTTCGCGGGACGGTTTGGCTGGCTGCTTGTGGTGCGGTCGTGACGGGCGGTTTTTCGGCGGTGATGGTAGTCATGATGACAGGCGGTGGTCGTTGGATTAGGGACGGATGCTATGCGTGATTTAGGTGGGGCGATGCGGACGGCGGGCAGGCCGGTCGCTTTCCTGGGCCAGCATTCCGTCGAGCAAATCGGCAATCTCCGGAGAAGCCGCGGTCGGTCGGTGAACGATGGAAGCTGGAATGATCGGAGAATGGACAAGTGATGATTGGAGCGAATCCAAGGGGCGGCGCAGTTGCTCGAGCAGCAATGGAACAAGCAATTCACTGAGCGCGGCGGAGTTTTCCGCGCGTTCACGTTCGAAGGCCCAAAGACTTCGGATCTGCCCGTCCGGAAGAGCATCGGCTCCATGCAAATTGCGGAACGTTTGAATGAGCGGATCAAGCGCGACGAACTCACGCTGGGCCGCCTCGTCATTGCGGCCCATTTCATGAAGGAGACAGATCTGCCGCATCGTGCGCGAGATCTCGCGGAGCGCTTCATCGGTTCCAGCCGGGTCGGACATTGGAGGTGAAGAAAACAAAAGGCATAAGGCTAGACTCCCCCTTTTCTCCAAGGTTCAATAAAAGCAGTGGTTGAAGTCTGCCGCGCCGCACGTTTTCTTCGGCGAATGAATAGCGTGCATCCGTCGAGGCTTGCGCTCGGAGCAAATGCCTTGCTTCTGGCCCTGTTGGTCAACGCCACTGCTGTCGCGCCGGCACCGGCTGCGGACACGATGGCCACCGAGGCGTATGCCTGGAGAAACGTCGCGATTTATGGTGGCGGATACATTACGGGAATCATCTTCAATCGCACCCAACCCGGTCTCGTCTATTTGCGCACCGACATTGGAGGGGCGTACCGTTGGGATGGAACGACCGGAAGCTGGCTGCCGCTGCTTGACTGGGTGACGAGGTCGGACGCGAACTTGCTGGGTGTCGAGAGCCTCGCCTCGGATCCGGTCGAACCCAGGCGCGTCTACATCGCGGCGGGCACCTACACAAATCCGCGCGCAGGCAATGGGGAAATCCTTCGGTCTGCCGATTATGGCGCGACCTGGAAAAGGACGCCGATGCCGTTCAAGATGGGAGGCAACGAGGCCGGCCGCGGAAACGGAGAACGCCTCGGCGTTGATCCGAACGAAAATCGAATTCTGTATTTTGGAACGCGGCGCGATGGATTGTGGCGCAGCACGGATTTCGGCGCAACGTGGGGAAAGGCTGACGCTTTTCCCGCGGTGGTTGATGCCGATGACAACACGCCGCGGCCGGCGATTTCCGGACGCCCCGGCTTTCCCGCCCAGGCGATCGGAGTAGTGGCGGTTGAGTTTGATCCTGCCAGCGGCGCGCGAGGCAGGCCGACGCAGACGATCTATGTCGCAGTATCCACGTCGGGTCCGAGTCTGTTTCGAAGTGTGGACGCCGGATTGACGTGGGCTGCCTTGCCGGGGCAGCCGACCGGTTTCAGGCCGAGTCATCTCGTCCTGGACAGCAGCGGCGTACTGTTCGTCAGTTATGGAAACGAGCCGGGTCCGAATTCCATGACGGACGGTGCTGTCTGGAAACTTGACACTAAATCAGGGGTGTGGACGGACATAACCCCGGCCAAACCTGGAGCCGTCGGCGAGAAGTTCGGCTATGGCGGGGTTGCCGTCGACCCTCGGCGTCCGGGCACGCTGATCGCGAGCACATTTTATCAACGGAACGAGATTTATCGGAGTCTTGACGCCGGCTTGACGTGGACTCCGCTGCTGGCGAACGCGCAGTGGGATCATTCCGCGGCGCCCTACACCGAAGCGTTTCATCCGCACTGGATGACTGGGATCGCAATCGATCCATTCGATTCTGATCACATGCTTTTCACCACAGGGTATGGGATTTGGGGCACGAGGAATGCGAGTGCAGTCGAGCACGGGCAGCCGTTGCGCTGGACCTTTGATGACAAGGGAGTGGAGGAGACGGTGCCTCTCGGGATCGTCAGTCCTCCGGAAGGCGCGCATCTGCTCAGCGGTCTCGGCGACATTGACGGATTCAGGCACGATGACCTCGATGTTTCGCCGGCCCAGGGCACGTTTGTCGATCCGCACTTTACAAATACCGAGAGCATCGATTTTGCAGCCATGGCGCCTGAGGTGATCGTTCGGTCCGGCACCTTCCGAGGACCCAGCACAGGCGTAGCGCGCGCTGCCTATTCGACGGATGGAGGCAAACGGTGGCAGGCCTTCGCAAGCGAACCGCCGCCGGCTCCTGCCGCGGCCAACAACCGGTTCCTGGGCGGTGCAGGGACCATTGCGATCTCGTCCGACGGCAAGACCGTTGTTTGGACGCCGCGTGGCGGTTCCCCGAGCGTGACGCGCGATTGGGGCGCGACGTGGACAGCCTGTGTCGGCGCGGTGCCCGCGCTGCGCGTCATTGCAGACGGTGTGAATGCGTCCAAGTTCTACGGCTTCGACACCAGGGCGGGTGACGTTTACGTGAGTGTCGATGCCGGATTGAATTTCACGGTTGCGGCCAGGAATCTTCCAGTCGTTGAAGGTTCATTCTTCCCGGCTCCTGGCGATCTCCATGCTTTACCGGGGATTGAGGGTGATTTGTGGCTGGCGGCGGCGAAGACCTTGTTTCACTCGGTTGATTCTGGCGCAACGTTCACACGGGTCAGTTCAGTGGAGGAAGCGGCTACCCTGGGCTTCGGGAGGAGCGCCCCCGGGAGAACGTATCCGGCTGTGTTCATTGCGGGGAAAGCTGCCGGGCTCACGGGCGCATTTCGCTCGGATGACGGCGGAGTGTCCTGGACACATATTACGGACGACCGGCATCAATTCGCCGCCATCATTCATCTCACGGGAGATCCGCGGATTTTTGGCCGGGTTTACCTCGCTGTCGCTGGCCGCGGAATTGTTTACGGCGACCCGGTGAAGCCGTGACACGACAATCCGCTCGGGGCGCAAAAAAGCGCGCGGCCGGAGCTGCGCGCCAAGGAGTCCGATTGCTCGGAAGGAACTATGCTCCGAGTGTTTCGACGCTGACCCTGCGGTGGATTTTGTCGAACTTGACCACGCCGGCCTTGAGGGCGAACAAGGTAAAGTCGCGGCCCATGCCGACATTCTTGCCCGGGCGCGTCTTGGTGCCGCGCTGGCGGATGATGATGTTTCCGGATATCACGGACTCATCACCGAATTTCTTGATGCCGAGCCGCTTTGAATGGCTCGACCGCCCGTTGACGCTGGTGGATTGACCCTTCTTATGTGCCATGGCGAAATTCTCCTTAGGCCCTGATGGACTCGATCTTGATCACCGACAACTCCTGGCGGTGGCCGCGTTTCTTCTCGTAACCTTTGCGCTTCTTTTTCTTGAAGATGATGACCTTCTTGCCCCGCTTGTTCTCGAGAATCTTTGCGGTGACGCTGGCGTCGGATAGAAAAGGTGCGCCGACCTTGAACGAGTCGCCTTCACCGGAGGTGAGGACATCCTTGATCTCGATTGTCGCGCCCGCCTCGGTTTTTGGATAGCGGTTGACGATCAGGACGTCGCCCTCGGACACGGAGAACTGCTGGCCCTGAGTCTTGATGGTGGCTTTCATAAATAGAAGCCGCGAAATAAGAGGTCTCGTTGAGAGCAAGGCAAGGCTTAAGTTGGCCGAATACGCGCACAACTTGCGGGGAGCTTCATTCTCGAACATCCACACCACGATCGATTCGTCAATGTCCAGGGGCCGCGAGGGATGCGTTGATCAATGGTGGGAGGGATCGCCCGATCCCGCATTTTGACAAAGCGAAGCCGGGAGCGGGCGACCCGGCCTTGCCGCTGGGAAACGAAATGTGGGCGATAGGAATTACGGGCTTTCTTGGCGCCGAGGATTCACGTAGGCTGGCCGGGCCGTGGATGAATCCAGGAAACTGACTCCTCTCAAGCGTCGCAACCTTCGCAGCTTTGTCCGCTCGATCCTCTTTGCGCTTGATGGGTTTTATGCCGCGTTGCGACACGAGCCATCATTCCGCGAAGATCTGATTTTCGTCGTG
>Ga0181528_10003075_pt1 | contig 10253 bp, 8 predicted proteins | sample PEATcosm2014_Bin_47_FD_119742 | JGI IMG/M metagenome (GOLD analysis project Ga0181528, IMG submission 119742) | Peatland microbial communities from MTU Mesocosm Facility, Houghton, MI, USA - PEATcosm2014_Bin10_10_metaG | ecosystem: Environmental > Terrestrial > Soil > Wetlands > Peat | place... | reverse complement strand
TCAGCTTCACATCCTCCGGCGTATGGATGCCGCTTTCAGTGACGATCAGGCGGTCGGCGGGAACGTTGTTTTTTAGCTCCAGAGTGGTTTGTAATGTCACCTCAAAACTGCGTAAATTACGATTATTAATCCCAATTAGTTTCGTCTCCAATTTCAGCGCCTGTTCCAGTTCCGGAGCATCATGCACCTCCACCAATACATCCATGCCCATTCCGGCAGCAGTTGCGGCTAATTCTTGCAACATATCGTCCTCTAGCGCTGCGACGATCAATAAAACGCAATCAGCGCCCAGAGCCCGGGATTCGTAGATTTGATAGGGGTCTATGATGAAATCCTTGCGGATAACCGGTAACGGGCATCTCTCTCTGACCATTTGCAGGTTCGCTTCCGAACCTTGAAAAAACTCCTTGTCTGTTAGTACCGACAAACAGGCGGCGCCGTGCAGCGCATAATCCAAAGCGATATCTAAAGGCTTGAAGTTTTCTCTAATCACACCCTGACTAGGTGAAGCTTTTTTAATTTCGGCAATAATCGCCGGTTTTTTGGCATCGGCTTTACTACGCAAGGTATGATAAAAGCCGCGTGGACTACTGGCGCCGGCGGCAATTTCCTTTAAGGCATCTAGCGGCAAATTAAGTTTGCGGCGCGTAACTTCTTCGGTTTTTTTGGCAAGGATGGTTTTTAAGATGTCGGGAGTATCAGTCATGTTTGGTTTAAGCGCTGCTAATTAGAGCGCTATTATAGGCGATAGCCGCCAATGGCTAAACACAAAATGCCGGCGGCTATTCCAAAACAGTGAAAATCTTTAAGCTATAAATGGATTTAGCAACCGAGCGCCGGTATTTAGGTAATCTTCCGGAGTCCCGGTAACTAGGGTTAAGTCGTAAATCAAGGCCGTTGCGGCAATAGACATATCCAAAGTCTGTTCAGAGTTGGGAATGCTTAAGTTTCCGCATAACATGGCGACTTCGCCATCAATATCCAGGATGTAATCCTGGTAATCTTTACAAAGCTCATGCAACCAATTTTCGAAAACAACCGCATCGGCAGTTTCTCCGCGTTGGTAAAGCAAATCAACGCTACGACGGAGTTCGCCGATGCAGACGGCGGACATATACAGCGGTTGGTGATCTTGAATTACCTGAGCAAAAAATTGTTTTACGCCGAGATTGGCCTGTGCGCCTTTTCTGATTTCACAGATGATGTTCGTATCAATCAAATACATTATTTGGACGTGCTATTGTTGTCATTACGCTGAAAATCGGTATCCTTGCCGACTGATGGAATACTGGCTAAAGCTTCGGCGAAAGATTTGCGCGCCGGTTTTAACAAGGCTTCCGCCAAAATGGCGCGATGTTCGGCTTCTGTAGAGCGCCGATGCGCAGCGGCTCTAGCCTTCAGAGCGTTGATGAGTTTTTGGTCAAGATTTCTAACAATTAAGCCGGGCATTGTAAACTCCGTGTTATACAGTGTTATCAAGGCTAGCAGAATTGTTGGTTATGTCAAAAGGTCCGCCGGCCGGATGATCAAAATATTGATGTTTAATTCAGTAAAATGTAAACCAAATGAAATTGTTAACGTATGGTATTTTTAAAACACATTTCGGTTATTGCGGCATGGCCTGGAGAATAAGCCAATCGGCCGGCGAGGCAAGCGCTGTGGCATATTTTCAACTTCCAGAAGCCTCTCCGGAGGCTACCGAAGCAAAGCTTGCCAGGTATTGCGGGGAAGTTTCGGCCAGTCAACCGCCAGAGGATATCCATAATCTTATGCATAAGGTTGCCAGCCATTTTGTCGGTGATGTACAAGATTTTCAAGATGTCGCCCTGGATCTAGAGGGGGCCGGCGAATTTGCCCGGCAAGTATATATCGCGGTACAGAAAATTCCGGCAGGACAAACCAGAACTTATGGCGAGGTTGCCAAGGCCATCCAGCGACCTACCGCAGCCAGAGCGGTGGGGCATGCCTTAGGCCGAAATCCGCTTGCCTTGCTGATTCCTTGTCACCGGGTGTTGGCGGCAAATGGTAATTTGTGCGGATTTTCTGCCTATGGCGGAGTGAATATGAAGCTTAAGATGTTGGAACTGGAGGGGGCAAAACTGAAATTGCCGGCTGGACGTGAGCTAGGCGCGATATCCGAAAATATCGCGCCCTTAACCTGAGAACAGAAATTAATCGCGCAATAATTCGTTAATGCCGGTTTTGCTGCGGGTTTTTTCATCCACTTGTTTGATGATTACCGCGCAATACAAGCTATGGCTGCCGTCCTTGGCCGGCAGGTTGCCGGAAACCACAACCGAACCGGCGGGGATTCGGCCGTAACTGGTTTCGCCGGTCATGCGGTTGTAGATTTTGGTGCTTTGACCAATGTAGACGCCCATGGACACGACGCAATTATCTTCAACTATTACGCCTTCGACGATTTCCGAACGGGCGCCGATGAAACAGTTATCACCAATGATGGTGGGGTTGGCTTGCAGCGGTTCCAGCACGCCGCCGATACCGACGCCGCCGGATAAATGCACATTTTTGCCGATTTGCGCGCAAGAGCCGACCGTAACCCAGGTGTCGACCATGGTGCCGCTGTCGACGTAAGCGCCGATGTTTACATAGGACGGCATCAGAATCGCGCCTGGAGCGATATAGGAGCCATAGCGGGCAATTGCGTTAGGTACGACCCGTACGCCGGTTTTGGCGAAATCCTCTTCGCTATATTGGCCGAATTTGGTTGGGACTTTATCGTAATAACGCACATCGCCGCTTTCAATCACTTGGTTTTCGTTAATGCGGAACGACAGCAGCACGGCTTTTTTCAGCCATTGATGAGTCACCCAGTCGCCGTCTATTTTCTCGGCGACACGGAGCGTACCTTTGTCGAGCAGATTTAGGGTTTCGTTAACGGCGTCGCGGATTTCCGCGGTTACTGTTTTTGGGTTGATCTCGGCGCGGTTTTCAAAAGCTTGATTGATAATGTTTTCCAAGTTTGACATGGTTCTTCTATGCTAAAGAGTTAAGAAAAAGTTTAATGCGCTGAGCTGCCTCTACGCATTCTGCCAGCGGTGCGACCAAAGCAATGCGGACATGATTTGCGCCGGGATTAACGCCATGGCTATATCGAGAAAGATAGCTGCCGGGCAAGACAGTCAGGTTTTGTTGGGCGAATAATTGCTCCGCGAAATCAAGATCGGAAATCGGGGTCTTTAGCCATATATAGAAACTGGCCGGCGGCCGGCTGATGTCGCAAACATCTTGCAAAATTTCGATAAAAGCGCTGAATTTGTCACGATACAATTGTCGATTATGCTGCACATGAGCTTCATCCTGCCAGGCGGCGATACTGGCGTGTTGCGTCGGCACCGGCATCGGGCAACCGTGATAAGTCCGATATTTCAAATACTGCCGCAGTACTTGGGCGTCGCCGGCAACGAAACCGGAGCGCAAGCCGGGGGCGTTAGAGCGTTTGGAGAGGCTTTGAAATATCACGCAACGCCGAAATTCGCAGTTGCCGGTTTGATAGGCGCTTTGCAGCAGGCCCTGCGGTGGCTGAGCTTCGTCGTCATAAAGTTCGGTGTAGCATTCGTCGGAAGCGATAATGAAATCGTATTGTTCGGCCAAGGCCAATATTTTTTCATGCGCAACTTGGTCGAGTACGGTGCCGGTGGGATTGCCCGGCGAGCAAATGAACAGTAGTTGGCAGCGTTGCCAGATGTCTGCCGGTACGCTGTCGAAATCCGGCTGATAGCCGTTCTCTGCAACCGTATTCAAATAATAAGGTTCCGCGCCGGCGAGTAAAGCCGCGCCTTCGTATATCTGATAAAAAGGGTTGGGCATTACTACCACTGGCTTGGTCATGGGATCAACCACCGCTTGTACCAGGGAAAATAGCGCTTCGCGCGTGCCGTTTACCGGTAGCGACTGGGTTTCCGCATTGATGGCGGACGCTGGTATCTTAAAACGGCGGCTAAGCCAGTCAGCGCAGGCCTGACGCAATTCGGGCAGACCTTTAGTAGTGGGATATTGGGTTAAACCGTGCAAATGCCTTAGCAGCGCTTCCTGTATAAAATGCGGGGTGGCGTGCGTGGGTTCGCCAATCGACAAGGATATATGGGCTTTTTCACTGTTTGCCGTGACACCTTGTTTTAGCGTAGCCAGTTTTTCGAATGGGTAAGGATGCAGTTCGTTTAAATGTGGATTCATTTAGCTGTCGTTGTTGAAGTCCGGTGGGTATAACAACATAATCCGCTATTTTAACGTAACTGGCAGAGCTAGGTGGAAGCCTTTTTCTTAAGCATTAAAATCCACGCTTGCATATTGCACCGGTGTTCGTGATAAATTCTTATAACCTCACTAAACATACCAAGGAACCGCCATGACCGTGATTCGTCAGGATGATTTCATCGATAGCATTAGCGATGCGCTGCAATTCATTTCTTATTACCATCCGCTGGACTTCATCCAGGCCTTGCACGCCGCTTATGAAAAAGAGCAAAGCCCGGCTGCCAAGGACGCCATGGCGCAAATTCTGATTAACTCGCGGATGTGCGCGGAAGGCAAGCGGCCGATTTGCCAGGATACCGGCATCGTCACGGTGTTTTTAAGAATCGGCATGGAAGTGCGCTGGGATGCCAAGCTCAGCGTTAGCGATATGGTTAATGCAGGCGTGCGCCGCGCTTACCTGCAAGCCGATAATGTGTTACGCGCTTCGATACTGGCGGATCCGGCCGGCAAACGTATCAATACCAAAGACAACACGCCGGCCGTGATCCATATGGAGCTGGTCAGCGGCGACAAGTTGGAAGTGGAGTTAGCCGCCAAAGGCGGCGGCTCGGAAGCCAAGTCTAAATTCAGCATGTTGAATCCGGCGGACAGCATTGTCGATTGGGTGATGAAAACCGTGCCGACCATGGGCGCGGGTTGGTGCCCGCCGGGCATATTGGGCATAGGCATAGGCGGCACTGCCGAAAAAGCCATGATCTTAGCCAAACAGGCATGCATGGGTTCTATAGACATTCAGGACTTGATTGCTAAAGGCCCGGCGAATGCGTTGGAAGAGTTGCGGCTGGAATTGTATGAAAAGGTCAATGCTCTGGGCATAGGCGCGCAAGGCTTGGGCGGCTTGACTACCGTGCTGGATGTCAAAATCCTCGACTACCCTACCCACGCCGCTAATAAGCCGGTAGCCTTAATCCCCAACTGCGCCGCCACCCGTCATGCTCATTTTGTACTGGACGGGACTGGTCCTGCTGTTCTGACACCGCCAAAAATGGCGGATTGGCCGGTGATAAGCCAATCTGCCGGAACCGCGCGGCGGGTAAACATCGATGATCTTAACAAACAGGCCGTCGCCGATTGGCGTCCGGGTGAAACCTTACTGCTTAGCGGCACGCTGTTGACTGGTCGCGATGCCGCGCATAAGCGTATTGTCGATATGTTGGCGCGTGGCGAAGCCCTGCCGGCGGGCGTCGATTTCCAGAATAAATTTATCTATTATGTCGGCCCGGTTGATCCGGTGCGGGACGAAGTTGTTGGACCAGCCGGCCCCACTACAGCCACCCGCATGGATAGCTTTACCGAAACCGTGCTGGAAAAAACCGGGTTGCTGGGCATGATAGGCAAGGCCGAACGCGGCCCGGCAGCGATAGCGGCCATCAAAAAACATCAAGCCGTCTATCTGATCGCCATCGGCGGCGCGGCCTATTTGGTCTCCAAAGCCATCCGCCATTCTCGCGTCATCGCCTTTCCGGAATTAGGCATGGAAGCGATACATGAATTTGTGGTGGAAGATATGCCGGTTACCGTCGCGGTGGATAGTCGCGGCGAGTCTATTCATAATACAGCGCCGAAGTTGTGGCAGGCGAAGATAGGCAAGATACCGGTGGTTGTGGAGTGAAGGAAATAATTCCGGCAAGCCGCTAAATCTTGCCGGAAACAGCGTACATCCCTGTTTAATTTAAGAGCTATAAAGAACCGGAAGCTGTCTTCCTAACGTTGCGCTTTCTGATCCACATTATTCCAAAACGGCACAGCCAGCATAAACAAACAAGCCAGCCAAGCCAGCAGTTGGCAGTTGGCCAATGTGTAATGCAGCGCAACCGGCAATCCGGCGGATAAACCCGGATGGGCTTGAATGAAATCCCTGCCGTCTAAAAAGGCTTTCGTTTCACCTAGCACCATGGCCGCCATTGCAAAACTGAGCAAATAGGCTGCCAGCCGGTCGCGATGGCTATGTAGATTCCAGCCGGTCAAATGATCGAAAGTAAATTGCCGGAAATTCAAGCGCTGTTGATTCACAGTCATACAAATAAACAAAGCTAAGATGCCAAGCGCTGGAATAGTGAACTGCTCGACCGGAAAACTTAGATAACGGCCGGCTACCGCCAAACCATAAGTTTTATAAAGCGCTATGGCGATAAACACCAGATAAACGCTACGTAAGCGTTCCGCTAATGGCTTGGCTTCTGGTTGGCCGGCCAATAAATTGTAGCAACGCTGAATCAATAGCCCGCCCAGTCCGGCATTGGCGATCACCATAAACACGGTATAGCCGCGCTGCCAAGCGCTGTAACTGGTATACCAAAGAAAATGCGCCAAGCTAATCAGGCAGACGCTAAATAATTGCGTCAAAATTAAAAACACTAGGATGCGGATAGTCGAGAGGCTGATTAGCTTGTTAAAATAAATCATGGTTATTAATAACCATAGCCCGCTTGCGGCGGCAAAACATAACAGCCAACGCGGATTTTCACTGACCGGACCGGTTAACGGAAACACCGCTTGGCGATCGGCGCTCAGCAAGCCCCAATTAGCGCCGACCACCCCTTCCAGATTGCTTTTCCAGGGTTGGTTAAACGCTTCCACAATGTTGTAGTCGAAGCCATGATGGTTAGCCACCTGTATCATGCCGCGGATGAATTTGGCTTCGTTCACTACGCCTGGCGTCGCCAGGCCTCGTTGCCGGCCCGCGCTAGGCCAACCGGATTCGCCGATCAGTATCGGTTTGCCGGCGGCTACGCCGTGCGCTTCGTCCGCTACTTGCTTGACGATTTTTTCCAGATGTTCAGGCGCCTGCTCTACGGAAATGGGTTCGTCTTCCCAATACGGCAGAATATGGATAGTAATAAAATCCACTTCATTGACCAGCTTAGGATATTTCATATACATCGACCAGACATCGGCATAAGACACCGGCTGCTTTACCGCGCGCTTGACTTCGCGGATATAGTCGATCAGCTTGTCAACATCCAGTTCCCCGCGCAATAACACCTCATTGCCGACGATTACCCGTTTAACGACATCAGGATTGGCATTCGCGGATTTAATTAAGGCGTCAACTTCCTTGCGATTGCTTTTAAAACCACCGCCGATCCAGGCGCCCTGTATCATTTTTAAGCCGTATTTACGCGCCAGAGCCGGGGTTGGCTCCAAGCCGTTCAGAGAGGCGTAAGTTCGGATGCTTTCGGTTTTATCGGCCAACAAGCGTAGATCTTCGTCTATATGTTCCGGTAACGGAAATACTTCTTCCAGCGGACTGTAGCCTTCTCGAAACGGCGCGAAAGAGAGGCTCATCAATTTGCCGGACGGCACATCGGCTCCGGCGTCTTGCGGCTGATTCATATACCAAGCGATGGCGCCATGAACTATTAAGATCAGAAGCAGACTAAGTAGTAATCTGGTAATGCGCATATCTTGAGTATTTGGGTAGGTAGGTTAAGTAAATGGGCCGGTAACCGGCAAAAGCAGAGGCATTATAAGGTGCAATGCCTCATTTGCGGAATGCTAAGCTTAGGGAATACTGAAAATCCCAGATCAAGTAGACTGGAGTGCAAATATTTACTGTACTTTACCTATGGGTTATGGGTAAAGTATCAATATTTTATTGATACTTTCCTTTCCAGCTTTCGCCATTCAATAAAGCCATTATGTATTTTTTGAGGTTTTCTATGCATAAAAAAATTCTTCCCCTTCTGATTGGGACAATCTTACTGCCTATGTCGCCCTGGGTTAGCGCAGAGGCCAACAAGTTGCCTCCCTCCGTCACCGTCAAGTTGGGTGCGGCAGAAGAGGTATGTTCCGAATTTACCGACCCGAAATGGCGAGACGCTCAAGTCATAGATGGCGTGCAAATTCAGGAATCGCGGATGTGTAATCCGGATAATCCGGCCGATATCGCCGCTTTTGTAAAAGGCACTAATGGCATATCCATGGCGACGTTGATGGAAACGCAATTGGCTGCCGACGCCATAACCGCTACTGATGACGTCGATGGCGACGGCGATCCCGATCACTACATTATCAAATTGGAAATCGCCGAATTGAATGGGCATTCGCCGGATATGCGCGAACCCACCACCACTTTCGATATTGCGCCCGGTATTCAACCTACCTTTTGGGTTTATGCCCCCAAGACTCGGGATATGTCGACGCTGAGTCTTTATGAGCCTATCGCCAATCCCTTATTACGCGCGCCTTCACCGACGATTAGGGTCGAACAGGGCGATGTAATCTGGCTGGTGCTGGAAAATAGCCACTATATGCCGCATTCCATCCATCTGCATGGTATCGATCATCCTTACATGGACATGGGTGGCGAGGGTAACGATGGCGTAGGCCAGACTGGACAAATGGATGTGCTGCCCGGTCAAAGTAAAACCTATGTGATTAAACCGCGCCAAGCGGGAACCATGTATTACCATTGCCATGTGCAGCCGCATACGCACATCCCCATGGGTTTGCAAGGTCTGTTTGTGGTTGAAGAAAACCGGCCCAACAATTGGCCGCAAGTCTTCAATGTCGGCGATGGCCAGGTACGGCATCCTTCGGTCGCCGTGCTGGAAAAATACAGCGCCGAATATGATTTGCACTATCAATCCGCCGATAAGGAATTGCATGAATTGGCGCGTTCGGCCAATGATCCGCGTTTGATCGCCAGACGTTTGAATCAGGAATACGATGTCACCGATGCAACCGATGACTATTACATGCTTAACGGTCGTTCCTTCCCGTATACCTTGCGGGAATCATTGATTCTGATGGAAGAAAATAAAAAAGTGAAGTTGCGGGTGTTGAACGGTCACACCGATTCCTTTGCTTTGCACATTCATGGTCATAAGCCTATGGTGACCCATTACGACGGCGTGGATAACGGTCCTGCTTCGTATATCAAACGCGATGTGCACGGCATGGTGCCGGCGCAACGGCTTGATCTGGAACTCAGCGGCGTCAATGACGGCTTAAACAGCTTTGGTCCTGGTGTCTGGATGTTTCACGACCATGTCGAAAAATCGTTTACGACGAACGGTATCGGCGAAGGCGGCGACATCAGTTTGGTGGTTTACAAAGGCTATGCGGATGAAAGAGGTATCCCGCAGGTGCATGGCATGAGTCTGGCCCCTTATTTCACCAAGGAGTTTTGGCAAGGCAAATATCCAATGTGGCAGGATTACGACGCCTGGAAAAGCTTAGGTTTACCGGAAATCAGAGCACAGAAAGAAAAAGCTTTCATACCCGCGCCGCCTCCGCCAGCTAAGCCCGATGCCGCTACAGTGGCGGCCGCGGAGAGCAAAACTTCGGCAATTGGTCAATTGATTAACGGTTTGTTGCTGGGTGTGTTCAGCTATCTGTTGTTTGCTAATCGCGAGAAAATCCTGGCGCGATTTAAAAAATAAGTCAATTACCGGAATACAGAGCAAATTTCTCTGTATTCCGGTCGGTTTCAAATGTATTCAATGTCAAAGGTAGAGTTTCTTACTCAACCAAAAACTGCCGCATCATGCCCAAATCTTCATGTTCAAGATTATGGCAATGGTACAAAAACAAGCCCTTATAGTCCTGAAACGGTTTAATAATGTCTACCTTTTCTCCCGGCATCACCAACACAGTATCTTTCCAGCCGGTATCGATAAAACCGTGTTTCACCGTTTCATAATCCGTCGCGTTTACACCGCTGGTATCCCGTTTAATAATCTGGAATTGCTGGCCATGCAAATGGATGGGATGCGCCATGTCCAGCATCATACCCATGCCGCCGCCCATTTCGCCCATACCTGACTTGTTATCGCCGGTGGAGTTTTCCTGCCGATGACGCATGCCCATCATTCCCATACCCATGCCATGACCCCCGGTTTCGGCATTGCCATTAACCGCGGAATGGCCGCCCATCATGCCCATCCCCATGCCGCCCTGCTCATGGTAGATACTGATTTTTTTGAAAGAACCCAAGCCAACTTTTTCAAAATCCATCACCCTATCCATAG
>Ga0181528_10003074_pt1 | contig 10254 bp, 6 predicted proteins | sample PEATcosm2014_Bin_47_FD_119742 | JGI IMG/M metagenome (GOLD analysis project Ga0181528, IMG submission 119742) | Peatland microbial communities from MTU Mesocosm Facility, Houghton, MI, USA - PEATcosm2014_Bin10_10_metaG | ecosystem: Environmental > Terrestrial > Soil > Wetlands > Peat | place... | reverse complement strand
CGCCGTCATGGGCGTCTGGCGGACGCTGGCACCCCTCATGCCCGCACCTTGCCTCGAAGTCCGCTACGAAGACATGGTGGAAGATCTGGAATCCGTCGCGCGCAGGACACTGGATTTTCTCGGTGTTGCCTGGGAAGCCCGTGTGCTGGGTTTTGATGAGCATGCCCGGAAAAAAACGGTGCTAACCCCCACTTACGCCGACGTGACCCAGCCCATTTATAAACACGCCAGAGGCCGCTGGCACCATTATCAAAAATATCTGGAGCCGCATCTGGAAAAACTGGAGCCGTTCGTCAAGGCGTTTGGGTATGAGTGAAAGGCATGGAGGGCGCGCTTGGTCCTTCGAGCACCGGCTAGACGACAAGAATCAATTCATTTTTTCCCGTTATTGCTAAAATCTTATTACCCGGCACTTAACTCCAGGTAGAAGCGTATCAGTGCGATGGAAACTGCCCGATTTCCTCCATCAATGACTGACAGGCTGATGATAGGCTTTTTGGTGCTGATACAATTCCAGCATGTCACGGTTTTTTTGATTAAACCCTCGTTTTTCGCCGCCGTGGCCAAGGCGACCGCCTTTTGGGCCGTGGTTATGGCCTCATCAAAACGCCCCGCCTCGGCATAGGCCGCCGCCAGGGTGCCCATCAAAACAGGCCTTTCGTAATTGGTAAGCCGGCAAGCCTTCTCCGCCAGCCGGACGGCTTCAGTGCCGTTCCGGACGGAGGCATCCGGCGCGGTGGCCAGCAGCCAGGCCAGATTGTTTAAACAAGCCAGATTGTTTAGATTCAACAGTTCTTCGGGTTCGTCCCGCAAGACTTCGTTGTATTCCGCGACGGCTTCCGTTCCTTTGCCCTGCATGGAGTAGAGATTAATGAGGATGTAATGACTTTTAACATCACCAGGTTGAAGATTTAACCCCGTCCGGCAGATGTCAACGGCCTCGTCCAGCCGGCCCTGCGCGACCAATGAAAGCACCAAGTCGCGTCTGGCCTGAATAAAAGTCGGCACGTCTTTCACCGCTTCGGCAAAATGTTCTCCCGCCTCCTTGATTTTTCCCTGGTCGGTCAGGGTATTGCCCAGGAGCACCTGCATCTGCGCATTATTATCGGTCGTCACCGCCAGGGCATGGCGTGCCACGGTTTCACTGTCCTGCCAGTAGCGCACCTGCGTGGCGGTCAGATTTCCGCAGACGGCCAGCACACCGGCAGAAAGCACGGCCAGGAGCAACCGGCGGAAAACCCACGTCCTGCTGACTTCCGCCAGCAGCCAGGTAAGCGCGATGAACACGCCGATCAGCGGCACGTAGGTATAGCGGTCGGCCATGGCCTGGCCGCCGACCTGCAGGAGTCCGATCACCGGCAGCAGCGTTCCCAGATACCACAACCAGCCTGTCACCAGATACGGCCGTTGCCGCCGGAGAATAATGACCACCCCGGTAACCAGCAGCAAAACGAAAACCGCCAGGATCAACTCATCTGTGGCAATGGGATTATAAAGCGGGTAATATGCGGCCAGGTTGTCCGGCCAAAACATCTTTTCAAGATACAAAGCGTAGGAAATTTGGGCGTTCTCAATCCGCGCCCCGATCGGAAAAACCGTGGTTGACATCATGGCCTTGCCGGCCTGCTGCGCCAGAAAAGTCAGGACACAGGAACCCGCCGACAACACGAAAAACGGCGCTTTTTCCACCAGCACCATTTTAAGGTTCCGAACCCCGGATTCGGAATTCCCGATTCGATTCAGCGGCCAGTAATCCAGCAGCAGCAGCACAAACGGCAAGGTCACCAGCATCGGCTTGCTCATCAATCCAAGCGCAAAACAGAACAGCGCCAGCCAGTAGAAAGGAGAAAGGAAAAATGAATTGAAAATTGCGAGATGCAATTCTGACTTCTGACTTCTGAATTCCGGTTTCTGAACATAACGGGTGTAGGCCATCAGCGTGAGCAGGAAAAAAAACGTGCTCAGCACATCCTTGCGCTCGGCCACCCAGGCGACCGATTCCACATGGAGCGGATGCAACCCGAACAACGCCGCCACCAGGGTGCTCCGCCAGACAAAATCCGTCGCACGCCGCAGCCACAAAAACAACAAGACCGTGTTGGCGGCGTGGAACAGCACATTGGTGGCGTGATGGCCTCCGGCGTTCAGGCCGTATAATTGCACGTCCAGCATGTGCGAAAGCCACGTCAGCGGGTGCCAGTTGCTCGCGCAAAAATGGGTGAACGCCCACGCCACGCCCGACCAGCTCAAGCCCCGCATCACCTGCGGATTGTTCAGGATATAATCCCCGTCATCATAATCTATAAACGCGAAGTTCAGCGCCGGGCAATAGACCGCAATGACGGACAGCACCAGCAGGACGCAGATCAACCACGACGTGGAAGTTTTGGCGGCCTTAAAATCAGTGAACGGGACGGACATCATGCCGGCGGATTTCTTAAATGAAAGCAGGGTGAACAAATCGGCGGCGAAATTCAATCCTCATATACGAGCATGCAGCTCGTCCAGCTGGAGCCGTTCGTCAAGACGTTTGGGTATGAATGATAATCGGTAGGGACGCGTTCCACCGCGTCCCCAATTTTACCCGTTACCAACGCAATGGATGAATGGTTCCCTGATACGGCCAGTCCTCAGGGCGGGTGACGAGCTCTTTGCGCAGGGGATTCTCCCGCACATACGTCCATTTTTCCTAATACTGCCGTGCATCGCGCAGCCGGTGGTGAAAGCCCGACCGCTGCCACGCCCACGGCTGGTCCACATGCCGGCGGCTGAAAACCGGCTCTTCCAATACGCCAGCCAGCGCTCAAGGGTGAAGGCCAGATCGCGCGGCGCGCAAAACAGATGCAGATGATCCGGCATCAGCACATAATCGCCCACCAGCCAGGCATCCGTTTCGTGCCAAATTTCGCGCAATGAATCATGCACCACCGCTTGCGCCAGCCACGGCACGCGGTCCTTGGTGTTGACCGTCAGCAGCACGATGGTGGGGCCGGCCAGGGAAAGCTTCACACCGTGCGCCGGTGTGTGCCGCCCGGGCGGACGGTCTGGCGAAACGAATTCTGCCATGCGAAAAACCTATCCAAAGCGAGGCAGACGGGAAAGGAGAAAACTCGGTAGGGACGCGTTCCTCCGCGTCCCCAATATTCCCCTCCATGTCGTCCCATTGTTTCGTCTTTGGTTTAAGAACGGGGTTGAGGAGAAGTTAGGGACGGGGTGGAACCCGTCCCTGCCGAATAAAAAAGGAGCCGCTCCGAAGAGCGGCTCCCGTGGGAAACCAAAAACAATGAGCCTAAAGGATTAGGCCTGTTTGCGGCGCAGCGCGATGAGCGAGGCCAGACCACCCAAACCAGCCAAGGCCAGCGTGGCGGGTTCCGGAGCTGCCACAACCGCCGCTACACTGAAGGGTGCTGAATAATCACCCGTGAAGATCGGCGTCGGGCTGGTGGCCGAAACCGTTGCCATGGTGAACGGAGCTGAATGCCCGCGGAAAGCCGCAGAAGCATAGCTGCCATCAACAGTCGGATACGCCACAAGTTCAAGCGTAGCCGTGGTGAACGTTGTTGATCCTGTGTTAAATGCTAAAACAGAGCTATAGTAACCAAGGGATCCACCGGTGTTTCCACCTGCAATTCCAATCGTTGAGCCGGTTCCCGTTCCGAGAGCCAAGGGCGTAATCGGAATACCAGTGCCAGCCGGGTCAGTGAGGGTTTGTGAACCACCCACAAAATACAGACCGACCGTCCAAGCGGAACTCAACGCGCCAGAGCCAATCGCACCACTCACACCATTGGCCGGAACACCGGCACCATAGGTCAGCGGTGAATTGCTGCCGCTGGAATAGTTGTCCAGCGTGATATAACCCTGACCATAGGAGGTGGCCATACCAGCCGCCAGACCAATGATACCCAATAATACTGATTTTTTCATAATGTTTGTGTTACTTGATGTTTTTGTTGTTTTTGATTTACCCCGAAATTAAGGCAGTGTTTGAACCATGTTTGTGTTCGGACCTTGATTGATGATCCAGAAACCTTGGCCAACAGTGACGGCGACGGTTGATCCCCAATTACCAGTTGAAAACACCTTGTTGACAGTAGCAGGTGATTGTAGTGCAGTATTCCAAGTCTGCAATTTCGAAATGCCTGCGCCTGCGCCAATACTGACAATGCTGTCACCGTAATCCAAGTTAGCATCACCACCGGGTGTTCCACCAATGGCGATATTGCCAGCCAACGGAACAACGCTGCCTTGGAGGCTGAAGCCGTTCGGAATTTGGTTGGTGACAGATGCACCAGCCAACGGAATCACAGTGCCGACAAATGTGTTTGTGACCGTGGGAGCATTGCCGCCCGGCGCACCGTTACGAATATAGAAACCAACTCCCGGAGTCAAAATGGCGTCAGCGCCCCATCCTCCTGCAAGCTTGTTAATCGTGGCTGGCGCACCCGGGTAATAGAACAAGGTGCTGCGAACGGAGGCAGCACCGCCAGGAATGGAAGTGATCAAATTGGTCAGATGGTTGCCATTGCCGTCATCAAACGGATTGGCAATCAATGTGTATTGGCCATTGCCGGGCAAAACGACATTCGCGTAACCCACGACGTTGGCGGAATAAACCTGCGCTTCGGAAGTAACGATCCCAGCCACGAGCGCGGCGGCTGCAATCAGTAGTGTTTTTTTCATATTTTTCTGTGTTGTGTTGTTGTTCTAGTTAACCGTGTGTAAGACCACTATCCCAGAGACCGTGTCACCAGTCAATAGTTTTTTTTACTTTTTTTGAACATATTTTGAAGGTGGCGGGTGGCGGGCGGCAGGTGGCGGAATTATATCAGTAAGTCATTGATGATTTGCGGCTTATGTTTCAAATCGGGAGGCAAAAATGCGGGGCTGGCGGTGGGCGGCCACCCCATATATTGGGTCTGTCACACGAATGTAACCAGTTTTCTGGTGTCACCAGTCGGCAAATGGTAGGGACGGCGCGCTGCGCCGTCCGCGCCGCCGAGCGCAGCGTCAGGCGACGCAACTCGCATGTGGCAAGGCGGACGTCCCGTCATCCGTTCCACCCGCTTTACGAACGGGACGCCGCAGCGCAGCGTCCATGCCGGCCAAGGACATCGCGGCGCAATTTCCCTGCTGCCGAGGGCGCTGATCGTCGCCAAGACGAGAACGGCCGGTAATGCGGAACGCCGCCTTCAGGCGGCTGCGGGTTCATTTCCAAATTCCTGCCGCGTGAAGGCGGCGTTCCAATCAGCCTTTTACCCAGTTGGCAATCTTGGCGACTTGGCGGTTCATTGCTTGTCAGGCGGGGCAAGGAAGGTGTGCAGGCCGCGGGGAAATTGCGGCGATTCCAGCCAGTCGGCGAGCAGGTTCAATTCGAGCGCGGTCAGGCCGGTGGTGGAATTGCGGGCGAGGGTCAATTGCCGCGTGCCGGTCCGGGTCACGGCGGTGGCGCTGTCGCCCAGCAGCGGCTCGATCTGTTTCAACCACCGGGCGGCGGCGGCGGCGGGCGGCAGCTTGTTTTTTTGAAAAATGACCTGGAACATCTGGGTGATGAACAAATCATCCTCCAGCCGCGGGCCGGTATGCTCCGCCTGGTAATAAACCAAATCCGGGGTGCCGAGGACGGCGCGGAGGAATTCCGCCGGCGGCGGGCGCGGATCGCCCACGGCCAGTGGATACAAACCGCCCAGCAGAAAATCCTGCCGGTGAACTTGAACCGGCTCCAGAAAAGGCGCGATGACGAACAGATGCCAGACAACGCCGGGCGGGCTGCCCTGCCATTGAAAAAAGCCGTCCGCATTGGTGACGAGCCAGGGGTTGACGTTTTGCACGAGGCGAAGGGACAGTTGCGCGAGCTGGCCGCCGGCCGCCGGCAAGGGGGCGGCGAAAAAGGTTTGATAGGGAGCACCTGTCTGCGCCCAGAGATATGCCTGGTCGGGCGCGGGGGCGAACTGCAGCTTTTGCCACGCGGGCATCGTGGCCAGCCACGGGGCCACGCCGCGCACGGCGGCAAAGCTGGTGAGCGGCCCATGAATGAAATTGGTGGGAATCTGCCAAGGCGGCAGCGGCGTCGCCAGCGGCCGGGAGAAATTGATGACCCCCAGGGTGTGGACGTTGCCGGCGTCGCCGGAAAGGGACAGATGCAGGGAGCTGATGGTTGAAAGTTGATGGTTGATGGCGAAAAGTTTTTCCACCTCACCCCGATCCGCTTCCCCGGCGGAGAGGGAGGAGACGAGCAGCGCCGGGTTGAGATCGGCTTCGAGCCAGGGATGGGAAAGTGACGGGTGACGCGTGGCCGGTGGCAAGAACCGGGAGTCGGCGGCGGCGATGCGTGTGGCAAAGTCTGTCTGCAAAATATTTTTGTCGAGGCCCGCGCCCACCAGCGTCCAGTCGCCGGCGCATGCACATTCAATGCGGTGAGGTGTTCCGGAGCCGGCCAGGGCGGCGGATGCGGCGGCGAGATTGGTCTGCCACAAATTGGCACGGTCGGCGGGGAGGCGGATGGCGAAGAAAAGTGACGGGTGACGAGTGACAGGTGACAAGGACCGCCCCACCTCACCCCGGCCCTCCCCCCCGGCGGAGAGGGAGGAGTTGGTGGAAACATCCACTTCCAGGAAAAATTCGGAGGTGATGAGGTCGTCGAGGAGCGGGCGGAACGCGGCGCCGGCGGCGTTGGTCGCTCCGTGGCCGGGGCAGCGGGAAAGTTTGTCGAGGGTCTGCGCCAAGAGCGCGGCGGTCTGGGGCAGTTGCCAGACTTTCATGAGCTGAGCGGCGTTGGTGTCGGCACCGACCTGCTTCAAACCCAGCCAATGGACGCGGATCAGATTTTCGTTGGCCGGGGAGGCAACGGATGAGCGGACCGGCAGCAGCGACACGAACACGGCAAATAAAATGCGGCGGAAAATCATGAGCGGCGAAGTTAAGGAAAACGCGCGGGGATTTCAACCGCCAAGAAAAGCAGAGGGCCGGGGACAAGTGGCGGGTGACGATGGGCGAGAATGCTGAATGCTCTTAACCACGGATGGGCACGGATGTGGAACGCCGCCTTTAGGCGGCGGCGGTTGCGGGTTTGTTTCCAGATCCTGCCACCTGAAGGTGGCGTTCCGACTTTTTCTTGCCAGTCTTCCGCAGGCAAAAATTCATTCCTGAATTTTTAAGCCGGATCAAAACGGATTCGGAACACCACTGCCGGCTGAAGGCGGCGTTCCCAACACCGGCTTTTTGAACCAATTTTGTTATTATCTGCGACCATCGGCGGCCCATCAGTGGTTGAAATGTTTTCCGGCCGGCGTCCCTGGCGTCTTGGCGGTTTCACCCTTGTTTCCAAACTTGCGAGAGGGTTCTCCCGTCCGATACCCTGCGACCGTGACCGTTGCAGCAACCCAGCCGAAACAAGGCGTCGCCGGATTGATGCAGACCGCCGGCGGCCGGAACTGGCTGTTGGGCCTGCTGCTGGTGGCCGCCGTCATTCTGGCCTATCAGCCGGTGTGGCATGCCGGATTCATCTGGGACGATGACGATTACATCATCAAGGACAAACTGCTCACCGCTCCGGACGGATTGAGGCGCATCTGGTTTTCGCTGGATTCACCGTCACAATATTTTCCGCTGACCTATACGGTGTTTCGCCTGGAGCACGCACTCTGGGGATTAAACGCGGCGGGCTATCACCGGGTCAACATTCTGCTGCACGCGGCGAATGCGCTGCTGGTCTGGTGGCTGCTGCGGCGGCTGGCGGTGCCGGGCGCCTGGTTCGGAGCGGCCATCTGGGCGTTGCATCCGGTGCAAGTGGAGACGGTGGCCTGGATCACGGAACTCAAAAACGTGCTGATGGGTTTTTTCTTTCTATTGGCGCTGCTGGCGTGGACCGGTTTTGTGGAGGGAAAGCCGGGGCGGAGATGGAAATTCTACGTGCTGGCGCTGGCCTTTTACGCGCTGGCGCTGGCCGCCAAAACCACGGCCTGCACGCTGCCAGCGGCGTTGCTTTTGATCTGGTGGCTGAAAGGCATCCCGATCAACCGGCAGCGGCTGGTCCAGACCATTCCCTTTTTCGTGCTGGGCATTGGCATGGGGCTGGTGACGGTGTGGTGGGAGCGGTTTCATGTCGGCACGCAGGGGCAAATTTTTGCCATGGGTGCGATGGACCGGGTTCTGGTGGCGAGCCATGCGCTCTGGTTTTACGCGGGCAAGCTGTTCTGGCCGGCGAACCTGACGTTCAGCTACCCGCGCTGGACCATTTCAGCAGCCGATCCATTTGCCTATATTTGGCTGGTTGCGACCGTTGGCATGGGGGCGACAATCTACGTCGCGAGAGATCAGGTCAGGCGAAGCATCGGGATTGCGGTGCTGTTCTTCGTAGCAACGCTAAGCCCGATGCTGGGTTTCATCATGCTCTACACATTCATTTATTCATTCGTCGCGGATCATTACCAATATGTCGCCTGCCTTGGACTGATTGCGCTGGCGACTGCTGGAATCATTGCCGCATCAAGTTTCCTCTGGAAACGGAATCACTTCCTCAAACCAGTTTTTTGCGGCGCATTGCTGCTGACGCTTGGTGTGCTGACCTGGCGGCAATGCGGGATGTATGCCGACATCGAAACCCTCTGGCGGACGACCATCGCCCGAAATCCTGAGAGCTGGATGGCCCGCTTCAACCTGGGCTCCGCTCTCCTAGACGAGGGACAGGTGGAGGAAGCCATCCGGTATTATCAACAGGCTCTAAAAATCAAACCGGACTACGCACCAGCCTATTACGGCCTCGGCATCGCCCGGTCCCAGGAGGGAAAAGTGGATGAAGCCATCACTCTATACCAACGGGCCCTCCAGATTTATCCCGGTTACGCCGACGCCCACAACAACCTCGGCAATGCTCTGTTCCAAAAGGGAAATGTGGATGAGGCGATGGTCCAATACCAACTGACGTTGCAGATCAACCCCCGCAACGCGGAAGCCCAAAACAACCTCGCCATCGCCCTGGCGCAAAAAGGCAGAATGGATGAAGCCATCGCTCATTTCAAGCTGGCCCTCCAAATCAATCCCCACAACGCGGAAGGCCAGAACAATCTGGGTTACATCCTCCTCGAAACGGGACATGCGGACGAAGCCGTTGTTCATTATCAGGAGGCTCTGGCAATAAAATCCGGCTATCCACAAGCCCAAAACAACCTGGCATGGGTGCTGGCGACTGCCCGGCAGGCGTCGCTGCGCAACGGCAACCAGGCGGTCGAACTGGCGCAACAGGCAAACCGGCTTACGGGCAATGGCGATCCGGGATTCCTGCGCACGCTGGCCGCCGCCTATGCTGAAGCCGGGCGGTTTCCCGAAGCGGGGGAAACGGCGCAGCGCGCCTTGCAAGCGGCCAACGCACAGTCCAATGCCGCCCTGGCTGGTGCGCTTCGTTCAGAGATCATGCTCTATCAAGCGGGCCAGCCATTTCATGAACACTGAACCAGAGTCCCGACCATGTTTTTTAAATCCTTGAGCCAAAAATTCGGTCGGCCAGCCCAGACGGAACAAGGCACGGCGGCAAATTTTAATCCGGGCAACCCGGTCATCAAAAAACGCGATTGGATTTTTGGCCTGTTCCTGGTGCTGGCCGTGATCATGGTTTACCAGCCGGCCTGGCATGCCGGGTTCATCTGGGACGATGATGCGTATGTCACGAGCAATCCGCTGCTCATTGCGCCGGACGGTTTGAAACGCATCTGGTTTTCGCTGGATGCGCCGTCGCAATATTTTCCACTGAGTTATACCACCTTCCGGGTGGAACGGGCGATTTGGGGGCTGAACCCAACAGGTTATCACTGGGTCAACATTCTGCTGCACGCGGCGAATGCGCTGCTGGTGTGGCGGCTGCTGACGCGGCTGGCGGTGCCCGGGGCGTGGCTGGCGGCGGCGCTGTTCGCCTTGCACCCGGTGCAGGTGGAATCCGTGGCGTGGATCACCGAACGGAAAAACGTCCTGTCGCTGTTCTTTTTTTTGCTGGCGTTGCTGGCGTGGGTTCAATTTGTTGAAAAGCAACCGGGGCGGCCTTGGAAGCATTATGGGCTGGCACTGGTTTTTTACGCACTGGCCTTGTGCAGCAAAACCACGGCCTGCACTTTGCCGGCGGCGCTGCTTTTGATTCTGTGGTTGAAAGAAAAACCGGTTGACCGGCAACGGCTGATCCAGGTTGTTCCCTTCGTGGCGCTGGGTTTGGCCATGGGGCTGGTAACAGTATGGTGGGAGCGGTTTCATCAAGGCACGCAGGGG
>Ga0181528_10003073_pt1 | contig 10256 bp, 14 predicted proteins | sample PEATcosm2014_Bin_47_FD_119742 | JGI IMG/M metagenome (GOLD analysis project Ga0181528, IMG submission 119742) | Peatland microbial communities from MTU Mesocosm Facility, Houghton, MI, USA - PEATcosm2014_Bin10_10_metaG | ecosystem: Environmental > Terrestrial > Soil > Wetlands > Peat | place... | reverse complement strand
CAAGCCAAAGATCAATTTGCCAGGCACGATAAGGCCGATGCTTTTTTGATTGCCGCAGCCAAGTCAAACGGCTTTACCATCGTGACGCATGAACGCAGCAATTCCGGGATAAAAAATCGGGTCCCGCTTCCTGAAGCCGCTAAACAATTCAACGTCAAATGCATGCTGATTTATGACCTGCTTAGCCAGCATGCTACCGGCAACTTTACTTTAGCGTTATAATTCGCCAAAAAAAATGATTGCCTGCCTGCCATTAATCGCCAAGGATGACAATGTCCGACAAAAAGCTTACTGTATACCAACAAACGATAAATGCAAAAACAACCCGCCTGTCGGTTTATTGACAGCGGAAGCTAATCATAAATTGAATACCAACGTAACAAGTTTATAAGTTATATGGGGAAAGAGGCTCTTCAAGAAATAGAAAAGCAACTCGAACAATACGATTACAAAGAGGGATTAAATAAAGCAAATGCTGCTGTAAATCACATAATGAAAGAAATTAGCCAGAACTTTGAGTTTGAGGAAAGCTATACCTATTAACGTGCCTTTCTCCTTTGAAACATTCGATCTTTACCACTTAACCCCAAAACCAAAAGAAGAGAAGATATTCTTAAGGTCGATGGGCAGTGGCGCCAACTGGCTATATAGCCACGTATCTTTATTCCTAGCTCTGCATAAATACTTTGCATCTTTAGGAGAAAAATGTGATGTTCCGTCAATTTTATTCCTAGATCAGCCAACGCAAGTATATTTTCCGAGCTTTAAATTCGATAAATCAGATAAATTTGATAAAGAATCAATAAAGCATATGGAAAATCGTGACCAAGGTGAAAGACAGATTGATGATATGAAGGCGGTAGAGAACCTTCACTCCGACCCGTTCAGGGTGGGGTACATGTCGCTCTCTAAAACCTCGCCGATTCCAAAATCGTTTGCTAGCGAAAACTTAAAAAACTACAATAAATCCGTCTTTGCCCGTTTTTCTCACAGACAGGTTTGGTTAATCCCCGCCGCCTGGTATAAAATTACCCTCACGCCTATGGCCTCCTTTCGGTATCCACGCCGCTATTGACCTATCTTTGATGCCTTTAGTTAAACCCGTTAAACAGCCGCTGCCTTACTTCGAGGACAGCGCGAAATTATTTGCACCTGTTGCCGGCCGTCCTTGGGCGGTTTTTTTGGACAGTGATTATCACGGCAGTCGCCAAGGCCGCTACGATATCATGGCTTATGCGCCGGTCTGCACGCTGCAAACTTTTGGTCCCGATACCTTAATCCATAAGGAGGGCGGTGAGTTGGTGAGTCAGGCCGATCCGTTTGCCTTGCTGAAACAAGAGCTGGGACCGGTGCTGCCTAGCATCGACGATATGCCGTTTAACGGTGGCGCGCTGGGTTATTTCGGCTACGATTTGGCGCGGCGCATAGAGAAATTGCCGGTGCTGGCCGCCAATGTCGAACAGATTGCCGATATGGCGGTCGGCATTTATCAATGGGCGGTGATCGTCGATCATCAACTCCAGCAAAGCTGGCTGGTGGGTTACAATTTGCCGGCGGATTTATGCGCTCAGTTGCGGCGGCAATTCGGACAATTGCCTGCGCGACAGGAGTCGGGCGATTTTAAGGTATTGCAGCCGCCGCGGGCGAATATGGATCAAGCCGGCTATACGGCGGCGTTTAATAAAATTAAAGCCTATTTAAAGGAAGGCGATTGCTATCAGGTGAATCTGACCCAGCGTTTCGCCAGCCCTTGCCAGGGCGACGCTTGGGCGGCTTATGAATTGCTGCGCAAGATTAACGCCGCGCCTTTCAGCGCCTTTCTAAATTTACCGGATGTGCGGGTGTTAAGTTCGTCGCCGGAACGGTTTTTAAAAGTCACCGCTAAGCGGGTGGAGACCAAGCCGATTAAAGGCACCCGGCCCAGAAAATTAGACGCCGTGGAGGATGCGCGGCAAATTGCCGAATTGCGGGCCAGCGAAAAAGATCGCGCCGAAAATGTGATGATCGTGGATTTGCTGCGCAACGATCTGGGCAAGTGTTGCCGCGACGGCTCGGTGCGCGCTCCGGAACTGTTTGCCGTGGAGAGCTACGCCACCGTGCATCATCTGGTCAGCACCGTCACCGGCGAACTGGCGGCCGGCAAGCATGCGCTGGATTTGCTGCGCAGTTGTTTTCCCGGCGGCTCGATTACCGGCGCGCCGAAAATTCGCGCCATGGAAATCATTGAAGAATTGGAACCGCATCGGCGCGGCGTGTATTGCGGGGCGATAGGCTATATCGGTTTCGACGGCAATATGGATACCAATATCGCTATCCGCACCTTGGTGCATAGTCATGGCTGGATACGATTTTGGGCCGGCGGCGGCATCGTCAACGATTCGCTGGCGGCGGCGGAATATCAAGAATGTTTTGATAAGGCCGAGGCCTTATTGCAAATGTTGGCGCAGTTTAGTAAATGATGCTGCGGGTAATTAAACTGGGCGGCAGCTTGTTAACGGCGGAGGCTTTACCGGCCTGTCTGGCGGCGGTTGCCCGCTTACCGGGCTGCACGATAGTGGTTCCGGGCGGCGGCGCCTTTGCCGAACAGGTGCGGATCCAGCAAGTTTTGCATGGCTTTGATGATGTTGCCGCGCATCGCATGGCTCTTTTAGCCATGCAGCAGATGGCTTTAGTGATGCACGGTTTACAACCCGATTTTAGCTTGCTGTTTAGCGTGGCCGGCTTTAGCCCCAGCCTAGGGGCGGCGATTTGGTCGCCGTCGGCGGCGGAATTGGATAACGCCGGCATTCCCGCCAGTTGGGATATTACCTCCGATAGTTTGGCGGCCTGGCTGGCCGGGCGGTTGGAGGCCGATCAGTTGCTTTTGGTCAAGTCGGCGGTGGTCGCCAACGATGCAACGCTACCCGAGTTGCAGGCGCATGGTATTATCGACGCCGGTTTTCTCGGCTTTGCCGAACGGCTGGCCTGTCCGATTAACGTGCTTAACCATAGAGATTTTATTGCCGCATGATCAATTTTATCGTCTCGCTACTCAATAAACGGGTGCGTAATGTCTATTATCAAGGCCGTGAGTCGCTGTTGGGCCATCACAAGCGCGATATTGTAGTGATTCAGGTCGATCAAGCCTGCGAAAGCCTAAAGGAAAGCCGCGATCAGTTTGTCGATGCGCTGGATAGATTTAAAAGCATCGTCAAACTGGAAGAGAGTTCGCTAGAGCAGCGCTATCAACACTTAAAAAGGCGTTACGAGGCCTGCCGCGGTAAAGCCGAGCAGGTTAGCCAGCGCATCCAGGCGCTAGAGGACGTCAGCGAAGCCTTGTTCGCGGAGTGGGAAACGGAATTGGAGTTGTACAGCAACCGGGCGTTGCGCGCCCGCAGTCAGCAGCAGCTGAAAAAATCGCGCCAGCAATATCAGCGTTTGCTGAAAGCTTTACAAATGGCGGAAGCTCGGATGCATCCGGTGCTGGCGGCGTTTCAGGATCAGGTATTGTTTCTAAAACATAATTTGAACGCCCACGCCATTGCCGCCTTGCGGCATGAATTTGTAGAAATAGGCGTGGATATCGCGCGTTTGATCGAGGTGATGGAGAAGACCATCAGGGAAGCCAGCGATTTCGTTTCCATTCTTGTCGATCAGAAACGCCTGCCGGCTCCCAAGTGATTAGCCGGAACCTTACATCGCGTTCAGTTTGTAATTGATGCTGTGCGGGTTTTTCTTATCGCGATCATCAGGGGTCTTTTTACGGTTTTGCTCAACCCGTTCATCCGAGTATTGGGCGATCATTTGCTCCCAGTTGTTAAACTGTTCGTACTCCTTGTTGCCGGCGGCCTTGCGTTTCACAAACAACTCCTTGCCGGTGGAGATGAGTTGATCCGGCGTTTTGCCGTCTATCGCTTCCAGAAATTCTTTGTTGTTTCTGATTTCGTCGCGCAGGGTCCAAAACGCCACTTCATATTCGATGCGTTTTTCCAGCGGCAACCGTTCCTTGATGTAGGAAATAGATCTGTTTACGGTCTTCATGCTGTTGCCGTTGATTTGTTGGCTGCTGTTGCAACCGGCCAATACAGCGCAAGCTATCAGAACTAAAACAGCGGATGATTTTTTCATAGTGTAAGCCCCCAGTGATGATATGAACAACCCCGAATATTATATTTATAATGATCACAATTCGGGCAGGTTAACAAACTAAAATACTCAGTAATTATAAACCCAAGCCAATTTATCATGCTGGAATTTATCCAACTTATCAAACAGCGTTACCAGAATGCGCTTACGCAGCTGGATAAAAAATCGCCGCAATTTTTCGACTACCAGCAGTGCGCTGAGCAATTGCTGTATGGCGAAGCCTTTATCCGCAAGGGCCAATTGCTGGCGTCCACGCCGAATTTCCCTTTGCAAATTGCCGTGATCGGCCCGACCCAGGCGGGTAAAAGTTCCATCGTTAATTTGTTGCTGCACGATAACCTGGCCGGGGTTAGCCCTTTGGCGGGCTATACCGTGCATCCGCATGGCTTTTGTCATGGCTTGTCCAGTGCTGATTGCAACGGCATGCAGCATTATTTCGGCAGATTTCAATGTCTGGAGGAAAGCATGCTGAGCCGGCAGCGTTACGACTGTTATTCCCTGGCAAATAGCCGTAACCGCTCGCCTTTATTGCCGGCTTGCGTGTGTTGGGACACCCCGGATTTCGACTCGATAGACTCGGCTGATTATCGGGAAGGCGTGATCAGAACTATCGCCCTGGCTGATGTGGTCATCCTGGTGGTCAGCAAGGAGAAATACGCCGATCAATCGGTGTGGGAGATGCTGAAAACTATCGAAGCTTTTCAACAGCCGACTTTGATTTGTCTGAATAAAGTCAGCGAAGGCAGCGAAGCCACGCTATTACAATCCTTGCGGCAGAAATGGCGGCAACATCGCGCCGAGCCGGTCCCGGAAATTATACCCATGCTGTTTCAGAAGCAGGGCGGCATGCCGCTTTGGCCGCGGGAGACCGAGCAAGCAATAGTCAAGTTGGCGAAAAAGGTCAGCCACGCCAAACATGCGCTTTATCAGCAGCAATTATTGCAAAAGCATTGGCAACATTGGCTGGCGCCGGTATTCGCCGAACAGCAGGCGCAACGCCACTGGCAAACGCTGATCGATCAATGCCTGATACAGGCGGCCGGCGCCTATAAACGCGATTATCTGGACCATCCCTATCATTACGAAACCTTTCAGCAGGCCTTGCTGAATCTGCTGAATCTGTTGGAAATTCCCGGCATGGCGAAAGTTTTGGCTAAAACCCGGCGGGCGATCACCTGGCCGGTGCGGAAATTGCTGAGCTTAGGCAAAGACTCGTTTCATGGTCAAGCCGGTCAGGAAGTCGCGGTGCTGCAACAAATCGGCGAACATACCCTGATCTTATTGGCCGACCGCTTGCTGGAAAAAAATGAAACCGAGGCGCAGCCGCAAGTTTGGTGGAAAGAAACTTCCGCCTTGCTCCGGCGGCAGAAATCCGGAATCTTGCAGGCTTATGCCGGTGCGGTGGCGGATTATCACCAAGATTTCGAGCAAGATGTAGAGGCCGCCGCGCAACAGCTGTATTACAAGTTGCAGGATCAGCCGCTGGTGTTGAATAGCCTGCGCGCCACCCGCGCCACTACCGACGCCGCCGCGATATTATTGGCGATCCAAGCCGGCGGCATCGGCATCCATGATTTAGTGCTGACGCCGTTGATGTTGTCGGTGACCTCCTTGTTGGCCGAAAGCGCGCTGGGCGGTTATATGGCGAAGGTCGAAGCTGATCTGAAGCAGCAACAGTTACAGACCGTCAAAAACCTGTTGTTCGACCAATGCCTGCGCGGCAGGCTGTACCAGTTGCCGCAACAAATCCAGTCGGCGCAACGCTTTAATATCTCCGAACAACAATGCCGGCAGGCGGAACAATTGCTGATAGAGAAGAAACATGGCTTACGATTATTATGAATTGTTGGCGCGAGCTCGGGTCTGGGCGGAGACAGCTCAGGGGGAAGGCCGGCTGCAAAAGGAAGCCGCGCGGCCCTTGTTCGAGATCGACAGCCGCAGCGCCGACAGCCTGTTTGCCGGACAACAAAGCCCAGGCGGCGGGAGGCCCTTGATCGTCGCCTTCATGGGCGGCACCGGCGTAGGTAAAAGTTCGCTATTGAACCGCTTAGCCGGACAGGCTATCGCCAAAGCCGGGGTGGAACGCCCGACTTCCCGCGAGGTAACTTTGTACCAGCATCAAGCGCTGGCGATTGCGCAACTGCCGGCCGGCTTGCCCTTGGATAGCGTCAAAATTTGTCGGCATGCGCAAGCGCAAACGCAGAATATCGTCTGGATAGACATGCCGGATTTCGACAGCATCGAACTGGGCAATAAACGCCAGGTGCTGGAATGGCTGCCGCATATCGATGTGTTGTTATATGTGGTCAGCCCGGAGCGTTATCGCGATAACAAGGCCTGGCAATTGTTGCTGGCGGAAGGCGCTAAACACGCGTGGCTGTTTGTGATGAATCAATGGGACCGGGGCTTATTGGCGCAGTACCAGGATTTTAAACAGCAATTGCAAAAAGCCGGCTTCGAAAATCCCTTGGTGTTTTGCACCAGTTGCACGGAGCCCGCGGGCGACGACTTTGCCGATTTAACCGCGCAATTGCTCCAGCTATCTCAAACCCGGAATATAGCGGAATTAGCGCACCGCAACCGGCTATTGCGCGGCGAGCAATTGCAACAAATCCTGCACGATTTGTTGCAGGCCATGGCCGGGCGGGATTTTCCGGCGCTACAGAATTTTTACGCCGAGCTAAGCCAAAAACATGCAGCTGGTTTTTTGCAGGGCTTGGCTTGGCCTTTGCAGCAGCTGTCCAGGCATATGGCCGAACCAACCGCGCAAAAAGCCGATATAAAACTTTGGGACGCATGGGCGCAAAGCCGGTTTAACGATTTATTGGATGAATTGGCGCTGCAAGCGGCGCAACAGAATATTTCCAGTCAGCCCTTAAAAGCCGGTTTGCGGCAGATTAAACAGCAGGCCGAAAAAACCATTGTAGATCATACCGAACTGGCCGGCAGACAAGCTTTATTCAGTCCGGGGAACGGCGCGCAGCGGTTTTTTCTCGGCTTCACCGCGCTGTGCGAAACCCTATTGCCGCTGGCCGCGATGGCGGCGGTAGCCTATAAAGTCTATAGCGGTTATTACCACAGCGCTACCGAAGCCGAGGCTTATTTAGGCGCGGATTTTGCAGTCCACAGCGTGTTGCTGATCGGACTAAGCTGGTTAATCCCGTTTTTTCTGCATAAAAAAATCCAGCCCTCCCTGCAAAAAACCGCGCTGAAAGGTTTGCAAAAAGGCTTGCTGCAAGCCTTGGCGGCACTGGATGCTGAGATTAGGGCTTTATTGATAGCGGAACAAAACCGCAATGTACAATTGCAGCGGGAACTGGCGGACTTGCTAAATAATGCCGAGCCGGTGTTGATGCCTAGGTTGGATAAGGAGAGTTTGTTGGGGCGGGTGTTGTTGGATTAGTGAAAATAAGACTGACAGCGGACTGTTGCGGCATTATCCGCAGATTGGGCAATTTATTGGGCTGCCAAAACCGGCGATAGCGTTAAATTCAATCAGTCGCATGGCGGCGTGGGCTTATGCGTTGAAACAAAATAATAGCGAAGCGGCCGCCCAGGATTTTGTCAGTAAACTTTATAAAAACGTCCCGGTTCTCGATAGCGGCGCTCGCGGTTCCACCACCACCTTTGCCGCGCGGGAAATCGGCGACGTGCTGTTAACCTGGGAAAACGAAGCCTATCTGGCGTTGAAGGAGTTTGGAGCGGATAAGTTCGAGGTGGTAACCCCGTCATTTAGTATTCTTGCCGAGCCGCCGGTAGCGGTCGTGGCAACAGTGGCTAATAAACATGGCGCTACTGAAGTTGCCACTGAATACTTGAAATACCTTTACAGTAGCGAAGGACAGGAAATCATCGCCAGAAATTTTTATCGGCCCAGTAATAAAGCTATCGCAGCCAAATACAGCAAACAGTTTCCGGCATTGGAATTGGCCGGTATCGATCAATTTGGCGGCTGGGCGGCGGTGCAAAAAAAGCATTTTGACGATGGCGGTCTATTCGACAAAATTTACGATAAATAAAGCAGATGGTCGGAGAGCTATTGAATTCCATTAAATGACTGTTATTTAAACTGATTCGGATACCAGAAGGTTTTATGGCAGCCTTCGCAGGTTTCAGCGCAGCAGTTCGGAGCGCCCGAAGTTACTCTGACCCCAATATCGACCCCAATATCCCTCTTGTATTTGATGCAAATTTGGTGTAACAATGTATCAAAAATGCATCGCATTAAGGTGGTTGATCCATGACAAGACAAAGTATTTCTTTTACGGCGCCAAACGACAAGTGGTTAAATTCATTGCTTGAAAGCGAGGAATACAGCAGCAAAAGTGAAATCGTAAATGATCTAATCCGCAGGGCGCGTGAACAGCAAAGTGAAATGGAAATGCTACGCGCCAGGTTGATTAAGTCAGAAAATAGCGGATTTATAACCCAGACTGCCGAAGAACTTAGAGCTGAATTTAAGGCGGAGTTAAGACGGAATGGGGATTTATAAATTAACGGAAGAGGCTAAGGATGATTTGCTGCGTATATATGGATATGGTGTTAAAAAATTCGGTGAAACTCAAGCAGACTTATATTATGACGTACTCATTAAGCATTTTGCACAAATAGCAGAAAATCCGTATTTATATCAGGCCGTATACAATATCCGAAAAGGATATAGGCGTAGCGTCTGCGGGGTAGATAGCATTTATTATCGTGTGGTAGATGATGCTATAGAAATAATCAGCATAATAAGTCGTCAGGATTTTGATAATCTACTTTGACTTTTGGTACAAAAACTGCTGATCGTGTCTGCGCGAGCTAAAATGTAGTAATGTTAGAGTTGATCCCGTTATTTCGCGCGCTTTAATTCCGCGTGGGCACAAAAAGCGTGCCCACCCTACCGGGCTGATTCGGATAAAAGTCAAGTTAGAGCATCCTCAACACCACTGATTTAGCATTCTGTTTCTATCAGGAAAAGATATAAATTTTCCCCAGCATAATTCTTAAAAAGAATTGCGGTAACTATTTGCGGCTGTAGTGATAATAGGAAGACATTAGAAAAATTAATAGTAGCAATCCGACCATTTTTGCTAAAATCGTATTGACATTGACAATACAAGATACTATCTTAGCAAAATATGGATGTTCACTTTGAGAAAAACGGCGTTAGCTTTGTTTGGAATGATCGTAAAGCTGCCGCTAATTCTACAAAACATGAAGGCATCACTTTTGAGCAGGCAACCGCTGCCTTCTTCGACCCATTTTTAAAGCTGGTCGATGCCGGGCGGAACGATGAGTCGCGAGATGCCGTGATCGGCTATGATGAATTTGGCAGGTTGCTTTATGTGGTGCATATTGAGATTGAAAGTGAATTTATCCGGTTAATTTCGGCTCGCAAAGCCACAATTACAGAGTGTAATGTTTATGATTTCTGACACAATTAAATCCCGTTTGAATAAAGCCCGTCCCATGACTTCCATTACCTTGCGTGTGCCGGTTGATGTGGTGGAGTCCATGAAGTCTATCGCCCCTTACAAGGGATTTTCAGGGTATCAAGCATTGTTAAAGTCTTACATCAGTGAGGGCTTGCGCCGGGATGAAGCGCAGTTTACCTTTGGCAAAGAAGCCAAGCTAATTGCGGCATTAAAAAAACTTGGCGTGCCGGAAAGCATCATTGAAGAAGCTACTCGCGAAGTAGCTTGAGTTTCTTAAAATAATTGAACCGGATTCCGTTTTGTCTTTATTTGCATAGATGAAAAACATCCAAGTCATTGATGGCGCTATTAATTCTGTTTATGACATATTCATAGCCACCGACGAAGAGTTCTTACTTATTTTCCCCAAGGAACAAGATATTGCGTTCATCGACGAGGTTTATGACAAAGGTGCCAATAAGGCCAATTCAGGCTACTCTCAATACCACTGGATTTACCCTCGGTTTATCTCAGGTGAAAATATAAAATATCCCCAGCATAATTCTTAAAAAGAATAGTGTGAAGTGCATTAGACTAACCCCCAGGATAAATTTGTCCTGATCATTAATTTTTTTAACAACAAAGAATTACGTTGACTCCCGAATATCGCCTGAAAAATGCTCACAATAACTATTGGAAACCAATAAAACAAAAGGATAGAATTTTCAGGTT
>Ga0181528_10003072_pt1 | contig 10257 bp, 5 predicted proteins | sample PEATcosm2014_Bin_47_FD_119742 | JGI IMG/M metagenome (GOLD analysis project Ga0181528, IMG submission 119742) | Peatland microbial communities from MTU Mesocosm Facility, Houghton, MI, USA - PEATcosm2014_Bin10_10_metaG | ecosystem: Environmental > Terrestrial > Soil > Wetlands > Peat | place... | reverse complement strand
CGCTCGGCCACCCGCTGCCCGATGAGCTCATCGAGCGCCTCCCGGATGTCGTAGATCTCGTCCGCCTCGGCCACCGATATCTCCCGGACGAATACACCGCGGTTCTTTTCCGAGCGAACCAGACGAGCCTCCTCCAGGGCGCGCAACGCCTCCCGAACCGGCCCCCGGCTCGTGCCGAAACGCACCGCCAGCTCACTTTCGTTCAGGCGCTGGCCGATGCGGAGCTCTCCGCGCAGGATGAGCTGCTCGATTTCGATCTGCACGAGGGCGGGCAGGGAACTCGATTGGACCAGCTGCAGGGCGCTGGGAGCCGTCAGCGAGTTCACCGGAACTGGGCGGTGTCGGAATTATTCATGCCTCGAATATAACACAACTGTCAACTGTCGACAATTGACAGTTTGTCCCTACGAGGGGTGCTCGGTGGGACTGGTTGCATTCGGACCGGGCGTGGGCTCGGGACCGGCGATATCCAAAAGACGACGCAGGGGGCCCAGGTGCTTCTCGTAGTTGCGCCAGCGACCGGCGGATTTGGCATAGATCTTCTGCCGAACCTGCCACTTGCTGGCGGTGATCACGGCGCGCTCGGTAGCGTGGAAATCCAAGCACCGGGGATCCCAAGGAAGCCCGATGAAGTCGATCATCCGCCGGGTCCAGCCCTCCTGATCCGAAATGAGGCCTTCGTAAGGAACCTCGAGCAGCCGGTTGGACGCCAGCACTTCGCGCCAATGCCCGGTGATTCGGGCGTACTGCAGGTAATAGTCGGCGAGGTCGTCCAGATCGTCGGCGTAGGCGGCCCTGTTGAAAAAATTCTGAAAGTAGATCGACAGGCAGGTGTCGAGGGGATGGCGGCGCATGTGGATGAATCGGGCCTGCGGGAGCGCCGCTCGAATGAGCCCGGCGTACAGAAAATTGGCGGGCATCTTGTCGACGACACGCGCGGCTCCACCCGACAGCGTGCCGACGCGCTCGAGGTAATCGCTCGCGATGCGGGCCAGGCGCGACGCACCGGCCTCCCCCACGAAACCGCCCGTCTCATGAGCGCCGAACGCTGCATCCCAGAAGACGATCTCGCCGGCACCGAACACCGCCGGGTGTGAGGCGAGAATTTGTTCCGCGAGCGAGGTGCCCGAGCGGGGCATCCCGATGATGAATACCGGTGGCTCGGCCGGCGGTCCGGCCGGCGCCCCGCGCATGGCGTGTGCGCGCAGGAACGGCGCGTCGAACAGGGAGATGAGCCGGTCGACGCGCCGCGCCAGCTTGCCCGCGTCATACTTCGATCCGTATCGCTTGGCGTGCTCGTGCGCTTCGCGGTAGTGACCGAACGCCTCGTCGTAGCGCTCCACATCGTCGAAATATTTGCCGAGGGCGAAGTGCAGATTGATGGCGTGCCTGAGCGGCGGCCGCTTTGCCAGAACCGACCGCGCACCCTCGAGCCAGGCGGTGTCCGCCGTGGTCATTTTGCGATGCGCCGCAATGCCGCAATATGCAAACGGAAAATCGGGATCGGCATCGATCGCCCGCTGAAACCCTACGGCCGCCTCGGAAAACCGGCCCTGGTCGGCAAGCAGCTCGCCGAGCAGTGACAGCGCCTCGGCGTTAGCCGGCTCGAGCGCCAATGCCGCCCGGCAGCTCGTCTCCGCCTCCGCGCCGCGTGCCTGCAGGCGAAATGCGGTCGCCAGGCTGAGATGAGCCAGGGCGGAGCGCGGATCGATGGCGACGGCCCGGGTGTAACTGGCGGCAGCTTCGTCGATGCGTCGCGCCTCGAGGAGTGCGTTTCCGAGGTTGCAATGGCTGTCGGCGCGCGCCGGGTCGAGCTCGATGGCGCGGCGGTACAGCGCCACGGCTGCACGCAGCTCGCCCGAATCGCGCAATGCATTGCCGAGGTTATTCAGGGCATTGGCGGCCGCCGAAAGCACCTGCTCATCGTCGGCCCGCAGCTCGAGCGCGCGCTCGAGGCTCTCGAGCGCTTCCGACCACTGTCCGAGATCATGCAGCGCGAGTCCGAGATTGCCGTGCGCCTCGGCGTCCTGGGGCAGAAGCTGCACCGTGCGGCGCATCGCCGGCAGCGGATCCTTGCCCTGCCTCATCAGCGCGATGCCCAGGATCTTCCACAACATCCCGGCATCGGGATGTCCCGTCAAAAGGGCCCGTGCTTCCCGTTCGGCCTCCCCCAGCCGCTGCTGTTCGACCAGGGCGACGAGCGCGCCGATCTCTTGAGGGCGAAGGGCGGCTCGTGAGGGCGGCGCGGCGGGTTCCAGTCCGCAGCAGCGCTTGTACTTGCGCCCGCTGCCGCAGGGGCAACTCTCGTTTCGACCGGGTTTCATGCCTTATGGGTCAGTCACGGTGGCGCTCGATCGCGTCGCCGAGCGCGCGCTCCAGCGGCTCGAGATACGGCTCGAAATTTCTCCACTGTTCGAGTCCGTCGCGATAAAGCGGTTGGCGGACCTGTTCCGAGCTCGCGGTGCGGATGCTTCGCTCGGTCTTGTGGAACTCGACGCATTGCGCCTCGAACTCGAGGCCGCAGAAGTCGAGGATCCGACGGACAGCTCCTTCGATATCCCCGACCACGTCCTCGTGATGAACGCGAAGGATCTTTCCGGGAAGAACCTCATCCCAATGCCGCATGAGCTCCAGGTAGGTTCGATAGTAGCGCGCGATATCCTCGAAGCTGTAGGTGAACTCCTGCCCTTGCGCGAACAGCTGCTTGAAATTGCTGAAGCAGCAGGCCATCGGCTCGCGCCGCGCATCGATGACCCGGGCGTTCGGCAGCAGCAGATGGATGAGCCCCAGGTGCCGGAAATTGTTGGGCATTTTGTCGATGAAGAACGGAACGGGGCCGCCCTTGCCACGGCGGTACACCCGCGCGCCATCGAGATATTGCCGCCCGAGCGCCGCGAAATCCTCAGGCCCCATCAGCGCGAGGACGCGTGGATAGCGTGAGTCGTTCAGATCCGGGTCGCGGCCCCGCAGGGCGCCGACGATCTGCTGGACGTTCGCGAGCTCCTGCGTGCCTTCGATGCGCGAGTGAGAGGCCAGAATCTGCTCGATCAATGTCGAGCCCGATCGCGGCAGACCGACGATGAATATGGGGTCGGGCTCCGCGGTCCCCCAGCCGTGCCGGCGTGCGAAAAATTCGCTCGTGCAGACCTCGATCTGCTGGCGCGTGTTGGTCTCGATGAGGTCGGGGCGGTACTTGCTCTCGGAACGCTTGAGCGCATTGCCCGTCGCGTAGTAGCGGAAGGACCCGGAGAAGTCGCCCTCATCCTCGAGCGCCTTGCCGAGCGCGAAGCACAGGTGGTAGCGATCGACGGGGCTGGTCCCGGGCGCCGATTCGGCCGCGCGCAACCGCGCCCGCTCGGCCTCGGTGAACCGATAGGTCTTGAGGTTCGCGAGGCTCCAGTAGGCGTCGCCAAAATCCGCCCGGCAGGCCGACGCTCGGTGATAGGAATCGATGGCCTCCTGACGCAGCCCGAGCGTCTTTTGCGCATGAGCGATCCACAAGTGCAGATCGGCATCCGCTGCGCTGCCCGTGAGCAGCTCCCGGTACAGTTCAACCGCACGCGGGTGCTCGCCGAGCCCGGCCGCAACCGTCGCGTACAGCTGCTTGAAGGAACGATTGTCGGGTTCCTGCGCGAGAAGCCGGTCGAGTTGTTCACGCGCCTCGGCGTACTTGTGGAGCTCGACCAGCACCTCGGCATATTCGCGCCGTGCGGCCCGGTAATTCGGCGCGCGCTCGAGGACGGCGGCGAGCAGAACCTCCGCATCGTCGAACACCTTGTGCACGATGCCGATGCGTGCCAGGAGCCGCATGGCTTCCACATGGTCACCGTGCTTGAGCAGAAAACCGCGTATCAACGACTCCGCCGCCTCGAGATCGCCGTCGGCGAACAGGCCGGTGGCGGTCACCACTTCCGGCGGCAGATGCTTCAGCGTCGCCACGTGGCCCGCCGCCATGGCGGCGTTCTCGGCCTCGCCGGTCATGCGGTAGAGGCCCTCGAGCATGCTCCAGCTCGAGGGCAGCGCGTGATTGATGCTGACCGCCTCGAGAAACGACGCGATCGCCTCCGGCGCCCGCTTCAAGAAGACGAAACAATGGCCCCGCTCCTCATGGAGCCGGCTGAAGCGCGGATGGCGGCGCTCGAGAATGGCGAGCGTACTCAGCGCGTCGGAGATGCGGCCCAGGCAGCGCAGGGCGACGGCGACCAGCAGCCGAGCTTCCCGTGATTCGGGAGCCCTGGCGAGGAGGTCATTGCCGACCTCGAGCGCCTCGGCAAATCGGCGCTCCCGGAGCAGCGCGCGCAGCTGGGATACGTCGACCGCATGCGGGGGCTCGTCGGCTTGAGAGGGCGGGGAGTCCATGACGGTGATCAAAAAAAAGGGGTGGACACCCGTCCACCCCTGCATTCTACCGCACCGCTGGTGAGGCCGGTCGGAGCCAAGCGCCGGTCAGCGCCTTGCTCCGGCCGGGGCGTCATCGGCGTCAGCGATCGGTCACCGGCGCCACGAACTGCACCGTCACGCGGCGATTCTCGGCCCGACCCGCCGGGGTCTTGTTGCTCGCGATCGGATTTTCCTCGCCGAAGCCCTTGGCGGTCAGGATGCCCGCCGGCGCTCCATGCGATTCGAGGTAATCCTTCACGGCGATCGCACGCTCTTCGGACAACTTGTGGTTGAACGCCGAGGGTCCGGTCGAATCGGTATAGCCGCGGATGTCGACCTCCGAGCAATGGCACTTCTCGATTCTCGGCGCCAACGCATCCAACGTCGATGTCGACTCCGGCCGCAGCTTCGCCGATCCGGTCTGGAAGTTGACGCCCTTGAGCACCTCTTCCTTGGCCGGCGGTGGCGGCGGCGGTGGGGGCGGCGGCGGCGGCGGAGGAGGAGGCGGTGGCGGCGGGGGTGGGGGAGGCGGCGGGGCAGCCGCCGGGGCCGGAGCAGGCGCCGCCGGAGTCTCGCCACCGAACTTCATGCTGAACATCAGCGTCAGTACCCGGGGACGCAACGGCACCTGTGACTCGATGAACTGGTTCGAGGACGTGTACGTGCTCGCATTCGAGTCGCTCAGATTGTTGCCGGTGACCTGCACCGTCCAATTGTCCTTCGAGACACCGATCGCAGCGTCATAAGTTGTGTAGCCGGGCATGGTGTACAAACACAGGGTCGTGTTCGGGATGCCGTTTTTCTCGCAACCGCCCTCGGTCGTCGGCAGATTGCCGGGCGGGAAGCTGGCCGGCTCGTTGCGCATGGAGCCCACATGGTTCGCGCCGACCATCACGAACGGATGGTACTCATTGACCGTCCAGTCGTACCGCGCGCGCAGGTTGAACTGGAAGAGCGGCGAAAACGCGGGCGTGGTGCCAAGCACGCCGTACGGGTTGGTGAACGGCAGGCTGTTGACCTGGGTAATGCAATCACCGATCTTGGTCGGATTGGTCGCCGTCTCGCGGTTGCTCGGCAGGCAGGGCGTGTTGGTCTGTTCGGAATGGTTGTACGAGCCCGAACCCTGGACCGTGAGTCCCTCGAAGGGGCGGGTGACCAGCTGCAGCTCGGCGCCCTTGACGGTGTAGCTCGGGCCGTTGATGTCGAAGGTCGTGTTGCCGAGCTGACTCGGATCGAACAGCGGCAACTGTACGTTGTTCCAATGCATCACGTAGGCGGACGCGTTCAGCTGCACCCGATGCTCGAGGAATTCGGTCTTCAGGCCGATCTCGAGATTGGTGAGCGTGTCCGAATCGTAGCCGGCCGGCTTGTTGAACTGATCGGTTTTCTTGTCACCTGCGGTATACGGTGCTTCGCCAGCGAGCGTGGGGATGCCATTGATGCTCGACGTACGATTGAACCCGCCCGGGCGGAAACCCTGCGAGTAGGTGAAGTACGTCATGGTGTCGGGCGTAATGTGCCAGGTCAGGTTTCCGCGGCTGCGGAAGCCGTGCTCCTGTTTGTTCAAGTTGATGCCGAAGCCGCATCCGCCCGCCGCGATGCACGCTCCGTTCGGAATGTTGTTGGCAGCGGTCGAGGTGTAGAACTCCGAGCCCTGCTCGAATTCATCGTAGTGGTAGTAGCGCGTCCCGCCGGTGAGGGTCAGGACCTTCGGGATGATGTCGAAATCGACCGAGGTGAAAGCCGCGGTCTGCCGATAACCACGCCTCACGTCCTCGCCGAAGGCCGTGTCGGAGCCGGTCCGCAGGCTGGGATCGGTCGCATAGGTGCCGGGAAGAGGGCCGACCGCAGACGTACAGCCCGGGCCGCCGGCCAGCGCCGTGGCGAGGTTCGCCGGGTCGCACTGCGGTATGCCCAGATAGTTGAAGTTCATCTGATCTTTGATGATGAAGTCTTCCCAGTAGCCGCCGAGCAACATGCGGAACCGGTTGTCGTCCGAGGTGCTGAATCGCAGCTCGTGGCTCTGATGACTGTTCTCGACGGTGTCGTTCCAATTGCCCACCGCCGGATAACAGACCGTCGGGTTCGCCGCCGCTTTTGTGTACCCCAGGCCGCCCGCGCCGGCGCAGGTGTAATACAGGCCACCGCCGCTGGTGAGGTAGTTGGAATAATCCTGTTGCTGCTCGATGTGACGGACCAGGTAGCTGCCCGTGTAGACAGCCTTCAAGTCGCCGAACGCGCCGAACAGATCGGGAATCCGGCCGTTGAGCGTCCACGCAGTGCTCTCGTAATGATCCTTATCGTACGCCGGGGCGAAGGCCGTGATCTGGTCGGGACCCAATGGCGTCCCTTGTGCCGTGTGCGGATAATCCTGGAAATAGCCGTCCGCCTGCATGTTCTGGTAGTTCTGCTGGATGAGGATGTTCCAGTCGTCGTTGATCTTCAGCAGCGCCGACGCCCGCAGGCCTGTGTAGGTCACCGGGTTCTCGTTCGAGCCCACCAGATTGTTGTTGTTGGAGATGGGCCCGCCCGCAACGGAGATCGTTCCGGGGACGTTCGAGATGTAGCCTCCGCGATGATCGGTGAACACGGTGCCGCGCACGGCCAGCACGTCATTGATCAGCGGAATATTGATGGTGGCGTTGCCGTTGGCGTTGGGGTCGCCGCCCCGCGCGGTGATTCCGTAGCCGACGTTCACGTCGCCTTCCGTGGTGTCGAGCTTCGGCTTGTTGGTGATGTAGCGAAGGGCGCCGGCCTGGGCGCCGCCGCCGAACAGGGTGCCCTGCGGGCCCTCGAGGACCTCGACGCGCTCCATGTCGACCATGTACACGTCGACATTGCGGGCGGGGAAGGTCATCGACTGGTCGTCGAGATACAGGGCGACGTTCGGAAACGGCGCGGTGGTCGACTGCGATTGGTTGCCCGAGCCGCCGGAACTCAATCCGCGCATGAAGATGTTGCCCATCCCGGGGCCGTTGCCGCTATAGGTCACGTTCGGGGTGTACTTCAGCAGGTCATCGAAGGTCTGGACGTTGAGCTGTTTCAGCTGCTCGCCGGTGACCGCCTGAATGGTGATGGGCACATTTTCGATGGATTCGCTGCGCCGCTGAGCGGTGACCACGATCTCCTGAATGCCCTCCGAATTGCTGGTGTCAGCGTCGGTCGCGGTGGCTTCCGTCGCATACGAAAGGCCCACGGGTGCGCCGCTCAAAATCGCGGCAATCGCGTAGGACAGTTTCGGATTTGAATTCATTGTCTATCCCTTCCCTTTAGAACTTCTATATTGCTTCGCATCAACGCCGGGCGTGTGACCCCAGCGTACTGCGCGCATTTATTACAAGGCTGTGAGTGGTTAACATGTTTCCGTCACGCAGACAAGCGCCGGCATAAATTTTTGTTGCCCTAGCGCGTCATCCGGGGGAGGTCCCATTGGCCCCGCTCCGCAGCCTACTGCGGCGCATCGTCCCAACTCAGTTGCAATAAAAGCACGAAAACCGACCCGGCCGGAGCCTAGCAAGCGATCGCGACAGAATTATTACAACCCAGCAAGGTGCCAGCGCGCTGGCCCCGTCAACCCGCCTGCGCGGCATAAATGGCGCGCACCGACTCCATGGTATCTGCCTCGGATGCGCCCTTGTCGTCGCGGTAGCGCTTCACCCGCGCAAGCCGCAACGCGAGTCCGCCGGGGTAGCGGACGCTCGCCTGCAAATCGCTGAAAGCCACTTCCACCACCAGCTCCGGCCGCACGTAAACGGTCGAGGAATCACGGTGGCTCTCGCGGGCCAGGAGCTCCCGCGTCTGCCAGTCGAGCACGGCGTCGGTCAGGCCCTTGAAGGTTTTCCCGAGCATGACATATTGTCCGGTCGAGGGGTCGACGGCGCCCAGGTGAAGGTTGGACAGCTTGCCGGTGCGCCTGCCATGCCCCCACTCGGCGGCCAGCACCACGAGATCGAGCGTGTGAGCGCGCTTGATCTTGAGCCAGCCGGCGCCGCGATTACCCGCCTCGTAAGGCGCTTCCAGAGACTTCGCCATCACGCCTTCGTGGCCTGCCTGGAGCGCCGCCTCGTAGAAGGCCAGCGCCTCGGCCTCGGAGTTGGTGAGCAGGCGGGGCATGCGCCATACAGGCGGGACCGCCTCGGTCAGCGCCCGGTATCGATCGCGCAGCGGACGTTGTGCGATGCTGGATGTCCCGATGCTCAGGCAATCGAAGAAAAATGCGCCGATGGGCAGCTCACCGCGGAGCTTGTCCACGTCGAGCCGGCGACCGAAACGGCGCATCGTGACCTGGAAAGGGCGGGGTCGACCGGTCTCATCGAACGCGATCGCCTCGCCATCGAGCACGGCGCTTTCCGCCGGGAACGTGCGTGCGGCCTCGACGATCTCCGGAACCGCCGCGCTCACATCGTTCAGTCCCCGGGTGTAGATGCGCACGTCGCCGCCGGCCTTGTGCACCTGGATGCGCGCTCCGTCCATTTTCCACTCGAAGGCCGCTTCGCCGCCGAGCTCGCGCAGCGCCTCTCCCACGGTTGCCGCCGTCTGGGCGAGCATCGGCGCGACGGGCGCGAACACTTCGAGCTGGAACGCGCCGAGCGCGGCAACGCCGCCGGTGAGCGCGGCGGTGGCAACGCGGCCCAAGTTCCCGGCAAACATGGCGGCGCGTCTGATCTCGGCGCCAGGCAATCCGCTCGCCTCCGCGATGGCGTCCTGCATGACGCCCGCGAGCGCGCCCTGGCGCAGCTCCCCGGCGAGAAGCTGGATCAAGAAGCCGCGCTCCGGCAGGGTGGCCCGGGAGAATAAGGAGCCGAGCGCCTGGTCCCTGCCCGCCGCCGACCCCGGACCCCGGAGGGTCGCGAGGGACGCGAGCGCGCTGTCGACCTCGCCGATGGTCAAGGTCCCGACCGTCGCCGCCGCGGTGGCCGCCGCGGCCTTGAGCGAGGCGTAACCGATGCCGATGCGTCCCTGCGGGGTGTCGCCCGACAAGTAAAGAACGGCGGTGTCGATGTCCTCAGGCGGCAGCGTGCTCAGAAAATCCGCCAGTGCGCGGACCTTGGAGAGGCGGGCAGGGGTGGCCGCGACACGCTCCGACACGCCGACGAGATGGGCGAGCAGGGTCACCTGGGGCCGTCAGGCGCTCCGGGGCAGCATGATATTCTTGCTGCGAAGGAGGATCGGTCATGCATTCGGTGCGCTCAGTCGCTCATTTGCCCAAGGCTGGCATTTTCGCGGAACTCAGGCAACAGCTGGCGGGCTTGCTCGCGGGTGAGCGCGACGGCCTGGCGAATTGTGCGAACTTCACGGCGCTGATCCACGAAACCCTGCCATCCCTCAACTGGGCGGGATTTTATTTCCTGCGGGGCCAAGAGCTGGTCCTCGGGACCTTCCAGGGAAAGGTTGCCTGCGTGCGCATTCCGCTCGGCAAGGGCGTGTGCGGCACCGCCGCCGAGCGCCGCGAGACTCTGGTGGTACCCGATGTCCATCAGTTTCCGGGACACATTGCGTGCGATGCCGACTCGCGCTCGGAGATCGTGGTGCCCCTGATCCAGGACGGGCGGCTGCTCGGCGTCCTCGATCTCGATAGCCCGCAGCCCGGCCGGTTCGATCGCGAGGATGCGGACGGGCTGGGCACCCTCGTGCAGCTCTTGCTGCAGGGAACGGACTTCGAGCGCCTGACCGATTGAGCCGATCGGCGCGTCAGCGTCGATTGAGCCGATCAGCGCGCCGCCGCCAGCACCGGTTGGGCGCTGTAAAGCGCCGGAAACTCGCGCTTGAACTCATCCACCTTCGGCAGATCGTTGAAGGCGATGTACGGCGCCGAGGGATGGTTGACCAGGTAATCCTGATGATAGCCCTCCGCCGGGTAGAAGCCCGTGAGCGGCG
>Ga0181528_10003070_pt1 | contig 10260 bp, 8 predicted proteins | sample PEATcosm2014_Bin_47_FD_119742 | JGI IMG/M metagenome (GOLD analysis project Ga0181528, IMG submission 119742) | Peatland microbial communities from MTU Mesocosm Facility, Houghton, MI, USA - PEATcosm2014_Bin10_10_metaG | ecosystem: Environmental > Terrestrial > Soil > Wetlands > Peat | place... | reverse complement strand
GATTATTACGAAAGGCGTGCCATTCGGCTTCGTTCGAGTGAGCCAGGATGATGCCCTGGAACGGCATGGCGCCGATATTCTCGGTGCCGACATAGTTTCCCTCCTGCGTCGCGGTCAGCAGCGGGTGGAGCATCTTGATCGGTGCCTTGAACATCTCGACGAATTCGAGAATGCCCTGGTTGGCGCGGTTGAGACCGCCGGAATAGCTGTAGGCATCCGGATCGTTCTGCGCGAAGGTTTCCAGCTTGCGAATGTCGACCTTGCCGACCAGCGAGGAGATGTCCTGGTTGTTCTCGTCGCCGGGTTCGGTCTTCGCGATCGCGATCTGCCGCAGGCGCGAGGGCTGGATGCGCGCGACTCGGAATTGCGAGATATCGCCGCCGAAGGCTTCCAGCCGCTTGTAGCACCACGGACTCATCAATCCGTTGAGGCGGCGGCGCGGAATGCCGTATTTCTCCTCGATCATCGGCCCGAGCGTTTCGGGATCGAACAGGCTCAGGGGGCTCTCGAATACCGGGCTCAGCTCATCGCCGGCCTTCAACACGTAGATCGGATGCACTTCCATCAGCGATTTGAGCCGCTCGGCCAGCGAAGACTTGCCGCCGCCGACCGGTCCGAGCAGATAGAGGATCTGCTTGCGCTCTTCGAGCCCCTGGGCGGCATGCCGGAAGAATCCGACGATCCGCTCGATGGTTTCCTCCATGCCGTGGAAACCGGCGAACGCCGGATAGACCCGCATGGTACGGTTCGAAAAAATTCGGCCAAGGCGGGCATCCTTGGCCGTGTCAATCATCGTCGCTTCGCCGATCGCCGCCAGCAACCGTTCGGCCGCATTGGCATATCGCAACGGATCGCTTCGACACGATTCCAGATATTCGGCCATCGACATATCGGTCTGGCTTCGAGCCTCGAACGACCGCGCGAAAGCATTGAACAGAGAATCGTTGTACATGATCCCTCTCCACAATCTGATCGCTGCACGACTGCGTCGCGGACTAGCTCACCGACGGGGCATTGCCCGCATTACGAATCAGCCTCAGCACCTGGCTCGATTGGACACTCTGGGCAGCTTCTGGTGCAATGTAGATAGTGGGCAACGAGTGAGTCTTAAACAGGCAATTGCCGAATCATTGTGCGATCCGCGCCACTGTTGCCGAAATGAGATAGCATTTCCGCGAGCTGTAACCGAGCCGCAACAGCTACACCATTCCGTGACTTACCGCTGAGGAGTCAACGAATTGCCGCTGGAGCGGTAATGTTACGGGGGCGCACCAGACGTGTATGGCTGCGTGACAAGCCGCCGCACACGGAAGCCGGTTCCGCCTCAATCGATCGAATGTCCGATCATCGCGGAGAGTTCGCGCACCAGACGTTCGTTCATCTGCCCGGTCGCCGGAATCTTGCGCTCGCGCTCGAACTTCACGATCGCGGCCTGGGTGTCCGAACCAACGGTACCGGTCGGCTTCAACTGACCGTAGCCATATTCGGTCAGCGCGCGCTGCACCGCCGCGACGCGGCGCGAACCGCCCGGGCCCAGCATGCTGTCACTACGGGAGGAAACCGGAATTGCGGCCGGCGGACGCGGGATCGAGGACGTCGCCTGCGGCGCCGCGCTGGTCGCCTTGACGAGATTGGTCAGTGGATCGGCGCCCTTAGGGTCGGCGGCCTTCGGTTCCGCAGCCTTCAATTCGACAACACGGGGTTCCGGAACCTTCGGTTCAGGGGGAGCCGCCTCGGACTTTGTCGCTTCCGCCGGCCGCGGGCGCGGCAGCGGACTGGCCGGGGCCTGCGCGGGGACCGGCATCGTTACGATCGAGCCAAACATCGGCGACGGATGGGGTCCGGCTTGCAGGAACAGCGCGTTGGCGACGATCGCGGTGATCGCGGCAAAGGCCAATACGCCCGCGACGGTATCTTTCGGGCTGTGCAGCAGGATACGCAGCACGAGGCCGCGCTCGGCCTCCGCCTCCGCCGCAACCGCTTTGGCGCCGCGGCGACGCCGGGGCATGTCTTCGTCATCGGCAATTCGTCTAGGCACTTTTCTTCACCTGGTAGGTTTGCTCCGGCGATCCCGATCGCGCCGCGGGGTTGAGTGTTGCAATATTGCTCGACGGCTCGCGGACCGGCGGCGTGAACGTCAGTGGCAGCGCGACCGTCACGGTGGTTCCCTCGTCGATCTTGCTCTGCACCGTCATTTCGCCGGCATGAAGGCCAACCAGGCTTTTCACGATGGACAAGCCAAGACCGGTGCCTTCATGGCGTCGCTGATAGGTCTTGCCTGCCTGGAAGAACGGATCGCCAATGCGCTTGAGGTCATCGGCGGCGATGCCGACGCCGGTATCGCTGACGCGAAGCAGCATCAGCGGTCCCTCGACAGCGGCGGAAACCGTCACCGTGCCGCCGCGTTCGGTAAACTTGATGGCATTGGAGACGAGGTTCAGGACGATCTGCTTGAACGCACGCGGGTCGCCGGTCATGCCGGGCAAATCCTCGTTGGCGCGGGTCACGAGATCGATGCCGTTTTCGCGCGCTTTGAGCGCCAGCAAATTGCAGCAATTGAGCAAGGCGGCGCGCGGCATGAACGGTTCCGGCAAAATCTCGAAACTGCCGGACTCCATCTTGGACATGTCGAGGATGCCGTTGACCACCGACAGCAGATGCTGACCGGAATCGTTGATCAGCTGGGCATATTCCTTGCGCCGCGCCGCGTTCAGCATCAGCGCGTCTTCCTGAACGATCATTTCGGAGAAACCGATGATGGCATTGAGCGGCGTGCGCAGCTCGTGACTCATGGTGGCGAGGAAGCGGCTCTTGGATTCGTCGGCCTGCTCGGCAGCGGTGCGGGCCAGATCGAGCGCCTGCTCCTGGATCTTGCGGTCGGTGATGTCGCGCATCACCGCGACCACCTCGGCCTCGGAAGAGACCGCAGCGCCAGACCTCTGACCGAGCGGACGGCAGCGCATTTCGACCCAGATGAAATCGACCGAATTGTTCGTGCCGCGCTCGCTGCCGCGCGATGCATCGCGCCTGAGACGAAACTCGACGCTGCGCTCCTCGTCGCCGCGCGCCGCGTCCGACAACGCCGTCAGATAGGCCGGCCGGTCGGCGACATGGACGCGCTCGAACAAGCCGTGAGCCAATAATCGCGGCGCCGGCGCACCGAGCATGGCCTCGGCCGCCGGCGAAATGAACTGCACGGCGCCATTGCGGTGGTGACGCGAAATCACGTCGCTCATGTTGCGCGCCAGCAGCCGATAACGATCTTCCTCGACATAGAGCAAGGACACGCTGGTGCGCGCCAGCGACTCCGCGCTGAACGCAAGTCCGGCGGCGTAGAGCGTGCCCGATGCGACGCCAAACGCCATGCACAGGCTGCGCAGGGCCAGATCCGGCGCCGGCAACATGCCGAACTGCCCGAGCGCGATCAACAGCGCGGCGCACGCCAGCGCCACGCCCGAGGCAAAAGCCACCACGCGGCGCGATGCCGAAAGTGCGGCTTCCAGCGGAATGACCACCAGCCAGATCGCGGCAAAGGATTCGATACCGCCGGTGCTGATGGCAACCGTCAGCACAAGGCCCGCCAACGCCAGCGACGACAACAGGTAGGCGCCCTCGTAGCGGCCGGTCCGCGACAGAAACCACGACAGCAGGATGGGCGCGATCAGCCAGGCGAACGCTGTGACCTCGATCGCGCCAGGTGCACCACGCATCGCGATATAGACCGGGAATGCGGCGAGCGCCGCGAGGCTGCCCAATAGCCGCGGCGCGATGAAGGCGCGATGGCGCGCGCGGGTCAGCACGTCATAGCGCGCGGACGGGTGCAGCAGCGCATCGAGGCAATCGCGGATAATGTTCAAAACAGTCACGGCTCTTGCGCTTCGGCTTGTTCGTCCAAACAGACGCGCCGGAACGCCCCCTTTATCGTTGCCCCACCGTGTCAGAGCGACATTAAGCTAACGCTAAGGCGCCGGGGCCGGCCGTCAAAGACGGCAACTTCGCCGGGTTTTCACCGGGTTCCGGCGGCGCATTCGGTCCGGATGGTGAATGAGCGGTTTCCGATCTGGCAAGCTTATGGTTTCGAAATGGTGGACGCCTTCCTCGGGCGATTTCGCCGCGAAATTCCGCATCAATCGAAAATTTACACCGAATCAAATCAATCGGATTTTCCGCGAATTTTCGCTGAATTAATCTCAATGCAAACACTTGCGATTTATCGACGGCTGTTAAGTCAGGGATTGATTGCGCGGGATCAAGCGCAACGGGATCAAAAGAGACGGCTAGGGTCGCGAGATGTTTTTTCTGCTCCGCATGGCGTTCTGGCTCGGGCTCGTGCTCGTGCTTTTGCCCAGAGAGAAGACACCTGAATCGGAAAAGCTGCCGCAGATCGGCGCCTCGCAGGCGGTGCAGGCTGCGACCGCGGCGGTGTCTGACATGACTCAATTTTGCAAGCGCCAGCCCGCGGCCTGCGAAGTCGGCGGCCAGGCCGCGACCGTGATCGGCCAGCGCGCCGAGGACGGCGCGCGCAAGCTGTACAAGATCATCACCGACAAGCGGGCCCCCGACACCACCGACAAGCGCGGGCCGGACCATACCGGCTCGATCGGCTCTGTCGAAAATGACGATTCCTCGCCCGCCGATGTGGCGCCGCGCGACACCTTGACGCCGGACGATCTCGCCGCCGAATGGCGAACGCCGTCGCCCCCGTAACGGCAAAACCGCGCGCATTTTTCGCGTCGGCAAACTCGCTTTCGATCGCCTTCGACCCTATATAGGGCTTTGGGATTGAGCGCGGGACACCATGACGATCGACGAAATCAGGGACAATTTTGCGCTGCTCGACGAGTGGGACGACCGCTACCGCTATGTCATCGAACTCGGCCGCATGCTCGATCCGATGCCCGAAGCCGAGCATTCCGCGGCCAACAAGGTGCAGGGCTGCGTTAGCCAGGTCTGGCTCTCGAAACAGCTCGACCGCAGCGAGGCCGGCAAGCCGCTGTTGAAATATCTCGGCGACAGCGACGCGCATATCGTGCGTGGGCTGATCGCGATCCTGCTGACGCTTTATTCCGGCCACACCCCGCAGCAGATCCTGGCCACCGACGCGATCGCGGTGTTCGACGAATTCGGATTTCGCGAGCATCTGACGCCGCAGCGATCCAACGGCCTGCGGGCGATGGTCGAGCGAATCCGCGCCGACGCCCGCGCGGCGCTGGCCGGCGCCGCGTAAATTTCGCCTACTTGCGCCGCCGGCGCTGCTGGCCCAGGCCCATCTTTTTCGCCAGTTGCGAACGCGCCACCGCGTAGTTCGGCGCCACCATCGGATAGTCGGCCGGAAGGCTCCATTTGTCGCGGTATTGTTCCGGCGTCATGTTGTACTGCGTGCGCAGATGACGCTTCAGCGACTTGAAACGCTTGCCGTCCTCGAGACACACCAGATAATCCGGCGTCATCGACTTCTTGACGGACACGGCCGGCTTGGCCGGCTCCATCGGGGTCTCGACCCGACCGGTCGAAACCCGCTGCAACGCCGCGTGAATCTGGCTGATCAAAGCCGGGATTTCCGAGGCCGGCGTCGGATTGTTGCTGAGATAGGCGGAGACGATATTCGCGGTCAGATCGATGAAGCTCTTGCTGGCAGCGTCGCTCATGGCCCGAACCTTTCGATGATCTCTTGCACCGGGACGATCTCCTGCTCCTGGAAATCTCGGTATCGAACAGTATCCCGTGAGCCCAATACATCAGCGGAATCGCCGACTACTTGGCAAATATGAGCGAATTGCTGCCGAATTGACAAGAAAAACAAAGTTTTATTTTCGCGCGGGTTCCGTCCGAAGTAGAACGCGGTGTAGAGCCTTATCGGTTCTGATTGAATCAGAACCGGGCTCTGGTTTCCTGTTTTGACGCGTTTTCTTCACGCGAACCGGTGTCCACCCACGGATCAAGTCCGAGGGCATGCTTCGCTGAAAACGCTCTAGGTGCGCTGGTCGAGATGCGCCCGCAATTCGTCGATCGAGGAAAACCGCATCATGCCCTCGGGCATTTGCGCCTCGATCGAGCCGTCCGAGTACAAGGAATAGGCCATGCCGTCGACGACGCCGGATTTGAGGACCGTCACCGCCTGCGGCTCCTCGCGGCGCGGCGGCTGAGCGGCGGCCGGATTTGGCTCGGCCGAGGTCGATGGCGTGCGGGTGCTGCGCCGGACATCCACCGACCTTGCGCGTTCCGGCTGCGGCCAGGCGTCCTCGAAGCTCGCGGGCGGTGGCTCGCTTGGCTTGGGCGGCGATGGCGGCGCGACCGCGGGCGGCGTCCGCGAATCCGTTACCGCGACTTCCGGCGCGCGGCCCTCGGCGCGCTCGCGTTCCTTGCGCGAGGTCGAGGAAAACAACAGGTTCCGGCGCGGCTTGGGCACCGGCGCGGCCTCGACAGGGGGCGCCTCGCCGCGGCCGCGATCCCGTGTCGCGGTTTCTTCGTGCCACGGCGGCGGCGCGGCGTGGTCGCCGTCGGCCGGATTTGTCGCGCCGGCCTGATCGAAAAGGCCGTCCTCGCCGTGCGCCTGATCATGCGCCGCGGCGCTTGCCGCCGATAGCGGCGCCGGAAAGCCAGTGCGTGGCCCCAGCGCGGACGACGCTTCAAAATGCTCCGCGATGGCCTTCAATTCGCGGACCACCACGCAAAGCGCGATCATGATCATTCCGGTGCAGGCGGTGAGCGCACCGGCAATAATCACGGTATTGCCGAAACTGAATTCCTTGATCGGGATCCCGTAGGCGACCCCCAAAAGGCCGGCCAGCAAAAAGACAATTCCGGCGATCAACAACGCGATAATCATCTAAAATACCCCTGCTGCGCTGAAAGACCGCACAGCCGCCGACGCCACGATACCGTCATATTGTGTGCACCGCCAACCGACAATTGCAGGGGAAGTTCCTGCGGGAAACCGCTGTCCCCGCCCAAAATCTACGATCCAAGCCCTAATTTTCGCCCAATGACGCGGTTCGGTACGCTTGGGTAGATGTTTACCCCCTACTTATGTCTGCCCCATTGCTGCAGCGCATCAGGGCAATTACGCCACATTTCTCAATTAACTGGAAAGCGAACTGCGCTATATGGATGCCGGGGAATGAGGCCCAAAAGCGCCAACGCTGGGCCATCGGGACGCCGGGTTACCAATAGCCATGTCATCAATCACGACGTCGACCATCGATACGCCCTTGCGGCGCTCGATGGAGCGGACCTGCGACGACCTCGCCATCCTCGTTCTGGCGGCGGTTGGCCTGATCGCGAGCCTCACCTTCCGCGATTACGGGCTCGGCTGGGACGATTACACCCACGCCGAATATGCCGACCTGCTGCTCAAGATGTATGGCTCCGGGTTCAAGGACACCGGCGCGCTGTCGTTCGCCAATCTGTATATGTATGGCGGCGGCTTCGACATGGTCGCGGCGCTGTTGCACAGGGTCATTCCGCTCGAATTGTTTGAAACGCGCCGGCTGCTCGGCGCCGTCGTCGGCATCATTGGGCTCGCGGTGACGTGGCGGCTGTCCCGCCGGGTCGGCGGTCCGCTGGCAGGCCTCGCCGCGCTGTTGCTGCTGGTGCTGTGCCCGACCTTCTACGGCCACATGTTCATGAATCCAAAGGACGCGCCGTTCGCCGTGGCGATGGTGATCCTGATGCTCGGTCTGGTCCGTCTCGCCGAGGAATATCCCGCGCCCTCGCCGCGCACCATCCTGATCGTCGGCCTCGGCGCCGGCCTGTCGCTCGGCTCGCGCGTGCTCGGCGGACTGGCGTTGCTGTATGCGGTGATCGGCTTCCTCCCGCTGTTCGCCGAAGAAATCCGGACCCAGGGCGTGCGCGAAGCCGCGCGACGGCTGGCGCATGTCGGCTACGTCCTGCTGCCCGGTCTGATCCTCGGCTACCTTGTCATGGGACTGATCTGGCCGTGGTCGATCATGGAACTGGGCAATCCATTCCGGGCGCTGACCTATTTCTCCGCCTTCTTCGAAAAGCCATGGAAGGAAATGTTCGACGGCGCGCTGGTGTCGGTGCCGGACATGCCGTGGTCGTACCTTCCGACCCTGTTCGCGCTGCAACTGCCCGAAGTGCTGCTCGCCCTGTTCATCGCTGGCGCCGGCGGCACGCTGGTCGCGCTGTCGCGCCGCGAGGTAACCGGCCGCCGCAAGACCATCCTGTTGATGCTGACGGTGGCGGCACTGCTGCCGCTGTTGATCGCGATGGTGAAACGGCCGGCGCTCTACAACGGCATTCGCCATTTCATCTTCGTGATTCCGCCGATGACGGTGCTGGCCGGTGTCGCGTTCGCCTGGGGCGTCAACTGGCTCAAGGACAATGGCCGCCACTGGCAGCCTGCCGCGGTCGCTCTTTTCGCATTCGGCCTGATGCTGCCGCTGACCGAGATGATCCGGCTGCATCCCTATGAATATACCCACTTCAACCATATCGCCGGAACCGTCCGCGGCGCCGACGACAAGTTCATGCTGGACTATTGGGGCCTGGCGCTGAAACAGGCGTCCGACGGCCTGCGCGAGGAGCTCACCGAGCGGCAGGAATCGCCGCCGCACGGCCGCAAGTGGAAGGTCGCGGTGTGCGGACCGCAACGCCCGGCCCAGGTCGCGCTCGGCCCCGACTTCACCATCGGTTGGGACAGCCACGCCGCCGATTTTGCCATGACGCTCGGCGAATTCTACTGCAAGGGCCTGACCGCGCCTGTGATGGTGGAGATCAAGCGCGACGACGTGGTGTTCGCGCGGGTCTACGATATCCGCGGCCGCAGCATTTCCAGCCTGCTCGCCATCCCCGCGCCTTAGGGCCCTATCTACGCCCCTTCGACGGCGGAAACATGACTGCCACGCAAGCCGCGCGCCCGCTTGAGGCTTGCTGCAGGCCAGCCTCGGGATTAGTTTCGGCGCAAGAATAGCCGTCAGTTTCAAAAGCCCTTTTTGGAGAAGCCGATCATGTCGCCAGCAGAAGCGCGCCTCAAGCAAGTGCCGTCGGATATGACCGAGGCGGAATGGAACCAGCGGGTCAACCTCGCCGCCTGCTATCGCCTGATCGCGCATTACGGCTGGGACGATCTGGTCGACACCCATATTTCCGCGCGCGTGCCCGGGCCGGAGCATCACTTCCTGATCAATCCCTACGGCCTGATGTTCGACGAGATCACCGCCTCCAGCCTCGTAAAAGTCGACCTCGACGGCAACCAGTTGACCAAGAGCGACTACAGCATCAACCCGGCCGGCTTCACCATCCATTCGGCGATCCACGAAGTCCGCGAGGACGCCGGCTGCGTGCTTCATCTGCATACGCCCGACGGCACCGCGGTCGCGACCAGCGCCGAAGGCCTGCTGCCGATGAACCAGACCGCGCAGCTCGTCACCTACGACCTCGCCTATCACGACTATGAAGGCATCGCGCTCGATCATGACGAGCGCCCGCGCCTGCAAAAGGATCTCGGCAACCACAACCACATGCTGTTGCGCAATCACGGCACGCTGACCGTCGGCCGTTCGGTGGCCTCCGCGTTCGAGCGCATGTTCCACCTCGAACGGGCCTGCACCATGCAGGTGCGCACGCGTATGCTGGGACCATCAGCCTACCCGGTCGAACAGGCCGTGATCGACAAGAACACCAGTGTGCTCAACAATCCCGACCGGCAGGAACTGCGCTCGACCACGCTGGTCTGGCCGGCACTGCTGCGAAAACTCGACCGGCTGGATCCCAGCTACAGGAATTGAAATTTTTATCATTTTGGTGTAGCTTCGCGTTCAACGACCTCTGCACTTCCGTTACAAACGCCGCCCAATTCCGGGCGGCGTTTTTATTTGGTTGGGCGGATTAGCCCAACGGGTCCGCGCGAAGCGCGGCCCGATGACCGGCTCCGGCGTAATCCGCCGTCATTTCGCCCGGCGTCGCAGTGGCGGATTACGCTTTCGCTAATCCGCCCTGCACACCCTGATTGAATTTGCAATCAGCCAATCCGTCATTGCGAGCGAAGCGAAGCAATCCAGAGCCGCCCGTGGAGCCCTGGATTGCTTCGTCGCAAGAGCTCCTCGCAATGACGATCAAACATACTTCTTCGTTCTCGCGACAGCCTTTGTCCGAGCTTTGCCATTTCGTTCGCGCCCCCAAAAGCAAGAGGGCGCAGGGAAGACCGGGTGCGCGCTGCACCCGCGGTCTCGTGTGCATTGATGCACAAAAAGATGCGCACACGAGCATACAGGTTCAGCGGAAACACTCCGGCCT
>Ga0181528_10003069_pt1 | contig 10260 bp, 8 predicted proteins | sample PEATcosm2014_Bin_47_FD_119742 | JGI IMG/M metagenome (GOLD analysis project Ga0181528, IMG submission 119742) | Peatland microbial communities from MTU Mesocosm Facility, Houghton, MI, USA - PEATcosm2014_Bin10_10_metaG | ecosystem: Environmental > Terrestrial > Soil > Wetlands > Peat | place... | reverse complement strand
GATTTCTCAGGAATATATTGAGCGCGCCATTGACGAAGCGCAGCGGCGCAACGATCCAGCGATTTTGATCGAGATCAATACCCCGGGCGGACTGCTCGATTCCACGCGCAAAATTATTGAGAAGATCACAACGTCTTCAATCCCGGTGATTATCTATGTGACGCCCAGCGGAAGCCGCGCGGCTTCCGCTGGGTTCTTCATTCTGGAGTCGGCGGACGTTGCCGCCATGGCTCCGGGAACGAACACGGGAGCGGCGCATCCGGTGATTCAGGGCGGAGCGGCACCGGATGAAGTCATGAAGGAAAAGATGGAGAATGACGCGGCCGCGCTGATGCGTTCGGTGGTTTCCCGCCGCGGACGAAATGTGGACGTGGCGGAGAGCACGGTGCGGCAGTCGAAATCTTTCACCGATCAGGAGGCGCTGGCGCAGCATTTGATCGATTATGTGGCGGCCAATGAAAACGATCTGTTTCGACAAATGCAGGGGAAACCGTTCAAGCGATTCGATGGCAAGGACGTTACGCTGAATCTGACCGGGCAGGCGATCACGCCTTTCGAGATGACGCTGAAGGAGCGCATCCTCGGCCATTTGATGGATCCAAATATTTCTTTCATCCTGCTGGCGATTGGGGCGCTGGCGATCTACGCCGAGTTCAACCATCCGGGGGCGGTGATTCCGGGAACGGTGGGCATCGTATTTATCTTGATCGCGGTGTTCGCGCTGAATCTTTTGCCCACGCGATTTGCGGCGTTGGCCTTGATCCTCGGCGCGTTTGCTTTGTTTGCGGCTGAGGCCAAATTTGCCAGCCATGGAATTTTGACGGCGGGTGGAATCGTGCTGTTGACGCTGGGGGGATTACTGCTGGTGGATGGGCCAATTCCGCAGATGCGGGTTCGGCTGTGGACGGCGCTGGCGGTGAGCGTTCCGCTGGGATTGATTACGGCGTTTCTGATGAGCATTGCGGTGCGGGCGCGGCGCAACAAGCTGGTCTCCGGCGCTCAAGGATTGATCGGCGAGACCGGTATTGCGCAGACGATGCTGGCCCCGACCGGCAAGATTTTCGTGCATGGAGAACTCTGGAACGCGGCCTCCAGCGCCGAAGTAATGGTAGGGCAAACGGTGATCGTGCGGAAGATCGAAGGCTTGCTGCTGCAGGTGGAACCTGTAACAGTGGCGCAACCTGCCGTGCCGGTTCGCTGAAATCTTTCCGGATGGGGCCGCGCACCAGCGCGAGCAACTCCCGCCTCGTCGAATTCCTGATGGGGCTGGGTTGCATGGGTTACAATCCGCCTCAGCAGCAGTTCTTCTTGAGCAGGCGGCTTCGCTTATGGAAATTCCTTTCGGCCTTTCAGCGGTACTTGTGGTGATCGTAGTTCTGTATTTGTTAAGCTCGGTGAAAATTTTGGCGGAGTATGAGCGGGGCGTGATATTCCGGCTGGGACGCCTGCTCAGCGCGGCCAAGGGGCCCGGGGTCATCCTGGTGTTCGCTCCCATCGACCGGATGGTGCGCGTGTCCTTGCGGCAGGAGGCGCTGGAGGTTCCTCCGCAAGACATCATCACGCGCGATAACGTTACGCTCAAAGTGAATGCGGTGATTTTTCTGCGGGTGATCGATCCCAGTAAAGCGGTGGTCGAGGTCTCGAATTACGTTTACCAAACCTCGCAATTTGCCCAGACCACGCTGCGTTCCGTATTGGGTGAACAGGAACTGGACGAATTGTTGGCGCACCGGGAGAAGATCAACCTGCGCCTGCAAAGCATTCTGGATATGCACACCTCGCCCTGGGGAGTGAAGGTGACGAATGTTGAGGTGAAGCAGGTGGATATGCCGGAATCGATGCTGCGCGCCATGGCCAAGCAGGCGGAGGCGGAGCGCGAGAAACGGTCCAAGATTATTCACGCGGAGGGCGAGTTCTCGGCGGCGCAGCGGCTGGTGGATGCGGCGCATTTGCTGGCCACCGAGCCGGTCAGCGTGCAGTTGCGTTATCTGCAAACTTTGACGGAAATCGGCGTAGAGAAAAATACCACGGTGATCTTCCCGGTGCCGGTGGATTTCTTCAGCGGCTTGCAGAAGTTGCTGGGCAAAGGCACGGAAGAAACGGCTCCGTCGGCGAAGTCGGCTTAGGGATCGGGTTTCGTGTTCGTTAAATCCTAATCGGATATCCGCCGATTGAAGATTCAAGGAACAACCATGGCTGCGTCACACGATACGGAAATCACGCTGGGAACGGCGAAGTTGTTGGGCCTGTTTTTCGGATTGGTGATGGTCTGCGCGGTCTTCTTTGCGCTGGGCTACACCTTGGGACGGAAGTCGGAGGTGGCGGTTTCGCCGGCGCAGGTTGCCAGTCCGGCTGCGGCGGCAAGCGGAAGCAAGCCGGGCAGCGCCGCTACAACGCCCATGACTTTTTACAAAGCGGTGGAGCAGACGGACGCGAATGCGCAACTGACTCCGGCGGCGGATGTGAGCACGGGAGGTACGGCTGCCACTGCAACGCAACCGGTGGAAGGGCAAGCTCCCGCGCCGACGCCGGCGAACGCCCCGCCAGCAGCCGATCCCGCGACTCCGGGCGCAGGCAGCGGATATTTTGTGCAGGTGGCGGCAGTCAGCAAACAGGATGATGCGGGCGCTCTGGTTGATGCCCTCAAGAAAAAACAGTATCCCGCGTTTATCGCCGCCAACCTGGCCGACAAGTTGTTTCGCGTGCAAGTCGGTCCATTCGCCGACATCAAAGATGCGGAAGCCATGCGCTTCCGGCTGGTGAATGACGGCTACAATCCCATTCTCAAAAAGTAATCTCTATGAAGTTTGACCGTTTACTGAATCGCCGCGTGATTTTTAAACTGCACGGCGTGGACCCGCTCGACGCCACGGTTTTGAAACGAGATGAAACCGGGTATTGGATCCGGGGAGGTTCGCTGGCGGGATATCTTGGCCGATCCACCTGCTCGCTGCCGGAGAGCGATGTGAGGTATATCGAATTCAGCCGCATCGAGTGGCTGCGCGCGCCGCGCCAACGGCTGGGGATGACCGGCGTTTTGAAATAGATTGACAAGGGTCAATCTACGATTTACTCCTATCCTTGCCCATCTCTTCGCCGCCAATGACCAGCGCCGCCACATTTCTCGATCGCGCATTGCATGCCGTCGCCGACCCGACCCGCCGGAAAATTCTGTTGGCGCTAAAGCAGCAGGACTTGGCTGCGGGGGCGAAGAATGCCCGTTTTAGCGGGCTCTGCGCCGGCGACATCGAAGAACGGATTCACCTTTCCCAACCCACCATCTCGCACCACATGGCGATCCTGACCAAGGCGGGATTGGTGGGCGCGGTGAAGCAGGGACAGTGGCGATGGTACCGCAGAAACGAAAAGGCTTTGCGCAGAATGGCGAAGAGTTTGCGGGCAGAGCTTTAAGCGCGGAGTTGTGATGGGGCAAAGCCTTAGCCGACGGACGCTGCGAGTGCCTGAGGTTTCTGGAGGAGACGCCTGGTTTGCGCAATCAGATCGGCAATTTCAAAGGGTTTTACCAGATAGGCGATGCGGTGGTCGCGCAGAAAAGTCCGTTCCTCGTCCTCATCGAGTCCATTTGAAAAAGTAAATAGAACATGAAGCTTCATGTCCGGACAGTTTTCGGCGAGCCAGGAAAAGGCCTGTTTGGCACTCCAAGTGCCGGGGAATTTTCCATTCATGATCAGGGCATCGAAAGGCTCCGAGAGTAGGCGGGTTTTCAGGTCGGCAATGTTGGTGGCGGTAACGACGCTGGCTCCGGCGCCGCTCAGGACGTCGCGCTCGAATTCGAGAACAGATTCGTCTTCCTCGACCAGCAGGATGCGGCCCTGAATGGCGCCTTCGCGCTTCGGGGCAGCGAGGGGCGGCGCGTCCGTAAGCCGTTCCCTGGAGGCGGCGGAGGGTAGGCGAACCTCAACCACGGCTCCGCCCCCCTCCGCGTTGTGCGCGGTGATGTCGCCGCCGTGCTCCTTCACGATGCCGTAACAAATGCTAAGGCCCAGGCCGGTGCCTTTGCCTACGACCTTGGTGGTGTAAAAAGGATCGAAAATTCTCTTTGGGTCCTTAAGGCCGGGACCATCGTCGGAGAATTGTGCGGCCACGAAACCGTTGGCGGAAGATATTTTGATCTGCATCCTGCCGGATCGTCCGGTCTCCAGAATCGCGTCCACGGCATTGTTGATGATGTTCAGGAACACCTGTTCGAGCTGATGGGGGTCGGCGACGACCAGCGCGGGATCGGATCCCAGATCCTTTTCGACGACGATGTGATTCACTTTCAGGTCGTAATCGCGGAGGGCCAGAGTCTCTTCCATCACCTTGCGCAGATCGACCTCGGAGCGCTCCGGGGTACGCTGCCGGGCAAAGGAAAGAAGATTCTGAACGACGCGATGGGTGCGTTGCGCCTGCTTGAACATCTTGGCCACGTAATCCTGCGCGCGGGGGTTCAGGCCTTCGCTTTCGAGCAGTTGGGAATAGCCCAGGATGGCGGTCAGAGGATTATTCAGCTCATGGGCGACGCCGGCGATTAGTTGACCGACGGCCGACATTTTTTCGCTCTGCAACAACTGCTCCTGGGTCTTGCGCAGGTCTTCGTAGGCTTTGCAGGTTTCTTCGTAAAGGCGGACTTTTTCGATGGTGGTGGCTAATTGCCGGCTGATGGCGACCAAAAGATTTTCTTCGCCGCTGGAATACTGATGTTCCGCGTGGCTGCGCAGTCCCATCATGCCGATGGGCGCTTCCTTGCCCCAGAACAGGACCCAGATCCAAGAGCCTTCCGGGCTGGAACGGACGAAATCGGCAACGGCGGGTGTGAGGTGGGGGAGATATTCGGCGGTGAGAACTTCGGCGCGGGAGCGCATGACCAGGTCGCCAAAACCTTCCGCGAAGTTGACCTCCGAGGGGAGGGAGGTCTGGCGGGTGCGCGGGCCCCATGCGGCGCGGCGGCGGTAGGTGGGCGAATCCAAGTCGGCCAAATAAACGGTTCCGCTCTGGGTTCCAAACAACGAGACGACCTGGCGCAGGGTTAAATTTAAGATTTCATCGAGATCGAAGGATTGAGTGGCGACCACGGCCATGGCGTTCAGGGCGTTCAGTTCGCGATTGCGCCGGCGCATCTCATCTTCGGCGCGGCGTTTCTCGGTGACATCGAGAACGAAGCCTTGCAGGCGCTCGATTTTTCCGCCGCTGCCGCGGGTGGCGAAGCTGCTCTCCGCTGCCAGCAGCAAGGTTCCATCTTTCCGGCGCAGGGTCATGTCGAAATTGCGGACATAATTCTGCCGCTCGATTTCTCTGCGGAATGCATCGCGCTGGCCGGCCTCCACGCGGATGTGTTCGTCGAGATTCAGCGTCAACAATTCTTCGCGTGCGGCGTAACCCAGCATGTGGACGAAGGCGTCATTGCAATCGAGCAGGCGGCCATCGGCGGTGGCTAGGTAAACGCCCTCCTGTACTTGATCGAAGAGCAGCCGGTACTTTTGCTCGGCCGAGTGGCGTTCGGTGATGTCGCGAACAATGTGGATGGTTCCCTTCTGCTTGCCCCCCTGCTCACTGTAGGAGGAATTCGAGACCAGGGAAAATCCGCCGAAACAGGGGTCGGCGCCTTCCGTGACTTCTTCCGAGCCCCGCGCACAATAGGGGCAATCCTTCCAGTCGATGACGCGATGAGGCAGGACGGATTCGCAGGTTTTGCCCATCACATCGGAAGTGGATTGCTGCAACTGCTCGAGTAAAATCTGATTGGCTTTGAGGATGCGGAATTCGGCATCATGAGCCAGAATGATGTCGTGGACGGAATCGAACGTGTTGCGCCATTGGCGCTGGGAGCGGAGCACTTGCTCCCGCAGGCGGAAATTTTCGATGGCAATGCCGAGCTGACGGGCGCAAGTTTCGAGGAAATCGAGTTCTTCAGCGGAGTGGTCTTTCTTCCGCGCGCCGCCGATCGAGAGCAATCCTATCGGCGACTTCTTGCCGACTACTGGCACCAGCAAAACCTGGCGAACTTTGGCCGATCGCAGCCAGGCTGCGTCTTCCGGGGAGGGATCATCGCGGTTGGCCAGGTACGGCGTGGCGCGATCCATGGCTTCCGAGAGGGCGCCGTTCAACTCCAGCGCAGCCAGTTCACGAAATAGATCCTGAGAAACGCCGGTGGCGTGGGCGGGCAGCAAGCGCCCGTTTTCGAACTGGCGGAACCACACGGCCAAAGATTGGGTGGCGCGCTGCAACTCCGGTAAGGCCTGCTCGATCAGGCCATTGGGCTGTTGAGCCCGAACAATGCTTTCCGCGGTTGCACTCAGCGCTTGCAGGCGTTGTTGTTGCGCGAGGGAGGATTTGCGGAGGCCGGCGAGAGCGCTCATGGTGACTGCCAGAATGGCCAACAGGGCCCATTCCGAGGGCTTGAGCCGTGCGACCGCAGGCTGCACCAGTTTCCAGATTGTGGCCAAGAAATCCAGCATTATGAGTGATCACCCCGGCGGGTGGCAAATGCGCGCCGGGCGGAGTGACACTACCCCCGCTCCTGAATATCACGACCGGGGCTGATTTCGACGTGGTTTCCGGACCTGAGTGGTTACTTCCGGTATCTAACGGTTGGGGTAAAATCGCCGATAGACTCCCTGAGACACCATGCCTGACCGCATCCTTGTCGTAGACGACGAAGAGGCTATTCGAGAAATCGTGTGCGCCATACTCGGCGCCGCCGGCTATATCTGTAAGCAGGCCGGTTCCGGCATAGAAGCGCTGGCCTTGCTCAACTCTGGAGAGACTTTTGAGCTCATGCTCTCGGATTTGATGATGGCAGAACTTGACGGAATTGGGCTGCTGGAACGCACCAAGGAAAAATTCCCCGAAATGCCGGTGGTGATGGTGACGGCGGTGCATGATATTTCGGTGGCGCTGGCAGCGATCCGCAACGGAGCCTACGACTATTTACTGAAGCCCTTCGAGCGCGAACAGTTGCTGAATGCGGCGCGGCGGGCGCTGGAAAACCGCCGCCTTAAGATTGAAAACCGCATTTACCAAACCGAACTCGAATCCCTGGTGAAGGCACGCACCCTGGAACTTCAAGCCGCGGTGGCCGAGCTGAAGCGCTCTTATGACATCACCCTGGAGGCTCTGGGCGATGCGCTCGACCTTAAAGACGCGGAGACGGTTGGCCACTCCCGCCGCGTGACCGCCTTCACCATTTTGATCGCGCGCGCCATGGGCATTGCCAGTGACCAGATCGACGTGATAGCCCGTGGAGCCTTTCTGCACGACATCGGCAAGATGGCTATTCCAGATAACATCCTGCTCAAGCCGGGCAAACTGAACGAGGAAGAACGCGCCATCATGCGGGAACATTGTTATCGCGGCTACCAGATGCTAAAGAAGATTCCCTTTCTGGCCGAGGCCTGCGAAATTGTGTACTCGCATCAGGAACACTTCGATGGATCGGGCTATCCCCGCGGATTGCGCGGCGAAGAGATCCCTATCGGCGCGCGCATCTTCTCCGTGGCTGACACACTCGACGCCATCATCTCCGACCGGCCCTATCGAATGGGGCGCTCGCTGGCGGAAGCCCGCAAAGAAATTCTCGCGTGGTCGGGCCGGCAGTTTGATCCAGAAGTTGTCAAAGTATTCATGAACATTCCCGATCAGATTTTCGAAGACCTGCGGCGCGAGATCAACGGGCACTCGCTCCCGCCCTTTCCTGCCACCGCCATCGCCAAGAGCGCATCGTAGAGCCGTCTCATCCTCAGAGTATCCCGCCCCTTTTCTGGAGAAAACCACCTGGGCTTAAGCGACGATTGCGGGGTAGAAACTCTAGCCGTCTTTGCGATACAGCAAGTTTTTCATCGCTTCACGGCGGGCTTCATTGGCTTCTTTTTGGGTTTTGCGGTCGGCGGAGTCGCTATCCTGTTTGCCTTTGGTTACGCTCGCTTCGGGTTCGCTGCAAGCTGGACACCGATTGGCAAAGCCGGGCTTGCCCGGCCTCAGTTCAAACTCTTCCGAACAGACTACACAGACTTTAATGGGGAAAGCCATGACCAAACCATGGTACAACGCGCTCCGGGGATGCGGCATCTGCCGCACGAAATCTCCGCATCAGCCTACGGCGTAGCCCGTGCGTAAGCGATGCGAGCGGCGTCGACGGTGATGGGCCGCTGGATCTCCATCTCCAGGGAAGTTCCAACTTCCAGTTTCAACTCACTTCCGTGCTTCATCAAGGCCCAGGCCACCCCTGCCGCTGCGCCCACGCCGGCCCCGACGCGCGCCCCATTCAAGCCGCCCGTCGCCAATCCTCCGGCGGTCGCCCCGGTGACGGTGCCGATGGCGCCTCCCTTGGCGGCATCTTCGATGCGCTTGCCCTTATCGCTATCCTGCTGAATCGTGCCCTCCGAATCCTTGACGGATTTGTTGTCGGCGCCCGGCGTGTTCTCCACCGATCCGGGGAGCATTACGGTATACCCGCTGGGATAAATGATCGAGGTAAAGTGCATCAAGATCTCAGCCCGGCCCTTGAGGCGCTTGGCCCGCTCGACATGCGAAATGGTGCCCTGAACGTAGGAACCGGCGGGAATCACGACGCGGTCATCAAGCACATAGGGGAACGCAGTTTCCGCGTAGACGGCATCGCCCTCGCGGGCATTCTTGGTGGAGATGGCCTGCTTCAGCGAAAGTGGAATCCGGGTCCCCGCTGGAATGGTAATGGAATTATGATCGGCAGCCGGACTCGCTACCGCCGAGGACGGCTGGCTATTGGCCCCTGGCTGCGAGTTGCCGGTCGGCGTCTCGGTAGGGGCGGGCTGCGGCTCGGCCGCCTGGGCAAGCGCCAGTCCGGAAAGCAGCAAAAGTGTGCAGATTAAACGCATCTGAAACCTCCCCGATTTAGATGGGGATTACGCCGAGAATACCATGCGGCTAATGCATAGGATGCAAACTTTTTACGGGTAGGTGCCTGCATGGCATGCAGGAAAAACCGCTTTAATAGATCAAATACTTCTTCCGGATAACCTCAAACTTTTCGAGATCCTCCTGCCAGTCCTGCGCAATCCGGCGAGGGTCGCGACCGGCCATCAGAGCGTCATAAGCCGCCTGGTTCACCAGCAATTCCGGCATGCGTTCTATTTTGTAGTCTGCGGGATACAGCTTCTTTAAAGCCGCCGCCAACTCAATCCCCAACTCCGGCGCATCCAGCGCGTTGCGATCAGTCAACACGATGTTTACTCCCTGGCAAATCTTGCCCTCATACACGCTGGCAGTCGGCGTAAAACTCTGCGGGACAAATCTCACTCCAGCGATTCCCCGCGCATTCAAGTAAGCCGCCAGTTCCCTGCTCTTGATCCAGGGTGCGCCCACCAACTCGAACGGCGTATCCGTGCCTCTGCCCACGGAAACATTCGTTCCTTCAATCAGGGCAACTCCGGGATATAAAGCGGCCTCGGTGACGCTGCGCAAATTCGGCGAGGGATTCACCCAGCTCAGCCCGGTGGAATCGAACCAATCGCCGCGCAGCCAGCCTTGCATCGGAACTACAGTCAGCCTCGCGTTGATCTTGTTCTGATTAATCAGGCGTTCCGCGTTGAACATCCTGGCCAATTCGCCCATCGTCATCCCGTGCCGAACCGGTACGGTCCAATAGCCGGTGAAGCGTTCGTGCCCGGCATCCGCCACCGGGCCTTGCACGAACGAGCCTGTAATTGGATTGGGGCGGTCGAGGACGATTACCTCGATTCCGGCCTGCGCAGCGGCTTCCAGAAAATATCCCAGGGTGGTTTCGTAGGTGTAGAAGCGCGCGCCCGCATCCTGAATATCGAAGACCACGGCATCCAGGTGCTTCAGCACATCGAGCGGCGGGCGGCGGGCGGCGTCAGTGGCCCCATACACGCTGTAAACGGGAACTCCGGTGGCTGCGTCTTTGGAATTTCCCACGCTCGTGGTGTCAAGAGTTCCGGTCACACCATGCTCCGGGCTGAAGATGGCATCGAGCGAAACTCCCGGCGCATGCGCCAGCACATCGATAGTGCGGCGGCCCTCGGCGTCAATCCCGGTCTGATTGGTCACGAGGCCAATTCGCTTTTTTCCCCCGGCAACTTGCAGCACATCGAAGTTGCGCTCTTCCAGGACGTCGATCCCCGTCTTCACACTGCCGTTGCGCGAGTTCATCCTTCGAGCCGCGCTCTGAGCCTCGTTGTATCCCGTAATGCTCTGCCAGCGCAGCGCCTCTTTTTCGCTTGGAGCGAGAGGTAGCGCAGCCGCAATCGCCGTCGCGACTTT
>Ga0181528_10003068_pt1 | contig 10262 bp, 6 predicted proteins | sample PEATcosm2014_Bin_47_FD_119742 | JGI IMG/M metagenome (GOLD analysis project Ga0181528, IMG submission 119742) | Peatland microbial communities from MTU Mesocosm Facility, Houghton, MI, USA - PEATcosm2014_Bin10_10_metaG | ecosystem: Environmental > Terrestrial > Soil > Wetlands > Peat | place... | reverse complement strand
ATCTTGGATCACTTCGCGGCTCCGCTGAACCTGTTCGCACAAAATGTCATCGGGATTGTTATAGACGAAATAAACCTTCGCCCCCGACTTCACGCCCGCCCACGCCGTGCCGATGACGAACGAGGTTTCGCCGCCTTCCGTGATGGCGAACACAATGTCCTTGGCCGACACGCCAAGATCGTTGATTTGTTTTTTGCCGAATGCGGTGAAATCTTCAAAACCTTCGACCGATTTGATCAGCGCGTAATCGCCGCCGGCCATCATGCTGAACGTGCGATTTTCCAAATCTTTATTACCGCGCTGCTGCCAGACATCGCGCCAAATCGAATCCAGCAGAATGCTCAAGCGGCCCGTCGAACCGCAGCCGGTAAAAAAAATCCTGCCGCCGTTTTTCACGGCGGACAAAACGGTCGAGGCGATTTTTTCCGCGCGGCCGGAAGACGTAAACTCGCGGAATTTCTTCAGCACGTCTTCATCGGCTTGAAACAGCAAATCCAGCGCGGCGGCGATGTCGCTTTTCGCCACTTCGCTCAAATTCGCCGTGACGGGATGCGACGATTCGGTGACCAGCGCGCCGAGCTTGAACTGGCCGCTGATCTTCAAAAACTCCGCCGACCGGATTTGCGAACTCGAACTCATCGGCTGGATTTAACGAAATTGTCCGCGGCGAGTCACGCCGATAGCTGGTTTCGATGCGTGCAAACCTGCTGAATCCAATTGCGCAAGCGGTGCCATTGGTGAAAAATTCCGCAGTGAAACAGAATCGAACGGAAAAAGCCGCTACGTTGCCATCAAATCGCATCATGGTGCTGGGCGTCGGCTCCTTCGCTCACAGCATCGGGCAGACGCTGACGGATGCCGGCGCAAATGTTTCAACTTATCTCACGCGAAATTACGGCCACTTTTCGCCCGCGCTCGTCGGCAAGACCTTTTCGCGCGAGACGTTTCCGAGTCCGGTGCCGCTTTTGCGCGAAAACAAAATCAACGTCCTCATTCCGCAGTCCATTGACTGGGCGACGCAGCCCTGGGCGGAAGATCTGGTGAAAACCGGCGTCGGAATTTTTTCACCGACCGGCGAGGCGATGCGGATCGAACGCGAAAGGGATTTCGCCCGCGAGCTGTGCGCACGGTTCAAGATTCCATTTCCCAAATCGTTCGTCGCGTCCAACCGCATCGAGGCGGAAAAGATTCTCGAAAAAAATCCACAGCCGTTCGTCATCAAGAACCCGCTCTGCTCGCCGACCAGTCCGGTGCATACAATCATGTGCGAGACCGTCGCCGATACACGGGCGTGGTTGCGGAATGTCAATTATGCCGAGGGAATTTTCCTGCAGGAATATCTCGGTCGCGCCGAGGCCGGGCACATCGCGCTGGTCAGCGGCGGTGAGATTCATTCGCTCGTCACGAATCAGGAATACAAATACGCCTTCAACGGCAACCTCGGCATCGTCGCCGGCGCGCCGCTCGGCGGACTGGTGGAACGCGATGAGCACGACAAATACGATCTGGCGCGGGAATTGATTCATCCGCTCAAACCTTGGCTGCGCGAAGCGAAGTTCAACGGTCCGCTGCAAGTCACCGCCATCAAGCGAGGCGGCCAATGGCACGTCATCGAATACAACATCCGCATCGGCGTCACCTCCGGCCCGATGATTCTGCGGATGCTGAGAAATCCGGCGCAAGTTGTTTTGGCAACCGCGCGGAACGAAAAATTGAAATTGGCATTCAACGACAAACTGAACTTTGGCTGTTCGCTCACGCTGGCCGGTTACGGTTATCCTTTCACGCAGGTGCGCGGCCCGCAGTTGCCGCTGGAAGTGGACGGCAAATTCGATTGCGACGTGTGGTGGAACGAAGTCGCGCGCGACGCGGACGGGAATTTGGTTTCCACCGGCCACCGCATCGCGGATGTGATTGCGCTCGCCCCGAAACTGGACGCGGCGATTGCGAAAGCCTACGCAAACATCCGGAAAATCCGTGTTGTCGGCAGCTATTTCCGCACGGATGTCGGCCAAAGTTTGTGGCCGCCGGGAAATGTTTGAATCAGGAAGCCGCGAAACCAGGAACAGAATTAATCTGTTCTTTCTCGGATTCTTGGATTCCGCATTCAAATTTTCCGTGTTCCGATTTTTCGTGTGATTCGTGTTATTCGTGGTTTAATTTTTCCCAGTCCGATGAAATTGGATTCCGAACATTTTCCGCAGCGGCCGGCGTGGACCGAGATTGACCTCGGCAAGCTGCGCCGCAACCTGCAGCTCATCCGCGCTGACCTGCCGAAACACGTTCGGCTCATGGCTGTGGTGAAAGACGAAGCCTACGGCCACGGCGCGCTGGATGTGGCGCGCATCGCCGTCGAGGAAGGCGCGTGGGGCTTTGGCTTGAGCAATCTGGAAGAAGCCATGTCGCTGCGCGAGGCTGGCATCACCGCGCCGTTGCTGCTGCTCGGCGAACGGCAGGAAGCCGAACTCGAATGGTGTGTGGCGCACCACCTCACCGTCTGCGTAAACGAGCCGCACGCGGTCCGCAAGCTGGCGAAAATCGCGGCGGATTTCGGCAAACAGGTTCCGGTTCACGTCAAAATCCACACCGGCATGAGCCGTTACGGCGTGCGCTGGGACGAGGCCCTGCCACTCATCGAAAAAATTGTCGCGGAAAAATCCTTGGCGCTCGAAGGCGTGATGACGCATTTTTCGCAGTCGGACGAGGCGGAAAAGACTTTTGCAAATCTTCAATTCGCGCGGTTCAACGAAGTGCTGGACGCGCTGGAACAGCGGAAAATTTCCGTGAAACTCCGCCACACCTGCAACAGCGGCGGTTTGCTGGATCTGCCGCACGCGCATCTCGATTTGGTGCGGCCGGGCATTTTGCTTTACGGTGTTTTTCCGTCGCAGGTTTGCCGAAAAATTGAAGGCATTGAGCCGGTGATGTCGGTGAAGGCGAAAATCGCGGCGATCCAAAAATTAAAACCCGGCGAAGTCGTCGGCTACGGGATGCGCTACACCGCGCAGACGGAACGACGCATCGCGATTCTGCCGATCGGCTACGGCGACGGGTTTCCACGCGTGCGCAACGAAGGCTGTGCGCTCATCCACGGGCAGCGTGCGCCGATTGTCGGCGGCATCGCGATGGACGCGCTGATGGTGGACATCACCGACATTCCGCAGGCGCAGATGTGGGACGAGGCCGTGCTGATGGGCAAACAAGGCGGCGATGAAATCACTGTGCGCGACATCGCCAAGCTGAAAAATTCCGTGACTTACGACGTGCTGACGAACTGGCGGCTCCGACTGCGCCGGAAATCGGTGAACGGAAGAATTACACAGCAGAGATCCGTGGCGGCTTTGTCCTCAAATGAGCTTAAATAAAGACAAATTGAAAAAGGAAATCCGCAAAAGTTGTATAACTATTGCTATTTGCATTTTGATTTATGTTGTTTCCTTCATTATTAATTCATTTTTCGGTGGTTATTGGCTTGTTCCTGAAATGGATGGACGAGATAGGTTGGGCGGCTTTTGGTCTCTGCATACAGCAGTAATGTGGCAACCGCGCTTTGGTCACGAGGCAATGGGGCATTTAGATTACCTTGGCGCTCTTTACACGCCATTAATTCGATTTGATCGGAAGCTTATTCATCCGACAATTTACATTTCCGATGACGAGGGTGAAAAAAAGATTTCAAACTTAAAAGTATCCGAAGTCCATCCACATTGGCGTGATGAGTTTTTAACGACAGTAATGGTTACCGCAATTGGTGACGAATCCGAAAAAGTCCTTCGCTGCACATTTAGATATACAGGCTCTGATCATCCGCGCGATATCGCAGAAATCAAAATTAGAAAGGAATTGGCAAAAACTTTGGACGTATCACCGCCCAGCGGTTTTGTTGAAAAGATTTTTAAAAGTTATGAAAAATACGATCAAGAGCATTATGTTTGTTGGGTTGGAAAATTGTCTTTGCCAAAAGACCAAGATGCAATTCTAACTATTCCTGCAAAACAACCTCAAGCCGGCAAAGGAAGAATTATTTTTTACTATCAGCGAACGGATGATGTTTCTCATGATTTTGAGAATCTTTGCAGTGTTGAGCTAAGATGAAACTTCTTTTCTCCGAACAAAACTCCGACTACGAAAACTACCAGTTTCCGTATGCCGTCTGGGCGATTCCCGAACCCGGCGAGACGCCGGCGGAGATTTTCAACGCCGGCTTCCTGCCGTCCTCGCGCGACCTGGACCGGTTTTATCTTTGCCGGCAGGTGCGCGTGAACCTGGCGAAGTTCAAACCGTCGTCCGAGAACCGCCGGATCCTGCGCAAGGGCGCGGGCGTCGAAGTGGAGCTCGTGCCGCGCGAAAAATTTGATTACACGCCGGAGCGCCGCGCATTTTTCAAAACCTACGCCGACATCAAATTCGGCAAAGACGTGATGAGCTTCGAGCGGCTGGACGCGCTGTTTGCCGCGCCAATCATCTCGCATCTGCTCGTTTTTACCGACACGGAAACCGGCAAGGAAATCGGCGTCGCCACGCTTTATCTCGAAGGCAAGGCACTGGCGTTTTACTACTACGCATTTTACGACCTGAATTATTACGCGCGCAACCTCGGCATGTTCATGATGACCTCGGCGGTGACGCTGTTCGCGGAGCGCAGTTGCAGGCAACTTTACCTTGGCACTTGCTACTCGGACGCGGCGCTTTACAAAACCCAGTTCGCCGGCGCGGAATTTTTCACCGGCTTCCGCTGGTCGGCGAACCTGAAGGAACTGAAATTCATCCTGCACCGCGACCAAAAGGACCTGCGCCAGCATCTGCTCGAAACGGAAGAGTATCGCGAGGAATTTTACGGCGGCGAACTCATCAAAATCACCGCCGGCAGCGCGTTTTCAGTGAAGCTGGGATAAGGCTTTTTAATTTCGCGAACTCACCCGGAAGCCGCGCTTTTCCTCGGCAATGGCGAGACGCAGACCGCGCGGGCGCGGCGGGCAATTTCGCCACGAAATGCATACAGGTTAAACAAATTTGCAATGCGATGGAAACCATCACGAACCCCCCTGAATTGGCTATATCTTGCGGGCGTGATGTCCGGCAGCATGTCGCAGTCAAAGTCAACTTGGCCAGCAAAACATCATGACAAATCTGATTAAATGAATCCGCCGTCCGAAATTTTCCCCGCGCCGCTCGACCCGCAGTTTCAGCCAGCGGCCTTGTTCAACCGCAATTATGTTGACGCCGCCAAAAAATCCGGCCGCGCCGTGCCGCTCGTTATCGGTCTGGAACGCGAAAATAAGCTCGTCTCGCGTTTCGAGACGATGGTGCTGCCGGAAGCGGACGCGGCCACGCTGCTTTACGCCGAGCGACTGGTGAAATTTCTGCTCTGGGCGCGCGGCGGCTGGAAACTTTACATCGGCGGGTCGAAGAAAATCGGCGAATGCATCCGCAAACATTATTCGCCGCGCGGCGCGCGACAATTTGACTGCGACATGATGACGGCGGCTTACGGCAAAAAATTTCGGGTTGTTTTGACGACGCCGGAAAAGGTTCCGGCGGCAAAGGAAACACAGACGGCGGCCGGCGGCCATTTGAAAGGATGCCGCATCGGTTTTGATCTCGGCGCGAGCGACTACAAAGTTTCAGCGGTCAAGAATGGCGAAGTGATTTTTACCGAGGAATCGCCGTGGGATCCGAAGACACAGCCGAATCCGAATTATCATTATCATCACATTGCCGCCGCGCTCCACCGCGCCGCCGCGCATCTGCCGCGGGTGGACGCGATTGGCGGCAGCTCCGCCGGAATTATCGTGGACAATGAAATCCGCGTGGCATCACTGCTGCGCGCGGTGCCGAAAGATCTTTTTCCGCAGGCGGCAAAAATCTTCAAGCGCCTCCAGCGCGAATGGAATGTGCCGGTGGTGGTGATGAATGACGGCGACGTGACGGCGCTGGCGGGCGCGCTCTCGCTCGGCAGCAAAGGAATGCTCGGCATCGCGATGGGTTCGAGCCAGGCGGCGGGTTTCATGGATCCGCACGGCCGGATTCCCGGCTGGCTGAACGAGCTGGCCTTTGTGCCGGTGGATTATCAGCCGCAGGCCGCCTTGGATGAATGGTCGGGCGATCGCGGCACCGGCGTGATGTATTTTTCGCAGCAGGCGGTCAACAAACTGCTGCCCGCCGCCAAAATCAGGCTGCCGGAAAAAATGGGTCTGCCGGAGCGGCTCAAGGAAGTTCAAAATCTCATGGCGCGTGGCGACGGGCGTGCGGCGAAAATTTACGAGACCATCGGCGTCTATCTCGGTTGCGCGCTGGCGCAATACGCGGAGTTTTACGATTTCCAGCAGGCATTGATTTTGGGCCGCGTGACGACTGGCCGGGGCGGCGACATCGTGACCGGCACGGCGCGCGCCATTTTGCGGAAAAATTTCCCGGAGGTGGCGCGCAAAATCGAACTGCGCGTTCCGGATGAAAAATCTCGGCGCGTCGGGCAGGCGGTGGCGGCGGCAAGCCTGCCGGCGCTGCGGAAATGATTTTTTAGACTTCGTGGCCGGCAAACGGGAGGTTTTCTGTTGAGCCGGCGATCAACAGAAGCCGGACCGGATAACGCAAATTTTAAATTGAACAGACCGGCGGCATCCCTGTCTCAATCATGTAGTTTTTCATGTTTGTTTGATTTGTTATGGGTTAAAGAGCTTGGCTGGTTTTGGCCAAGCTCTTTTTGTGCCCAAAGCCGATGTGGCATGCTCGCGCTTGCCTGGCATTCCTGGCCAGTTCACCCTTTGGCCGTGCAACCGTCACCGCCGCCGCACCCAATGCCACCCGCCGGGCGGCAGATTCCGGCACTGACCCGGCGGCAGGCGATGGATTGGAGCCTCGTTCTGGCCAGTCAGGGAATCGAACATGTCCTTGATCATGACGAAATCGGCGGCTGGTCCCTGCTCGTGGGGGAGGCGGATCACGAGAAAGCGCTCGCCCAAATCCGCCAATACCGTCTGGAGAACCGGCACTGGCGATGGCGGCGGCCGGTTTTCCAACCGGGTATGTTCTTCGACTGGAGCTGTCTTGCCTGGGTTGGGCTGAACATTTTCTTCTATTGGTGGAGTGAAAACAATGCCGGTCTGCGGGCCTCAGGCATGATGGATGGAACCGCATTGGCACACGGCGAATGGTGGCGTTTGTTCACGGCGACCTGGCTGCACGCGGACCTCGCTCATATCGCGATGAATGTTGTGTTTGGATTTTTATTTCTTGGACTGGTCATGGGCCGATACGGACCGGGAGTAGGTTTGCTCGCCGCCTATCTGGCGGGCGTTGGCGGCAACCTGTTAGCGTGGCTGGTTTACGATGAAACCCATCGCGGCCTCGGGGCTTCGGGCGTGGTGATGGGCGCGCTGGGTTTGCTGACCGTCCAATCGGTTTCATTGTTAAAGCGAAGAAACCCCAATACGTTCAGGCTTTTTGCCAGCGGAATCCTGGCCGGCGTGCTGTTGCTCGTGTTGCTGGGTTTCAGTCCGGAGGCGGATGTGGTTGCCCATCTCGGCGGGTTTGTCACCGGCCTGTTGCTCGGTTCGATTTTGGCATTCGCAGCGCGTCTCGTCCGCCGGCCGTTGGTTAATCTCATTGCGGGAATTATATTCGCCGTGCTTGTCTTCCTGCCGTGGTGGTGGGGTCTTGCCCATCAAGGCATTCATCTCACTTCTCAATAGCGCCGATAATCAGTAGAGTTCCCAACCTGTGACAGCGACTCTTTACGATTTGATTCCGCGCGACGAGAAATTCAGCAACGACCGGCTGTTGGAAAAATTCCTCGATTACGTCGCGGGCCGGCAGCTCCAGCTTTATCCCGCGCAGGAAACCGCCATCCTCGAATTGTTCGACGACAAGAACGTCATCCTCAACACGCCGACCGGCTCCGGCAAATCGCTCGTTGCCACCGCGCTGCATTTCCAGGCCGTCGCCAAGGGCCGTCGGTCGATTTACACCTGTCCGATCAAGGCGCTGGTGAATGAAAAATTCATGGCGCTCTGCCGCGAGTTCGGGCCGGACAACGTCGGCTTGAGCACCGGCGACGCCTCGGTAAATCGTGACGCGCCCATCCTCTGTTGCACGGCGGAAATTCTGGCGAACATCGCGCTGCGCGAAGGCGCGGCGGCCAACGTGCGCGACGTGGTGATGGACGAATTTCATTATTACGCCGACCGCGAGCGCGGCGTGGCGTGGCAGGTGCCGCTGCTGACGCTGCCGCAGACGCGTTTTCTGCTGATGTCGGCAACGCTTGGTGACACGACGTTTTTCGGGGAAGAACTCACGCGCCTGACGGGGCGACAGACTGTTTCAGTAATTTCCACCGATCGGCCGGTGCCGCTGGCGTTTGAGTATTCCGAATTGCCGCTCGCAAAAACTTTGGAAAGCCTCGTCGCCGGCGGTCGCGCGCCGGTGTATGTCGTCCACTTCACACAACTCGAGGCGGCGCAGAGCGCTCAGGATTTTACGAGCATCAATGTTTGCACGCGCGATGAAAAAGCTGCCATCGCGAACACTTTGGAAAATTTCAAGTTCACCAGTCCCTACGGACCGGAAATCAAAAAGTGGCTGCGGCACGGCATCGGCTTGCATCATGCCGGCCTCTTGCCGAAATATCGCGTGCTGATCGAGCAGCTCGCGCAAAAAGGTTTGCTCAAGGTCATTTGCGGCACGGACACGCTGGGCGTCGGCATTAACGTGCCCATTCGCACGGTGTTGTTCACGCGCCTGTGCAAATTTGATGGCCAGAAAACCGGCATCTTGAGCGCGCGGGATTTTCATCAAATCGGCGGCCGCGCCGGGCGAAAAGGTTTTGATGACCAAGGCTGGGTCGTCGCGCAGGCGCCGGAGCATGTCATCGAAAACCTCAAGCTTGCGGAAAAAACGGCGCGCGACGGCAAGAAAACCGTGAAACGTCAGCCGCCGGAAAAGAATTTCGTCAACTGGGACAAGAATACTTACCTCCGCCTCATCGCCGCGCCGCCGGAAAAACTGGCGTCCCGTTTCAAGGTCACGCACGGCATGTTGTTGAATGTGCTCAGCCGTAAAGGTGACGGCTGCGCTGCGATGCGGCAGCTCATCCGCGACTGCCACGAAACGCCGCGCCAGAAACAGGCGCACCTCAAGCGCGCGTGGCAGTTGTTCCGCTCGCTGCTCGACCGCAAGATTGTGGAGTTTATTCCGCCGACGACCGACGGCGCGAAGCTGCGCGTCAATGTTGATTTGCAGGAAGATTTTTCGATGGATCAGGCGCTGTCGCTGTATCTGCTCGAAACGATTCCGCTGATGGACCCGCAGGCAGAGGATTACGCGCTGGTGCTGCTCACGCTCGTGGAATCCATTCTGGAAGATCCGGACATCATTTTGCGCAAGCAACTCGACAAGGTGAAGGATCTGAAAATGGCCGAGATGAAAATGGAAGGGATCGAATACGACCAGCGGATGGAGGAACTGGAAAAACTCGAACCGCCGAAACCGAACCGCGAGTTTGTCTATTCCACCTTCAATAATTTCGCCACGCGCCATCCATGGGTCGGCGAGGAAAACATCCATTTGAAATCCATTGTGAGGGAGATGTTCGAGGAATTCCGCTCGTTCGCCGACTACATCAAGCTTTACGAATTGCAGCGTGCCGAGGGCGTGTTGCTGCGGCATCTGAACAGTGTTTTCAAGGTCCTCGCGCAGACCGTGCCCGACACCGCCAAGAACGATCAGTTGCGCGAGATGGAAATTTATCTCGCCACGATGATCCGGCAGGTGGACTCCAGCCTGCTCGACGAATGGGAAAAGATGCGCGACCCGAATTATCGCGCGGCTGAGACAAAGGAAATTCGTCCGCCCGGCACCGAGGAAGCCGCCGCCGACCTCACGCGCGACGTTAAAAATTTCACGGCGGCGATTCGAAACCGCATTTTCAATTTTCTGCGCGGACTGGTGATCGCCGATTACGAAACGGCCATTGGGAATCTGAATTCACCGCTCCATGGCGACGGCACCGCCTGGACGCCCGACCGTCTGGATAAAATCATGGAGGCTTACGAAACCGGTCACCAGCGGCTCTGCCTGGATCCGGACGCCCGCAATGTGCGGCACACTTACGTCATGACCGCCGCCGACAAAAAATCCTGGCGCGTGCAACAAATGCTCGTGGACCCGGACGCGCACAATGACTGGGTGGCGGAATTTGAGGTGGACCTTGCCGAGTCGCGGAAGCTAGACGAACCGTGCTTGCAGTTGCGGCGGATTGGACCGTT
>Ga0181528_10003067_pt1 | contig 10262 bp, 9 predicted proteins | sample PEATcosm2014_Bin_47_FD_119742 | JGI IMG/M metagenome (GOLD analysis project Ga0181528, IMG submission 119742) | Peatland microbial communities from MTU Mesocosm Facility, Houghton, MI, USA - PEATcosm2014_Bin10_10_metaG | ecosystem: Environmental > Terrestrial > Soil > Wetlands > Peat | place... | reverse complement strand
GCCGTGCAGACCAGCGTCGATCCGAAAGTCATCGATTGTCCTGATCCTAAGTCCTTCGGGCGAACGACGCTCGATGGCGTTGCCAAAAACGGAATTCAGCTGAAGGCGCGTGCTCGAGTGACCGTGCGCACGAATCTGGCCCAACTCGTGGGTGGTGCGACGGAAGACACAATCGTGGCGCGCGTGGGTGAAGGAATCGTATCGGCAATCGGCTCGTGCAATACGCACAACGAAGTTTTGGCGAATCCAATGCTGATCGCCAAAACGGTACTCGCGAAAGGCCTCGATTCTCAGACTGCATACGCCATTGTTTCGATTGATATTGCTGATATCGATGTCGGCGACAATATTGGCGCTCGGTTGCAGGCCGATCAGGCAGAAGCAGATATGCGCATCGCCCGAGCCAAGGCCGAAGAGCGTCGCGCACGCGCCGTCGCGGCCGAGCAAGAGATGAAGGCTTTAACTGTCGAGAATCAAGCGAAAGTCGTGCTGGCGGAAGCCCTGATCCCGTTTGCGATGGCTGACGCATACCGATCGGGCTGTTTGCGTTCAGGCGATCGGCACAACGGTTCCGCTTGAGTAATCTTGCCCTCGGTTGAGAATGAGGCATTCATCGGATGCCAAGTTCTGCGGGCGTTGGTGAAACATCATTTGGCAATTCGGCTTACAAGACGAGTCGCAATTTTATCAATATGTCGTTCCAGGTCGTGAGCGGCATTTCACCAGGGCATTCGCCTTTTTGAATAGAGACTTCAGCCCACGCGGACCACTCCCGGTTCAACGATTCGTGGGCGAAAGTCCGCGCTATATTGCTCGTATCTTCAAACAGGCGATAGCCTTGGGTATTTCTCGGTTTTTCGGAACGTCGATTGACGTATTTGAAGCTTCCGAGGAAACTTCGCCGGTTGCGGGAAAAGGATTTCTGCTGGTGAGGTCAAGTTCTCTCGTTTGTTTTGAAACCCCTGCTGTTGGGCCTGTTCTGCTGGTGCAAAAGCCTGCGGACCGCTCTCGCCGAAAAACCAGGGTCTCCTGACAAAGACGAGTCGATCAACGGAGAGTTGCGACGAATGCTCAATCTGCGTCATCGCTTAGAATACATCGGTTTTCAGATTGTCGTCTGTATCGTCGATTGTTTTTCGCCGCGAACGTCTGCATGGCTCGCCAGAAGTCTGGCGACGTTCATTCACTATTGTCTACCCAGGAAATTGACGCGCTACGATGTCGCTCACGAAAATCTGCGCCGCGCATTCGGCGACAAATACTCTGATGCTGAAATCGAAACGATTGTCTACGAAATGTGGGTTCATCTTTTTCGGACCGTCACGGAAATTGTGCAATCGCCTCGCAAACTGAATCTGGATTCTTTTCGTCGAGTCGTTAAGTTCGCCGATTTTAAGCGAACCAACGAGGCGATTTGTTCGGGCCGGCGCGTTTTGATGCTGGGAGGACACTTTGGCAATTGGGAAATCGGTACCTCAATGTTTGGAATGTGGGGTTTCCCTATGGGGATTGTTGCTCGCGAAATGGACAATCCGTACCTTCACAAATGGTTCCTGGAACAGCGTGAACTAACGGGCCACCGGATGCTGTTGAAGTCTGGCGACTTCGATGAAATGACTTATCTTCTGGATAAAGGCGGCAATCTTGGTCTCTTGTGCGATCAAGACGCTGGACCACGAGGCGTCTTTGTCGACTTCTTCGGGACTCCGGCTTCGACGCACAAATCGATCGCATTGCTGGCTTTGGAATACGATGCCTTGATCATGATCGGGTACTCGATCCGCCTTCCAGATGAAGTCGACAATCCGTTCTGGTCTCGATTCGAACTGGGCTGCGAAGCCGTAATCGATCCGCGAACGATTGTCAGTCATGACCCAGTCGGCGAAATCACGCAGCAATACACAAAAGCGTTAGAACGAGCGATCCGTCGCGCCCCAGAACAATACTTCTGGATTCACCGTCGCTGGAAGAGCGAACCACGCAAGCGGAAAAACGCCGAATCTGCACCGCAGCAACGCAGGGCTGGATGAAGTGCTTGGCGAGATTATTGAGTATTACGCTTTGCAATCTCACTTTTCAGGGCCGCACGGACAATCGTTTCGCCTCCGTCATTTGCCACCAACGCAATACAAGTGCGTATCGCTGCGGAGAAGAATTCGGCCGTTGACAAAGACTGGGGACGCCAGGGTTTGACTTCCATCGAGTTCGTTCTCGGCCACGATTTTGAACTCATCTCCCTGAGCGAGTACGAACGTTTTTCCATCTTCCCGAGTAATGTAAATCTTACCGTCCGCTAAAACCGGGGATGAACTGAATCCCAGACGATGTTTTTCAGTTTGACCGGACCAAAGCTTCTTTCCAGAAGCTATCTCCATACATGTCAACAGACCTTTGTCGCTCAGAATGTAAACCTTTCCATTCGCGGCAGCAGGAGTGGGGACGTCAGAACCATCTCCCTTCTTTTGCCAGACCACATTCGTTGCCGTAACATCGCCTTGACCACCGATTTTGATCGCCGTGACGGTATCACCGCGTCCATACGGTGCGATGACAATTCCGTCGAGAAAGGCCGGTGACGCAATCGATCGAAAGAATTCGTGATGCGTCGGATTCAACCCCCCGACGCGCCAGATTTCCGCACCATTATCCGCACGATGTGCCGTGACGTGGTCGGCACCCAGTACGATCAAAACCTCTTGGCCATTCTCTGTCACGACAACAGGCGTTGAATAGCTTTGAGCGGCTTCCTTCGGTGCGTTAAGATTTCGATCGACTTTCCAGGCCACGTTTCCAGTCACTTTGTCGAAGGCAACGAGATAGGACTCGCCCGTCTGCATCACGGCGACAACACAATGATTTTTAGTGAGCACCGGTGAAGTTCCCAGATCCCACCACAATGTATCCGCGCCAAACTTTTCCTGCAGATTGACGGTCCACAGAATTTTACCCGTGAAATCAAAACTGGCGAGGTCGCCACTTTTGAAATACGTATAAACGTAACGGCCATCAGTGACGCAGGATGAATTCGCGCCCGAGGCCTTTTTGTGTTTGCCCGGTCTTTCCGTTCCGATCGTTTGTCGCCAACGTTCTTTGCCGTTCAGGTCATAATCCAGAATCGTGTTCTTACCGTCGATACCGCAGGTGAGAAAAATGTGATCGTCCCAAACGATCGGTGTGGAAGAACCGCGACCGGGAAGTTCGACTTTCCATGCCAGGTTTCGGCTGTCGCTCCATTCCGTCGGATAACCAGTCCCGTCGGCAACTCCGTTGCAATGCGGTCCCCGCCAATTCGCCCAGTTGCCCGCCCAGACCGGCGACGCAGCAATCACGATCCAACAAAAACTGGCAAACATTCGCATTCGGATATCCTTCGGTTGTCAGGGAAAACGTTTTGGGTGAATCACGGGCGAATTGATCACCGACGTAAGGATATCATTTTTTTTATGCGCCCGAAAATAACGCGGGCCAAATTCACAGGGCAAAGGGTCGGTGATAATTGATGCCGTCTGAACCGATCACGGTTTGTAGATTCGGCAGTGGGTAGATGCCGGGTTCCTTGAACTTGGTCTCATTCCGTGAGATTGTACGTGTGATTTGTGATTCGAACGGTGGCAAAAGGGAGTTGAACATCCGTGGTAGTGAATTCCGAGGAGACGGCAGTGAAACCCCGGACCGCGACGGTTTCCAAGCGGGGACAGAGCCAGTGGGAAATGATCTGGCGTGAATTTTGCAAACGTCGGCTCGCCCTGTTCGCGGCGTTTGTCATTCTGATTTTAGTCACGTCGAGTGTCTTCGCGCCGTTTCTGGCGAGTGCCGCTCCAATTTATTATGTGGGGTTCAATCGGTTCGAATACCAGGAAGCCGCGCGAAATCTGCGGGCGACTGTCAACAAATTGATTGAGGTCCGACAAAACGATGCGGCGGCGACAAACACAGACGCAATGTTAAAAGCGATTGCTTTGCAGATCCGCATCATGGCTGATGATTTGCCTGGAGAAAAGGGGACGACGCTCCGCTCGATGGGCCAGCAAATGCTCGACGCGGCTAAAATGGCGGATGGCCAAAACTCGATCGAAGAATTGAAGCGCTTGCAACGTGACGTGCGTTCGTCGTACGTCGCGAAGGATATTTCGCTGGTCTCGAAAGCACATTGGCCCGTGCTGGCGTCGCTGAATGGGCTCGATGTTGGGTTTTTGCTGGCGAATATCTTGTTTCTTTTATTGCCCGGTTGGAGTCAGCTGATTCGGTTCTTTGTACCATCGGATCATGAGTCTCGGCGGCGATGGTGTTTTGTGGGAATGCAAGTTGGAATTCCAATCGTGGCAGGTTGCCTGTGGTGGTGGTGCGTGCCCTCTCGCGTGGATCGGACCGATTACAAGAGCGGTGTGCTGATAGCCGAGAAAGAATCTGCCGAAGCACCCGTCGTCTACCAGTCCGTGGTTTGGCCTCCGATCGTCTACGGTTTGGACGAATACGATCTCGCGGGAAAATCGGCAGCTCCTGCATGGTATCCCGCCAGTTGGTGTCCGCCTGGAAAGGATGCGGCATCGGTCAAGTTGACGTCGCACTGGAGCAGTGCGCATTGGCTGGGGACGGACGAATCGGGACGTGACGTGTTGTGCCGTATGATCTGGGGTGGCCGAGTCAGCCTTTCCGTGGGACTTGTGGCCGTTGCGATTTATGTTTCGATCGGGATTGTCATCGGTTCGGTCGCGGGCTATTTCCGAGGTGTCAGTGACCTGATCATTTCTCGCGTTATCGAAGTCATGATTTGTTTTCCAACGTTCTTCCTCATCCTGACCATTGTGGCGTTTTTCGGACAAAGCATCACTCACATTATGTTGATCATCGGCTTGACGGGATGGACGGGCATCGCGCGGCTGGTGCGAGGCGAATTTTTGCGTCTGGTCGATCAGGAATTCGTGCTGGCGGGTCGCGCGCTGGGTTACTCGCCGGTACGAATCATTTTTCGGCATGTTCTTCCCAACGCGATGGCTCCGGTGCTGGTGTCAGCCACATTTGGAATTGCCGGTGCCATTCTCACGGAAAGTTCGCTTTCGTTTCTGGGCTTGGGAATCTCAAAACCGACTCCGTCGTGGGGTGGGTTGCTGGCTGACGGGCGTGAAGCGCTGCAACATGCCCCGTGGCTGATTCATTTTCCCGGCCTCGCAATTTTCCTGACGATTACAGCCTACAACCTGATGGGCGAGGCCCTGCGCGATGCGTCCGACCCCAGGTTACGAGGTTCGCGATAATGGAATTTGTTTCATCCCACTTTCGTTCGGCAATTTTATCAGGTCAGTCCAGGATGGCTCGCACGGGCTAAAGCCTATGCTACATTCAAAACGGCGATTGTCCTGCGGATGCCGGTCTCTTGAATTGACGACTCGCCACTGCCCATGTCACCATATCGCTCTATTTTGCCAGAACCCCAATTCAGGATTTAATTGATGCCCAAGAAAAAAGCTGCCAAGAAAAAATTGACGAAGGCTGCATTCCCCGTTGTGAATCAGCGGATTGTTTTGAGAACAGGTGAGGCGTTGGTCGAGGCTGCTCCGGCGTATTCCGCAGCCGAACCCGAAGTCGTGATTGGCGAACTCGATGGCCCGGTCGGTTACGCAATCGCCAACCTGATTGGAGACCAGTCCAAAGGCCATTCGCGTGTCTTCGCGATATTGAATTGTGACGTCCAGGTGCGACCTGTCACTTTGATGGTCAGCAAAGTGACCGTCGAGAGTACGAAATACACCAATATCCTGATGGGGTCGGTTCAAGCCGGAATTGCCAATGGCGTTTTGGATGCCGTGCGAGCGGGCGATATTCCGAAAGAGAAAGCCAACGACCTTGGCATTATCGTCTCAGTCTGGCTCGATCCCAGCGTCACCAAAGTCGAAGTGGATCACGAGATTCTTTTCGAAACCAATCGACAGGCGACGGCAAAGGCGATTCACAAAGCCATGCATAACGAACCGGGAATCGACTGGTTACTGGCAAATCAGAAGAACATCACGCACTACTTTCATCAATTGGGCGTGGAAAAGAAGTTGTAATCGCCTGAGGGCATTCCTCCGAGTCCGTACCACGAACTCACTCTGATTGACTGAATTAAAATGCATATTCGCGATGGAATTCTCAGTCCCGAAGTTTGCGCCGCGGCAGGGCTGATCAGCGTTTCGGCGGTTGGCTACAGTTTGCGAAAGCTTCGCGTCGATTTAGAAGATCGAGCGGTACCGTTGACGGGGATGTTGGCTGCAGTGATTTTCGCAGGTCAGATGGTGAATTTCCCTCTGATCGGATTGCCGGTTTCGGGACATCTGTTAGGTGGGGTACTTGCCGGTGTCATCCTTGGACCATGGGCTGGTTGCCTGGCGATTACACTCGTGCTGATCGTTCAGGCAGTACTCTTCAACGACGGGGGACTGCTCTCATTGGGCGCCAACGTGTTGAACATGGGCGTTATCGGTTCCTGGGGTGGCTATGCGGTCTATGCGTCGTTGCGAAAGATTTTGGGAAACAATCCCGTTTCGGCCATACCCGCTGCCGTTATCGCGGCGTGGTTGTCGGTGCTGGCTGCTGCAATGATGTTCTGCCTGGAGTTCGGTTTCTCTGCCGGTTCCAAGGACTTCAGTTTGAGTGGCATCTTCACCCTGATGGTTCTCTATCACGCGTTGATCGGTGTTGGCGAAGCGCTGATTACGGGTAGTATTCTCGGTTTTATTTTCGTTCGACGTCCGGAGCTCATTTCATTATCCGTTTCGTCGGGGCGGGTCGCGAACGTCGGTCGAATCGTTGTCGCCGGGATGGTGGTTGCACTCGCCATCGCTGCTTTTGTCGCGCCGTTCAAAAGTGATTTTCCGGATGGTCTGGATAAAGTTGCGGAAGTGCAGGGCTTCGAATCACGAGAAGTCGAACGACCCGGTCTGTTATTCGACGACTATGAAATCCCACTTCCCAAACGTTTCCAGTGGTCGACCGCGGCGACGTCGTTAGCGGGTCTGTTGGGGACATGCGTGGTCTTTGCTGCGGCCATTGCGCTCGGTAAAACGGCCCGTTGGAACGTGGCATCGCTCGTGACGGATGGTGGAAATGCCACCTAGTTCCACAATCCAAAACAGTTTTTGCCATCGAATCCCCTCGAACTGGAAGCTGGGACTGACTTTGACGGTCATCGTTTTGGCGAGCCTGATTCCACTCGAACATTGGCCTGCAATCGGCATATTGATGGTGATCGTCTCGATCGCTTTGTGCTTCGCGAATGTGACAGTCGGTTATTTGATCCGACGATTGGCACTCTTTCTTCCGATGCTGCTCGTGTTTGGTCTAAGCCTGCCTTTGTCGCAACTGGACAACAGTGCCGCGTGGGCCTGGACGGTCGCGCTTTGGCTGCGCTGCACCGTTTCGTTTTTGGCTGGACTGTGGATGATTCATGTTCTGCCGTTTCCCGAATTACTGGCAACGTTGTTGCGATGGCGCTGCCCGACATTGTTAGTTGCCATGTTGTCGTTTATGTATCGTTACATCTTTATTCTGTGGGACGAATTGGCTCGTTTACGCCATGCCCGCGACGCTCGAGATTTCGGTGGGGGATCTCTGGCAATGCGTTGGATGGGTAATGCCCAATTGATTGGATTGTTACTGCTGCGAGCCATGGAACGGGCTGAAAGAACTCATCACGCCATGCTTGCCAGAGGTTGGGACGGTTCTGTCAAGTTCCTCGGTGACGATCCGAGGCCCGCTCAATGACAATGAATCCGACGTCCACAGCACTGGAACTCCGTCACCTGACCTTTCGTTACCCGAATGGTCGCATCGCTTTAGACGACGTTTCATTTTGTATCGCCGCTGGTGAGCGCGTGGCCGTGGTTGGTCCGAGTGGTGCGGGCAAGTCGACACTGCTCATGCATTTGAACGGTCTGCTGCCAGCGCCGTCTGTTGTGTTCGATGAAGACGCCCGTGTGTTTGTACAGTCGCTCGGTGTGACGAAATCGCGATTACGGGAAATAAGACGACAGATCGGTTTTTTGTTTCAGGACCCCGACGATCAATTATTCTGTCCGACCGTTCGCGAAGACGTGGCGTTTGGTCCATTGAACCTGGGTCTCACGCAGGCAGAAGTTCTGAACAGAGTCGACCGTAGCCTGATCGCTGTCGGTTTGCCCGAGCATGGTCCAAGAAATCCCGCGCAACTAAGTACGGGTGAGCGAAAGCGAGTGTGCCTGGCGGGAGTCCTGGCGTGTGAACCGAAGATGTTGGTTCTCGACGAACCCACGAGCAATCTCGATCCTCGTGCGCGGCGTCACCTGTTGCAAATACTTAAAGAGTTTTCTGGAACGCAGATTATCGCCACCCACGATCTGGATTTCGCTTACGATCTGTGTCAGCGAGTGCTGGTTTTGGACGCTGGCAAAGTTCAAGCCGATGGACCTGCCGGGCAACTGATGTCGAACGCAGACCTGATGGACCGCCACGGGCTTGAAGTGCCATGGCGTCTGATTCAACGACCGATGACATCATAGAATCACGAAGTCAATCGCAAGTATTGGTGGATAAAAGAGCAGAAAAAGCTGAACATGCCGCTACACGATGAAATCGCAATGCGTTGACGATTCCTACGTACGTCATAACTCGATCAAGATCAGGGTAACTGAATTCTCACGTTCGAGCCGATCGCGAGTTTCGGCCAAAGTTTTCCTGTCGGTTCGATCTTCACCAGTAAGAATGATTCCGAATGTCCGGCGACCGCGACAGTTTGCATGGGGAGTGACGTGACAATCCCCGTGCGTTGTTCATTCATCGGGAAGGTCAACGTCGCAATAGTTCCCGGATGAAACTTCGTTGCCGAATGGGAGGGGATCTGAGCGATGACGTGCGGTTGTTGATCGTCAAAGATCTCCATCACCGTACATCCCGCAGGTACGCGGTCTCCTGTTCGAATTTTAATCTCACCGACTGTCCCGTGACTGGAACTGTTCATCGCCAGATCCCTGACCTGACCTTCGAGCGCAATCAATTCTTGCTTCGCTCCATTAAGTCGAGCCTCGGCCACGTCCACTCCCGAAGACGCTCGAATTTTGCTTTCAAGATCCTTATCGAGTGATTCGAGGTTTTTTAAACGTTGCTCGCAGAGGGCAATCTGAGTTGTCAGGGCTTCAGAAGTTCCGGCGGCAGCGTCTTCTTTCAGGATTGCCATCAGGCGGCGATCATCGGATCCGGTTCCAGTCGGAATGACCAACGCTTCCGTGGCGCTCAAGCGATCTTTCCAGGCATACTCCTCGACTTGTTTACTAAGCTTTTCCTGCGAAAGGCCGGCGACTTTCAATTGGATCTCAAAAATCTCTTCCTGAAGTTCTCGATGCCGCCACGCAATCTCAACGTCGGCGGACGCTTTCGCTCGAGCAATCTCGGCCTCATATTCGGCGACTTCGCGTCGTTTTCCGATCAATCGATCTTCAAGCTCGGCATCGATCAACTGACACAGTGGCTGTCCGGGAGTCACTGATTGGCCCATCGCCACCGAAATTTCCCGCACGCGCACCGTTCGGCTGGTCGCAATTACCGCCCTTCTGGCTTCGAGAGTTCCAGGAATTGAATGTTGTCGATGTTCCAGCGACCACGCCAATCCCGTTCCAGCCGAAATTGCCAGAATGAGGAGAATTCCAATTCGACGCCATTGGGGTACATTGGATGCATCGGTAACGGTCGTAGTTTCACCCGGCTTCATGCACGTCGTCCCCAGGAATTGATTTCGCGGCAAGCGCGGTCATCGTCATCCGACTGCTCAAATCACAATCGGAATTGTCGCACCAATCGTTACACGCCGCATTCTTTATCGATATTTGCAGGGGCGGCGCAACGGCTCATCCTCGAATCGACACATTCCTCTCGATTTAATTGCGCAGACTTGTGTTGTGTGACAGAGAAGCAAGCACTTGCCTGTTAGATACGGACAAAGCGGAAAAGTTTCTCGTTCGGTGACCTGGTGTGTGCAATCGAGAGAAGGTAACCGTCTTTTTCATGAGATGGCTTGATGGATGAATTCTGACAAGTTTGGCTTAAAAAAAGCAAAACCACTGCTTCGTTGAATTCGAAGCAGTGGCTCACCGAGTCTGCCTTATTTGCGGGTGTGAAACGTGGTCTCTAAAACACGCTTCCACCAAATGTTTACTGATTAACCGGGGTAAGGACTCTCAATGGTGCGACCGGTGCAGAAGTTTGCACCGGAACCGGGGAAATTGGCTGTTGGAAACCACCACCATTCGGTG
>Ga0181528_10003066_pt1 | contig 10267 bp, 9 predicted proteins | sample PEATcosm2014_Bin_47_FD_119742 | JGI IMG/M metagenome (GOLD analysis project Ga0181528, IMG submission 119742) | Peatland microbial communities from MTU Mesocosm Facility, Houghton, MI, USA - PEATcosm2014_Bin10_10_metaG | ecosystem: Environmental > Terrestrial > Soil > Wetlands > Peat | place... | reverse complement strand
AGGCGGACGACTACAAGCCGCTGGTGATTGGCTACCATAACGGGAACGCGGTGCATTTGTCAGACGTTGCGCAGGTTTATAGCGGTCCGCAGAACCTTCGCACGGCCGGTTATCTCGATGGAGTCCCGTCTGTCACGGTGATGATCTTCCGCCAACCGGGTGCGAACATTATTGGGACCAACAACCGCATCAAGGCGGAGTTGCCATCGATCGAAGCGTCGATACCGCAGGGCATCAAGATCACGTTGGTTCTTGATCGCACAACGACGATCCGTGCATCAGTCAGCGATGTGGAGCGCTCGCTGATTGGGTCCGTCATTCTGGTGATCCTGGTGGTCTTCATGTTCTTGAGGAGTTGGCGGGCGACCTTGATTCCCACGGTTGCGGTGCCGGCTTCGCTGATCTCCACATTTGCAGTGATGTACCTGCTTGGCTACAGCCTGGACAATCTTTCTTTGATGGCGCTGACCATATCGACGGGGTTCGTGGTGGACGATGCAATTGTGGTGATGGAGAACATCACGCGGTTGCGCGAACAGGGGATGTCGCCAATGGCGGCGGCGTTTGAGGGTTCGAGGCAGATTGGGTTTACGATTCTATCGATCAGCACGTCGCTGATTGCTGTGTTTATTCCGATTCTGTTGATGGCGGGAATCGTTGGACGATTGTTCCGCGAGTTTGCGATTACGCTCTCGACGGCGATTGTGATGTCGATGCTTGTATCGCTGACGACGACGCCGATGATGTGCGCCTATGTGTTGAAGGACGAGAGACAGGAGAAGCACGGACGGCTATATCGCATCAGCGAGCGGGGATTCAATGGGTTGCTGTCGGGCTACTCCAAATCGCTGAAGTGGGTGCTGGATCATCCGGGTCCAATAATGGCGGTTCTGCTGCTGACAATAGCATTGAATTTTTATTTACTGTTCATTATTCCCAAGGGATTTTTTCCGCAGCAGGACACGGGGGCAATTGTTGGCGGCGTACAGGGGCCGCAGGATGCTTCATTTCCGGTGATGGACAACTCGGTCCGGCAGTTGGTGAAAGTGATCAAGGCGGACCCGGCAGTGGCGCATGTGAACGCGTATACGGGCTCAGGGAATGGCGGGTTCATCTATGTTGCGTTGAAGCCGCTTGCTGCGTGGAACCCGTTGGGGAACAGTTGCGACGAGTCGGCGCCGGGATGCGATCAGCGTAAGACGGGAGCGCCGGACATCATCAACCGCCTTCGGCCGAAGATGGGCCGGCTCCCGGTGGCATCGGCTTTTCTGCAGGCGGCGCAGGATCTGCGCATCGGTGGGCGGGGTAGCAATGCTCTTTATCAATACACGATTCAGTCAGACAATGTTGCGGACCTGTCGAAGTGGGGTCCGATTCTGCTGGCGCAGATGAAGACGCTGCCGGGCTTTCAGGATGTGAACACGGACGCGCAAAATGCGGGATTGCAGGAACTTCTGTCGTATGACCGGCCGTCGGCGGCGCGGCTGGGGATCACGCCTGCTTCTCTGGACAGCTCTCTTTATAGCGCGTTTGGGCAGTCTGAAGTGTCGATCATTTACACCCAGTTGAACCAGTATTACGTGGTGCTGGAAGTGGCGCCGCAGTTTACACAGGATCCGACGACACTGAAAGACATTTACCTGAACACGAGCGGCAAGGGCGTGATTCCGCTGTCGACGGTGACAACGGCAAAGGCGAGCACGACGCCGCTAGTGATCAACCACACCAGTTCGTTTCCATCGGTCACGGTGTCGTTCAACCTGGCTGCAAATATGTCAATGAGCGACGCGGTGCGCGAGGTGGGGCAGATGCAGCAGCAGTTTGGCTTGCCGCCGACGGTGCGCGGATTTTTTGCGGGCACGGCGGCGGCTTATCAGGCGTCGCTTGCCAACGAGTGGATACTTGCTATATTGGCTATCTTCTCGGTCTTCATCGTGCTAGGCATCCTCTATGAGAGCCTGGTACATCCGATCACTATAATCTCGACGCTGCCGTCTGCCAGTGTGGGCGCGATGCTGGCGCTGATGGCTTTCAAGATCGACTTGAACGTGATTTCAATTATCGGCATCATTCTGCTCATCGGCATCGTGAAGAAGAATGCGATTATGATGATCGACTTCGCGCTAGTGGCTGAGCGGGAGCAGGGGTTGACGACGACAGAGTCGATTTTCCAAGCGTGCCAGCTTCGCTTCCGGCCGATTCTGATGACCACCATGGCTGCAATGTTCGGAGCGCTGCCGCTGGCATTTGGCACGGGCACGGGTTCTGAGTTGAGAAGACCGCTGGGAATCACGATTGTGGGCGGGCTGATTATGAGCCAGTTGCTGACGCTGTACACAACTCCGGTTGTCTATTTGTTCTTCGATCGCATGCGGCTGCGGTTTGGACATCGCCGGCACAGAGCGTTCACGCCCGGCACCGCGGAGGCGTCTTAGAAATGAATGCCCATGGGAAATGTGTGCAGGTTGGAGAAGCGTGTTGATGGAGATTTGGTTATGAAGATTTTGAGTTCGCAAAACCGGAAGGTGTGGGCGGGGTTGGGTGGCGCATGTGCCGCGGTGGCGCTGGGCATGCTGGCGGGATGCAACGTGGGTCCGAAGTATGTACCGCCAACAATGACTGCTCCGGTGGCTTACAAGGAGACGCCCGCGAACTTCAAGGAGACAGGCGGATGGACGGTTGCGCAGCCGCAGGACGCGGCGCTTCGCGGCAAATGGTGGGAGATCTACAACGAGCCCGAACTGAACGCGCTGGAAGAGGAACTCAACGTCGACAACCAGAACATTCGCGAGTCGTTTGAGAGCTACATGGAGGCGCGTGCTCTGGTGCACGAGGCGCGGTCACAACTGTTTCCCACGGTAAGCCTGGGTGCGTCTTACACTCGGTCGCAGAGTTCTTCGACGCTGGGGTCGGGGACCGCGAGTGGTAATCAGTCGCAGGTGTTTTCGCTTCCGGGGGAGGTTTCATGGGAGCCCGATCTTTGGGGGAAGGTGCGCAATGCGATTCACTCGAGCCAATATGTGGCGCAGGTGACGGCGGCTGACCTGGCCAACGAGCGACTGGCAGAGCAGGCAAGCCTGGCCGAGTACTTCTTCGAGATTCTCGGGCAGGACGCGCTGCAATCGATTGTGGACCAGATTGTGGACGTGGACAGGCACGGTGTTGAGGTGGAGCAGGCTCGCTACGATACGGGCGTGGACGACCAGATTACGCTGGTGAACTCGCAGATCACGTTGCAGAATGCGCAGACAGCGGCGACGAACCTGAAGATTGCGCGTGCACAGTACGAACACGCCATTGCGATGCTGGTGGGCAAGCCGGCTTCGGGATTTTCGATTCCGGTGCAGGCCAAGACCAGTGCTCCTCCGGCAATCCCGGTTGGGCTGCCTTCGCAACTGCTGGAGCGGCGGCCGGATGTGGCAGCGGCGGAGCGGCAGATGGCCGCGGCCAATGCGCAGATAGGGATTGCGTATGCGGCGTATTATCCTTCGCTGACTCTTTCGGCCGGCGGCGGGGTGGAGAGCTCAGCGATCAAGAACCTGTTTGACGCGGCGAGCCGGTTCTGGTCCGCGGGGCCGAGCCTTTCCGAGACGGTTTACGACGGTGGGCTTCGGCGGGCGACGGTAAACCAGTATATTGCTACCTATAACGGGGATCTGGCGGCCTATCGGCAGTCGGTTTTGACAGCTTTCCAGCAGGTTGAGGATACGTTGGCGGAAGTGCGGGTGTTGTCGCAGCAGATTGCGCAGCAGCAGGCGGTGATCGACTCATCTCAGAAGGCGCTGGATATTGAGCAGGGGCGGTACCAGTCGGGGATCGATCCGTTCACCAATGTGGTCACGGCGCAATCGAATCTGCTGGTCACCAAGGAATCGTTGGCGACTATGCAGGTGCAGCAGATGACGGCGTCGGTGGCGCTGATTCAGGCGCTTGGGGGAGGGTGGGACAGGACACAACTGCCCACGCTGGCGCAGGTTACCGAGAAGCCCACAGCGACGGAGAGGGCGATCCAGCACTAGTGTGAACGGTCAGGAACTTAATGAAGGATCAGGCTTTGGAGAAGCACGATCTCCGACGCTGCATCCCATAAGAAGGGCGCAAGACTCCACGTAGCAAAAGCGCTATCGCTGATCACAGGAATCGCGATATACTTCTCTCCCGCGAATAGTTAAGACCGATGCGGCCACCAAATGTCAGGAGGTCTCAATGAAGATTACCGACACGATTGGACTGGTTTTAAAGGGCAAAGCCCACAAGACCGTGCTTTCGATTACTCCGGAACAACTGGTCTATGAGGCTCTGGAGATGATGGCCGAGCACGATATCGGCGCATTGCTGGTGCTTTCAAACAACAAGTTGGCGGGCATTCTGTCAGAGCGCGACTATGCACGCAAGGGCGTTCTGATGGGTCATCTGTCGAAAGAGACGCAGGTGTCGCAGATCATGGACAGCCCGGTGGTTTCCGTGAGTCCGAATCACACGGTGGACGAGTGCATGGCGCTTATGACCCAGCATCGGATTCGCCACCTTCCGGTATTGGAGGGTGAAACGGTTGTGGGGATCATCTCGATCGGAGACCTGGTGAAGTGGGTGATCTCCGGGCAGGAGCAGACGATCCAGGCGCTGCATGGATATATTGCGGGCGCTTATCCGGGCTAGATTCCAGCGCGAACTTCTGGCTATTTGACGAGTGCGAGTTCTACGCGGCGGTTTTGCGCGCGGCCTTCTTAGGTTGAGTTGTCGGCGACCGGGTGGGAGGAGCCATAGCCTTTTGCCGTAAGCCGGCTTTCGTCTACGCCATGCTTGATGAGCCAATCAATGACTGCGCCGGCGCGCGCGTCGGAGAGCCTCTGATTTACATCCGCGGAGCCCTGGCTGTCAGTGTAGCCGGAGATGACCCAGTGGGTGTTCAGGCACTTGTTGATGACGGCGAGTGCTTGCTGAAGGGTGGCGTTGCTGTCGGGGAAAGCTGGCCGGTGGGCAGGTCAGGAAGCACGCTGGAGCCGCGCTCATCGGTAATGGCGGAGGAGCCGCCGGCAATGATGGTAGCGCCGGGGATTGGCCTTTGGGTGTTGGCGTCGATGACAGAAACGGTGTGCGAAGCCATGGCGGGCGGCGCGGCTAAGGTTTCACGGGCTAGTCGAAGAGTTGGAACTGTGTCCGTTCAGAATACCGATTCATTCACTGATTTCTTGGGTTGACAATCAATAGCCAATTGGTTATGGTTTCTGCATGTCGGTGATTGCGAATCATGTCTTCAAGGCTCTTGCCGATCCGACGCGCCGGGCAATTTTTGAGGGGCTGACGCGGGATGGCGAGCAGACTGTTCACGCGTTGACGCGCCGCGCCGGGATCTCGCAGCCTGCTGTTTCAAAGCACCTGACGGTCTTGAAGCGGGCGAAGCTGGTAGGGCATCGTCGCGAGGGGCGTGAAACGCACTACCGTGCACGGCCCGATGCGCTGGCACCGCTTGTCGACTGGATGGCAATGTATGGCGCCTTCTGGCGCGACCGATTTGACCGGCTGGAAAGCCTGCTGGAAAGGATAGACAAATGACTGATATCGCCGCGGTACGAAGTGTTGTTGTGGAACGGGAGATGGCGCATCGCCCGGAAAAGGTATGGCGTGCACTGACCGAAGGCCAACTGATTGAGCAGTGGCTGATGGCAAACGATTTTCAACCGGTGGCGGGCCACAGGTTTACCTTGCGCACTTCGCCGGTGCCGGGTTGGAACGGCATCATCGAATGCGAGGTTCTGGTGGTGGAACCGAATACGCGGCTTGCTTATAGCTGGGGCACCATGGGCATGGAGAGCGCGGTTACGTGGACGCTGACGCCGACTGCGGGCGGCACGCATTTACGGATGGAGCAATCCGGTTTTAAGCAGGATCAAGAGGCAAATTACAAAGGCGCGACTTACGGATGGAGAAGGTTTATCGGCAACATGGAGCGTGTGCTCGGAGAGTTGGACTGACCATGAAAGCAAAGTCAATTGTGTTTTGGATTATGACCGCACTCGTCGCTTTCTTTATCGGAGGCGGCGGCTTTGCGCAGATATGGCAATATATTGCCAGCCCGCATGGCGTTGTGCCCGTGCTGGGCTACCCAATGTACTTTTTCGCCATATTGGGATTCTGGAAGGTGCTTGGAGCCATTGCTATTCTGGCCCCGCGGTTTCCGCGACTGAAGGAGTGGGCGTATGCAGGCATCTTCTTTGACCTGACAGGCGCTGCGGCGTCGTGCGCTGCGGTGGGCGGCTACGGCGCTTACGGCTTCCACATCATTGCACCGCTGATCATCACTGGTTTTCTGATGGCATCGTGGGCACTGCGGCCGGAGAGCCGCAAGATCGGTGTGCTGTTTAAGCCGAAAGGGAGTTTGGCGTAGTCAATGGTGCAGTGAATTGGAATGGGTGCACGGTATCCCACCCTTTCCGCGATGAGACCGCAGAAAGTAGGGACACCCAAGCATCTGGGGCGGTCAGACCCGGTCTGCCTGCCAGTCACTGCCGATGGAATTGACTTAGGCCTTCTGGGGCTTGGAGATGTTCAGGGAGACGGCGGCGCGAATGAGAGCCTTAAGGGCCTTTTCGTCGACCTTATCGCCCTCGTGGAAGTCGATGGCGCGTCTCACATTCCCGTCGAGGCTGGAATTGAAGAGGCCCGCAGGATCATCCAACTGGGCGCCCCTGGCGAATGTCAACTTGACGGCGCTCTTGTAGGTCTCGCCGGTGCAGATGATTCCGCTGTGGGACCACACGGGCGTCCCGTTGGGATTGGAAGGTTTCTTCCATTTGCACTCTTCGATAACTTCCGGGTCGGCTTGCTTGATTAAAGCGCGGAGCCGGGAAAGCATCTCTCCACGCCAGTCGGCAAGTTGCTGGATTCTCGCGTCGATCAAGTGAGATGCGGATTCGACGCTCTCTGAGACGCTCTTTTTCATCATGATTGGATGCTTCTCCGGGGCTTTTCTCGGCCGACCAGCTGGTTTCTTTCCCGGATTTTATAATGGTCGCCTGAAGTTTAAAAGGGTTATTGCGCCTTCGCTCGCTGTGATTTTCGTCCTCAGGTTCCGGTCGTTTCGTAGTTGAAAGAGTTGGCGTGTACGGGCGAAGATGTTGGACGAATGTGCTGTGGAGGCTCCATGGATGAGATGAAGGCGGTGAGGAAGCCGGCAAAGACCGCGAACCTGGCGGCGAAGAGAGTGGAGGCTGAGGCCGCATTCCTGGGGAAGATTGCAGGGATGCCGGAGCCTTACCGCGAGATGGGCGAGCGCCTTCACGCGCTTATCTTGCGCAGCGCTCCGTTGCTTGAGCCGAGGGTTTGGTACGGCATGCCGGGGTATGAGAAGGACGGTAAGACCGTTTGCTTCTTTCGCGCGGACAAGAACTACATGACGTTCGGATTTACGCAGGAGGCGGGCCTGACATGCGAGAAGGGCGCGCCGGACCAACTGATTGAATGCGCATGGTTTTTGACCGCTCTGGATGATGCGACCGAGGCAAGGCTCTCGGCAATCCTGCGCAAATTGACAAGCTGAGAGCGAGGCGCGCTCACTGCGATGTGCATTGATTTAAGCCTTGCGAGGCGCTCTGATTTCCCGCGGGCGGGAGAGATGCGGCATCCCGCCTAGCCAGTGCGATCAAGATGTCAGCCCTGGTCAACCATTCTTCAGTGCTCTCTTCAGAACAGCCTCAAGACCCGCTCTTGCTTCGGCATACTCGGTGGCGGAAATATGGCCTGATATTCTTTCGCGCTCGACTGACAAATAACTCTTCCTTGATGACGTCGAGCATTTGGGAGCTTTCGGCCGGGGCCGGAGTTGGGGCTGGAGCCCTGTGTTTGGCTCCTGGCGCAGCGGGTGGAGCGGGTCTTTGGAAATGGACAGGATTGAGTTCCATTCCTTTCGCAGGTACGGAATGCCTTGGTGCGCGGTATTTGTCTGTCGAAAAATTACACCGATTAGCCAGCCACCCCAGGAGTGGTGACGACCTTCGATTTGGTCGCGGGTTTCGTTCTTACCTGCGGGATACCGTGCAGATGGCAGTCAGTGCACTTGACCCAGTGGATATTGTGGGCGCTGGTTGAGCTTGCGTAGGTTGTGTCCATCTTTTCTACGTCGATGCCGCAATGCGACATTTGCGGGTGACAGGTTTTGCACGAGGCGCGCGTGTTCTCATTGTGTCCATTGTGGCAGGAGATGCAGCTCAGCCCTTCGTGAACGCCCTTGGGCGTACGGTCGTCCCCTGAGCCCACCTGGGGGCCCCAGCTGTTGGTTGCCGCAAAGGAGCCGGTCTCCGGTTCACGAGGCGCATGACATTGGTAGCAGAGAGCCTGGCGAGGGTCCTGACTCACGTTGACGCTGCGAGCTCCGTCGTGGAGCCGCGGAATGGAGAGAGAGGCGGCGGAGAAGTGCTGGGCTTCGCGGCGGTCGTAGAAGGCCAGCGAATTGGGAACCGGAGTGCCGGCGACGGAGATGCGGGAGGAGGGGCGGGATTCCTGGGCGCCTTCGCTGTGGACCTGGTGGCAGGTCACGCAGGGCATCGTTGCCTGGTCGGCAAGGCCGGAAGGAACCACTCGCCATGGCCCCTTGGTATTGATGGGCTGCACGAGGTCGCGGATTGACCCGTTGAAATATGAGCCGTGACAGCGGAGGCAATCGTCCATGAGCATGCGTTTGGAGTTGTGCACGGGGTCGGAGAATATCTGGGCGTAGGTTGCACTGTGCGGGCCGGCATGCCAGACCGCGTATTCGTGCTGATGGCAGGACTTGCAACTTGCAGTCATGCCCGGCACGTCTACATCGCGCAACCGGATAGCTTCCGGAACCGGGCCGAAGAGATGAATGCGAATATGGCGCAGTTTGGTGGCCAGGCCGGCCTCGTGGCACTGCATGCAGTCGGTTGTGCGGTGCGGCGCTGCATGGACCACTTTGACGTAGGCAGACATTTCGTGACAGCTTGCGCAGCCCTGTCCGTATTGAGATGTGTAGTAGTAGGACGCGCCAATGGTGCCACCGACGGCTAGCAAAGCCGCCAACCCAAGAGCGATTCCCGAGAATTTCAAGAATCGCATCATGAACGGAATCCCGTACCCTTCCAGTTGCGGATCAGGGCGTCTGATGCGAAGAAAGCGATGGCCATGATGGTGAGTGCCGGATTGAAGCCTCCGTTGGTTACATGCACACTGCCGTCGATCACGAAGACGTTATCGACATCGTGAATCTGGCAGCTGCGATTGACGACGGAACCGTGCGGATCGTTTCCCATGCGGCAAGTTCCGGCCTGATGTTGTCCACCCGAAACAGTCGTGGGGTGGCCAGCGTTGACCACGGTGCTGATGGCTCCAGCCTCTTTGAGCCAGGCTTCAGCGCGCTGGGCCTGCACGACGCCGATCTCAAACGTGTGGGGATGGACGTTGCCGGAGATGCGCGCGACGGGCATGCCCCATTTGTCTCGGACAGATGGATCCAAAGTGACCCTGGCGTCGGCCATGGGAATGGGTTGAGTGGGACCCATGACGGCGATGTTGCGCTTGTAGAAGTTGCGCATGGCCTGCTTGTGAGCCAAGCCCCAACGCGGCGTGTCCGGGGGCATCCGCTCGATCATTTGAATGGGCAGGCGGATGAATTCGTTGCAGAGAGCGCCGCCACCACTGAGACCAGGAGTGCCGTGGTTGTAGTCGGCAACTGCAATGCTGGCGCCGGGGCCTACATCGTCATAGGTGTCGAAGTCGAAGAAGCCAACGGCCCCGGTGTAATGGTGGCCTTGCAGATTGCGGCCAATCTGGTCGTAGCGGTTTCCAATTCCGTTGGGAAACAGGCGGCTTTTTGAATTCAACAGCAGGCGAGCGGATTCGATGGCGCAGGCGGAGACTATGACGATGTCGCAGGGCTGTTCCTGCAGGTGTCCATTTGCGTCGAAGTAAGCTACACCGCGAGCACGGCCTCGGTCGTCGGTGAGGATTTCATTGGCCATGCACTCGGTGCGCAACTCGCAGTTTCCGGTTGAAAGCGCGACCGGGATGACGGTGTTCTGCGAACCGTTCTTGGCATCCACTTCGCACGCAAATCCGACGCACCAGCGGCAGCGCATGCAGGGTCCGCGGCCGTTGTAAGGAACGCTGTTGCGAGCCATGGGAATGTGAAACGGATGCAAGCCGAGGCGTTTGGCTGCAGGCTCGAGGATCTGGAATTCGCGATTCGGCGGCAGCGGAGGCATCGGCAGAGGACGGCGCCGCGGACCGAAGAAAGGGCTGGCTGAGTAGT
>Ga0181528_10003065_pt1 | contig 10270 bp, 12 predicted proteins | sample PEATcosm2014_Bin_47_FD_119742 | JGI IMG/M metagenome (GOLD analysis project Ga0181528, IMG submission 119742) | Peatland microbial communities from MTU Mesocosm Facility, Houghton, MI, USA - PEATcosm2014_Bin10_10_metaG | ecosystem: Environmental > Terrestrial > Soil > Wetlands > Peat | place... | reverse complement strand
GATTTGCCGACATTGGGTCGGCCGACCAAAGCGATAACGGGTAGCATAAGGTACCTATAGAGTGACTAGCGCCCTCTCCCACCGGGAAAGGGTTGGGGTGATGGGTATAAACGACTGTGCTATTGAGCTTTTAAAGCTGCCAAGGTTCCGTCTTTTGCATAAACGTAGACTATGCCGTCGAGTACCACGGGTTTGTTTTGTATCGGCGCTTTGCCGACTTTGATTCGGCTCAGCAGCCTGCCATCGCTGGTGGACAACCAGTGAACATAGCCTTCATAATCCCCGGCTACCACATAGTTCGCATAGACGACCGCAGTGCTCAACTGCCGGTTATGCAGTTCTTTTTGCTTCCAGAGCGAGGCGCCGGTGCGTTGATCCAGTTGATACACTTCGCTATGGCTATCGCTGATATACAGATAACGGTAGTCGGCGCTGATGCCGGTATAAGAGGAAACGGTTTCGTTTCGCCACACCACTTCGCCGTCAGACTCAGAGACAGCCGAGGTGCCGCCCTGGTAACTGGAAATATAAACCGATCCCCTGCTTTCGATAGGATCGACATCCAAATCCACCAGCCTTTCGACTTCCGAACGGCCGCTAGGCATGACTATTGTCGATTCCCATAAGGCTTTGCCATCCGATAATTGCAGCGCAAATAATTTGCCGTTGGCGCCGCCGGCAATGACCACATCATCCAGCACCAGCGGCGAACCCGCGCCTCTGATGCTTAAGGCTGGTACGCTATGCTCGGCCGACCAGATAAAACCGCCGTCGTTTTCTCTAAGGGCGACGATTTTGCCGTCAGTTGTTCTAATGATCACCTTGCCTTTCGCGATCACCGGCACGGCCAATACTTCGCTAGATACCGTGGCGCTCCATTTTTGCAAGCCGGTATCCAGGTCGAAAGCCAACACTTCACCATGACTGCTGCCCATGATCAGCAATTGCGAGCCTATCCCCGGCCCCGCGGCTAACAGGTGTTCGGTTTCCGTTTCCCAAATCAGGTCGCCGTTGACAATTGAACGGGCTTGCAATTTGCCGTCGTGAGAGCCAACATAGATTCTACCCGCGCGCACCACGGGAATCAGTTTCAGAAATTTTTGGTCAGCCCCTTTGCCCACCGACTCTTGCCAGAGCAGTTCGCTTTGGACTTCCGGTTGGTAGTCGCCGTCGTTCTCTTCCGGTAATTTAGCGGGCGGATCGGCGTTATCTTCATCGGCAAATAGATCCCCGATACCCGATATCATATCGGTTACCGTTTCCATACCCGCGCAGCCGGTCAGCAGCAGCATACCGGTAAGCAATACCCAAACCGATAGTAGACGGCGAATTTTATTCATTAACATGCTTTAGGCAAAAGGTGAGGCTGCTACTTAACCGGATTTTCGTTCAATGCCGGCATGGCTAAATCGTCCAGCTTAAACTGCGCCAGCGGCGTGGCCTGGCCGGTTCTGAGCGCGCTTTGGTAAGCGGTGCGGGCTTCGTCCAGGCGATCCAGCGCCACATAGACATCACCTTGCAATTCGTCATAATTGGCGGAAAATCCTTCCGTTGTCGCCGGATCGACTTCGGCTATCAGCTTCAATGCCGGCTCGTAGTCTTTAGTTGCCAGCAGCAACTGGATTAAACGCAAACGGCAGACATGTTTGAGCACCGGGCTGTCGATATTGTTTAGCTCTTTTACCAGAATGACCTTGGCTGCTTCCAGATCGCCTCTTTCGACTTTGGCCTTGACTTCTTGTAGTAAGGCAAACTCGGCATAAGTGGATGAAGAGTGCTCCGCAACGATTTTTTCGGAAATTTTTTCCACTGAGTCGAAGTTATTTTTAGCTTCGCTGTCCAACACTTCCTGGAACATTTGCGAAACCTGGCTGCGAGCGTCATGTTGGTATTTCTGCCAAAAATTTATACCGGCCACCAACACTACCGCGCCGACAATTCCGGCTACCACGGAAGTGCTATTGGCTTCCCACCATTTTTTCAACTGTTCGAGTTGTTCTTCTTCTGTATCGTAAATTGCCACGGCTACTCTCTTCTGATTAGGCTTAATTAAAGGGATTTCTTGGCATGCCATTGTTGCAGGGTTTGCAACAATTCGGCATGGCTGAGCGTGAGTTGTTCCTGCTCAAGGCGTAAAGGTTTCAGCGCCGCCAGACCGCGTTGCGCTTCATCGTCGCCAATAATCACGGCATACGCGGCGCCGGATTTATCGGCTTTTTTAAACTGGCTTTTAAAACTGCCGCCGCCACAGTTAATTTGTAACTTCAAACCGGCAATCCGATCACGCATAGCTTCCGCAAGCTGCATGCCGGCTGTTTCCGCCGCGTCGCCAACCCGGATCATGAACACATCGACACAGGACTCCACCGGGACGTGATCTAAAAGTTCCAACAACGCTAAAATACGTTCCATGCCCATCGCAAAGCCTATCCCGTAATTAGGTTTGCCGCCCAATTGTTCGATCAGTCCGTCATAGCGGCCGCCGGCGCAGATGGTGCCTTGCGAACCCAATTCATCTGTCACCCATTCGAAGACGGTTTTGCCGTAATAATCCAGGCCGCGCACTAATCGGGTATTTATTTGATATTCAATACCCAGATGGTCCAAGGTGAATTTTAAACCGTTAAAATGCTGTAAACTTTCAGCGCCTAGGTGATCCAATAACAGCGGCGCTTGCTGCAGCATGGCTTGCATGTCCGGATTTTTACTATCCAGTATCCGCAGGGGATTGGTTTCCAGACGCCGTAAGCTGTCTTCGTCCAGCAGGGCCAGATGTAGTCGGAAATACTCGACCAACTTTTCCCGATAAGCGGCGCGTTCTTCGCTAGCGCCTAAGGAATTGATTTGCAACCGGACTTTATCGCGGATGCCCAATTGCTTCCATAAACGATCGGACAACAGGATGATTTCCGCGTCGATATCCGGACCCGGCATGCCGTAAGCTTCAACGCCAAATTGGTAAAACTGCCGATAACGGCCTTTTTGCGGTCTTTCGTGGCGAAACATAGCGCCATAATACCATAAGCGATGGCTTTGATTATGTAATAAGCCGTGTTCCAGGCAGGCGCGTACGCAACCGGCGGTCCCCTCCGGCCGCAAGCTAAGTGAATCGCCGTTTCTATCTTCGAAAGTGTACATTTCTTTTTCGACAATATCGGTGACTTCGCCTATCGACCGTTTGAATAAATCGGTTTTTTCGACTATCGGCAAGCGGATTTCCTGATAACCATAGGCGCTAAAGACTTGCTTAGCCTGGTTTTCCAGATAATGCCAATAGGCGGACTGGTCGGGCAGTATGTCATGCATACCGCGGATAGCTTGGATTGCCTGTTGTTGTTTTGCCATATGCTTAGGTTGTCGCCGGCTTATTTACCGATCACGTTACGGATTTCCTGAGCCTCTTTGGAAGCCGGAAATGAGGTTATTAATTGCTCGCTATACTCTGCCGCCGCCACGCCATCTCCCAAGGCCCTTTCGGTTTGAAACGCATACCATAAGGATTCAGGACTTTGTGGCGCGACAGCCAGATAACGTTCCAGAAAACCGCGAGCCGACAGGTATTGACGGTTTTGATAACTGATTTTCTGCATTTCCAGCAAGGCCGGGGCATAATCAGGCTGCAGGGCTAAAGCTTTTCGGCAATATTCTTCGCCGTGCGCCAAATCGTTTTGCAGCACATAACAATTACCCAGATTAGTCAACGCAAACCACTGCCGATTATTCATGGGTTGATCCAGCGCATCCTGCAACATTGCCAAAGCTTGCTTATAATGGCCTCTTTCACACAGGAAGCGGCCATAATTGGATTTGATGCTGAAATTGTCCGGCGCCCTACTCACCGCGGCTTCATAACTGTCTTCCGCTGCCGGGTAATCCTTGATGCGCTCATAAAAAGCCGCCAGCGCGCCGCGGATTTCGGCATTGCCGGAATCCAGGCGTAGCGCCAGAGTCAATTTTTCCTTGGCTACATCTAAAATATTCAAATCCAGATAACGAATACCCATTTGCATGTATAACTTGGCTTTTTCGGCATTGCTCATAGAGTCGCCGCTAAAATTCGGCACCAAGCCGCACCCGCCGGTTAATAGCGGCACTAGTATATAAATAATTTTAACTAGAGCTTTAAACGCCATGCAGCCTTTCAGTCATTTGCAACTTTTGTTGTCTGCGGCTTTTATCCTGAACTTGCCCAACTAACTGGCCGCAGGCCGCGTCTATATCTTCGCCCCGGGTTTTGCGAATAGTCGCGACTATGCCGGCAAAATTCAAGACATCCCGGAATTTCAAGATAGTAGCGGTGCTGGAACAGGTATAACGCGATTGCGGAAACGGATTAAACGGGATCAAATTAACTTTGGACGGCACATTTTTCAGCAGCTTAACCAAGGCATTGGCGTCTTGTACGCTATCGTTAACACCGTTCAGCATCACATATTCAAAAGTAATATGTTTTCTTGGGCCGGTTTTTGCATATTCCTGGCACGCAGCCATTAGCTCTTTTAAGGGATACTTAACATTAATCGGCACCAATTGATTACGTAATTCGTCGGTCGGAGCATGTAAAGACACCGCCATGCTCACATCGCAAGCCGCGCTCAGCCTATGCATGGCCGGCACCACCCCTGAGGTGCTGAGGGTAACCCGGCGTTTCGACAGACCATAGGCAAAATCATCCATCATCAGGTTCATCGCCGCCACGACATTATCGAAATTCAGCAGAGGCTCGCCCATGCCCATCAACACTACATTGGTAATTTTTCGTTCCGCGCCGAGTTGGCGTTGCGCCAGATAGAGCTGACCAATAATTTCACTGACCGCCAAATTGCGGTTAAAGCCCTGTTGCGCGGTGGAGCAAAAGCTACAGGCCAAGGCACAACCGACTTGCGAGGATATGCAGAGCGTGGCGCGCTTTTCTTCCGGGATATAAACTGTTTCCACCCGATTGCCGCAGTGCATTTGCACCGCCCATTTACAAACGCCGTCCGCGGCCAATTGCTCGACGATCAGTTCCGGCGCGGCAATCCGACAGTTTTCCTTTAAATAACTGCGTAGAGCTTTGCTCAGGTTGGTCATTTCATCAAAATCGGTAACGCCTTCCTGATAAATCCATTTCAGTAATTGCGTGGCTCGAAACGGCTTTTCGCCTAGATCGGCAAAAAAGGCTTGCAGGCCTTTTCTGTCGAAATCCAGCAAATTAATAGCCGCCGGCTTAACGGGTGCGAGCGTGTAATTCATCAGCTGCGAAAAAGAATGCGATTTCTTCTTTGGCGGTTTCGGCTGCGTCGGAACCATGCACGGCGTTTTCATCTATGCTGTCCGCGAAATCTGCGCGAATGGTGCCAGGAGCTGCATCTTTAGGATTGGTGGCGCCCATCAATTCGCGGTTTTTCAACACAGCGTCTTCGCCTTCCAATACTTGAGCGACAACCGGGCCGGAAATCATGAATTTGACCAAGTCATTAAAGAAAGGCCGTTCTTTATGCACGGCGTAAAAGCCTTCGGCTTGTTCTTTAGACAAATGCAACATTTTTGACGCCACAATCCGCAGACCGTTTTTTTCAAAACGGCTGACGATTTCTCCAATCACGTTTTTAGCGACTGCATCCGGCTTAATGATTGAGAAAGTACGTTCGATTGCCATGTTTTACTCCAAGGTAAGATTTAGTGAAAGAAAAGGAAAATTATTAATTACTATTCAGAAAAATTGTTTACACCGTAGGGCGGGTTAGATGCACATCGTAACCCGCCAAGACTTAGGCTAGCAAAGGCGGGTTACGAAGCGCGGATAATCCGAAATGGATTTATATGCTTTCGTTTTGCGCATCTAACCGGCCTACAGCTAAGAACATGTTTAAATAGACAATTTTTCAACCGGCCGATCACCGCCGTAAATCCAATTCACCAACATCCGGGTGCCGGTAATGGCGGTAAACATTGAGGTCAGAATACCCAGCATCAACACCACGGCAAAACCTTTGACCGGTCCGGTGCCGAAACCGAACAGCAATACGGCTACCAGAAAAGTGGTGGTGTTGGAGTCAAGTATCGTGCCAAAAGCTTTTTCGTAACCGATATAGATACTGGACTGAGCGCTGTGGCCGTTGCGCAGTTCTTCACGTATCCGCTCGTTGATCAGCACGTTGGCATCCACCGCCATGCCCAACGTCAACACGATACCCGCCATGCCCGGCAGAGTCAGCGTTGCTTGCAGCAGCGATAATACGGCTGTGAGCACGACCAGATTAAATAACAGCGCGAAATTAGCGATTAAGCCGAAACCACGGTAATAAACCACCATAAAAGCCACTACCAGGAAAAAGCCTACGGTAATCGAGGTGATGCCTTTATCGATATTTTCCTGACCCAGGCTAGGACCAACGGTGCGTTCTTCGACGATTTCAACCGGGGCGGCCAAAGCGCCGGCTCGTAACAACAGCGCCAGGGTGCGCGCCTCTTGCGTGGTATCCAAACCGGTGGTTTGGAAACGTTTGCTGAAGGAATCGCGGATAGTCGCGACACTGATAACTTTTTCGACTTTTTCTTTGTGTTGGACTTTTTCACCGTTAACCATTTTGGTTTCCGATTTATATTCGATAAAGACCACAGCCATCGGTTTACCGATATTTTCCTGCGTCATTTTACCCATTTTCTTCGCGCCGACGCTGTCCAGCGTGATAAACACCGCCGCGGAACCGTTTTGATCCAAACCTGAAGAAGCGTCGGTAATCTGATCGCCGGTAACGATCACCGCGCGTTTCAGCAACACCGGCCTGCCGTTTTTGTCCGGATAGATACGACTGCCAACTGGCACATGGCCTTCGACAGCGGCTTGCACATCATGTTCCACATCCACCAAGCGGTATTCCAAAGTGGCGGTGGTGCCTAACAGTTCCTTGGCGTGCGCGGTATCTTGAACACCCGGCAACTGCACGACAATACGGCTTTCACCCTGTTGCTGAATAATCGGTTCGGCAACGCCCAATTCGTTGATCCGATTCCGTAAAGTAGTAATATTTTGCGCCAAGGCATTTTTTTTGATTTCTTTGATGTAACGCTCAGGGATGCTGGCCGTTAATTCATTTTCACCGCTTTCGTTAATATCCAGGTTATGAAAATCTTTATTCAAAACTTCCAAAGCGGTAATTTTGGCTTCCTCGTTAGGTAAAATGATCTTGATGCCGTCTGTTTCTTTGGCGACTGATTGATAGCGAACCTTCGCATCCCTAAAAGCGGTGCGAATGTCGTTGTTATAGCGCTCCTCGGCTTGTTTCAGCGCGGTATCCATATCCACTTCCAACAGAAAATGAACTCCGCCGCGCAAATCCAGACCCAAATACATAGGCTTGGCGCTCAAGGCATTTAACCAAGGCGGTGTCGCCGTGGCCAGATTTAAGGCTACGGTGGCTTTTCCGGAAAGTTTATCGCGCAGCAAATCGGCGGCTTTTAATTGCTCATCGGTATTGTTGAACCGCGCCAGAACTCTACCTTCTTTGAATTCAAAACCTTTTAGCGCAAACCCGGCATTCGTGATACTGGCGGCTATTTCATCGGCCTGCGCTTGTTCCAGAGGCGTCGGAGTAGACGAGGAAATCTGCACAGCCGGGTCATTGCCGTATAAATTGGGGATCGAGTAAACAATACCGAACACCAACATGGCGATTACTAAAACGTTTTTCCAAACTGGGAAATGATTTTGCATGGCTATTCCATTAAAAGCTGTGACGGCCGGACTGCTAGCTATGCAGCTTGGCCGTGTTTTACACTATCGAAAGTTGCGAGGATCAAATTTTGGGTTTTTTGATGCTTAAGGATTTATAAGTACCTTTTGGCACCATGCTGGCGATAGCATGACGTTGCACTTGAATAAAACTGTTTTCGGAGACTTCGAGTTTAACAAAATTCTCGTCCAGCTCGAAAACCTTGCCCAAGATGCCGCCGCTAGTCACCACTTCCGCGCCTTTGCTCAGAGCAGCCAGCCTTTGTTTTTGTTCTTTGGTGCGCTTGGCTTGGGGCCGGATGAATAAGAAGTAAACAAACCCCAGGATAACGAGCGGAAACAGCATGCCTTCGTAACCAATTTGTTGTGTTGCGGGCGTGGCTTGCGCCATGGCGTCAGAAACAAAAAAACTCATTGTAATCCTCTATTTATTATTGTCGTGATATTTTGTTCGGCATCGAACCGAAAAATCGCTACATTATGCCACACAATAAGGCCTAATCGTAATCGTGAGTGATTAATACACGGTTTATGCCAGCCTATGGCCGAGTTTTTCGCCCAATTTAACCATTTTTCCGGCGGTTAAATCCGCATTCCAACCAACCTTATCCTTGCCGAACAGTACAATAATGGTAGAACCCATATTGAAGCGGCCCATCTCGGCGCCTTTATCCAAGCTGATTTCGCCGGGTTCATACCGCCAACGCCTGGTTTCTTTTAAGGTCGGCGGCGTCACTATCCCGTGCCACGCCGTTTCTATGCTGGAGACAAAAATAGCGCCCACCAGAATCAGCGCCATCGGGCCTGCCTCGGTGTCGAAAATACAAGCGACGCGCTCATTTCGAGCGAACAAATTCGGCACATTATTCGCTGTCACCGTATTGACGCTGAATAACCGACCGGGAATATGCACCATTTCCCGCAATACGCCGGACAGCGGCATATGTAGCCGGTGATAATCCTTGGGTGATAAATAGATAGTCGCAAATGCGCCGTTCGCAAACGGCTTGGCGCGCTCGGCATCGCCGCCCAACAATTCCAAAGCCGTAAAACCATGGCCTTTGGCCTGGAAAATTCGGCCCTCTTCAATGCTACCCGCCTGACTAATCGCGCCATCGGCCGGACTGACGACCGCATCCGCGCCAACCGCGAGCGGCCGGAGGCCGGGTTTAAGTTCGCGGGTAAAAAACTGATTGAAACTGGCGTACTGGGTCAGATCCGGCTGGTTTGCCTCTTGCATATTAACGCCATAGACGCGAACAATAGCCTTGATAAACAGGTTTTTCCACACCTTATTTTGGCAATGAGTCAGCTTGGACATCCAATGCGACAATAAATGGTGCGGCAAAAGGTATTGCGGCAATACTGCAAAACAGTCTTTAAATTTCATGTTGATTATCAGGGGTTTTACCGCTCAGAAAGTAAGCAAAGGCAATGACTTCAGCGACGGCTATATAGAGTTGTTCGGGGATTTCAGCGCCGAGCGGGATCTGCGCCAGCACTTTAGCCAGCTCAGGTTCATTTTGCAAAGGAATGCCGTGCTTTTCGGCAAGCGCCAAAATTTCTTGCGCGGTAAAGCCTTCGCCTTTTGCGGTAACTTTTGGGGCGTTTTTGCCATCGTATTTAAGCGCGACGGCAATATCGCTGGTATAGAAAGTTTTACCGCTCACGCCGTTTAGGGAAGATTAATCAACAACGGCGGTTGCCAATCCGGATTACGGTGCTCAGCAATCACCGTAGTGTAAATGCCGCCGCGGACATTGAATTCGGCGCGCAAACGCATAAAGCTGGGAGCAATGGTTCCGGCAATATGGTCCAGTATTTCATTGGTCACTGCTTCGTGAAAAACGCCGCGTTCGCGAAACGTCCACATATACAGTTTTAAAGATTTTAATTCCACGCACAGCGCCGCCGGCACGTATTCAAGCGTCAGCTTGGCAAAATCCGGCTGTCCGGTCATTGGACAAAGACAAGTAAATTCGGGAATATCGATACGGATGGTGAAATCGCGCGCCGGTCTGGGGTTTTCAAAAGTAGTTAAATCTGTGCTGGGTTGGCTGCTCATGTATTCTCAATAAAAATCTGATCTTGCTGGACGGGTATTTTACCAGCTTAGCTGTGATAAATCACAGCTATAGCAAGATCAGACTTTATTGACGGGCGATATTATCCGAGCAAACATTTAAGCATCATGTGTTAAGAACTCTCAAGCCGCCGCCAACATTTCCATGGATTTTTAACGGCAAATCCTAGCCTAAAAAATAGCTTAGCTATTGACAAGCATTTCTGTTTCGAAATTCAAATTACTGACTAAACAGGCCGTTCCAAATAAAGCTGTTGATAACACAAAGCCGCCTGACATAAAACAGAATATGCCGGAAAAAAAGAAAATACCTGTAGTAATATCCCGATAGAAATTTTTTGAGTTTTGCATATCTATTTCCTAATGTGAATGAATAATTTCAAAAACCGCGACTTAATTATTGACCACATATAAGATAATTTTTGCCGCCGGCATCGCATAAAACGCTGATTGCACTACATAATCAGCCT
>Ga0181528_10003064_pt1 | contig 10272 bp, 11 predicted proteins | sample PEATcosm2014_Bin_47_FD_119742 | JGI IMG/M metagenome (GOLD analysis project Ga0181528, IMG submission 119742) | Peatland microbial communities from MTU Mesocosm Facility, Houghton, MI, USA - PEATcosm2014_Bin10_10_metaG | ecosystem: Environmental > Terrestrial > Soil > Wetlands > Peat | place... | reverse complement strand
GAGCCGCCGACCGCGAGGCTGCGACTGCCGTACGTTCCCATTCCGAACGGAATTTTCGCCGTGTCGCCATGCACGACCTCGACCTGGTCGAACGGCACGCCAAGTTGCTCCACCACCAACTGAGCCAGCGTCGTTTCGTGTCCCTGGCCGTGGCTGTGAGTGCCGGTGAACACCGTGACGCTGCCCGTCGGGTGCACGCGAATATTGGCGACCTCATATAGCCCCGCCCGAGCGCCGAGTGACCCGACGACGGCCGAGGGCGCGATGCCGCACGCCTCAAGATACGTCGAAATCCCGATGCCGCGAAGCTTGCCTCGCGCTTTCGCCTCCGCGCGTCGCGCTTCGAAACCCGCCCAATCCGCGTTCTTCAAAGCCACCGCGAGCGTGGTCTGGTAGTCGCCGCTGTCGTACTGCAAGGCCACCGGAGTCTGATACGGGAACGCATCGGCCGGGATAAAGTTGCGCTTACGAATTTCCACCCGATCGATACCGGTGTCATAAGCGACCGCGTCGACCAACCGTTCCAGCAGGAACGTCGCCTCCGGCCGGCCAGCCCCGCGATAGGCGTCGACGGGCACCGTATTGGTGAATACCGCTTTGACCTCGCAATAAATCACCGGCGTTTTGTAAGTGCCGGCCAGCAGAGTAGCATAAAGATATGTCGGCACGCAGGGCGCGAATGTCGAGAGATACGCCCCCATGTTGGCCTGTGTCGCCACCCGCAACCCAAGGAACGTGCCCTGAGCGTCGATCGCCATTTCCGCCGTGCTGACATGGTCTCGGCCATGCGCGTCGGACATGAAGCTTTCGGTTCGCTCGGCGGTCCATTTCACCGGCCGCCGCACCTTCGCGGAGGCCCAGGTCACGATGGCCTCTTCGGCGTAATGGTAGATTTTCGAACCGAACCCGCCGCCGACGTCCGGCGCCACGACACGTAGCTTGTTCTCCGGAATGTGCAGCACGAAGGCGCCCATCAGCAACCGGATCACGTGCGGGTTCTGGCTGGTGGTATACAGCGTGTATTCGCCGGAGTTGACGTCGTAATCGCCAACCGCCGCGCGTGGCTCCATCGCGTTGGGGATCAGCCGGTTGTTGGTCAGGTCCAGCCGCACGACCTTGTGCGCGCTGGCGAAGACGCCATCGACGATGTCCTTGTCGCCGATGTGCCAATCGTAACAAACATTCCCCGGCACCTCGTCATGCACTGTCGCCGCGCCCTGGGCCAAAGCGGCCGCCATGGACGAGACGGCCGGCAGGTCGGTATAATCGATCGACAGTAGTTCAGCCGCGTCTTTCGCCTGCTGCCTGGTCTCCGCGATCACAACCGCGACCGGATCGCCCACGTGACGAACTTTACCGACAGCGATCACCGGATGCGGCGGCTCCGCCATCGGGGTACCGTCCTTGCTGTGGATCTGCCAGCCGCAAGGCAGGCCGCCGATGTTTTCGGCCGCCATGTCGGCGCCGGTAAAAACCGCGACCACGCCTGGCGCTTTCGATGCCGCGGCGGTATCGATAAGGTTGATTTTCGCGTGCGGCCGGTCCGATCGTTTCACATAAGCGTGCAACTGGCCGGGACGATTGATATCGTCGGTATAATTGCCGCGTCCGTTCAGGAAACGCGCGTCTTCCTTGCGGCGAACGGATGCACCGATCCCTTCGAAGCCCATGGCGTTATCTCCCTGTTTTCGCGATTATGCTTTGCCGTGCATCAACGGATGCGCGGCCGCGATCGCTTTGACAATGTTATGATAACCGGTGCAGCGGCAGAGATTGCCCTCCAGGCCGTCGCGGATTTCCTGTTCCGTCATGCCGCCGGGATGGTTGTTCACCATGTCGATCGCTGACATCACCATGCCGGGCGTACAGAAGCCACACTGCAAGGCGTGATGTTCCCGGAACATTTCCTGCATTGGATGCAAAGTACCGTCCGCCGATGCCAGGCCCTCGATCGTGGTGACGCTGGTGCCATTGGCCTGTACCGCCAGCATCGTGCACGACTTGGCGGACACGCCATCGACATGCACCACGCACGCGCCGCATTGCGACGTATCGCACCCGACATGGGTTCCGGTCAGAGCCAGCTTTTCCCGTAACAATTCCACCAGCAGGGTGCGGTTTTCCACCTCCACCGTATGCTGTTTTCCGTTGACCGTCAGGGTGACCTGAGGCATCGCGCTCTCCCTTAACATCTTGGCTCAAGACCGGCGGGAGTGTGGTCATGCGCCGTGTCGCGGTCAAGGCGCCCCTCCCGTCACGGTCTCACGGCGGGCGTCTCGACCTTCATCCCGTTCGCGCGCACCGCCAGGAACAGTGCGAGCGCCGCTGCTTCCCGCGAGTTCGGCGGGAAAGGCTCGGCTCGGACGCCAATCATGCAGTTTCGCAACCTCCGGTAGAGTGACCCCATTCCCTGCCACTCAAGGCGGTATTCCGGATAGCCATTTGGATGTGCCTGCGGAATGAGGCTGCCCGCCAATTTCAGACCCGCGCGATCCTCATGACATTGCGCGCAGGACATATTGAGTTGACCCATCCGTTCACGGAACAGCTTTGCTCCCTCCGACAAAAGCGGTTCCCGGGGTTCCACGGCCACCGGCGCGCCGCGCGACTGCAACCCGATCAGCGACGACAGGCCAAGCAGTCCGTCGTCGTTCCAGGCGAGCGCAGGCGCGCCCATGTGATCGACGCGGCACAGATTGATTCGTTCTTCGATCGTGACAGGCCGGTTGAGTTTGGGCTCAAACGCGGGGTATCGCGCCGCGACTCCCCGCATTCGCGCGACTTCGCCGTGGCAACTGGCGCAAGACTTTCCAGCCGCGCCCTCAACTGCCGCCCATAGCGATTCCCCCTGTTGAACCCACAGGAAAGCCGGATTGGCCGCGTCGTCATCTTGCATGGCGCGGGTCTCCGGGCCGGCGTCATCATAGCCCGAACGGCGCTCCCCGGCGCCCAGTAGCAGCGCGGCCGCGACGGTCAGCGGCAACACGCGTTTCATGTTACTGTGATCGCCGCCAACTCGGTTTGGGTCACCCCGTGATCATCGACGAAGGTCAGCGCCAAAGTCCCGCTTTTCTCCGCGACGACGCTGAACGACAGGAACGGGTTCGCCGCGATCGCCGGAAAGAAATCGGCGTCCAACACCGTCTCTCCATCCAATGTCGCGATAAAATGATTGATGATATCCCGGGGAATCGGCTGGCCCACCTGGTCTCGCCGCTGCCCGCTTTCCATCGGATGCGAGATCAGCACTTTCACGTCGAACGGTTCGTTGGCGCGAATTTGTTTCGGCACGTTGATGAGTACGCGAACCATGCGCCCCCCTATTCGATGCACGCGGCCAGCGTGACCAGCAGATCGACGCTGTCGCGCCAGCACGAACCGTCCCGTAACTTCGCGATCGCGATGACGGTCTGCGACGTCGCCAGTCGTATTCGGGTCCCCACCCGAGGCGCCCCGGATCGCGGCCCAAAACGAAACACCGCGACCCGAGGCAACGGATTACCCTCCGCGAACACGTGGATCGCTTCCACGGGGGAGGGCGGATCCGCGACCGACACGCTCATCGCCACTGCATTGCCGTTTTCCACCATCACGGGAAGATCGAGATGGATCAGCCCATCCTTCAGCGACGCGTCACCCACCAGAGCCTGGATCAACGTCGCCACTTCAGCCGGTTTCGCGCTCGCCGGGGAGACCGCCGCGCAGGTCGTAATCAGAACGAAGCGCCGGCGTGGCAACGTCATGGCGCGCGCAACGTCGTCAGGAACGCGACCACGTCGTCGATTTGCTCCGGTGTTAAAATCGGCCGTCCTCGCCATGCGGTGCCCACGCGGTTTAGTCCCTCTGTCTTAGCATAAGCCGGCATCACCGTGTCTGGATTGAAGCGCGCCGGATCGACCAGATGCTGACGGATCTCCTCCGCCGTCAGGCGAGAGCCAACACCATTCAGCGCCGGGCCAATATTGCCTTGCAGGTGCGGTGCCGGAAATGGCCCCGAATGACACAGCAAACACGCGCTGACGGAGCGGTCCTCGACGATTTTCCGTCCGTTCGCGACGTCCGCGGCCCAGGCCGGACTGGCGAACATCCCCGCGAGCAACGTGGCGGTTATCCAAAAACTTCCGCTGTGATCGTTTGAAACCATCGGTCGCCGTAGCGCGCCTCTTGAACTCGTTGTGTCTCCGGTGCGTCGAGTGGACTGGTGCCGCCCGCGCCTTCGATTTCCGTCAGCATGCCGTTGACCGGCCGATAAACGCCGGCCACCGAAAATCCGTATTCCGGCGCGGCGACACTGTAGCATGTGTTGATCAGGCGTGGCTCCTCAGGTTTATCGCCGCGCAGCAAAGCTGAGACGGCGTCAGCGCAAACCTTGGCCTGCGCGTTAGCCGCGAAGGCGGATTTCGGCATCGCGCCGGCGATCGCCGCGTCACCCAGCACGTGAACCCCAGGCACCAGGCGCGACTCGAACGTCACCGGATCGATCGGACACCAGCCGGAACGATCCGCGGCACCGGACAGGACGGCGATGGCGCCCGCGCGCTGCGGCGGCACGACTATCCCGACGTCGGCTTTATGAGATCCGAACTCCGTCTCGAACGTCAGGCTCGCCGGATCGACGCGAACGACCTTGCCACCGTCGGATAACGAGACCCATTCCAGCAGTCCGGGATAAAGTTGCTTCCACGCGTTCTGAAACAGCTTCTGCTTCGAAAACACATCCTTCGCGTCCAGCACGAGGATCTTCGATCGCGGCTTGTGGCTTTTCAAGTACCAGGCGATCAGGCTGGCGCGTTCGTAAGGCCCAGGTGGACAGCGATATGGATTGGGGGGAACGGACATGACGACGAGGCCTCCGTCTGGCATCGCCTCCAGTTGCCGGCGTAGCAATAAAGTTTGCTCCCCGGCCTGCCAGGCATGCGGCAGGCGCGCGGCGGCGGCTTCATCGTAGCCCTCGAGACCACCCCAGATAATGTCGATCCCGGGTGACAGGATCAGCCGGTCGTAAGGGATTTTCGTGCCGTCGCTCACGGTTACGGACTTGCCGTTGGTGTCGACCGAGGTCGCGGCGGCGTGAACAACCTTGACGCCCTCCGCCGCGATCGCGGCATAGCCAAATTTCTGCGCGTCCAATCGCCGTTCGCCGGAAATCACCGCGTTGCTGAACGGGCATGCAACGAACGTGGCGTTAGGTTCCAGCAACGTGGCGCTGACGCCATTCCGGCGCAGGAAGCGCGCCGCTGTCGCGCCACCGAAGCCGCCGCCGATTACCACGACCCTTGGCGTCACCCGAGCCGTCGCCGTGAATGGCAGCGTCACGCCAGCAGCCAAAACGTGTCGTCGCCGGATCATTTCCGAGCCGCCCACCAGTCCGCGATCGCGATCAGTTCCGGCTCGGTGAAGCCCTTGACGATTCGGCCCATCACGGTCGAGGGGCGAGCGCCGGAGCGGTAACCGTTCAAAGACTCAGTCATTTCCTTCGCGTCGTGGCCCGCGATCGGCGCTTCCGCGCCGTGACAGCCGGAACAGGAGGACGCGCCTGGGGGAGCAGGCGCCGCCGCCGCCAGAATCAGCATCAACCCGATGCCCGCGCGTCCTGTCATGCCGGGCGCAAATCCCCCGGATTCAAGGGCAACGAACGGATCCGCTTCCCGGTAGCGGCGAAGACCGCGTTCAGCACCGCCGGTCCGGACACCGCGATCGTTGGCTCTCCGACACCGCCCCAGAACCCTCCCGAAGGCACCAGAATCGACTCCACCTTCGGCATATCGGCCAGCCGCATCACCTGATTGTCGTCGAAATTGCTTTGCATCACGCGGCCTTTGTCGATCGTGATCTTACTGAACAACACCGAACTCAATCCGTAGACGAACGATCCTTCAATTTGACCGGCTACCTGATCCGGATTGACAACATAACCGGTGTCCGACGCGCAGACGATTCGGTGAATCTTCAGATCGCCTTTCGGCGACACTGAAACTTCGGCCACCGCGGCTGTGTAAGAGCCGAATCCGCAGTTCTGCGCGATGCCGCGATAAATGCCTTTCGGCAAAGGCGTGCCCCATCCGGCCCGTTCGGCCACCGCGTTCAGGACCGCGAGATGTTTTGGATTCTTTGTCATCAGGGAACGACGGAAGTCCAGCGGATCCTGCCTGGCCGCGTGCGCCACCTCATCGACAAAACATTCCATATAGAGAGCGTTCTGGTTGGTGTTCACGCCGCGCCAGAAGCCAACAGGAACGGATGTGTTGCGCACAGCGTGGTCAATCCGCAGGTTGGGAATGGCCATGTAGCCGAACTCTTCCGCCGTCCAACCCTGGAACGCGATACGATCGACGCCGTTCTCCATGCGTTGCGGCATCAGATAGGCCAGGATCGACTGGCCCGAAATGCGCGCGTGCAGGCCGGTGACGTTGCCCTGCGCATCAAGACCGGCGGTGAGCTTGCATTGGGTGATCGGACGATAGAAGCCGTGCTGCATATCCTCCTCCCTGCTCCAGATCAGCTTAACCGGCCGGCCGGGTACCTGTTTCGCGATCAGAACAGCCTGACGCACGTAATCCTGATTGCCCCGCCGCCCGAAACCTCCGCCCAGATGGTGCTTGTGTACTTTGACCGCGTCCAGGCGCACGCCGGCCGCCTCCGCCGCCGCCGCGAGAGAGGCGTCGCCGTTTTGGCTGCCAACCCAAACTTCGATTTTCCCGTCATCCCACTTCGCCGTACAGTTCATCGGCTCCAACGTCGCGTGGTTCTGGAACTGCGTGCCATAGACGGCTTCAACCTTTGTCGCGGCGCCGGCCAGGGCCGTGGCGATATCGCCGTGTTGCTGACCCAACGCCGCTTCCGTTGCGTCCAGCCCGCCTTTCAGCAGCGTATCGATCTGCTGGCTGTTGACGGTCGCGTTCGGTCCTTCGTCCCAGACGATAGGCAACGCGGCCAAAGCGGTCTTCGCCTGGAACCATTTATCGGCCACCACGGCGACGCTGCTGTCATCGACCCGCACTACCTTTTGCACGCCGTTCATGGACGCGATCTTGCTGGCGTCAAAGGACTTCAACTTACCGCCAAACACCGGGCATTGCGCGATCGCCGCGCTGAGCATGTTCGGTAGTTGCACATCGATCGCGAAAACGGTCTTGCCGGACAACTTGTCCGCCGTGTCCAGGCGCTTAACGCCGCGCCCGATCAATGTCCACTCGGCCGGTGTTTTGACTTTAACATCCGTGGGTGGCGTTAGTTTCGCCGCCTCCGCCGCGATCTCGCCATATCGCAGGCGCCTGCCACTCGGTTTATGCGTCACGACGCTCATCGCCGCGGAACATTCTCCGGGTGGAACGCCCCATTGTTTCGAAGCGGCTTCGATCAGCATCGCGCGTCCGACAGCCCCGCCCTTGCGCACGTAATCGACGGAGGCGCGGATGCCGCGGCTGCCGCCGGTCGACATGTCGCCCCAGGCACGTTTGTTGGCGAGGTTGACCTCGGGCGCGACATACTCGGCTTTGACAAACCGCCAGTCGGCATCGAGCTCATCGGCGACAAGCTGCGCCAGGCCGGTCAGCGTGCCCTGACCCATTTCCGACCGCGCGATGCGAATGATGGTGGTGTCATCCGGCTGAATGACAGCCCAAATCCCGAGCTCCGCGCCGGTGCCTTGCGCGGCCGCTTTCGGCAGCGACCAGCCAAGCGACAACCCACCTCCCGCGGCGACAGCGGCGGTGAGGAAAGAGCGGCGGCCGAGTTGAATTGTGTGGCTCATGACCGGGCTCCTCACGCTTTGCCGTTGGCGGGTGAGGGAACAGTCAGCGCGGCCGCGGTGTCGATCGCCGCCTTGATGCGCTGGTAGGTGCCGCAGCGACAGATGTTTGTGATGGCCTGCGCGACGTCGGCCTCGGTCGGATTTGGTTTCTGATGCAACAAAGACGCGGCGGCCATGATCTGGCCGGATTGACAGTAACCGCACTGCGGCACTTCATGTTGCAGCCAGGCGACCTGTACCGGGTGGCTCAGCCCATCCTCGGACAGGCCCTCGATCGTCACGATCTTCGCGCCGCCGACCGACCCGGCCGCGATCGAGCAGGACCGCGTCACTTCGCCATCGATATGCACGGAACACGCACCACATTGGGCGATACCGCATCCGTACTTGGTACCGGTCAGTCCGATCCATTCCCGGATCACCCAAAGCAAAGGCGTATCGGGATCCGCGTCGACATCATGGACTTTGCCGTTAATGTTGAGTTGCATCTCGCTCACCCCCTATTGCAGCCCGCGTATCGTTTCCAGTTGCGATGGATCGTCGAACGGGCAGACGATCAGTGCGTCGTCGACCCCCAGGTCCGCCAGCCGTTTCAACTTTTCACGCGCCCCCGCGACGGATTGCCCGATCAACGAAATCGACAGTGGCCGGCCGATCGGTGAGGTCCCCGGATTGCCGTCCCGGAAGTCCGCGAAGATATTCGCGACGATCGCGCGCTGGCCACCGGCTTCGCGGTACATGCGAAGTCCGATCTCGACATCTTCCCACGTGCTGTGGATTCCGGAACTGATCCAACCCTGGAGCCGGGCCGCCAGGGCGATCCAACGTGGGCTGCGCCAGGCGCCGAGCATGACCGGCGGTCCTCCTTCCGTGCCTGGCCAAACCGACAGCGCCGGACCATCCACTGGTTCCCCGTTCCAGGCGCGGCGCATGGCGTCCAGCATGCCCGGCAGAACCTTGAACCGCGTTTCGTAATTCGCCTGCACGACGTCGAAATCGGCCTTGGTCGAGCCTGTGCCGACGCCGAAACGAAAACGGCCGTTGGACAGCAGGTTGATGGTCTGCGCGCGATGCGCGTGCTCAACCGGATGGCGGATCGGCACCTGGACGACGCAGGTGCCAAGCTCGATGGTTCGCGTCACACCGCATAACACGCCCATCGCGCTGAGGGGATCGAGCGTGGCCCAGCCTCGGCCGAACGCGTCGGTGAGCCAGAGGCCGTGGAACTGAAGCTGCTCGACCTGGCGCGCGAATGCGACGAGGTGATCGATCATCGACACCCCGTCAGGGGGAAGCTGACGCGGGATCGTGACGATACCAAGACGCATGCGTTTTGCCTTCAGTAAGGTTTGTCGCCCGCCACCGTGACGCGGAAACCGGATCGTGTGTGCGGCCAGTAATCCCACATCGCGCGATGCTGCACGCAGCGATTATCCCAGAACGCGACCGAGTTGGGCTGCCAGCGGAAGCGGCACTGGAACAGCGGATTCTCAGCGTGGTCGTAAAGGTATTGCAGGATCGCGTGGCTCTCATCGCGCGGCACGCCTATCAGGCGTTTCGTGAAGCCGCGATTGACGTAAAGCGCCTTTTTGCCGGTTATCGGGTGCGTGCGGATCACTGGATGTTCCGCGCGCGGATAGACCGGCTTGTCCTCGATTCCGAGGTTCTTGTAGGTGCCGCGATACGCGTCCTCGCCATCATGCAGCGCGGTCATGCCATCCAGATAGGCCTTCATCCGGTCGGACAGCGCTTCGTACGCGGCGTACATGCTGGCGAACAACGTATCGCCCCCTTTCGGCGGGGTCTGTTTGATATACAGGATGCTGCCCATCGGCGGTTCGGTGTCGCACGACACGTCGCTGTGCCAACCTTCACCGTTCGCCCGCGGACTGTTTTTGTCCGCGTGAATGATCATCAACTCCGGATGGCCCGGCGCGTGCGGCGCGGCGGGATGCATATGCAGGTCCCCGAAATTGCGTCCGAACGCCAGATGCTGTTCGGGGGTCAGATGCTGATCGCGGAAAAAGATGACGCAATTCTCCGCCAACGCCCGATGGATTTCGTCCATCTGCCGGTTCGACAACGGTTTCGCCAGGTCGGCGCCGCTGATCTCCGCGCCGATGATTGGCGTAAGTTTATCGATTTCAATCGTTTCATAAGGCGCCGACTCATCGGCGGCATGCCGATATCGCGGGCCGTTATTGCCTCGCAGAGAGCTCATCGCTGTACATTCCCACTCCTGACAGGAATCCCGGTCTCCTCATAGCACACCTGAGCCAGCGCCGCGACACCATCCCGGATCGTTTGCTTGCTCGGCATGGCGAAGCACAAGCGCAGATGGGAACTGGAGTTGTCGGGGCTGACGGCCCAGGCCGGTCCTTCATTGAAGACGATGCCGGCGGCGGCGGCGGGCTTCAGGAGTTTCCGCGTATCCACCGATTCCGGCAGTTTGATCCACAGGAAAATTCCGCCTTTGGGATGCCAGCATTCGGCGGCGGACCCAAACTCGCGCTCAACGG
>Ga0181528_10003063_pt1 | contig 10273 bp, 5 predicted proteins | sample PEATcosm2014_Bin_47_FD_119742 | JGI IMG/M metagenome (GOLD analysis project Ga0181528, IMG submission 119742) | Peatland microbial communities from MTU Mesocosm Facility, Houghton, MI, USA - PEATcosm2014_Bin10_10_metaG | ecosystem: Environmental > Terrestrial > Soil > Wetlands > Peat | place... | reverse complement strand
GGCGGCATTTCGCATCCACGAAGAGCTCGGCTCGACGCTCGGCGGCGTGCACGTCGAGCTCACCGGCGAGGACGTTACCGAGTGCATCGGCGGCGCCCGGGACCTCAAGGAAGCCGACCTCGCCCGGGCGTACAAGTCGCAAGTGGATCCCCGCTTGAACTCGGAGCAGGCCCTGGAGCTGTCCATGCTGATTGCACGCCGCGCCCGCACCCGCCGGGGACTAGGGTAAACCCCTAATATACCGTCTCAGCGCGCTGTAGCCGTTTTTATGACTTGAATAAATTCATATATTTAGGAATATAACCTAAACTAAGTTGTTCTATGCCTGCCCTTCGGTTTTGGAAAAACTTTCGTTGCCTCGGGCAGCGCAGGTGATATTCTGCCGCGCAAACCTTTCCCGCCCTTTGATGAAGTTGAGCGCGGCAAATCTTCGGGTCTTTTTGGGGCCCGGCTGTTGCACGGACCGCAAAAATATTTAGCCGAGCGCAAGGAATCTTTGTGGCCGAAGCGGTCCAAGGTAGCGTCGGCGACGCAGTGGGTCGGCGGATCGATCCAGGTCGCGAAAGGTTGGGTTGCGCTCGGGTTAGTCCAAATTCGAGGCGCGATCGACGGCGGGCTACGCGGGGATCCGCGTAGCCCGTTTTTTGTTGACCTCGTTTTTCATGACGACAACGGCCGGCCGATCGGCCGAATCGATCGGTTCCTCGATGAGCAGCATTTTCGATTCAAGTTGCAGGCGCTGTACGCGCCTTGCGTCCTTTCTCGACTCGGTGAAGCACGAAAATCCCGAGTACTTCTGCAAGCCCGTACCGCCCTTCGGAGATCCCGACGCCCGGCTTCTGATCGTCGGCCTCGCCCCGGGAATGCACGGCGCAAATCGCACGGGCCGGCCTTTCACCGGCGATCATGCGGGGATTTTGCTTTACGGCACCCTGCACAAGCTGGGTTTCGCGAGCGCCGCGACCTCCACCGATGTGGGCGATGGGCTGCGCCTCGACGATGCCCGCATCACCAACTCGGTCAAATGTCTGCCGCCGGCGAACAAGCCGCTGCCGCAGGAGATCAAGACCTGCAATGCGTACCTCGAGGCCGAACTTGCGCAAAGCCCGGAGGTGCAGGTGGTGCTGGCGCTCGGCGCCATCGCCCACGCGGCGGTCTTGCGCGCGGTGGGACTGAAGGCGGGCGATTTCAAATTTGCCCATGCGGCCGAACATGCAATCGGCGCAGGCCGGGTGCTGTTGGACTCCTACCATTGCAGCCGCTACAACACCCAGACACGCCGTCTGACGGCGGCCATGTTCGAGGACATCATGAAAAGGGCGCAGAGCCTCCTGGGCGCTGGCGCGGCAGACGGCCATGACCGAGGAATTTCCCGCTAAACCGGGCAGCGCATCGCCGGCGCCGTTCGACGCGAAGTCCTTCGTGGACTCGCTGCCGAGCCGGCCCGGTGTCTATCGCATGTTCGATGCCGAGGGGGAGATCCTCTACGTCGGCAAAGCGCGCAGCCTCAAGAGCCGCGTCGGGTCGTACTTCCAGCCGAGCAACGTCCAGCCCAAGGTGCAGGCGCTGGTGGCGAAGACGGCGAGCATGGAAGTCACCATCACCAACTCCGACACCGAGGCGTTGCTGCTCGAATTCAACCTCATCAAGAAGCACCGTCCGCGCTTCAACGTGGTGCTCCGCGATGACAAGAGTTTCCCCTACCTGCACCTGGAGACCCGGCACGAGTTCCCGCGGCTGAACTTCTACCGCGGGTCGCGCAAGGAGGCGGGGCGATACTTCGGGCCCTATCCGTCGGCCGGTGCGGTGCGCGAGAGTTTGCAGCAGTTGCAGAAGTTGTTTCGCCTGAGAAATTGCGATGACCTGTATTTCGCCAATCGGTCGCGGCCCTGCCTGCAATATCAGATCGAGCGCTGCACCGCGCCCTGTGTCGGGCTCATCGGCAAGGAGGACTATGCGCGCGACGTGCAGTCGGCGATCCGCGTGCTGGAAGGGCGCAACGACGAGGCGCAGAGCGAGCTCGCACGCCGCATGGAGTCGGCCGCCGAGCAGTTGAAATTCGAGGATGCCGCGCGCGCGCGCGACCAGCTCAAGGCGCTGCGCGCCATCCAGGCCCAGCAGATCGTCACCGCCGACATCGACCACGACGCGGACGTGATCGCCATCGCCTCGGGGAACGGTGAGTTCTGCATCGCGCTCATGTTCGTGCGCGGCGGCCGCAGTCTCGGAAGTACCACGTTCTTTCCGAAGGCGCCGCTCGCGGAGCTGCCGGAGGTGCTGGCCGCATTCGTGACCCAGTACTACCTGGAGCGCGAATCGCCTCCCGAAATCATCGTCGAGACGGATTTCGAGGAGATGCAGGTGCTCGAAGCGACGCTCGCCGAGCGCACGGGCCACAAGATGAGGATCACCTCATCGGTCCGCGGCATCCGTGCCCGCTGGCTCGAGATGATGCACGAGAACGCGGCGCAGGCATTGAAGATGCGCGCCCTGGCGCGCGGCAGCATCGAGGCGAGCCTCGAGGATGTTCGCGATGCCTTCGATCTTGCCGAGCCGCCGACCCGCATCGAGTGCTTCGACATCAGCCACACCGGCGGAACCGACACCGTGGCCTCCTGCGTGGTCTTCGGAGTGGAGGGGCCGCTGAAGAGCGAGTATCGGCGCTTCAATATCTCCGGCATCGCACCGGGCGACGACTACGCCGCGATGAATCAGGCGCTCACCCGCCGATACAAGCGGGTGCGCGAGGGAGAGGTGACGGCCCCGGACGTGCTGCTGATCGACGGCGGCAAGGGCCAGCTCCGGGAGGCAGGCAGGGTCCTCGCCGAGCTCGGCGTCGAGGGCATCGCGTTGATCGGTGTCGCCAAGGGCGCGGACCGCCGTCCCGGGCAGGAACAATTATTCACGCCCGATCGGGACACCCCGACGATCCTGCCGCCCGATTCGGCGGCGCTCCATCTGATTCAGCGTGTGCGCGACGAGGCCCACCGATTCGCGATCACCGGACACCGTCGCAAGCGCGCGAAACGTCATAGCCAGTCTATACTCGAAACCATACCCGGGTTGGGCCCGGTGAAACGACGCGAGCTGCTGAAGCAATTCGGCGGCTTGCAGGGGATTTTGCGTGCCGGCATCGACGATTTCGTTCAAATTCGCGGCCTCGGGCGCGAGCTCGCCCAGGTGATCTATGAGCATCTCCATCCCGGGAAGTAAGAGCCCATGGTACGGGAACCTGCCGAACACCCTGACGTGGCTGCGAATCCTGATGATTCCGGCGATTTTCGTACTGTTCAATCTGCCGTATTGGTGGAAGGATCCGGCCGCGTGCGCCGCCTTCGCGCTGGCCGGGATCACGGACAGCCTGGACGGCTATTTCGCGCGCAAGTGGGGGCTCACCTCGCGTCTGGGCGCGTTCCTCGATCCCGTCGCCGATAAGCTGATCGTCGCCACCGCGCTGGTATTGATCGTGAGCGGCGACCCGAAAAGCTGGTTTTTGGTGGTCGTCGCCATCGTCATCATCGGCCGCGAGATCGCGGTGTCGGCGCTGCGCGAGTGGATGGCGGAAATCGGCGCGCGCGGCCGCATCAAGGTTTCGATCTGGGGCAAGATCAAGACCATCATGCAGATCGTTGGATTGTCGTTTTTGCTGTATCGGCGCGATCTGTTCGGCATTCCCGTCTACCAGCTCGGATTGGTCCTGACCGGGATCGCCGCCGTGCTTACGCTCTGGTCGATGTTTTTGTACCTGCGGCTGGCGTGGCCGGAGCTGCGGGGCAGCTCCCGGCTCTGATCGCTCGCATCGCGGAACGCGCCCTGGGGACGCCCGAGCGCGGGAAATGCGGGTCGTTTCAATCATTTGGCCCCGGATTCGGCATGTCGCGGCTTGACTCCAGGCGGTACCGCCCTACAATTGCGCCTCTGCCCAAAGGGCGGGAATAGCTCAGTTGGTAGAGCGCAACCTTGCCAAGGTTGAGGTCGGGAGTTCGAGCCTCCTTTCCCGCTCCAAAATCCGTTCACCGTCAATAGGTTGCGCGTGCAACTCCGGGTTCCCGCTGCACTCCGGAGTGTGGGCCGGCATGAACCAGCGCGGCCAGCGCCCGGTCGCAGTCCTGGATTTTCTTGCCGATGCGTACCGCTTCGGCAGCAGACTCCCCGTATTTCACGCCGAGCACCTGGTAGGTATCGAGGGACTGCTGGTACCAATCCTTGGCCGTCTGCCAGTCGTGCAAGCGCTGCGAACGGCCTGATTGCGCATTCGCGCCCAGCGCGGCGAAGGCGCTGCCCAATTCAGCCTGTATCGACGCCCGCACATAGCGAAAATATCCATTGGTCGCGCCCGTTTCGAGCGCGGCTGCGCTCTGCGGCAGCGCCTCCTGAGCCAGCAACACGGCCTCCTTCGGCTGCCCACGATCATCGGCGATCTCCGCCAAGCGTTTCAGCATCAGCGCCACGTCGGCGTGGTACTCCGCGACGCGTGGGTCGTCGGCGGAAAGCTTCTTCAACATGCGAAGCGCGGCGTTTCCGTGCTGGGCAGCTCCCTCCAAGTCGCCCATGTCGAGCGAGACGCCGGCGATGCCCCAATCCGCGAAAGCCAGCAAATGCGCCAGATCCACATTGTCCGGTGTCGCATCGACCAATTTCTGCAGGATCTCCCGCGCGCTCCGGTCCATCGCCAACGCTTCCGAATAGGTCTGTGGGTTCTGGGACAGGATTTCTCCAGCGCGGGTGTAGGCAAGGGACAGTGTCCGGCCGATCGCCGGATCGCGCGCATCGGCCGCCCACAGGCCTCGATACAGATCCAGTGACTGCCTGATGTAGTCGAGCGCGGGAGCCGCATCGCCTTTGATCTTGAAAAGTTGGTAACCATAGCTCAGCAGGCTTCTCGCCATGACGCCTTGATACTGCGGGTTGCCCTGATCAGCCGCCCAGAGTTTGCTGCTGTTCTTGACCGCCTCCCGCGAGTAGGCCAAGACATCCGCGGCATCGCCGGTCAGCAGCAACAGCTCGCTCAGCTTGATGTAGTTGGTCACCAGCTCGCGGCGCGCCTCGGCATTGCCGGGCTGAGCGACGAGGATCGATCGGCGCAGCGCCAGCGCGCGCCGGTAGCTGTCGGCCGCGCCGGCGTAATTGCCCTGGCTCGCCTCGAGCGCCCGGCCTTGGACGTCGCCCAGCCTTTCATAGCCGGCAGCCAGCTCTCGCTGCAGCGAAGGATCGCCCGCCGCTTCCTTCGACAGGTCATTCAGATACTGCAGACCCGTCGTCACGATCAGGTGCCTGGCTTCGCTCGAGCCGGACAAGTCCTGAATGGAGTCGTGGATGTCGAAGATCAGCGAGTGTGCCAGGCGGCGAACGTCCTCGAATCGGTGTTCCGCCCGCGCGCGCTCGTTCTCGGCAATTCGCGCCTCTCGCGTCGTGATGAACAAGCCCACCATTAGGCCCAGCGCGATGATGCCGCCGGCGGCCAAGCCGGCGGCATACCGAGTCATGAACTTCACCGTGCGATAGCCCAGGGTGTCCGCACGCGCGACGACCGGGCGCGAGGACAGATGCCGGCGCAGATCTTCGGCGAATTGCTCAACCGAATCGTATCTGCGCGTCGGATCCGTGCGCAGCGCCATGAGCAGGATGTTGTCCAGATCGCCGCGCAGGCGGCGACCGAGCCTTTGCGGAGAGCCTTCACGCGTGGCGCTGCGACTCTCGGGACCGCCGGGTTGTCCGGCGCCGGTACCGGCGGAGCTCGCGCCGGGACGCCGGACCGCGGAGCTCGGCCTGCGCGGCTCCCAGTCCTTCACCGACGCCGGCAGTGTCAGCGCCGTGCGCCCCCACGCGTCGGATGGCTTCAGACCGGTGAGCAGCTCGTACAGCACCAGACCCAACGAATAGACATCGCTCGCCGTCGTGACCGGCTCGCCCCTGACTTGTTCCGGGCTTGCGTAGTCCGGGGTCAGGAGCCGGTGCAAGCTCTTCGTGCCCTGACCCTTCTCTGCGCCCACGCCGGTTTCCACGATCTTGGCAATGCCGAAATCGAGGAGTTTCGGAGCGCCGTCCGCGCCGACCAGAATGTTGTTCGGCTTCAAATCGCGATGCACGATCAGGCGCTGGTGCGCGTACTGAACCGCCCCGCACACCAACAGGAACAACCGCAGGCGCGCGCTGACATCCAGTCTTCGGCGATCGCAATAGCGGTCGATGGATTCGCCCTCGACGAGCTCCATCACGAAATAGGGCAGTCCCTCCGAGGTGGTGCCGCCGTCGAGCAGCCGGGCGATATTCGGATGATCGAAACTCGCCAGAATCTGCCGCTCATTTTTGAAGCGCTGCACAACGTGTGCGGAATCCTGGCCGGTTCTTATCAGCTTGATGGCGACCTGCTTCTGGTATTCATCATCGGCGCGAATGGCGCGATACACCTCGCCCATGCCTCCCGAACCGATTTCCTCCACGAGCTGGTACGGGCCGATGTGCTTCCCTATCCACGGGCCGGGGTGCGCGACGCCGTCGCGCAAATTGACGATGAGCTCATCGGAGAGTCGGTCGGGCAAACCAGTCAACCTTCGCCGTCGCGCGTTGCATCTTTCTTTTTCGCTATTTTGCGGCGTTCACCCGGCCGAGTCGAGGTGAATTGTGGAGCGCCCCCACGGGGTCCGAGGCCGGGAGGTGCATTTAGTCAAATCGCATTTCCGGCGGTCAAAGGGCGTTTTGCAGATTTCCAAGCGTCAAGGCGAGCGGATCCGTTTCGATCAGCAGCGCGCGCGTGCCATCGACGACATACAGGGTGAAGCTTGCGGGCGTCGCGAGCGCCCCCGGATCGAGACCGGTCAGCGCCGCAGCAAATATGCCGCTCGGCTGCGCCGTGGCGCTGCCGCCGACCGCGAAATCCGCGCCGCCGTCCGCGGCATCGGCAAAGCCGCTCACCCCGTCGCCGTCGCTGCCCGCGAGTGCCGTGATCGTGCCGACCGCGGGCACCTGCTGGCTGGACGCGCCGACGTTCGGGCTGAACCGGGTGAGGTTCAATCCATAGGTGCCGCTGAAGGATGCAGCCGTGAACGGCGCGCTCTGCTGCTGAAAAGCCTGACCATCGAAGCTGTCGTCGGTGTCGTTCGATATCAGCAGGGCGTTGCCGGCCGCGAGATAGAGGTGCATCGAATAGGAGAAGCTCGAGCCGTCCGTCAGCCGGGTGAGTGTCACCCGGCCGGCGGGATCGACTGAGTAACTTCCGGTGAAGGCCTGCGGAAGCTGCGCCGACTTGCCGGTGAGATCGTTCCAGTTGAGCAGCCCGGTCACCGAGCCGTTCGCGTTCAACGTGAGCATGCCGGCGATCTGCAGCGATGGCTGCGAGTCATTGCCCTGGGCGCCGAACACCCAACGGGATCCGGCCACCGCGGCCGTGCTGAATTGCCCCGTTGCGGCGCCTTGACCGAGCGCAAGTCCTCCCAGCACGCCTTGATAGTTCGCCGCGTTGCCGGGGTCTCCGCTCTCGATCAGCCGGATATGCGTCGCGTCCACGATGTAGCCGACCAGAGTGAGCGGTTGCAGCGTCGAGCCGTTGGGTTGGAGCTGAATCTGAATGCGGCCTCTACCGTCCGGCGCCGACACCGCGCCCGCACCCAAGGTGTAGCTTCCCGTCTGCTGGCCTCCACCATCCACGACTTCGAGGATGCTCCCGGCACCGGAAATACTGCCGGCGCCGTCGATGTTCACCACGCCGGCGAGCCACGTGGGCGCCTCGGAGCCATCGCCTCCGAACAGGGAAATCGCGTAGCCCCCAAAGGGCGCGGCTGCGCTCGATTGCAGCTCCAGGGAGCCGGAAACCGATGCGCCATTGAGCCCGGCAACGAAGCCGTGGTTTCCCGCGCCGAGCGTCCCAACGAGCGTCTCCACCGCGTTGGCACCGAGCACGATGGAGAGCTGCAAATTTCCGTCGGCCGCGGTTGCGTAACTGCCGCCGGTGATGGATTGAAAAATGGGATTGCCGTAGGGATTGCCGTTGGGGTCCGTGGTGAACGCAATGGAGTCCTGCTCGCCCGCGGTGATCCGGCCATTGCTCGCCACCAGCACGCCGGTGATGAAGTTCGCCTGGTTGCCGGGCGGCCCCGCGATCTGAAAGACATACGTTCCGTTGGCGAGGTTGGGACCCGCGGCCGTCACGACGATGTTGACCGACGCGGATTTTGTCTTGTCGGTGACTGAGGTGGCCGTGATGGTCACGCTGCCGCCGGAGGGGATGGCAGCCGGTGCGGTATACGTGGTGGCTGATCCGCTGGCAGTGACCGCCGGTTGGAACGACCCGCAGGCCGACGCTCCACAGGCCGCCGCCCACGTGACTTGCGGATTCGCCGACACGTCGTTGTCGACCGTCGCGCTCAATGCGAAGGCGCCTCCGACTTGGAGGGAAGCGGGCGGCGTCGGAGCGAAGCGCACCGAGATCGGGATCGGCGCCACGATGTTGATGGTCGAGGAGACCGACAGGCTGGGGTCCGCCGCGGATGTTGCGGTGACCCTCACCGTCTTTCCCGATGGGATGGACGAGGGGGCGGTATAGGTGACCGCGCCGGCGTCATCATTGGCACCGAACGATCCGCAGGCGCCGGCGCTGTCGCAGGTGACCGACCATGTCACCGCCACGTTGCCGCCCACCGTCCCGCTCGGATACGTTGCAGCCGCGGCCAGGGTCGCGGCCGCCTTCACTGCCAACGATGTGGGGGGAGGAGAAATGAACACCACCGCGTTGGGCCTCGCAGGCGGAGGCGTCGGCGCCGATTCATTGCCAGAGCCGCCGCAGCCCGACACCAGGGCCAGCGCCAAACAAGAAACGATCCAATGTCGCATAGCGTTCATCCGTGCGTAGGTCGCGTCCGTGAGCGATCAAGGTGCCCTGCAGCAACATAACGTAACCACCTTCTCCCCGAGGACACGCCTCTGGCAAAGGTTTGTCAGGACCCTGTGAGGAAGCGCTTGGCAACTCGCCGCCTTCGGAGGCGCACCTATGCGGCTTTGCGCCTTGTGTGCCCTGGGGCGACCTGTTAGAATGGAAAATTGGTTGGGAAACCAATGAGTTATGCGATTCAGAGCGCACCCTGCAGAGGATGCCGTCGCGAGTTCGATCGCGGTTCCCGCTCCATATCGATGTAAAGACCCGGCGACTCCGTCGGTCGTTGACCTAGGGCTAAGTGGCAGAGTGGTCATGCAGCGGCCTGCAAAGCCGTGTACGCCGGTTCGATTCCGACCTTAGCCTCACACACCGCGCGATCGATTCTCGTTCGCTTCCCACACGAACTCAGGCCGCTATGCGGCCGTCCGGCCGCTGCTGTATTGTCGCGACATTACGGACTGGGGAATTGCCATGTCGGAAGAGACTTCGAGCCTGACCAGCATGCGTATCGCGAATACGCCCAACGCCTTCGATCTGCGGAAGGTGGGCGCGCATCCCGATTATTGGTATCCGGTCGCCTGGTGTGACGAGCTCAAGGCGGGCAAGACGCTCGGCCGGCGCTTCGCCGGCGAGCCCATCGTCCTGTATCGGGGTCAAAGCGGCCAGGTGTTCGCGCTGGAGGATCGTTGCGCCCACCGGCAGGTGCCGCTGCACCTGGGCGTCGTCTGCGGCGAGGAGCTCAAGTGCCACTACCACGGCTGGTCCTACGGCTCCACCGGCAAGTGCGTGAGCGTGCCGTATCTCGGCAAAGAGCGCCTGCCGAACGGCGTGAAGAGCTACCCGGTGCGCGAACTGGACGGGCTCATCTTCGTGTTTCCGGGCGACCCGGCGCTCGCGGAGAGCCGCTTGCCGAAGACCCTGGGAGCTTCCCAACGCAAGGAATACAAGACGCGCCGGCTGAACCGGGAAGTGGCGTGCCATTACACCTTCATGCACGAGAATCTGTTCGACATGAACCATCAGTTCATGCACCGCAAGCAGATGGGCTCGATCCGCGCCAACTGCCTCGGGCGCAAGCACGGCGAGGATTGGGCCCAGGTGGAGTACAGCTTCAGCCGGACCGGCGGCAAGAGCTCGGTCGGCGAGCAGGTGATCGTCGATCTCATGCGCAAACGCACCGAGGCGAAAAAGGATTTCTCGGATCACATGCGGATCCGCACGGATTATCCGACGCAGAGCCTCAAAGTCTGGGTGGGGCGCGACATCCAGGACACCACCGATCCCGTGCTCGAGGTGTGGCTGGGCTATACACCGCTCGATGCGCAGCAGCGCACCAACCGCACCTACGGCTACCTTTCCGTCAAGAAGCCCAAATTTCCCATCGTGATCCACGCCGTTTGG
>Ga0181528_10003062_pt1 | contig 10273 bp, 9 predicted proteins | sample PEATcosm2014_Bin_47_FD_119742 | JGI IMG/M metagenome (GOLD analysis project Ga0181528, IMG submission 119742) | Peatland microbial communities from MTU Mesocosm Facility, Houghton, MI, USA - PEATcosm2014_Bin10_10_metaG | ecosystem: Environmental > Terrestrial > Soil > Wetlands > Peat | place... | reverse complement strand
TTGCTCTAGGCCAGCAGTTCGAGATAACTACCCACGTGCCTTACCAGGAGTTGGCGTCTTCGAGTCTTGATGAAGCGATCCAGAGCGCCTACACGGCGCGTGCCGATTTTCAGAGCCAGGTGAATCGGGTCCGGTCCGCCGAGCTCGCGAGAAAAGCAGCTTCTGCCGAACGGTATCCATCGATAGGCGCGGAAACCGACTACGGTCTCTCGGGAGTCAATCCAGGTTCGTCGCATGGCACCGTTGATGCGGCTGCTACGCTACGCATTCCTGTTTTTCAGGGCGGGAGAGTACATGGGGATATCCTCCGGTCCGACGCCTCGCTAACAGAGGAGAGACAGCGGCTGGAGGACTTGCGCGCCAAGATCGATCAGGAGGTTCGCGATGTTTATCTCGATCTGGAGGCAACTGCGCAAGAAGTTGCGGTCGAGAAAAGCGCGGTAACCCTCGCCGATGAGGTCTTAGAGCAATCTCGCGATCGATTCCGTTCTGGAGTTACGGACAACATTGAAGTGGTTCAAGCGCAAGATGCGCTGGCAATCGCCAATGATGCCTATATTGCAAGTCTCTACAGCTACAACCTGGCCAAGATATCTCTGGCGAGAGCGACCGGAGTCGCGGAGTCCCGCTACTCAGAGTACTTGAAGGGAAAGTGAAGATGGCTGAACAAAATCAAGCGACAAATTCACCGCAGCCAGCACCGCCAGAGCGAAGCATGCCAGCGGGCAATGCCGGCGCAGATGACCCGTTAACTTCGACTTATCCGAAGAAGCGTTCCTACAAACGCCGGATAGTTCTTGGCGCGCTCATAGTTTTGGCTATTGGTGGCGTTTTCCTCTGGCGCTATATTTCCGGCTTTGAATCTACCGATGACGCGCAGGTAGACGTTCATCTTTACCCTGTCAGCGCTCGTATTTCCGGATATGTCGAGAAGGTGGACATCGATGACAACCAATGGGTCGATCAAGGTTCCACACTTGTGGAAATCGATCCAAGAGACTATGACGTGGCGTTGGCAAGAGCTCAGGCAACACTCGACTCTTCAGGGGCTGCGGCGGAAAGTTCGAATATCGATGTTCCGGTATCCTTCGTCAATACCGCGAGTCAATTGAAATTCACGTCCTCGGATATCGATAACGCTGAAGCAGCGATCAAGGCAGCAGAAAAACAAGCAGCCGCTGCCCATGCTCGCGTGTTGGAGGCAAAGGCGGAAAATGTAAAGTCTCAAGATGACGTTACTCGCTACCGCTTGCTGCTCGCGAAGGAGGAGATACCGAAGCAAGTCTACGACCATGCCTATGCCGCAGCCACGACGGATGTGGCGGCGATAGCCGCGGCAGAAGCAGATGAGGCCGCAGCTCAACAAGCCGTCCAAGAAGCACGCAGCCGTCTCGTTGAGGCTGAAGCACGCTACGAAGACGCCGAAGCCGGACCGCAACGCGTTGACTCGACGCGCGCCAAAGCGATGTCGGCCATGGCGGATGTAGAGCAGAAAAGAGCTGCTGTCGATCAAGCGGAGTTGAATCTGGGATACACAAAAATCTACGCACCCGTGACTGGCGAGGTTACAAAGACGGTTGTCGTTGGACTGAATGTCGACCCGGGGGAGCAGTTACTCACTGTAGTTCCACTGGATCAGGTGTGGATTACAGCGAATTTCAAGGAGACTCAACTCAAACACATGCGGGTGGGCCAGAAAGCGAGGATTGAGCTTGACTCGAATGGCCGCACATACAACGGTCATGTGGACAGCATCGCGGGAGCAACTGGTCCCATCTTCAGTTTGCTGCCGCCTGAAAATGCAACCGGAAATTACGTGAAAATAGTCCAACGTGTGCCGGTAAAGATCGTTCTGGAGCCGGGCGAGAACCGCGATCACCAGCTTCGGCCGGGGATGAACGTCGAAGCGAAGGTGTACTTGCGATGAGCGCTGCAACACTGGCTCTTCCGTCGGAGCAGGTCGTTTGGCGCCCTAAGGTAAATCCGTGGGCGATTGCCGCGACGGTGTCGATGGCGGCGTTTATCGAAGTCCTTGACACGAGCGTTGCCAACGTTGCACTGCCTTACATCGCCGGCGGCCTGGGAGCCAGCTACGATGACAGCACTTGGGTACTGACCTCGTACCTTGCCGCGAATGCTATTGTCTTACCGATCAGCGGCTGGCTTGCGGAGTTGATTGGCCGCAAGCGGTACTTCATGATTTCGCTTGCCATATTCACAGTGAGTTCACTGCTTTGCGGGTTAGCGCCCAGCCTGCCGCTCTTGCTGCTCTTTCGTGCTGTGCAAGGCATCGGCGGCGGCGGATTGCAACCAATGGCACAGGCCATTCTCAACGATACGTTTCCTCCAGAGCAGCGTGGCTCGGCGTTTGCTGTCTACGGCATAACTGCAGTTCTCGCTCCTACTGTCGGCCCGATGCTGGGGGGCTGGATTACCGATAATTATTCCTGGCGCTGGATATTTTTCATCACGCTGCCCGTGGTTCTTCTCGCACTTTATTTGACTCATACCTTGGTCGAAGATCCGCCGTTCCTCCGCCGGATAAAGAGCGGGGGGATCCGGGTGGACTACATTGGAATATCGATGTTGACGCTGGGAGTGGGTTCGCTGCAGGTGGTTCTGGACAAGGGGCAGGAAGACGATTGGTTCGGCTCGCACTTCATCACGATCCTGGCGACAACCGCAACGATTTGTCTCATCTCATTGGTCATCTGGGAATGGTTCCGCAAAGACCCGATCATCGATGTCCGCATGTTCAAGAGCTTCAACTTCGCGGCGGCGAACTTAATGATGTTCATGATGGGCTTCATGCTCTTCAGCACACTGGTCTTGATTCCAGAGTTTCTGCAAACACTCATGGGCTACACGGCAGAGCTTGCAGGCCTCGTCTTGTCCGGCGGCGGAGTGGTCTTGCTGGTGATGATGCCCATTGTCGGGCGGCTTACATCGAAGATTCAGGCTAGATGGCTGATAGCGACAGGCTGGCTATGTCTTGCCATTGGACTCTTCTATTGCGCGAACCAGATCGACTTGTTCGTCAGCTTCAAATTTGCGATGTGGTTGCGTGTTGCGCAAGTGGTAGGAATTGGGTTTCTATTTGTCCCGATCACGGCTGCGGGTTACATCGGAATTTCTCCGGAGAAAGGCAATAGCGTCTCAGGCATGATCAATTTCATGCGTAATATCGGCGGCAGTATCGGAACTTCCGTCGTGACTACGATGATTGCCCGGCGGGCTCAATATCACCAGCAAATCCTCGTCGGACACATCACTCCTGGTATCGCTGCATATCGTTCGGCGCTCCATGCATTAGGCTCGAAGGTTGCGCATTCTGGGCTTCGGGCCGTCGACGCCAACAACCAGGCGATTGCGAGATTTTATGAATTGGTGCATCGGCAAGGCGGCGCACTGTCGTATATGGACATCTTTTGGGTCTTGGGCGCGCTCTGCTCGATCATGTTCGTTCTTGCATTTTTCCTGAAGAAGAACGATCCAGGAGCGGGCGGAGATATCGCGGTTGGCTGAGGATAAACGCAATGGTTCAAGCTATAACAATTGAGCGCGAGTTCGGCTGCGGAGCATCCGAAATTGCCAGTTTGGTTGCCAGCCGCCTTGGATGGAGCCTGTGGGACCACCGGATGACTGAGGAAATCGCGCGACTGACGGAGAGTACGCCAGAAGCAGTCGAGCAGAGAGAATGGCGAAACGATCCTGCTGTATATAGGATTTTCAAAGACTTTCTACGGGGCGCGTTTGAGGGAGGTTTACCGCCGGCCAACCGGCTGCATTTATTGGATTCGCGACGGATCGCTGCCGTTTCAGAGATAGCGGTCAGCTTGGCATTTTCCAGTGGCCCATCAGTGATTGTCGGTCGAGGCGCGCAGTATTTCCTGCGCAATCGCAACGATGTCTTCCGCGTCTTTCTCTATGCGCCTCGCGATTGTAAGATCCGCCGATTGATTTCGAAGGGCACAACGCAGGACGAGGCAATCGAACAGGTCGACACAACGGACGAGGCGCGAGCTGCGTTCGTCCACCAGTATCTCGGACTGAAATGGCCCGAGCCTCATCTATATCATGCAATGTTCAATACCGAGATGGGAGATTCCTGTACGGCTGCAATGCTTCTACTGTGCTTGAAGCAGTTCGAGGGTGAGAAGTAAGTGCGCAACACCGCGGTTCTTCCTTATCTCTGAAGCTTTGAGTCTTGCTGCAGGAGACGAACCGTAATATAGACTGCGGGAATCAGAAAGACCAATGAACCGACAACCCACATAATCACCGCACCGGCGACCTGGTCAGCAAGCAACGAAACGTGAAAAAGGTTCGGCTGTTCAGCGTAGTATCGATAGACCGGACGGCCGCAGAATGCCAGGAAAGCCGAGAGAATAGTATTCATAATATCCGCGCTCACAAGGTAAGGGAGCATAATCCATCCCGGATAACGCGTGCCCGTGGGCCACGGACGAATGATCGGCCACCAGAAGAGAATCGATGAAACCAGGAAGCAGATGTGCTCGAAGTCATGCCATAACTCGTGTTCGAGAGCGAAGTCGTAGGCTGCCGGTATGTGCCAGCCAAGAAAAGCGAAATTCATTAACAACCACGCGACTACCGGAGAAGTAAGGAAGCGGCCCAGTGTGCGAAGAGCTTTCAATCGGAAGAGAGGGCCGAGAAAGCGAATGGTAACTACGCGGGGAAGGCCTCGCAGTATTGGGACTTGCGGGTTACCAAGAAGCAGAAGCGGCGGAACGAACGACATGAGCAGTAGATGCTCCACCATGTGGGCACTGAGAAGCGCATCGGCAAAACCATCCATCGGGGAGCCAATTGCGAGCCAGAGAGTCGCCAGACCGAGAAGGAATGCGGCCAGGCGGCCTGTGGGAAACTGCGCGGTCCGGGTCTTCCGGATGACGAACCATCCGTGGATGTAAACGACGGCACACAGCAGCACCATCGCCGTGAGGAAGACCGGTGGAGACCACTCTGCGAAGATTGCCTGACATTCGGGCGGCATTGGCGAGTTCGAGCTGTACGACTAATGGTAGTTGGGAACCGGAGGCTGGGGTTGTGCTTGAGGAGGCTCGCTGGTTAGAGCCAATTTTCGCGAAGCATCAATGGCCGGCGGGAGATTGCCGCTGCGGAGCGTGAGCAGGAAATGCACAAGCGCAGTGGTCTCTGCTGGGTTGAGCGCATTGCCATAAGCCGGCATGTTGCCGCCGCCCTGCAGCACCTGACGGATGATCTGATCCTCGGTCATGTGCGAAGCAACGGTGTCGAGGGCCGGCCCACGCATGCCGCCTGCGCCTCCGATCGCGTGGCAGTTACGGCATTGTTTGTTTTGCAGAACGAGCGCGCCCTCCCGCTCAAGTGGGGTTCGATCCTTTAGATCGGTGAGGGGAATTGGATCGCTGGTCCATGCGTTCATGATGGGGCTCCAGGGCGTATACATCGCCAGACTTGTGAAGGCGCCAAGGGTGACGGCGATGACTGCAACCATGAGCACGGCCACCGGACGGCGCGACCAATGCTTTTCTCCCTCGCCAGAGACAAGCGGGAGCAGCAACATACCGCCGATGATGAGAACGGGAGCGATGAAAAGCACGGGAGTTTCGAGACTGGGCGGCAGATAGGCGAGGACCGCGTAGATCCAGAGGAAAGCGAAGTCAGGTTTGGGCGCGGTCTGGATGATGGTGGGATCGGGCTGACCTGTGGGGCCAAAAGGCCCAAACCAGAACGCGCAGGCCATGATGGCCAGCAGGATGGCCGCAGCGAAAACGGCGTCTTTCCATACGGCGTCGGGCACGAAGGGAATGCCGGTTTTTTCAGTGAGTTTGTGGTAGTCCTGTACGTAAGTTTTCTTGTTGACCAAGCGGCCCGGCATCGGCCAATCGTTGATGCCGAGCCGGAGCACCATCCAAAGATGCAGGCCGACCAGTGCGAGCAGGGTTCCAGGAATAACAAAGACGTGCAGTGTGAAGAAGCGTGAAAGCGCAGGTCCAGCAATGATTGGGCCGCCCAGCATAAGGTCTACGAGCGCACCGCCTACAAATGGAACGCGGCTAACGATGGAAGCGCCTATGCCGAGGCCCCAGTAGGCGTCCTGATCGAAGCGGAGAACCTGGCCTGTGAATGCCATGCCAAGGGTGAGCAAAAGCAAGCAGACTCCGATTATCCAGGTGAGTTCGCGCGGGAATTTGTAAGCGCCGAAGAGGAAGACCTGCATGAGATGAATCAGCACGACGGCGATCATAAAGTCGGAGCCCCAGCCGTGCATGGCGCGCAGAAACCAGCCGAGCCTGATGTTGTGGTCGAGGTATTCGAGACTGCTCCAGGCGTGGTTGGCGCTGGGAGCATAGACAAGCGCGAGCAGAATCCCAGTCATCACTTGAAGAACAAGAATCACCGTAGCCGCGCTGCCAAATACATACCACCAGCTCGATGTGTTGGACGGGATCTGATGCTCCGCCGCTTCGATTGCAGGAGCAGCCAGTCCGAGCCTCTGCTCAAACCAGTTGTAAATATCGACTGCGCGTTTTTTCAAGCTGGCCATGAGCTGCTCCTTGATTGAGCATCTTCGCTATGCATCGGTTCCGTGAAGGGCTCCCTAGCTATTGCCGAGCTTGGCTGAATCTGCGTGAGCTTTGGCTGACCGCAGTTGCGCGACGCCAGAGTGGGCATCTTGCCAGCGCTGATCATCAGGCTGCCTGCGACGATCTTGTGATCGTATTCGAAGAGGCCTCGCTCGGGTGGGCCAGAGGCGCGTGATCCATCTTCGTAGTAAGCGCCGCCGTGGCATGGGCAAAGGTAGAGCCTCGATTGGGCGAACCATCGAACCGGGCATCCAAGATGTGCGCAGTTAATAGCAAATACCTGGAAGTCGTTTCCGGAGATGCGGCGAACCCAGCAAGGAATATCGCCGGTTTGCCCATCCCATGGTGTGGTCACGGGGTTGCGGAAATTTACAAGACGCGTCTCGCCTTCAGGAAAATCGCCCAGCGGACCGAGCCTGATCCACGAGTCTTCGTTTGAACTCTTCTTCAGAGCAGGTCCGAGCAGATAGCCCATAATCGGCACTGCCAGAACCGCTCCGACGGCTCCATTCAAGAGCAGGGAGAGCTTAAAGAGAAACGCACGGCGCGAGCGGCCTGCGTTCCCGGCATTTGCCGCGGACTCCGCCGCAGTAGCTTGATCGCTTGGTGAAAGAGGTTCACTGGGGTTCATTGCGTCCTGCTCCATACGGTGATCGTTGCTTTGAATAACATCAGTTCGCTCTGCATCGCGCGCACTGTTCCTAACGACGGGCGGGATACGGCTGGCCCGGATTTGCAATACGTTTTGTGCCCAGCCACGCGAGGATATCGGTGACTTGCTGATCAGTCATCGGGTATTCTGCTTCACCGCGCCAGTCTGGCATCCCCAGGTCGGGCCGGCTTGCGATGGTGATGCTACGGAGGTTCTGGTCGCTGATGATTGCCAGATACGATGGGTCCACAATCGAACCAATCTTGCCCTGTGTAGAGTTTGGCTTTCCATCGGCGGGACCGCCTTCACCCCCTGCCCCATGGCAGCGAGCGCAGAAGACGCCATAGGCTTGAAGCCCATTCTCGGCGTTGCCAGGTAAAGTCGCCAGATAAGGTGGAGGAGCCTGGCCGGCAAGAACGCTCGGATTCCCCCATTGCCTTGCAATGCCTTGCGCAAGCACAGTAACTTGGCTATCAGTCAACATACCCCCGGCGCTCCTGGAAAAAGGAGGCATCAATTTTCCGGGAACTCCATTTGCGATTACTTCCTGCAGATGAGTCTCTCCCGCCAGTGCGATGTACACCGGATTGGAAAGCGAGATCGCCGCGCCGTTTCTGCCGTTCTCGCCATGACATGCCGCACAGTTCTGTTTGTAGAGTGCAGTGAAGTCGAGTACCTCTTCAGGACGCACGACTTCAGCTCCTGGTCCAGGCCGGCCAGGAGCATTGCCGCACCCAATGAGAACCAGGCAGCCAGCAGCCAGCACGAGAGTACTACAGGACTTCCGGATTTTGAGAACACAACTCATTTGTCTTTGTCTTTCAATGGGGAAGAGTCGCTGTGAGGGTGATCGCTTTGCAGCCCGGCGCGAACCGCAAACGGGAGCGCTTGAAACTGGGGTGTACGTACTTTGACTTGCAGATTAACGACAAAGCCGCATACCAGCCCGAACGCAATTTGCGAAAGGACGAACCAGAGCCAGTCGATGCGCGCATTCAGAATCGGGCTGATAACTCCCAAGGTGGAGTAAAGTATTCCCGTCCAAAGGAACGGCGCGATGAAACCTGCAGTCAGGATCGGCTTCTTCGCAAACATCGGCAGCATAGCGCCGTAGAGTAGACCGACAAGCAGCGAAGCAAGGGCGTGGATACCAGAGGCCGCCAACAAACCCCTCAGATGAAACTCAGCAAGAAACGCATTGCTTTCACCTGCCCAGCTTACGAAGCCTCCAGCGGCAAGCAAATTCACGGCATACCATAGGCTGTGGTATTTGAGCAGGCTGAAGACCGTTGCGGGAACGACCATTGCAATTCCGCCGGCAATTCCGCCCTTGATACCGGCTGTGAAGCTGAAGGTCTCGACAGGAAGCAATTTTCTGTGTAGCGGATCGCTCAGTAACTGCTCGTGTCTCTTTCGAGTGGTCGAGATCACGACCTCATCCGCGTAAACTGGGACGGGAGCGTGATGCTCGTGCGGCAACACTTCGAAGAACCATCCAACTGTGGAGCGCAGCACGAGCACCACTCCGAGCAGACTGACTACCCAGTGCGTAACCATTCCAGCGATCATCAACGTAATCCCAAGCGCCAACACCAGTGGCCATGCAGTCGGCACTGGAAGTACAACTTCGTCGTCCTGCAGCATCCTGCACCTCCCTTCCGCAATCTACCTGCCCAAAACATAGACCACTGTAAAAACCACCACCCACACCGCGTCGACAAAATGCCAATAGAGGGACAACGTCTCAAGTTTCTCCGAATGCTCTTCTGTCAGGAGACCGAACAATGAAAATCCAAAAGCGAGGGAAAGCATAATGAGGCCAACCACAACATGCGTCGCGTGTAGACCTACCAGCGAATAGTAAGTGGTGCCGAAAAGATTTGTTTGTATCGTCAATCCCTCGTCGCAGATAAGGTGATACCACTCACGGGCTGTCGTGAGAAGGAAGATTGATCCCAGCAGAACCGTGCCAGCAAGCCAACCGGTGCACGTTCTCAGCTTCCCCTTGCGCAGAGCCACGACCGCAAAATGCACGGTAATGCTGCTCGACAGCAGGCAAACGGTACCGAAGATCGGCAACTCCAGAACCTGTGCCGGAGTGGGTCCAGTCAGACTCTTGCCAATGTAGAAAATGTAGGCGACAACAAAGATCAAAAAGATGGCGGACTCGGCCACAATGAGACAGGCCATGCCTACCGTGCCGCGATAGGGCAGCGTCCACGGCGTTTCCAGCGGCGAATCGATCGGAATTGCGTTTGCGTCTCTCATTATTCTCCGCTTATCACTCGTAGTCTGAGTCCGGGTCATCGGGGTGTTTCAGATCCCATAGCGGCCGCCGGCTTTTCACCGTAGGCAACACGGCAAAGTTATACTCAGGCGGCGGTGAGGTTGTAGACCACTCCAGAGTCCATGCATCCCACGGGTCATGGCCGGCCTCTTTACCCTTGAAATACGCCCATACCAGGTTATAGACAAAACATAGAAGACCAGCCGCCTGGAAGATAGCCCCGATGCCGACAATCATGTTCCAACCTTCCCATCCGCGGCCCGCTTCATAGGTGTAAACGCGTCGCGGCATGCCTAGAAGCCCCGGGATGTGCATGAAGTCGAAAGTAAGATGGAAGCCGATCACGAAGAGCCAGAAGTGCCATTTGCCCAGCGTCTCTGACATCATCCGTCCCGTGACCTTTGGATACCAATAGTAGAAGGCGGCAAAGAGAGCGAACAGAATCCCGCCAACAATAACGTAGTGGAAGTGGGCCACCACAAAATACGAGTTGCCTAACTGCCAGTCGAAGGGAGCTGCGCCCAGCATGATACCCGTCAGTCCCGCTATGAGGAACTGAAAGAGGAATCCTACACAGAAGAGCATCGGGGTAGCGTAGATCACCTTCCCTCCCCAAATGGTTGCCAGCCAGTTGAAGATCTTCATCCCCGTTGGGACCGAAATCACCATGGTGGCAAACACAAAGAACGTATTCGCCGCCGCGCCCATACCCACCGTGAACATGTGATGCGCCCATACACT
>Ga0181528_10003061_pt1 | contig 10273 bp, 6 predicted proteins | sample PEATcosm2014_Bin_47_FD_119742 | JGI IMG/M metagenome (GOLD analysis project Ga0181528, IMG submission 119742) | Peatland microbial communities from MTU Mesocosm Facility, Houghton, MI, USA - PEATcosm2014_Bin10_10_metaG | ecosystem: Environmental > Terrestrial > Soil > Wetlands > Peat | place... | reverse complement strand
ATGAAAGAAGTGCTGCCTGACCAAGTCGTATTGCAACAAGCGGGTCAGTTAAAAACTGTGATGTTAAGAAAACCTAGAATTAACAACAAGCCGCCATCGCCACCCAAAAATGCGGTTGCCCCTAAAAAACCACCGGTTAAAGCACCGCCTGCACCGAATACTAATCCTGAGAAAGAACAATGAAAGCTAAAACAAGCCAATCTCCTTATTTTTTTATAGCGTTGGTGCTGGTTATGGCCGGCTGTGAATTAATCGGACCGCAAATGTATTCTAAATTGCCGATTCCTCAAGTTAAACAGTTACCGCCTGAAACCGCAACGTCGACATTGCCTGATGATCAAGACGCTGACAAAAAGAAAACCACCAAAGTAGAAATTATTTCTGACGGCGAAGAACAGGAGGTTTTGCGGCCTCACTCTGATGTTCCGGAAAAACCGGCAGGAAAGGGCGAATATAGCTTGAATTTTGATGATGCCGATCTGGGAGAGGTCGCAAAAGTTATTTTAAGCGATATATTAGGAAAAAATTACACTATTAGCCCTGAAGTGACGGGCAAAGTGACTTTGCAAACCACTAGGCCTTTAAGCAAAGAAGAGTTATTGCCGACTCTTGATATGCTTTTGGAGTTGAATAATGCTGCATTAGTTAACGTCCACGGAGTATATTTGATTAAACCATCAACCGATGCTGTTTATAGCAGTTCCATACATACTTTCGGTTCTTCTAAACTGCCATCCGGATATCATGTGCGGATTGTGCCTGTCAAAAATGTTGCCGTAGATGAAATTGCAGATATTTTAAAGCCTTTGTTACCTGAAAAAGCCTTATTACATGTGGATTCTAAAAGAAATCTGATGATGCTTGCCGGAACAGGCAGTGAAATCAACCGGGCGCTTGAGTTAATTAACATTTTTGATGTTGATATAATGAAAGGCCGTTCATTTGCCTTATTTACACCTGCCCATACTGATGCCGGCGCCATTATTGACGAACTTGAACAAATATTTAATGACCGTGCCGGATCTTCCGGCAAAAAAGATAGCAAGGATACTAGCACTCAACCAAATTCGAGCGGGAGTGGCGGCGGATCACCAAAAGAACCCGGCGCTTTTTACCGGTTTATCGAAATAGATAGACTCAACGCCATTTTGGCAATCACGCACAAACCCCAATTTCTCAGATCAGTTGAAAATTGGATAGTCAGGCTTGATAGAGCCGCTACGGAAGGAAAAAAAGGTGGAGTCAATGTTTATAGGGCTCAGCATGTCAGCGCCACGCAATTAGCCAAAACACTTAGCAGCATCTTTGGTGTCGCCATGCAAGGTAACAGCAATCAGGCATCAATTGCATCCGGCCGGTCTTCAACCACTATGTCCAACAACTCAACTACCGGGGGTTCCAGTTCAGGTTTTGGTTCCGGCAGTAGCGGATTTGGCAGTAGTTCGGGAAGCAGCGGCATGTCAAGCGGTGGCGGCATGAGCAGTGGTGGCGGCAGTAGTAACACGCAATCTGCAACCGGTTCTTTCGGTAGCTCCGGGATTAATAGCACTTCCGGAGGAGGCAGTATCAGCAGCGGCGGCCAGCCTTTGATGCCTAACGTTAAAATCATCGCCGATGATGGTAATAACGCCTTGATTATTGTCGCCAACACTCAGGAATACGCCACTATTTCAAAAGTCATTAAACAATTGGACATGTTACCAATGCAGGTTTTAATTGACGCCACCATTGTTGAGGTAACATTAAACGATGATTTGGCTTATGGTATTGAATGGTTTTTAACCCATCAACATAATACTTTGACCGGCGGTGGACAAGGCGCCGTGGGTGGCAATAGTTTGGCGGATACTTCGGTTACCAATTTATCTACTATTGCTTCGGCTATCGGTACCGGAGGTTTTTCCTATCTGTTTAATTCCAGCAATATAGATGTGATTCTGAAAGCCCAAGCTGCCAAAAATAATATCAATGTGATTTCATCGCCTTCCCTACTGGTTCTGAATAATCAGGAGGCCACCATACAAGTCGGCGATTCGGTGCCGGTGGTCACAGGTTCCGTCACCAGCACGCTGGGCGGCACCACAACCAGTAATACTTATGTCGATACCGGCGTGAATTTGTTAATTAAACCCAGGGTCAACGTCAATGGTCTGGTATTGATGGATCTGATGCAAAATGTCAGTTCAGCCGCAACTAACACTTTGTCAAACATTAGTTCTCCAACTATCTCTAAACGTCAAATTCAAACCAGTGTGGCGGTGCAAAATGGTGAAACCATCGTATTGGGTGGTTTGATTCAGGAGAATAATACTTTTGAAACCAATGGGATTCCTGTGTTGCATGATATCCCTTATATCGGCTCCTTGTTTGGCGGCACTACGAGGGATAAGGATAAGACAGAGTTGCTGGTATTGTTGACTCCGCGCGTGGTGAAAAGCCGTCAGGATGCTCTGGATGTGACTGATGAGTTTAAGCGTAAATTGACCGGTATTTATGAGACTAATATCAACGTGGATGTTGAAGAAATGGAGTAATTTTCTTCGGTATTGAATAAGTCCTTAATCTTTAAGTGTGAAGTAATTCTTTGAAAACTAAAATAATTATAACTTTTCTCGCCTTTTTTTTTTACTGGGAGTTAGCTGTGAGCGCCAAACCGGCAAATGATGATCTTGAAGAGAAAGTCGGTCATTTGCTTGCTCAAATGACTTTAGAAGAAAAAATCGGCCAAATGACCCAAATTGATTTTAGCGTCATCTCAGTAGAAAACGGTCAGGATATAGACAATCCAATCGACATGGTTAAACTGGAAGAGGCCATTTTTCAAAAACATGTCGGTTCTATTCTGAATGCGCCCAGCACGCCGAATAATAAAGCCCAAACTTTTGAAAAATGGCGGAAAATTACCCAGGTTATTCGGGATGTCAGTGCAAAATCCCGCTTAAAAATTCCGGTGATTTACGGCATTGACGCCATTCATGGCGCCACTTATACGCAAAACGCAGTGCTTTTCCCGCAGGCTATCAATATGGCGGCCACATTTAATCCCGAGCTGTCTTTTAAAGAAGGTGAAATAACCGGACGTCAAGTTAGAGCTTCCGGATTGGATTGGAATTTTTCACCGGTAATGGATATAGGCCGCCAGCCATTATGGCCCAGACTGTGGGAAACTTACGGGGAAGATGTGCATTTGGCCAGCAGTATGGGGTCAGCCTATATTAATGGTTTGCAAGGTGACGATTTTTCCGCTTCCGGTAAAGTCCCCGGTTGTTTAAAACATTATGTAGGTTATAGCTATCCGCTGAATGGCAAAGACCGTTCCCCGGCCTGGATAGGGGAACGAGCTTTAAGAGAGTATTTTCTGCCTCCCTTTGAAGCTGGAATCAAGGCCGGCGCCTCCACCATTATGATTAACTCCTCAGAAGTGGATGGTATTCCGGGGCATGCAAATTATCATTACCTGACGACTATATTGCGTAAGGAGCTGGGTTTTAAGGGGTTTACTGTTTCCGATTGGGAAGATATTAAACGTTTGTATAGCCGGGATAAACTGGCTGCTACACCTAAGGAAGCGGTTAAAATGGCGGTGATGGCGGGTGTGGATATGAGCATGGTTCCGTTTGATTATTCCTTTTATGACTTGCTGCTTGAACTGGTTAATACCAAGGAAGTGCCGGTTGCCAGGATAGACGAGGCTGTATCCCGAATTCTCAGAGTCAAATATCAAAGCGGCTTGTTTGACAAAAAACTGACAGAAACAGAGCTTACTCAAGCAGTGGCCACTGAACAGGATTTGGCTGTCAATCGTCAGGCAGCCCAAGAGTCTATTATACTGGCTAAAAACGCCAAACAAATTTTGCCCTTACCCAAGAGCGCCAGTCTACTAGTGACCGGGCCCGCTGCCAATTTATTGAGCGTCATGAATGGAGGTTGGACGATAACCTGGCAGGGAGATAAAGAACAGCTTTATCCGCAGGATAAGTTAACCCTTCTGAAAGCCTTGCAACAAAAAACCGCCGGCAAAGTTACCTATGTCGGCGGCAATGCCTTTTCTGATGAAATCAATATTGAACAGGCGGTTACAGAGTCGGCAAATCATGATTATGTGATTTTAGCGCTTGGTGAAAAGCCCTATACCGAAACCCTTGGCAATATCGATAGCTTAAATCTTGAACAAAGACAGCTGGATTTGGCTAAGGCAGTGATAGCAACCGGTAAGCCGGTGATTTTGATTACTTTCGGTGGAAGACCCAGGATTATCACCGATATTGCCGACAAGGCTTCTGCGGTGTTATTAGGGTTTTTGCCCGGAATGGAAGGTGGGACGGCGATGGCCGATATTGTATTTGGGGATGTCAATCCTAGCGGAAAACTGCCGATTTCCTATCCGCGCGCTACCAATGATATAGTCATGTATGACTATAAACCCATGGAAGTATTTGAAAGCAACCAGTATTCGCCTTTATATGCATTTGGGCATGGCCTAAGCTATAGCAGTTTTCAAACCAGCGATTTACATTTGCACAAAACCAGCATCGAGGCAGGGGAAAACCTTGAGTTGAGCGTCAATGTCAAAAACACCGGCAATCTTAAGGGTAAGGAAACTGTGATGGTTTATCTGAACGATGTCGCCGCCAGCGTCAGCAGACCGAATAAGCAATTAAAAGCTTTCAAAAAAGTTGAGCTAAATCCGGGGCAGCAGGAAACCTTGCATTTCACCCTAACCGGCCTGGATATGTCATTTATTGGCTTGGAAATGAAAAGAATTATTGAAGCAGGCGAATTTAGAGTGATGGTTGGTAATGAGACAGCAAGTTTCAACGTAGTCAAAAAATAAGTTTTCGCAATCAATGTCTAAGCTCAGTAATGTATCCAATAGGGCAGCCTTATCAATATTAACCTCACTTTTTTTTATGTGGGGTTTTATTACCTGTCTGAATGATATTCTAATCCCACACCTTAAAGCCGTGTTTGTCCTGACCTATACACAGGCTATGTTAATACAGTTCTGTTTTTTTACGGCTTATTTGATTGTGTCCATTCCCAGTGGTTATTTAGTTGAAAAAATCCGCTATAAAGGCGGCATTATTACCGGACTAAGCATCGCAGGACTTGCTTGCCTGCTGTTTTATCCGGCAGCGGCGTTGCGCTCGTATCCATTATTTTTAATGGCCTTTTTTGTGTTAGCCTCAGGTATTACCCTGTTGCAAGTTGCCGCCAATCCATATGTTACCGTGCTTGGTGATCAGGAAACTGCCGCAACTCGTTTAACTATGACCCAGGCTTTCAATTCCCTGGGCACCACCATTGCCCCTTATTTCGGTTCATTATTTATTTTGAACCATGCCGTTAAAAGTGCTGAAGAAATTCGCCTGTTTAGTGCCGAACAATTATCGGCCTATCAGGCCATACAAGCCTCATCGGTGCAATACCCATATCTGTTATTGGCTACTATATTGTTTTTAATGGCTATGGTGTTTGGTTTTCTAAAATTGCCTGGCATTGTTGTTGACAGATCGGCTTCCCAGTCAGTTAAATCGGCCACATCGATTTGGCATGCCCGGCAATTATGGTTTGGGGCTATTGCCATTTTCGTCTATGTTGGCGGCGAAGTTTCCATAGGCAGCTTTCTGGTCAATTTTTTGGAAAGCCCAAGCATTGCCGGTTTATCCGCGCAGGATGCCGGAAAATATGTGTCATTATATTGGGGCGGCGCCATGCTGGGGCGTTTTTTAGGTGCAGCTGTCATGCGGAAAATTCCGCCGGCAATTGTATTGATATTTAATGCATTATCAGCTGTTACGCTGGTTTTGCTGACAATATTCAATAGCGGACCATTGGCAATGTGGAGTATTTTGGCAGTGGGTTTGTGTAACTCAGTGATGTTTCCGACGATTTTTTCATTGGCTCTCAGCGGACTGGGAGAGCATAGCGGACAGGGCTCCGGCATTTTGTGCGCCGCCATCGTCGGCGGCGCAGTTTTGCCGGTTATGCAAGGTTTTTTTGCCGATCATATCGGTATACAATCCGCTTTTTTCGTGCCGGTTTTGTGTTATTGTTATATCGCCTATTATGGAAACTTGTGTAGACGTCACGCGGTTTTGAATGGATAAGTTTTTGTTGCGAATCAGTTATTGATTTAGTGGCAATATCAGATTGCCGGATTTTTTGCTAAAGGCAATTTGTTAAAATAATCAGTTTAGCAATGAGTCAGGCTAATGAGGATACAGGCTTTACCCACCCAATTGATCAATCAAATTGCCGCAGGCGAGGTGGTTGAGCGTCCGGCTTCGGTTGTTAAGGAATTGATCGAAAACTGTTTTGATGCCGAAGCAACTCAGATCAACATTGAGATAGAGCAGGGCGGTTTAAGGCAAATCAAGATACGCGATAATGGCTGCGGGATAGATAAAGACGATTTGACATTGGCTTTATCCCGGCATGCCACCAGTAAGATCGCCAGTTTAGCTGATCTGGAGCAGGTTTTGAGCATGGGGTTTAGGGGCGAAGCTTTACCCAGTATAAGCTCGGTGTCGCGTTTGACGCTGATATCCAGAGCCGCTAATGCAGAGTGTGCCTGGCAGGTCAGCGCTGACGGCAGCGATCAGCATTTCACTCCACAGCCCGACCCGCATCCGCCTGGCACCACCGTTGATGTACGCGATCTTTTTTACAATACTCCCGCCAGAAGAAAGTTTTTAAAATCCGAAAAAACTGAATTCACTCATATTGAAGGCCTGATTCAAAAACTTGCGCTTAGCAGGTTTGACGTGGGTTTTGTTTTAAATCACAACCAGCGCGAGATATTAAATTTCAAACCCGCCGTTACTGAGACGCAACAACAAAAACGTGTTGCGGCAATTTGTGGTACCGGTTTTATCGAACAAGCCGTTAAAATTGATTTTGCCGCCTCGGGATTAACTTTGTCCGGTTGGGTGGGCTTACCGACGTTTTCCAGAAGCCAGCCGGATATGCAGTTTTTTTACGTCAATAACCGCTTGATTAAAGATAAACTGGTCGCGCACGCCATTAAACAAGCTTATCAAGATGTGTTATATCATGGCCGCCATCCGGTTTTTGTGCTTTTTTTGCAATTAGATCCGGCTTTGGTGGACGTCAACGCCCATCCCACTAAACTGGAAGTGCGTTTTAGAGAAGGGCGGATGGTGCACGATTTTTTGTTTCAAGCCTTGCATAGAAGTTTGGCGGAAATCCGCCCCGGACCGTCTGTCAGAGTTGAAAACCAAATAGCCTTGCCGCTTGAGGAAAGTCATGCCTATTCTCAACCGGTTGCAGAATCAAGCGCAGCAGTATTACCCGCTCAGACGCTGTTGCCTGATTTAAATGCGCCTGAAAACCAGCAAACCGAAACTGATCAGGGCATCGGCTCAAAATATCAGAATTACCAAAGAAATCCGGCATTCAGATTGTTTAGCGGCCAAGGCCTGGCAAATCAACTTAAGAGTTTTGGCAAGCTTTATCAGCAACCCCAGACGCCGCAGTACTCAGAAAGCCAAAACATGCCGCCGCTAGGTTTTGCCCTGGCGCATATCCACAATACCTATATTTTGTCCGAAACCGCCAATGGCATTATCTTGATAGATGCCCATGCAGCCCATGAACGGGTGACATATGAGAGATTGAAGAGGGAGTATCAACAGCATTGCATGATATCCCAGCCATTATTACTGCCTATAAAAATTAAAGTCAGTGTAGCGGAAGCGGATTTGGCGGAACAAGAATCCGGCTTTTTTGGACTGATAGGTTTAGAGCTAACCCGCTCCGGTCCGGAAACCCTGGTTTTACGTACGGTACCCGCCTTATTGGGTAAAATAGATGCCGACCAATTAATTCGGGATATGTTGGCTGATATGTTAAATATGGGGTTTAGCCACAAAGTACAGGAAAAAATCCATGCTGTTTTAGGCACAATGGCATGTCACAACTCCGTACGCGCCAAACGAAAATTAAGCACAGAAGAAATGAATGCCCTGTTGCGTGAAATGGAACATACTGAGCGGGCCGGGCAATGTAACCATGGCAGGCCGACCTGGATTGCCTTAAGTCATCAGGATTTGGATAAGTTTTTTATGCGCGGCCAATAAATGCGTCAAGCCATAAAGCCTAATGCAATTTTAATAATGGGGCCGACTGCTTCCGGTAAAACCGCTTTAGCCGTGTCTATGGCGCAAGTAATCAAGACCGAAATTATCAGTGTCGATTCCGCTCTGGTTTATCAGGGCATGGATATAGGCACGGCTAAACCCACTTTGCCGGAACGACGTGGCATTCCTCATCATCTGATTGATATTATTGATCCTACCGAAGCATTTTCTACCGGACAATTTCGAAAGCGTGCGCTGGAAATAATGAAGGACATCCACCAACGCGGCATGACCCCGATATTGGTGGGCGGCACTATGTTGTATTTTAACACATTGACCCAGGGCCTTGCGCAATTGCCGGAAGCAAACCCGGAAATTAGGCGGAAACTGGATGCCGAGTTACGACAATCAGGTAAAGACGCTCAGTATCAACGTCTGAAACTAGTTGATCCTCAGGCTGCCGCCCGGATACATGTTAACGACCCGCAACGTATTCAAAGGGCTTTGGAAGTTTATGAAATCAGTGGTCAGCCCTTGTCCAGTTTTTTTCAGGCAGATCAAATGCCGGAACCTATATTTAATTTCATCAAATTTGTAGTTGCGCCTGTACAGCGAAGCACATTACACGAAAAAATTGCCCAACGTTTTAAGCAGATGCTGGTTCAGGGGTTTCTGAATGAGGTTCAGGCTTTACGCAGCCGCGGGGATTTGAATGATAGCATGCCCTCCATTCGTTGCGTTGGCTATCGGCAAGCTTGGTCGTATCTCAATGGCGAATACGATTTTGAAACAATGCAGGAAAAAGCCATAGCCGCAACCCGTCAACTTGCCAAGCGGCAGTTTACCTGGTTGAGAAAACAGGAAAATGTCTGCCACTTACTAAGCGATTCCGAGACACTGCTGGAAAGCGCCATGCAATACTATTTTCAGCATAATTAAAACTAGTCTGAACGATAAGGCGTTGAACAAGCAACTGAAATGATCCAACTCGCGAAGTTTTTACTCAACTAGATATGGCAAATTCCATCCTAGACCTTAAACATACTATTCCGACAAGTCCGGCATTTATCCTGGATGAAGATCAGCTTATTGCCAATTTAGATTCATTAATGCATTTAAGGCAGGCGGGCGCCTGTAAAGTATTGTACGCCATGAAGGCATTACCGCTGGCCCGTGTGTTGGCGGTTTTAAAACCGTATTTGGACGGTATATCGGTCAGTTCGTTATTTGAAGCGCGTTTATGCCGGGAAATCTGGCATGATCAAGGCAGCATCCATTTAAGTACGCCGGGTTTACGCAGGCATGAATTTGCCGAACTGGCCGGATTATGCAGTCATATTAGTTTTAATTCCTTGCCGCAGTTTGATAACTTGCACGCATTGGCTAGCGGGTATTCCCAAGGACTTCGCGTTAATCCAAAACTGTCGTTTGTCAGCGACGAGCGATTTGATCCGTGTAGACCGAACTCAAAGCTGGGAATAGATATCAAACTGGTTGCCGAGAAACTGCCGGATGGCATTGCAGGGTTACATTTTCATAATATCTTTGCCAGCCTAAGCATTCAGCCTCTTCTACAGTGCATCGAGCATATATTGCCATTGCTAAAGCAATATAAACAGCTTAAGTGGCTAAATTTGGGTGGCGGTTATCTTTTTCAAGAAATAACCGATTTATCGGCATTAATGGATTTACTGAACTATCTTAAAAGTGAATTTTCCATAGAGGTTTTTGTTGAACCCGGCAAGGCAATAGTAGGCAATGCCGCTTATTTGATGACTACGGTGCTGGATAAATTTGATAGCGACGGCAAAACCGTGTTGGTCTTGGATACCACTGTCAATCATCATCCTGAAGTATTTGAATATCAAGTTTCTCCTGCTTTAATGGAAGCTGATACGGCTGATAGGTCTGCAGCAGTAGCCATTTTAGCTGGTTCCAGCTGTCTGGCAGGGGACTTGTTTGGCGAATACCGGTTTACATCGCTGCCGGAAGTGGGGGACAGACTGGTTTTTCAAAACATAGGAGCATACAGCTTGATCAAAGCGAATCGTTTTAACGGCTATAATTTACCGGATATTTATTGTATTCAACAAGGCGAGATTAACCTGTATAAACAATTTGATTATGCTGAATTTCAGCGGCAATGGCGCTAAGTTTGCCATCTACGGTTT
>Ga0181528_10003060_pt1 | contig 10275 bp, 7 predicted proteins | sample PEATcosm2014_Bin_47_FD_119742 | JGI IMG/M metagenome (GOLD analysis project Ga0181528, IMG submission 119742) | Peatland microbial communities from MTU Mesocosm Facility, Houghton, MI, USA - PEATcosm2014_Bin10_10_metaG | ecosystem: Environmental > Terrestrial > Soil > Wetlands > Peat | place... | reverse complement strand
GTGGGCGACACCAGCACCAGCAGCAGCGGCGCGCCGAAGGTCCAGGCGCCCATAACGACGCGCAAGGCATTGGCGACGCCGAAGGCGCCGCGCCCCTCGATCGCGCCGCGCCACAGGTTGGAGAGCACCAGCGGCGGAATCGAGGCCGCCAGCAGCATCCAGGCGCCGCGCACCTCGCCCAGCCAGGCCGGCGTCGCGCCGGGCCCGGCCAGCCACGAGGGCGGCACGGCCACGGCCACGAACAGCGCCACGGCGGTGCACACGAGCAGCAGGCGCCGCGCGGTCCAGCGCAGGAAGGCGATCTCGCCGGGCAACTGGCCGGCGTCCGCGGCCACGGCCACGCGCCGCGCGAACACCCGGCTCAGGCCGAAGTCGAGGAAACCCAGGTAGCCGATGGCGGCCCACACGATCGTGAGAAAACCCAGCCGCTCGTAGCCGGCCTGGCGGCCGATCAGCGGCACGGCAAGCAGCGCCAGCAACAGGGGCAGGCCGGCGCCGAGCAGGCTGTAGAGGAAATTTCGGCCGGTGCGCATTGGCGGGTGAGTTTACCGGCCGCGCCGGCGGCGCCGCGCGTCTGCCGGTAATATCCGGCCAAACGCGAAGGAACGAGCAGATGCAGCGTGTATTGGTGACGGGCGGCGCCGGCTTCCTGGGTTCGCACCTGTGCGACCGGCTCGTCGCCGCCGGCGCCGACGTGCTCTGCGTCGACAACTTCTATACCGGCAGCCGGCGCAATGTCGACGGCCTGCTGGGCACGAAATCGTTCGAGCTGATGCGCCACGACGTCTGCTTCCCGCTTTACGTCGAAGTCGACCAGATCTACAACCTGGCCTGCCCGGCTTCGCCTATCCACTACCAGTTCGATCCGGTGCAGACCACCAAGACCAGCGTGCACGGCGCCATCAACATGCTGGGCCTGGCCAAGCGCGTCAAGGCGCGCATCCTGCAGGCATCCACCTCCGAGGTGTACGGCGACCCCGAGGTGCACCCGCAGGTCGAGGCCTACTGGGGCCGGGTCAATCCGATCGGCATCCGCAGCTGCTACGACGAGGGCAAGCGTTGCGCCGAGACGCTGTTCTTCGACTACTGGCGCCAGCACCAGCTGCGCATCAAGGTGGTGCGCATCTTCAACACCTACGGCCCGCGCATGCATCCCAACGACGGCCGCGTCGTCTCCAACTTCATCGTCCAGGCGCTGCGCGGCGACCCCATCACGATCTACGGCAGCGGCCTGCAGACGCGCAGCTTCTGCTATGTGGACGACCTGGTCGAGGCGATGATCCGCATGATGGCCACCGGCGACGATTTCACCGGCCCGGTCAATATCGGCAATCCGGGCGAATTCACGATGATCGAACTGGCCGAGAAGATCCTCGCGCTGACGGGGTCGCGCAGCAAGCTGGTGTTCGAGCCGCTGCCGTCGGACGATCCGCGCCAGCGCCAGCCCGACATCGCCCTGGCGCGCGAGCGCCTGGGCGGTTGGGAGCCGCGGGTGTCGCTCGAGGACGGCCTGCGCGAGACGATCGCGTATTTCCGCACGCTCGTGGCCAGCGCCTGATGTCCGACACCGGCGCGACATTCGACGTGGTCATCGTCGGCGCGGGCATCGTCGGCCTGACGGTCGCCAACGAGATCCAGCGGCGCCGGCCGGCCGCGCGCATCGCGGTGCTCGAGAAGGAGGACCGGCCGGCGCTGCACGCCAGCGGCCGCAACAGCGGCGTCATGCACTGCGGCATCTACTACGGCAGCGACACCTTCAAGGCGCAGGTCTGCTCGGCCGGGGCGCGCCGCATGATCGAATACGCCCGCGCCGAGGGGATCGCCTGCAACCAGGACGGCAAGGTGATCCTCGCCACGTCCGAGGAGCAGCTGCCGACGGTGGAGCGGCTGCTGGGCAACGCGCGGGCCAACGGCATCGTCGCCCACCGCATCGACGCCGCGCAGCTGCGCGAACTCGAGCCGGCCGCGGCCGAGGGACCGGCAGCCATCCATTGCCCGACCACCGCCGTGATCGACAGCGCCGCGGTGATCGCCCGCCTGCGCCAGCAGATCGCCGCGCGCGGGGCGCAGTTCCGCATGCAGTGCCATGTCCTCGGGCCGGCCGGGCCGGGCCGCTTGCGCACCTCCCAGGGCACGATCGCCTGCGGCATGCTCATCAATTGCGCCGGGGCGCATGCCGATACGCTGGCCAAGGCCTACGGGCTGGCCGGCGACTACGCGCTCGTGCCGTTCAAGGGCATCTACTGGAAGCTGGCCGAATCCGCGCGCCACCTGGTGCGGGCCAACATCTATCCGGTGCCCGACACCTCGGTGCCGTTCCTGGGCGTGCACCTCACGCGCGTGGTCAGCGGCGACGTCTACCTGGGGCCGACCGCGATTCCCGCGCTGGGCCGCGAGAACTACGGGCTGTTGAACGGCATCAACCTGGCCGAGTCGGCGGCCATCGGCCTGCAGCTCGCCGGCATGTACCTGCGCGACGAGGGCAATTTCCGTCACATGGTGCATGTGGAAGTGGGCAAGTACCGCAAGGCCAATTTCCTGGCGGCGGCGCGCCGCCTGGTGCCGGCGCTGCGCGAGCAGGACATGGTGCCCACGACCAAAGCCGGAATCCGACCGCAGCTGGTCAACGTGCGCACCCGCAAGCTCGAGATGGACTACATCCTCGAGCGCGGCCCCGACTCGCTGCATGTGCTCAACGCGATCTCGCCGGCCTTCACCAGCGGCTTCGCCTTCGCCGAGCGCATCGTCGACGCCGCCGGCATCACCTAGAGACTCCCTCTCCCGCGCGCGGGAGAGGGCAGGGGTGAGGGCCCCCGCTTCGGTGTCGCCGCCGCCTCCTCGTACAGCGCCAGCAGCTGGCGCGCGCTGTACGCGGCGTCGAAGCGTGCCGCTTGCGCGGATGCCGCGGCGCGCAAGGCGGCGGCCTCGGCCGGCTGGGCGTCCAGTCGCAGCATGGCCTGCGCCCACGCCTCGGTGTCGAGCGGATCGAGCAGGCGCGCGGCGTCGCCGGCAACCTCCGGCAGCGAACTGGCGTTCGAGCTGATCGTGGCGGCGCCGAACTGCATGCCCTCGAGCACGGGCAGGCCGAAGCCCTCGAACAGCGACGGGTAGAGGTTGGCGTGGCAGTTGCGGTAGAGCCAGACCAGCTCGGCATCGCTGACGTATCCGGTCATGCGCACCTGCTGCACGATGCCCAGTTCCTTGAGGTGGCGCTGGAAGTCGTCCATCAGCCAGCCCTTGCCGCCGGCAAACACCAGCGGCAGCGGCCGGCCGCCCAGCGCCCGGTAGCGCGCGTAGGCATCGGCGAGGCGGCGCTGGTTCTTGCGCGGCTCTATCGTCCCGACATTGAGCCAGAAGCCGCCTTCGGCGATGCCGGCCAGCGCCTTGGGGCGCGTGCCGCGGGCCGCGGCGTCGGCGAAGCGCGAACACGGGTAGATGACGCGGATCCGCTCGGCGGGATAGTGCGGGAAGACCGAGCGGTAATGGCGGTGCGAGGCTTCCGAGATGGCCACGATCCAGTCGGCCGCCACCGCCGCGGCGAAGACGCCGTCGAAGCAGCCGACGCGATTGGCCTCGGTGGTCCAGCGCGGATCGACCGCGAAGCCCATGTCGTAGAACGTATAGACCAGGCGGCTTGCGCGCAGCTGGGTGGGACACCAGAAATTGTTGGCGTGGACCAGGTCGGGCCGGCCCAGGCGCTGTTCCAGGTCCGGGGCATGCCAGAACGCGGCGGCATCGCGGCGCCGGGCGTGGCGCGGCCCGTACTGCACGGCGGCGCCCGGGTAGGGATTGCCCACCGGCATCGTCGCGTCGAAGTAGAAATCGCCGAAATCCGGAAACAGGCTGTAGCGGTGCTGCGGGGCGAGCCGCAGCATCGTGCCGACCAGCGCGTGCGCGAAATAGCCGCAGCCGGCCTTGCCGGCGCCGGTCTGGGAGATGTCGAATCCGATGTGCACCGGGCGATCCTGCTAGGCGGGCTTGTCGACGACGAAGATGACCCGCTCCCAGTAGTTGATCTGCGCCAGCAGGTTGGTCAGGCGCAGCCGCGGCGTGGTCTTGCCGTCGCGGAACTGCGTCCATTCGGCCAGCGTGTAGGGCGCCAGCGCCGCCGGGTGGGGCATCGGATGGACGGCGAGCCCGCCGCGGAAACCGGCGCCGCGCGCGATGGCGTCGATCTCCTCGAGCACCACGTCGCGCTCGATCCAGGTCGGGTCGTGCTTCTTCTGTTCCTTCACGAAGGCGATCGTCTCGGGCGACTTGCTGTGGCGCGCGCCGGGTTCGACGAAGATCGCCCGGCCCCCCGGATGCAGCACGCGGAAGAACTCGCCGAAGACCTTCGGATAGTCGTGCATGTGATGCAGGGTGTCGTAGCACAGCAGGTGGCCGAACGTGCCGGTGGCAAAGGGCATCGCGTGGCCGTCGCCGTGGGCGAAGCCGAGCAGGCTGGCGTCGATGCGCCGGTCGGCGCCGATCCGGCCGCCCAGGCACGCCTTGAGGTCGCCGTGGATGTCGAAGGCGACCGTCTGCATGCCCATGCGCGCGCAGAACTCGGAGACCCAGCCGGTTCCGGCGCCGAAGTCGAGCACCGGCCATTGGGCGGCTTCGGGCTTGAACAGGGCGGCCATCACGCCGAAGTCGAACAGCAGGCGCGCCGCCGCGCGTCCGGCGCTGAACGGTTCGGTCAGTGTCGGCGCGGTCTCGACCGGCGCGGCGCTCGCCGGGTCGACGACCGGTTCGCTGTGGGGTACGGGGGTGTTCATGTGCGGCGCGCTCCCTTCGAACGGATTGCCAGGGCCTGCTGGAATAACGACCAGTACTCGCGGGCCATCCGCGTGGCGTCGGCGAACGCGGCCGCGCGCTCGCGGCCGGCTTCCACCAGCCGCTGGCGCAGCGCCGCGTCGATAACGAGCGCCGTCAGCGCCTCGGCGATGGCCGTGGGCAAGCGCGGATCGAACAGCAGTGCGGCATCGGCCGCCACTTCGGGCAGCGAGGTGGTATCGCTGCAGGCCACCGGGATGCCGGCCGCCATCGCCTCGATGACCGGCAGGCCGAAGCCTTCGTACAGCGACGGGAATACCACCCCCAGGCACGAACGCATCAGCACGGCCAGGTGTTCGGTGGGCAGGAAGCCGGGAAACACCACCCGCGCCTCCAGGCCCATCTGCCGCACCGCGCGCGCCAGCCAGGCCTGGCGTTCGCCCGGCGCGCCGGTGCAGACCAGCCGGATATCGGCCGGCAGGCCCGCGGCGCAGGCCATGCCGAAGGCGGTGAGCAGCATCTCGTGGTTCTTGTGGCGCCAGAAGTTGGCCGGGAACAGCAGGTAACGCTGCGCGGCCAGGCCCAGCGGCGCCAGAACCTCGGCTGGCTGGGCGGGTCCCGGCGCCATGCGCTGCGCCATGCGCAGGTGGATGGTGCGGATGCGCGCCGGGTCCAGGCGCCCGTGTTCCAGCGCCGAGCCGCGCGAATACTCGGAGATCGCCGCCAGCATCGCCGACCGGCGGCAGGCGTCGCGGAACGTTCGGTCGCGCTGCGCGACATCGGCCGCGGAGAAGAACTGCGGATAGGTCTTGTACTGCAGGTCGTAGATCGTGCAGACGGTGGCGATGCCCGGTTCCCAGTAGCTCGGCGCCGTGAACGGGCAGAAGAGCAGGTCCACATCGAGATCATGCAGCAGCGACATGCCGCGGCCGCGCATCCGCGCCAGGCGCCAGCGGTCGCGCAGATCGAGCAGCGGATCGAGCAGGGGCTGCGGCAGGCGGCTGCGCAGCGCCCCCAGCAGCCGCGCCGTCAGCGCGGCCTGCAGCAGGCGCAACCGGGCGATGCGCTGGCGCAGCGCGCCGCCGCTGCCTTCCTCCGGCGCGGAGTCGTCGGGCGTGGCCGGTGCCGGCGGCGGCGCCGCAGCGCCTTCGGGCCCTCCGACGACCTGCAGCCGGCGCACATTGGCGGCGTCCAGGCCGGCCAGCTCCGCGTGCGAGCGTTCGTGGGTGAGCAGGATGAACTGCGTTTGCGGCGCCAGCTGGGCAAGCTGCCGCAGCAGTTCCAGGACGAAGATCTTGGCGCCGCCGTTCTCGCCGCCGGGCAGCACGGGAGTCAGATCGACGGCGATGACCGTGGGCGCCGGCCCGTCGCTGCCGGCGCCGGGCCGATCCGCCGGCACAGCGCCCGCGGCCGGGGCGCGCAGCTGGCGGCGCAGGGCAGCCAGGGCATGGAGCAGCGGATGGCGGCTGGCGACCAGTGCCTGCAGTTCGTCGATGCGGCGCGCGCGCGCCAGGCTGTCGGCTTCAGCCATCTTGACCATGGCGGTGAGCGCGTGAACCTGCTCCAAGCGCAGGGCGCTGTCGGCCTGGGTCGCCTCGAGCGTGCGCTGCAGGTCGAGCAGCGCCAGCCCCAGGCGCCGCGGGGGTGTCTGCAGCAGCGCCTGCTCCACCGCGGCGTCGTCATTGACGCTCAGCGGTGCGCGGCTGGCCACCAGCGACATGTCGTACTGCGCGAAGACCGCCGGCTCGAAGGCCAGGTGCACCGCACCGAGGCGGCGCAGCAGTTCGGTCACCGAGCGGCGGCTGAACAGGTAGAGGTGTTCCTGCGGGATCAGCATGTCCAGGAAGGGATCGCGCGCCGCTTCCAGCTGCGCGAAGCTGCGGCCTTCCGGAAAGCACGGCGTCTGCAGGTAGACGATGCCGTCGGGCCGCAGCAGTTCGAAGCAGCGGCGCAGCGTGGCAAGCGGATCGGGCAGGTGCTCGAGGACATCCATCAGCACGATCACGTCCAGGCTGGCTGCCGGCCGCTCGAGCGTCTCGAGCGGGCCCAGCGCAACGGGAACGCCGAAGGTCGCGCGGCCGTAGGCGACCACCCAGGGACTCATCTCCACGCCGCTGGCCGCGTAGCCCAGCAAGTTGAGCAGCGCCACGAAGCTGCCGTGCGCGCAGCCGAGTTCCAGCACCTGTGCCGGCGGCAGCCGGTAGCGCAGCAGTGCGCGCAACCACGGCAGGTTGCGCCCGGCCAGGTCGCTGCGGGCGCGGGCATGGATGTCGGACTGCCCCAGGTCGTCCTGCTGGTGCTCGAGCCAGTACGACTTGCCGTAGTAGCCGCTGTCGTCGGGCTGTACGGCCAGCGTCGCGGTATCGAGCGGACCGGCGTACACCAGCGTGCCGCAGTCCTTGCATTCGGCGTACCGGCTGTCGAAGGGCTCGAGCGCGGCATTGCCGCACCAGCAGGTCCTGGCCGCCCCGGCCCTCACCAGTCGAGATCCTGCTCGTAGCCGCTCGCCACCAGCAGGCCGCCGAAGCGGCTCTTGAAGGCGCGCTTGATCCGCGGCGTGAAATGGTTGGTCCAGTCGCCGGCGACGCCCTTGCGCTCATGGGCGGCGATATCCTCCTCGCCTCGCTCCCGGCCGGCGGTGAGCTTCTGGAAGCGGCAATCGGCCACCGCGGCACGCAGGCGCGCGCGCTCGACCGGCAGCCCGCAGCGGTCCAGCAGCAGCGGCTCGAGGATCTCCAGGTCGTTCTCGAGCAGGTCCTCGTAGCGCACCACCGCTTCGCCGGCGTCGAGCCAGGACGTCTGCACGGCCGCGCAGCCGGGCAGCCAGTGGTCCATGAGGTAGAGCATGCCGTCTTCCATGCTGAGCGCCGACAGCGTGGCCCGCAGGTCGACCAGCCCGGTCTCCGATATCGGGTGGCTGATCTTCATGCTGAAGTAGGCCGAGGCGAGGGTATCGCGCAGGTCGCGGATGACGACGAAGCGGCGTGAACCGGGCGGCAGCGCCACCGCGTCGTACTGCGGCTTGGTGAGGTAGACGGTGGGGTAGACCTTGCCGCCCTGGATGGGCCAGTAGAGGAACTGGTCCTGGCGCAGGCGCGGCGGCACCACGAGCTCGGGCGCGCAGTGGTTGAGGATCTTGTGGATCCACTGCGACCCGGCCTTCCAGTGCGTGACGTGCACGACCACCGGTGCGTTCGAGCGCTCAGGCGTCGCCGCGCGGGGGCGCAGGAAAGGGATGCCCAGCGAGGGCGCGACGACCTCGCAGCGGCTGGCGCCCGGCAGGTCGGCGATACCGTGGTGCGAGAGCTTCTGCTTCGGGTCGAAGGTGACGCTGAACGCAGCCACGTCGACCACCCGGCAGAGCACCTCGGGCGCGAATTGGCCATGGCCCAGGGTATCGGCCGCGTAGGCGCGATAGGCCGCCTCGTCGGCCGTGGCCAGGCCGGCGCTGAACGCGTATTCGCCGGGCGCCACCGCCAGCGTGATGCTCTGGTGGAAGCGCAGCCGGCTGCCCGGCTTCACCGCCGGGGGCAGCGCACCGTTGGACTGGTAGCTGTTCTTGCCGTGCACGACCACGCCGGCCGGTGTGTGGAACTCGATGCCGGCCGACGGCACGCCGATCCGCTGCAGGACCTCGAATTCGAGGTAGAAGTGCGCCGTATCGCCCATGGCGAAGGACCGCGCCGCCTGGCCGGCGCCGTCGCACAGCGCCGCAGCCACGCAGCGCACCCGGCCGTCGGTGATCTGCGTGACCCCGGCCAGGTCCTGGAAGGCCTCGGCGGCCGGCCAGCTCGGCGCCGCGTTCACTGCGGGCCCCGGCTGCGGAAGGGGAGAGGAATGCGGGAGCGGCGGCGGAGCGGTTGCATGCGAGGCAGGAGAATGGGCGGGATTCGGCAGATCTTAATGCACCGGCCGAATATCCCGCCCCAAGCCCTAGCGCCCGAACAGCGCCGCCACCTTGCTCCGGTCGGGCTGGTGGACCAGGCCCTTCTCGGTGATCAGGGCCGTGACCAGCTCGGCCGGCGTCACGTCGAAGGCCGGATTGCGCACCTGAACGCCCGCCGGTGCCCACTGCAGGTCGCGAAACCCCAGCACCTCTTCGCGCGCCCGCTCCTCGATCGGGATCCCGGCCCCGTCGGCGGTATCGAGATCGATGGTCGACAGCGGGCAGGCGACGTAGAAGGGGATGTTGTGGCGGCGCGCCAGCACTGCCACCATGTACGTGCCGATCTTGTTGGCCACGTCGCCGTTGGCTGCCACGCGATCGGTACCCACCACCACGGCGTCGATTTCGCCGCGGCTCATCAGGTGACCCGACATGTTGTCGGTGATCAGGGTCACCGGTATGCCCTCGTGCACCATTTCCCAGGCGGTGAGACGGGCGCCTTGCAGGAAGGGCCGGGTCTCGTCGGCGATCACGCTGATGCGCTTGCCGGCCTCGACAGCCGAGCGGAACACGCCCAGTGCCGTGCCGTGTCCGGCCGTGGCCAGTGCGCCGGCATTGCAGTGGGTGAGCACGCGCGCGCCATCGGCCAGCAGCGTGGCGCCATGGGCGCCCATGGCGCGGTTGATGCGGATGTCCTCGGCCAGCACCTCGTGCGCCTCGGCCAGCAGGCGCGCGGCGACGGTTCCCTGCGACTGGGCGCGGACCTGGTCCCAGACGCCGCGCATGCGCTGCAGGGCCCAGAACAGGTTGACCGCGGTGGGCCGGCTGGCGGCCAGCTGCGCGAACGCCGCCTCCATTGCCGCGGCAAAGGCGGCCGGGGCGGCCAGCTGCCATTGGCGGGCTGCCAGCGCCACCCCGTAGGCGGCGGCGCAGCCGATTGCCGGGGCGCCGCGCACCACCATCGTGCGGATGCCCTCGGCGACGCCCGCGGCGGTGTCGTAGGCGAGGAACTCGAAGCGTGCCGGGAGCACGCGCTGGTCGATCATCTCCAGGCGCTCGCCCTTCCAGCGCAGGGTCTCCACCGTCTGGCCGCGGACCGGCAGGCCGCGGTCGCCCTGCGCTTGTTCCGGTGTCGCCATCAGTCGCCCTCGAACGCGCACAGGGCATGCACCTTGTGCCCCAGCTTTTCCAGGCGGGCGCGCCCGCCCAGGTCGGGCAGGTCGATGACGAAGCCGCATTCGACGATCTTGCCGCCCATCGATTCGATGAGGGAGACCGCGGCGGCGGCGGTGCCGCCGGTGGCGATCAGGTCGTCGATCAGCAGGATGTGCTCGCCGGGGCTGACCGCGTCGACGTGCATCTCGATGCGGTCGCTGCCGTATTCGAGCTCGTAGTCGTGACCCACGGTCGCGGCCGGCAACTTGCCTTTCTTGCGGATCGGCACGAAGCCCACGCCCAGCTGTATGGCCAGCGCCGCGCCGATGATGAAGCCGCGCGACTCGATGCCGGCGATGCGGTCGATCTTGCGGCCCTCGTAGTGCGATACGAGCTCGCCGATGGTGATGCGGAACCCCACCGGATCCTTGAGCAGGGTGGTGATGTCCCGGAACATGATGCCGGGCTTCGGGTAG
>Ga0181528_10003059_pt1 | contig 10276 bp, 9 predicted proteins | sample PEATcosm2014_Bin_47_FD_119742 | JGI IMG/M metagenome (GOLD analysis project Ga0181528, IMG submission 119742) | Peatland microbial communities from MTU Mesocosm Facility, Houghton, MI, USA - PEATcosm2014_Bin10_10_metaG | ecosystem: Environmental > Terrestrial > Soil > Wetlands > Peat | place... | reverse complement strand
TTCAAATCTTCAAGAAATACGATCGTTCTACCGGACAACTCGAACCGTTGGATGACGGCCCAGGCGAACAGAATTTTCCCGTTGTAATATCCACCGCGGACGGAGCATATGCGATGGGCATTTACACTTCGGAAGGTCCGCGCGCCGGCATGGCGGACGCTGGATATGGGCGATTTCGATTTCCCGTCGAGAAAGTCGTGAAATGGAATTGCGTTTTTAGAGTGAATTCGAACTTTGAAATCGAACCAGGCGAGTACAGTTTTCGGATGTTTGTCACCGTTGGCGATCTGACGATGGTCAATGATTCGATGCGGAAACTGCATCGAGAATTCCCCGTTCGATCGAACGCTTTATGAGTGCGATCTCTTGCACTATGCTGCACGCGCAGTAGTCAGTTTCGGCGTTTCCGGCTTTGATAAAATCAATGAGGTTTTCGATGAGGTTTTTGGTTCTCACAATCGCATTTCTCTCGTGCCCGAATTTGATGGCGAATGAATGGCGGCAATTCCGCGGGACCGACGGTCAAGGGGTTGTACCTGACGCGAAGAATCTGCCCACAACCTGGAGCGAGACGGAGAACGTTCTTTGGAAAGCCGAGATCCCTGGCCGAGGCTGGTCGTCGCCGGTTTTTGCTGGTCCAACGATCTGGTTGACCACGGCCGTCGAACATCCCCTGTCTGAAGAAGAACAGGAAAAAGCTCGCACCGAGAAACTGGCAAAGAATCCGATTGCCAAACAGATGAAGCTCTACGACGAAGTCACGCTGCGAACCATTGCTCTTGATGCCGCGACGGGCCGAATCAAGCAAAATATCGAATTGTTCAAGGTCAAAGATCTCGATGCGATTCATTCGCTGAACAGTTTCGCCTCCCCAACCCCAGTCCTCGACGGCGCAATGCTCTATTGTCATTTCGGAGAAATGGGAACAGCCTGTATCAATACCGAGACCAACGAGATTGTCTGGAAAAAGCATTTGCCCTCGAAGCATTCGGTCGGTCCTGGCAGTTCACCGATCGTCCACAATGACCTCTTCATCGTTCCCTGCGATGGCACGGATCAACAGTACGTCATTGCCCTGAATAAATTAACCGGCGAACAGGTCTGGAAAACTAATCGTCCTCCGTTAAGCGGAGAAAACGGCGATCTGCACAAGTCATTCAGCACACCACTTGCCGTGAACGATGGCAGCCGCGACCAAGTGATCATCCCTGGTGCACAATGGGTTGTCGCTTATGATCCGCGTGATGGCTATGAAATCTGGCGAGTTCGACATGGGACCGGTTTTTCCAATGTCCCGCGCCCTGTGGCCGGTCATGGAATGGCCTACATCTGCACCGGCTTCATGAATCCTCAGATCTGGGCGATTGGCCTCGACGGGCGCGGCGACATCACTGAAAGCCATGTGAAGTTCAAAGTTTCGAAGCAAGTTCCTGCGACGCCTTCGCCCGTGTTGGTCGGCGATCAACTTTATTTCATCACCGATCAAGGTGTCGCGACCAGCGTCAGCGCAGCCACAGGAGAAACGATTTGGACCAAACGAATCTCGGGCAACTTTTCAGCCTCGCCCCTGTATGCAGACGGGAAGATTTATTTCTCGAATCACGAAGGCAAGACAACCGTTCTGCGACCGGGGCGTGAATACGATGAACTCGCGGTGAATGCACTCGATGGTCAATTGATGGCGTCACCTGCCGTCATCGACCATTCGTTGTTGTTGCGCAGTCAATCGCATCTCTACAGAATCGGTTCGAAATCGGCGCCATAGTTCGATACTTCACACCGCAGTTGTTGACGAATTGTCATAACGAATAGTTGTTGCATTTGTCGCCGAAGACTTTATCGTGTAATCGAATTTCACATCGATTCATTACGAACGAGGCTTTGCGGGAAAGCAGCGATGTATTCACTCTTATCGAATTCCATCGAAGTCTTTGGGACACCACCCGATGACGTCGAATTCAAATTCCCCATACGCGATCTTGGGCCGTTTCGCACAATCCTTTGGGTGACGATTTCGGTCTTGATGGGCCTGTCGGTTGTGATCATCGCCGTGCCGACATATTACCTCGTACGCGACAACTTTGCGGTACAGGGCATCGCGATGTTCGTCGTCTTCTTGTTTTTTCCAACTCTGATTGTTCGTTTTCCGATTTGGTTTTGTCTTTGCGGCTTATTCGGTCACGGACAGGTCGAGTTGCGTGGAAGATCACTTCGCTCAAGCGAAGGTATCGGATCGTGGCGGCGAACGAAAACCTGGCCAATTTCTGTGATTAAGCGACTGCAAATCGTCGACGTGCTACCCGCAATCCCGCTAACAATTGAACGAAACGAATTTGCCGATTGTCTGCACTTTTTGACCGGCGTACTCGACGACAACAAAAGAGTCGTGATCGTTCCACTCTATCCGCGTTCATTGCTTGATGCATTTGTTGAGGAACTGTCGAAGCAGTTATCGGCAATCCGAGACACAATTGGAACACTGCCGACGGCGCAAATCGACGAACGAGAAATTCGCGATTCCGAAAAACCAAACGGAATGGTTCAAGACGAAACGCAGATTTCCTTCGAACAAGTTCAACCTGATTCGCGAGAATCAACACCGACCGAAGAGGAATCAAGCGCGATAAAAGTTGTCCCACCGATTGGATTGGGTGAGATTGTTGCTGAACTCCCAAAAACGATCGAGAAACTTCAACAACCTGACATCTTCGAGCAACCATTGGACAGCGACGTAATTGTCGAGCGGTTCTCCGAGGGGATTACCCTGCGCGTTCCACCGATCGGGGTCTGGAGCGCGAATGCGGGACTGTTTACCGGTGGTATCATCTGCCTGGTGGTCACTTTGGGTTTCACCATTCTGTTCGCGGCAGCGGGAATGAGCCAGGGCGCGGGTTTTTTCGGAAGCATTGGGCTAAGCATTCTCATGATGAGTATTTTTTGGCTGGGAAGCGCTGTGATGTTGTATCAAGGATGGAAAATCGGCACTCGCGAATACGGTGTGGCTGTAATTGACGACACGATAATTGTGATGAAAACCGAATTCGGTCGCACCAGAAAGTTCGAGTGGCCGACGAATGAAATCTCGAGCGTCCGCGTCGGCGAGAGCGGAATTGAAGTCAACGACGAAGAAATTCCGGAGCTGCAGATTCACGGGGCAAAAGGCAAACTTCACAGCATGCTGCTGGGACGCAAATCGGTGGAACTTCAATGGATGGCCACACTGCTTCGTCAAACATTGCAGATTTCGTAGTTGAGCCGAGGCGGAATGCCTGCCAACGACGAGCAATTCGCATTGATTCTTGTTGATCGCCAACAGGATCAATGGTTCGAAAAGAGCATCGGCTGGGTGACAATTTGCGAAGTCGAGCTTCGAAGAGGGGCGTTACCAAGTTGGAGCTTGGTGACGAGAATGAGGCGCCACTTCAATTCGTGGCCTCGGTCTTCCTGCCGTTTGTCATTAGTGAGACAACCACCAGAGTCAAAAATCCCAGTGGGATTGTTACCAAGCCCGGCTGACTGAACGGGACGCGTGCCAGGGTCGCCGATTGTTCGGCCGTGTAGCCGTACACCTTTTGGAACGTGTCAGCGCTTAACAAAATCCAACCGAGCGAACTGAATAAACCAACAAAGATCGCGGCCGTGATTCCTTGTTTTGTTGTTCGTTTCCAGAAGAGCAACATCACCAGCGAGGGCAGGTTCGCCGATGCGGCCACGCTGAAAGCCCAGCCGACGAGAAATCCCGCGTTCATATCTTTGAAGAGAATTCCTAGAACAATTGCCGCCACGCCGACAACGACGGATGCAATCTTTCCCGCGCGGACTTTTTCGTGATCGCTCAGTTCCAAACGCAAAACGCTCGACATTAGATCATGCACGACGGCTCCACTGGCGGCAACGATCAATCCGCTGACCGTTCCCAGCACTGTCGTAAAAGCGATTGCCGAAATGATTGCGAACAGTGTCTCGCCGAAACTCTTGGCCAGCAGTGGAGCGGCCATATTCGAATCGGTCAAATCGAGCGTGCCGCTGGTCATTGCTCCCAGTCCCAGGAACAACGTCAAGACATAAAACACACCGATCGTCGCGATGCCGACAACGGTGCTCAAACGCGCCGCCGCCTGGTTTTTCACGGTGTAATAGCGAATCAAAATGTGAGGCAACGAAGCCGTTCCGCAAAACAAGGCCATCATCAACGAAACGAATTCAAGCCGTCCCACCAATTGGTCTTTGACCAGGCCTTTGAAGAGTGGGCTATTTCCGGGTCGCAATACTTTCGAACCAGGCGTTGGCTGCGGAGTCCAGGTTGTCGTTTTTTCTCCGTCAACGATCGAGTCTTTTTTCGACCACAGCACGACTTCGCTTTGTTGTAACGTTGCGAGATATTCGAAGGGACTCAGCGGGCCGGTCTCCGTTCGATCGCCGGGCAACTTGCTCAGATGCCCCACTGGTCTCAAATCGGCTTGTCCCTCTTTGGAACCGTGCGGAATTCCGTTGACGAGTTTTGTACCGTCCTTTTTCAACACCATCGTTTGCGGTGAAATCGCCAACTCGCTGGTGTCAACCTTCAGGCCGCGGTTGAGAATCATCACCGTCAGAATTCCACTGAACAAAACTAACAGCGAACCTTTGATGAATTGGACGTAAGTCGTACTGACCATGCCAGCCGTCGCCACGATCAACACAACAACGATCCCAACCATCACAACGCCGACTTCATGCGGAAAACCCAACAGGGGTTTGATTAGCGATCCCGCTCCGACCATTTGCGGAATCAGATAAAAGATGCTGACGACCAGCGTGCTGATGCCCGCCGCCAGTGTGATACCTCGCGACTGAAACTGACTGTTCAGAGCATCGGCAAACGTATACTTGCCCAATCGCTTCAGTGGCTCGGCAACTACGAACAGTGCCACAACCCAGCCCGCGAGGAAACCGATCGAATAGAGAAACCCGTCGTAACCAAAGAAGGCGATTGTTCCACAGATCCCCAGAAAAGACGCGGCAGACAGGTAATCACCCGCGAACGCCACGCCATTCACAAACCAATGAATCTGTCCGCCAGCGGCAAAGTAGCCCGAGGCGGACTTGGTTTTCGCGGCGAAATAGAAACTCAACCCTAACGTGATGGCGACGAAAATGCCAAAGACGATGACCGATAAGAAGGACGGATTATGAATCATGAAACGTCGATTTCCCCTTTTGAGGAATTTGAATTTGTGAATTGTCGCCCAAGTCTCTCGGGTTCGAATGCGAGATCTCGTGGCGTCCCGGCCGCCGTCGCTTTCAATTCTCAAGCGGTTTCGGCTTGCCTCGGCATAAGAAGCAATAGATTAGAGCCAAAATCATCGCAATTACAATCAGCGAAAAGCCGTAGATGACCGCCAGGTTCAATCCCCAGGCGGGCGTCCAATCCATGAAACTGGGTGAAACGGCGTTGAGGCCAACGAAACCGCTGTAAATGGCGAGATAGAAAAGGAACAGAATCATTCCGTAACGAGCGTTTCGCGCGGAAATAACGGGATCTTCCACTTCCTTCGGATGGTCGACTGCATGATCCAGGCTAGCCATGGATGATTTCCCCCCCCCAAGAAAATAATTGAATTGCCAGTTCGTTTCCGGCCAACAAACGGTTTGCATCGAACCCAGCAGAAATATCATGTCGAACGCATGGAGGCAACCCGCCACTCGAGAATTGCGATCCCGTCATTGCTGATTGCTGACAAATGTCATTTCTGACGGTACCATCATCGACTCACCAAATACATCCTTCAACAGCAGTCGCAGACGATTTCAGGAGTCACTCAACATGCGAAGCAAACGATCAAATCTCTTAGTAATGGCCGTGGGAATCCTACTTGCCTGCCTTTCCACGGCGAATGCCGATGTCCGCTTACCGGCCGTGATCAGTGACAACATGGTTTTGCAAAAGGATATTCCGCTCGTCATCTGGGGTTGGGCGGCGGCGGGCGAAGAAATTGCCGTTTCATTGGGTGATTCTAATGCCAAAGCGACTGCCGATGCGGCGGGAAAGTGGAAAGTCGTGCTCCCCGCCGTCAAGACGGCCGGTGGCCCGCACGAAATGACGGTCAAAGGCAAGAACGAAATCAAGATCAAGAACATTTTGATCGGTGAGGTGTGGGCCGGTTCCGGTCAGTCGAATATGCAATGGGCCGTCAGCCAGTCGCTGAATGCGAAAGATGAAGTTGCCAATGCGAAGTTCCCCAAAATCCGTCTGTTTATTATCCCGCTAGTCCCTTCCGGTACTCCGTCGGAAAAAGTGAACGCCAAGTGGGTTGAATGTTCGCCGGAAACCGTCGCAGGCTCGTCGGCGGTTCTCTACTTTTTTGGTCGCGAGGTTCATCAGAACCTGGACGTACCGGTGGGCTTGATCACGACGGCGTGGGGCGGAACTCGCATTCAGCCGTGGATTCCACCCGAGGGCTATGTCGCAATTCCAGAACTCGAAGGCGAAAAAAATGAGATGGTCGGAATTCTGAAGGACTACGCCGATCGTCTCGCAAAATACAGCAACTCGACTAAGGCGTACTCAGAACAACTGAAGTCCGCTAAGCCCGGCAGTCCCTTGCCCGACGTTCCCGCCGATCAGTCGTCACATCCACTGAATAGTAACTACCATCAAACGGGGCTTTATAATGGGATGATTCATCCCATTGTCCCGTTCGGCATTCGCGGTTTCCTTTGGTATCAGGGCGAATCGAACAATGGCCAGGGAATGCACTATTATCAGTTGCAGCGAGGTTTGATCGAGGGCTGGCGGTCGGTCTGGAATCAGGAAGGCAATCGCGACTTCCCGTTCCTGTTCGCTCAATTGGCTCCGTACAATTATGGGGGCGACCCAACGAGACTGGCGGGGATCTGGGAGGCCCAAACCGCGACGCTGGCCGTGAAGAACACAGGCATGGCTGTGCTGACGGATATCACGACGCTGAACGACATTCATCCGCCCAACAAACAAGAAGTCGGCCGTCGACTGGCTTTGTGGGCGCTCGCAAATACCTACGGCCAATCCAGCCTGATCTATTCAGGGCCACTGTATAAATCGCTGAGTGTCAACGGAGGCGATGCTGTGATTTCGTTCAATCATGCCATCGGACTGAAGTCGCGCGATGGCAAGGATCTGTCCTGGTGGTCGATTGCCGGCGAGGACAAAAAGTTCGTCAAAGCAACGGCCCGAATTGAAGGGGAAACCGTTGTGGTCAGCGCGGAAGGAGTCACCAAACCTGTCGCCGTACGTTTCGGCTGGCATCAACTGGCCGAACCCAATCTGGCCAACGGAGCAGGCTTACCAGCCTCGCCGTTCCGCACCGACACTTGGACCGACGCCGTCAACGCAAATCCTTGAAGTTGCAGAAATCGTTATTCAATGGAATGTGCTAATGGCACGCATGCGTGCCGTTAGCACTGCCCGCAACCCAATCCTGAAATGCGATTAGCCTAGACAGAAGCACAGAGGAGAGACTCAGTTTTCGGCTGCCTCCTTCATCTTCTGTTAAATCTTTTCAGAAGTTTCGCACCTTGCGCGTCGTGTGCCACCACGGTATTCGGGGGAATAGAGTTCCCCAAGTCCCGATCGTTCGCCACGTGTCATTTTCAGGGGCTTGCAATTCAGCCTTGAAGCAAATGCCCAGCGAATAGTGTTCGAGAATGCGGGTAACGGCCTGCGAGGAAACCGGTGACGGCGTCGACATAATGTTTGACGATTTCGGGGTTCGTGCAGGGAACCCATTCCAACCGGAAGTTCTGCACGCTGAACAGCAATTCTTCGCCACCCTGCAGGCAGAGTTCGACCGCGTATTTCAACCCGAGTTGTATCGGAATCGTGATGCTGGATTCGACTTGGTCGTCGTGATTTTCATGCAGGCGAAGTGACGGAAACCGCATTGCGATTTCCGAAAACGCGTGCCGCGCTATTGATTTATTTGTCTCCAAACGCATGTCACCTTCAACACGAAAACTCGACAAGGGCAATAAATTCCTATCGTTTCAAAAGGAATCCGGCGAATCGGCGATTCAAGCGGGTGGCTTGGCGTAAGAAAAACAAATTCGTGCGGGGCGAGCAATTAATCAAACGCAGTCGATTCGCAAGGTAAACCAATGTAGCTCGAATCTGAAACTCTTTTTCTTAAGATTGCGAAAGAAATTCGAAGATCGATGGCTTTCAGCTTCTTATTGCGGAAAATCAACGGCCATTGTCAGCCGATCGTGATCAATGCCTGATAGGCTCCGTCGGCGGGATTGCCTGGTATGAATGTCTCCTCTTCGACCAGTTGCGCATTGGGAAAATGCGTCAGAACCTGGCGGATGATCTCTTGATTTTCTGCTGGTTCGATGCTGCATGTCGAGTAGACCAGGCGACCTCCGGGAGCCAGACGCTCGAGTGAGCGTCCCAGCAAATTGGCTTGAACTTGCGCAAGTTCTCGCATGCCGTCGGGCGTGATTCGCCAACGGGCTTCCGGCCGTTTGGCGAGCACACCGGTATTGGAACAGGGGACATCCACCAGAATCGAGTCGAACGGGCCCGGTGGAAGGCGAAAACCTTCTTCGTCGACTAATTGGGTGCGGATTATCGTCGCGCCGAGCCGACTGGCATTTTCATGTACGATCTCGAGCCTGTCCGACCGGATGTCGGTGGCCAGAATATGTCCTTGATTCTGCATGATGGCCGCCAGATGACAGGTTTTGCCGCCGGGAGCGGCACAGACATCCCAGACGCGTTGCCCGGGTTTGGGAGCCAGGCGGACGGCGGCGCAGCTGGCGGAATAATCTTGAACGACGAAGTTCCCTTCTTCGTAGCCCGGCAACTTGTCGACTCGGGGACCGTCCTCAATGATCAATGTTTCGCTGTTCTCAAGTTCTTTAACCGCGATTCCCGCATTCTCGAACTCTGAAATTACGGATTTCAGATTCGATCGCAATGCGTTGGCATGGACTTGCAGCGCTGGAGGAGAATTGAACCAGTCACAGATTCGTAGCAGTTCCTCCGGTTCAAATCGTTTGACCCAGCGTTCAGTTAACCAAAGAGGCAGGCTGTACGCGCCCGCGACATAGGCAGGCAAATCGGTCGATGGTTCAAAGAACACAGGCTTCATCAGCTTCCGGTGTCGGTTGTGACTTACGGGAACTGCCAACGAGGAAGGTTCGGTTTGAAATTGATCTGTGGCGAGTCGCGTTGCGCCGCGCAAAACTCCATTCACGAAACCGCTCCAACGCATCCTTCCGGCTCGTTTGCAAAGTTCGACAGTTTCATGCACGGCGGCATGGGACGGAATGCCATCGAGGATCACGATCTGGTAAATGCCGATCCGCAAGATCGTCCACAAGGCAATCTCGACTTGATCGGCGGGACGTGCGACCAGCGTTTTCAAAATCGCATCCAGTGTCCCTTGCCGCCGAACAACGCCGCAAGCTAATTCCGTGGCCAACCCGCGTTCGGCGGCCGGAAGAGCGGACTCGCGAAAAACTCGATCGAGCAGATCGCTGACCCACATGCCTGTCACACGGTGCTCTTCAAGCACGCGAAGCGCCGCTTCACGTGCGGATCGGATCGACAACGACAAAGGTTCATCTGATGGCGGTAGCTGTGGCTGAGGCATGCGTTCTCCAGGTATTTCTACTGCTCGCGGCGGCGAATGAGGCATTTATCGGACGCCAAATCCCGCAGGAGCTGGCGAAGCATCATTCGGCACTTCGGCTTACAAGCCGAGTCGCAGTTTTAACAATGTGCGAATACTGTGGGTGAGCAGTATCGGGAGAGCATGACGTCATTTGCTAAAAAAGTCCAAGAATCGGCGGCGGAGTCCCGCAAAGCCATTTTTTTTGCTATACTGGAGGACTCAAAACAATGGCAAAGTCGCGATTGATGAATGGCGGCGAACTTGGCAGTGAAAGGAAACCTATGGCCAAACAGTGGTTAAAGCGATTGACGGTTGAACAGGCGGAAGCGGACAACACGACGGAAAGCCAGGGAATGGTGGTACCGTTCGGAGTCAAAAACTCAGAATGGGTGCGTTTGGTCTCGAAAATAAAAGTGGGTGATCAGTTGTACGCCTATCGAGAATCTCCACCGCGCCATAGTCGTGCGTTCAAAAATGCGATTCCATCGGAAGGTGTGGCTCTCGTTCGAGACGGTGATGTTGTCGCCCAGGTCGCAACCCGAGGTCGTTAAATTAAGCGATAACCCGCACACGGCACGGATTGACACATCGTTGGATTTGCGATTTGTCTTGTAGAACGTGGTGGCAAACCACGTTTCGTT
>Ga0181528_10003057_pt1 | contig 10280 bp, 8 predicted proteins | sample PEATcosm2014_Bin_47_FD_119742 | JGI IMG/M metagenome (GOLD analysis project Ga0181528, IMG submission 119742) | Peatland microbial communities from MTU Mesocosm Facility, Houghton, MI, USA - PEATcosm2014_Bin10_10_metaG | ecosystem: Environmental > Terrestrial > Soil > Wetlands > Peat | place... | reverse complement strand
CGATGGAGGGCCGCGCGATGAACCTGGAATCCGTCAAGGGCATCGCGGATGCGGTACGTCACAAACGCCTTTGGCTTTTCTCCGGATCGCCGGACGTGGTTCGATCCGACGCGGTCGAGGCCGACCCGTCTCAGGCCGATCTGTTTCCCCGTCAGTTCAGCGCGCGTCAACCGGACGCGATGGACGCCTTGCGAATGGACTGCGTTTTGCGTGGTGATGCCCGCGGCGAAGCCGAAACGGCCATCGCGGTCCAGTTGCGGTTTTCGCAATTGCTCACGCGTGACGTCAGGCTCTGGGATGGCGATCGTTGGCATGGCGTCGCGGTGCTGGATGTCGATGGCGCGCGATACTACTCCGGTGAAGAAACGTCCGAGCGTATCGTCGAACTGCCCGTGGTTCCGGTCGCGGCGCTGCTTCGGGGCGGGTATCGACACGGCTTCGCGTTTGGCCCCGAGCGTGGGCGCGAGATCTTGCGTGACCGCGGCGGTTGTTTGGCGGGCGCGATCCTGCGCGCCGGGGAAGCACTGGAGGGGTGCGTCACGCTGACCGCTGGCAAAATTGCGGCCAATACGTGGCGCCTGGAGTCGCGGATCGAAAACCTCACACCGTTGCGTCGTGACGAATGTGAAAGCCGGCAGCAGGCGAGGAGTTACGCGTTCGTATCGGTGCGGGCGATCGTGAGCGCCGCCGCGAATGGCGCGTTCGTTCCGCTCAACGATCCGTCCGCCGACCTGGCTGACCCGGTGCCGACGCGCGCCAATGGGGGCCGCGAGGCCGCTTTTGTTGGCGGCGGTGAATACGCGTCCCGGCGTGAGCGGCATTTGGCTTTTAGCCGGAAGTTGTTTCAGGTCGGGGACCGGGTGCGGGTGCGGCCGAAGGGCGGCGAGGGTTCGTTCGATATCGTCTTCGCCGGCAAGGTCGCTGTTGTCGAGGCGATTGAACAGTCGGCCGGCGATCGCCAGCGGATCGCGGTGACAATTCAGGACGATCGCCGGGCCGCGCTCGACCTTTACCGGTTTCAGGGAAGCCGCCTGTTCTTTTCATCCGAGGAATTGGAGCCAATTTCGTGAATGTCATTTTTCGCGCGGATGATAGCCGGGTTCGCGAGGCCTCCGCGGAGGCGTTGGCGCCAGACAGACGCGGCTTCGCCGGTGGTCCCCGGCCGGAGGATCGCGTCATGTCCTTATGGAAGCTGGACGATCCGAACTCGCAACGGGACGGCGACCTCCGGCGGGGGGACGTGCGGGGGGGCGTGATGGAACGCGCGCGCGCGTTGTTGCGGCGTGGCGAGATCATCGCGATCGACGCACCGGATGGCTTTCAATACGTCTGCGATGCGACCAACGCGGGCGCCGTGGCCAGGCTGCGGGCACGGACACGGCGCGCCACTCGGCCATTCGTGCTGATCGCGCGCGATGTCGATATCGTAAGACGCTGGTGCATTGTGTCGCGGGACGAGGAGCGCGAACTGAACTCGTCCCCGGCGCCCATCGTTGTGCTGCCGGGGCGACCTGGGAACGAGTCACCGAAGCAAATCGCGCCCGGCCTGGCAACGCTTGGGTTCCGCCTGCCGTCCGCCGCGCCTTACGTGCTATTGCTGAACCACCTCGATGTGCCACTGGTGATGACGGCCGGCGATCGTCGCGGCGATATCGCTTCGCACCTGCTCGAACCTGGTCGTGAGGCGGGAAAGCGGCTGAACGACGGTGGTTCGCCGGCGACGCCTTGCGCGGTGGTGCGGTTCATGGACGGCGAACCGCGCGTGCTCCGGCCTGGTCCGGCGCCGGTGACGATCGATTTGCCGGAAGGGTTCGAGGGCGCGCCGGATATCCTGGCGATGGGCGGTGAACGCGACGTCGCCTTCTGCCTGGTCAAGGACGGACAGGCCATCCTCTCGTTATGTCACGGCGATCTTGGGCGCGGTCATCCCGGACCGGATGCACCGAGGCGTGGCGAAGCGAGGCGTGACGATCCGGCCGAGCGAACCGCGTTTGACGAGTATATCAGGAACCTGGCGAAATTCCGTGATCATTACGCGCATGAACCGTGCGTGATCGTGGCCGATCCGCATCCGGACTACCGGTCGGCGACGCTTGCCCGAAGCATGCCGCGACGTCTGGCGTGGGTGCAGCATCATCACGCGCATATCGCGTCCTGCCTGTGCGAGAACGCCTGTTCGCTGGACACGCCGGCGGTACTTGGCATCGCGCTCGATGGTTCCGGCTGGGGCAGCGACGGGACAATCTGGGGCGGCGAATTCCTGCTGGCCAATTATCATGGCTTCCGGCGGCTGGCGGCGCTGAAACCGGTGGCGATGCCGGGAGAGGCGCAGGCGACCCGTGAACCCTGGCGCAATCTTTACGCGCACATCGCCGCTTCGATGGGTTGGGACCGCTTCGCCACGGAGTTCGCCGCGTTGGACTCGCACGCCATGCTGGCCGCGATGCCGCACCGGACTCTGCAGGCGATGATCGCGCGCGGCATCAGTTCCCCCGCCGCGGCGTCGTGCGGCCGGTTGTTCGACGCGGTGGCAGCGGCGTTGAATCTCGGGGTGGCGCGTCAATTTTATGACGGGGAGGCCGCCGCGCGGCTGGAGGCGATCGCGGACCGCACCGCCGATGCCGGCGCCGAGCGCGGGACATCGTATCCTTTCACGCTGTCATCCGGCTCGCCGCGATTCCTCGATCCGGCACCGATGTGGCGAGCGTTGTTCAGCGATCTCGCGGCGGGAACTCCCGCGGCGACCGTCGCCGCGCGGTTCCACGACAGCTTCGCGCGGGCGCTCGCGGATACCGCAACGGAATTGTCCAGATCGGAAGAGTTTCGCACAGTCGCGTTGTCCGGCGACTGCTTCGGCAACCGCCTGTTGTTCGAGCAAACCACGCGCCATCTGACCGCCGCGGGATTTGTGGTGCTTAGCCACGCGCGCGTGCCGTGTAACGACGCGGGGCTGGCGCTCGGTCAGGCGGCGGTGGCGGCGGCCCGGCTATTACCCAGGAAGGTCGGTCGTAGGAACGTTGAGAGCGTCGTGGCCTGAGAAGGGCGGGCGCGGGCGACACGCCGCGTGCAACCTTGGGCAACCTTGCCGCGTTGGGCCGCGACAAACCCGAGCCAGTAAGGAATCTCGGCCATGGCGACCGAAGAAACAGCAACCGCCGCGCCCGGCGCCATCGCCTCGGGCCGTGTGACGATGTCCGATCCCCCGATTCCGCCTGGGACGCCGCCTGTGCGGCCCGATCCCGATCAACCGCCGCCGATCCAGGAGCCGCCCAATCCCATCCCGGTGCCGCCCGAGGAACCGCCGCCTCCGATTATCGATCCGCCGGCGCCGATCGTCGCGGCCACGCCGGATCGCGGGTAGGCGGGCGCGTTTCTCAGAGGAGGCCCAGGAGGGCGGCGAAAGCGGGCGACCAGAGAGAGCGGCCAAAGGCCTTCCGGGCAGCGGAACCGTGGCGGTGGCCTGGCATTCCGTCTCGGTAAGGAAACGCGGAGGATCACCATGCAAGCAAACGGCATGAGCCGGGTCGCCCGCCTGTCGGAACTGCGTGACGGCGGTATCGTTCGGGTTAAGGCAGGCGACGCTGAACTCGTTATCGTCCGCGATGGAGACGTGGTCAGCGCGTTCGCGGCGGCGTGTCCGCACGCCGGCGCTCCGTTGGAAGAAGGCGCGGTGTGCCATCGTCGCCTGGTGTGCCCCTGGCATAAAGCAACATTTTCGCTCATCGACGGATCGATCGTTGAACCGCCGGCGCTGGAGCCTCTGACCCGGTATCCGGTGCTTATCGAGGGCGACGACGTCCTGATCGCCGCGCGCGCGATCGAAGGCGAACCCGACGTGGAACGGATCGACGGCCGCCAAATGCTCATCCTGGGCAGTGGCGCCGCCGGCACGGCCGCCGCGTTCGCGCTGCGTGAGGCAGAGTTCGCTGGCACCATCACGATGATTGGTGAAGAGGCGCCCGAGCCGTACGATCGCACGGTGCTGAGTAAGTTCGTGCTGGCGGACATGAGCCCGACGGATGTGCCGCCGTTGCGTCGCGACGCTGACTGGAAACGGCTGCGTATCGACAGGAAGGAGGCCACCATCGCGCGTCTCGACGCGGCGGGGCGGCGCGTCCATCTCTCGGACGGAACGGAGATGGGTTACGACGCCGCCATCCTGGCCACCGGAGCAACGCCGAACGTGCCTAAGATTCCCGGCGTCGCGTTGGGCGGCGTGCATCCGTTGCGGTCGCTTCAGGACGCGGCGTTCATCGTCGCGCTGGCGCGTCCAGGGGCGCGCGCGGTAATCGTCGGCGCCAGTTTCATTGGCCTCGAAGCAGCGTCAGCGCTGCGGGGGCGAGGCGTACGCGTGATTGTCGTCGCGCCCGAAACGATCCCATTCGAACGGCAGTTCGGTCCGGAGATCGGGGCGATGTTCCGCCGCTTGCACGAAGCGAATGGCACGGAATTCCGCTTTGGCGCGAAAGTCGATCGATTTGAAGGTACCGAAGTGGTGGACACCGTCGTTCTCGGCTCCGGTGAACGGCTCCCGGCCGATCTCGTGGTATTGGGCGTCGGCGTGTCGCCGACGACGACCTTCGTGGAAGGTGTCAGGAAAGCCGAAGATGGCGGTATCCTGGTCGACGCCTCGATGCGGGCCACGGATGGGCTTTACGTCGCGGGGGACAGCGCGCGGTTTCCGTATGGCGGCGCGCACATCCGGGTCGAGCACTGGCGGGTGGCCCAGCAGCATGGACGGGTCGCCGCAGCGAACGTCGCTGGGCTCGACCGCCGTTTCACCGCGCCGCCGTTTTTCTGGACCTACCATTTCGGCAACCGTTTTGAATATATCGGCCACGCGGAACACTGGGATCGCGTGCATATCGATGGAGATCTGGAAAGCCAGCGATTTGTCGCGTTCCAGGTGCGTGACGACGCGGTCGCCGGCGTGATCGCCTGTCAGCGCGAGCACGCGACCGCGCTGTTGATCGAGCGGATGCGTGAACCGTTGCCGCTGGCCGAGGCAATCGGCCTGGCGCGAAACGCATGACGGAACAGTCCGAAGAACGCACGACCATCCGGGAGGCGATCGCATCCGCCACCGCCGCCGACGGCGAAAGCCAGCCGGGATTCAGCGAGAGCGATATCGAGGACATCGAGGAAAGCTCCCGCCTGCGGGCGCCGATGATTTATGAAATCGTTCGCCGCGAAGGCGAGGAGGAAATGGCGCGCCCGGCGATATCCCTTTGGTGGTCCGGCCTCGCCGCGGGGCTTTCGATCAGCTTTTCATTGCTGACCCAGGGTGTCCTGCAACTGCACACGCCGGACGCGCCGTGGCGCCCGCTGATTACCGGCTTTGGATATTCGGTTGGGTTTTTATTGGTAATCCTGGCCCGGCAGCAACTGTTCACCGAGAATACCGTCACGGCGGTGCTGCCGGTCACGGTATCGGTGACGCTCGTCAATATCGCGCGACTGCTTCGCTTATGGGGCATCGTTTTGGCGGCGAACATCGCCGGGACGCTATTGGCCTCGCTGTTTTGCAGTTTCACGCCGGTGCTGCCGCCGGCGTTGCTTGGCGCGATGCTGGACCTCAGCGCGGAGATGTTACGAAATCCGCCGGTCACGATGTTCTTCAAGGCGATCGCGTCCGGCTGGCTGATCGCGACCATGGTCTGGCTTATTCCGAGCGCGGAAGGAGCTCAGTTTCTCGTCATTACGCTACTGACGTATATCATCGCGATCGCGGGGTTCACGCACGTTATCGCGGGCAGCTTCGAGGCATTCATGCTGGTCATGAACGGGCAACTGGAGGTTTCGCGCATGATCGCGGGGTTTCTTATACCGGTGCTGCTCGGTAACGTTGTCGGTGGAACCGTGCTGTTCGCGCTGATTTCTTATGCTCAGGTCGCGAAGGAGGTTTAGGGGGCGCGTCAGGGCCGTGGCGCGGGCCGACATCACAATCTCAAACATCGTCGATTGGACCATCGCGGCGGATATGGCACCGTGCCGGCATGAGCGATCTTCTGGCACGTCTGGGTGTTCCGGCTGTCATCAACGCATGTGGCCCGGTCACCCGGTTGGGCGGCGGCCTGATGCATCCCGAAGTCGCCGCCGCGATGGTGGAAGCGTCGCGGGTGAGCCTCGACATGATCGCGCTGCAGGCCGCCGCCTGTCGGGCGATCGCGCGGGCCACCGGGGCTCAGGCGGGGATCGTGACCACCGGCGCGTCGGCGGCGATCCTGCTGGGGGCGGCGGCCTGCCTCGCGGGATTGGACCCGGGCCGGATGAACCGGCTGCCGGATGTTCCCGACGGGCGGCGGGAGTTCATCGTGGTGCGCAGCCAGCGCAACATGTACGACCGCGCGATGGTGGTCGCGGGTGGGCGCCTGGTGGAAGTCGGCATTCCGGACCGGTTCAGCGGACCCGGCGTGCGCGACGCCGATGGCTGGGAGATCGAGGATGCGATCGGCCCGAATACCGCCGGTATCTATTATCTCGCGCAAACGCAGTCGCTGCCGGCGTTGCCCGTGGTGACCGAAGTGGCGCGACGGCACGGCGTTCCGGTGCTGGTCGATGCCGCCGCGCAGTTGCCGCCGGCCGCCAATCTGCGTGCGTATCTGGAGCAGGGCGCGGACCTCGTGGCGTTCAGCGGCGGCAAGGCGATTGGCGGCCCCCAGGCCTCGGGCATTTTGTGCGGCCGCGGCGACCTGGTGGCATCGGCGCTGCTGCAAATGCTTGACCTCGACGTGCGGCCAGAGGTTTGGGCGCCGCCGGGCGAATTCGCCGCGCTCGGGCAACTGCCCGGGTTGCCGCATCATGGGGTCGGCCGTTCCTGCAAGGCCGGCAAGGAGGAAATCGTCGGCCTGGTGGTGGCGCTGGAGCGCTTCGTGGCGGGCTCCCCCGATGCCCGGCACGCCGAGTGGGCTGCGATTTCGCGCGCGATCATGGACGCGTGCGGCGAGGTGGACGGGCTTACTCTGGCGTTGCCGGACGATCGAGACCGCTATCCGGTGCCGATGCTCAGCGCGCGGGCCCGGGACGGCGCGACGGCTGTCCGGCTGGAGGCCGCGCTGCGGGCCGGAACGCCATCGATCCAATGCCAGACCGGACACCTCCACGAGGGTACGCTGTTGTTTTCACCGGTTGCTCTCACGCTGGACCAGGCCGCGCTGATTGGCCGCCGGCTGCGCGACGCCGCCTCGGTCATTCGCTGAGGCGGGGCGACGTCACAGTGCGGCGACGGCGCCCTCGCGGCGGGTGTCGGCCCAGGCGGTCAGGTTGCCGGCGGTAGCCCCCACCACCTTGAGGCTGCCGATCGACGCATCTTCGGCAACCGCGAAACCGGCTTCGGCGAACGCGCGCCAGACGCTTTCTGGCATCGCCGGCTCGCATTTCACCACTGTCCCGACGCCATGGGCGGCGTCGGTCGGCGTGGTGCCAGGCCAGACGGCGAACCGCGGCGCGGCGACGGCGTCGGCCGGGGATTCGCCCAACATGGCGACGCGCAGCAGGAACTGCAGATTGACCTGCGGCTGATTGTCCCCCCCAGGGGAGCCGCCGGCGAAACGGACTTTCCCCTCCGCGTCGACCGCGATGAAGTTTTGCAGCGTGTGCATCGTCCGGCGTCCCGGCCGCAGTCCGTTGGGATGGAATGGATCGAGGAACAGCGCGCTCAGCCGGTTGTTCAGCAGCACGCCACTGTCGCGCCCGACCACGCCGGAGCCGAAGTCGGCGAATACGCTTTGGATCAGCGCCGCCGTGTTGCCGTCGCGATCGGTCACCACCAGCGTCGTCGTCTCCCGCCCCTCGTGCGCCTGGGCCGGCGTCTCCGCCGGTGGGGCGAGGTCCCCGGCCAACATGGAGTCCGCGCGGCGGCGCCGGTCATCGCCGTCGCCGAGCAGCGCCAACCGCTCCGCGAAGGCCTGGCGCAGCGCCGACGCCGCGACCGGCCATAACGTTTCGGGGGTTGGACGCGACGCGAAGAACCGATCGGCCAGGCCCAGGGCGCGCAACAGCACGACACCCTGGGAGATCGGTGGTTGGGTGTGCACCAGCAGGCCGCGAATGGCGGTGGTCAGCGGTTCGGCGACCTCGGCGGTGACCCGTTCCAGGTCGCCGGACGACAACAAACCGCCGGCATCGCGCACTGTTCGGACGATATCCTGGGCGACAGGACCGGAGTAGAACCCGGCCGCACCCTCGGCCGCGATGCGGCGCAGCGTGCTGGCCAGCCGCTCCTGACGGAGGATGGTGCCAGCGGTCAGCGGGATCCCGTCCGGTGCGAAGCAATCGGCCCAGCCGGCGACGGGGCGCAACTCGTCCAGCAACTCCGCGCTGAAGCGGGCCAGACGCTCACCCACGGGAAATCCGTCGGCGGCCAGTTCGATCGCGGGTGCCAACAATCGCGCCATGGGCTGGCTGCCCCAACGGTCGCTTAAGGTTCGCCAGCCCGCGACCAGGCCGGGCGGCTGGATCGACAGTGGACCTGTCAACGGGATATGCCGGTGTCCCAGCGCGTGAAACGCCGCGATGTCCGCGGCAGCCGGCGCGCCTCCCGTGGCGTTGACGGCGAAAACCCTTCCGTCGCGTCCCGAGCGGATCAGCGCGAACAGATCGCCGCCGATGGCGACGGCGTGAGGCAGGACGACGCAGAGCACGGCGGACGCGGCGATCGCGGCATCCACCACGTTGCCGCCGCCGGTCAGCACATCGCTCGCCGCTTTCGTTGCCAGCGCGGTGCCAGTGGCGACGGCGGCGCGGTCACCGCTGGCGGTGACAGTCCCGAATCCGGTCATGGCTGGCTCCGTGGTGGGTAATTGACCGCGGCGTCGCCGGGCCTGGTGACTGGTTTCGCGGACCGGCGGCCGATTGCCCGGGATTGGACCGGTTGATCGCGATCGGGCGGCCCGGACGCCGCGTGCCCGGACGCCGCCTGACGGTTGCTTCCGTTCGGCCTCCCGCGTTTGCCGTTCACCGATTTTCTGGTCTGCCCGCCGTCCACGAGCCGAGTCGCGTCCTCGCTGCCCGCCGCCGCCCGCACGATCGCGGCGACCGAGGCGATCGCCGGATCGACGGCGGCATAATGACGGATCATCACCAGCGGATTGTCGAACGGTGGCAGGTCGGACGGAACCCGCATCAGATGGCCGCGCTGGACGTTTTCGGCCACCGCCCGCACTGGCATCACGCTCAACCCGATGTCGGCCTCGGCCAGCCGGATGAGCGTCGAGAGGCTGTTGCAGGTATGCACGCGCTTCGGGTGCGCCGCGATGCGGTGCAGCCACGGCGCCAGGTAATTGGCCTGCTGACTGCCCGAGTGCAGGAGCAGCGGCAGGTCCGCCAGCACTTTCGCCGTCAGCCGTCCGCCCGGGATGGTCAGCTTTGGGCCGGCGAACCAGGCGAATTCGGGATCGCTCAGGCGTTCGGTGGCGTGGCCCGGCGCCACCGAGTGCGCCACGACGCAAGCGAGATCGAGCTGACCGGCCAACAATTTCGCCACCAGCGTGTCGCTGAGGTTCACGTCGATCACCAGATCCACCAGCGGCAGCCGGGTCTGCACCTGGCTCACGATCTCCGCGAGGCTGGTCATCGCGATCGTATCGACCACGCCCAGGCGCACCACGCCGGCGATGACCTCGCGGTCGCCGACGCCGAGTTTGAGGTCGCTGGTGGCGGCGAACACGCGCACGGCGTGATTGACCAGACTCAGCCCGCGCGGCGTCAGTTGGCAGGAGCGGGTGGTGCGCTCGAAAAGGCGCACGCCCAGGGTTTGCTCCAGTTGGGCGATGCGGGTGGAAACCGCCGGTTGGGTGCTGTTCAACTGGCGCGCCGCCCCATGGAAACTTCCGGCGCGCGCCACGGCGAGGAAGGTGTCGAGCTGACGCAGGCTCAATGGAAGATTTTTCATCAGGATTTCTTATCAATCAACGCGTGTAAATGGAATTTGCCAGTATGGGGGCTTTGCGGCAACGCTATCGTTGAATGCTTTCTCATGCCCCCGCGTGATCCATGCGATTCACCGTTGACGAGGCCGGTCTGAGAGACGCCAGTCCAGGTGGGTGGGCCTCGGAGCGATCCGGTGGCCGCCACGGCAACCCAGTGATTGCCGCGGTTGGGCGCGGCTGATCGCGGTGCCGTCCTTCCTCTCCGGCTTTTGGCCCCCCGCATTCAACCTGCCAGGTTTCACGATGTGGCTGTCGATGTGGCGGGTGCTGACCGATTACAGCGGAATCCTGTTGCAAGGTCTTGTGGTGACCATCGAGCTCAGCATCATTTCGATGGCGCTGGCCTTGGTG
>Ga0181528_10003056_pt1 | contig 10280 bp, 7 predicted proteins | sample PEATcosm2014_Bin_47_FD_119742 | JGI IMG/M metagenome (GOLD analysis project Ga0181528, IMG submission 119742) | Peatland microbial communities from MTU Mesocosm Facility, Houghton, MI, USA - PEATcosm2014_Bin10_10_metaG | ecosystem: Environmental > Terrestrial > Soil > Wetlands > Peat | place... | reverse complement strand
TTCGCCCGCCGAGAAGTGGAACGGCAAACCCATCACTTCAAGCGGCAGCAGCAGATCGGCGAAAATGATGGCAGCATCCACTCCCAGAAATTCCGCCGCGGTGATTGTGACCTCAGCCGCCAAAGTCGGTTTCTTGCAGATTTCCAGCAGCGAGTGCTGTTTGCGGACCGCGCGATATTCGGCCATGTAGCGTCCGGCTTGGCGCATGAACCAGACAGGCGTCCGATCGACCGGTTGGGACTTGCACGCGCGAACAAAGCTGGCGTTAGGGGCTGACATGAATCTTTGAATTTAGCATTTCTGGAGCGAATGCGCTGTGTTTGCACTCCCATCCAACCCCAGAATCCCCTCGATTCGGGCGGCCATACGTATGATAGATAGCAATAGATAGCAGTCGCCGGTAGACCCATTATGAACAAGATCTCGATTACAAAAGAAGCGATCGAATTGAAGGTGACCGACGCATCGCCCATGGCCGCCTACGTCGCAAGGCCATCGGCCGGCGGGCCTCATCCCGGACTGATCGTCTTTCAAGAAGCCTTCGGAGTTAACCCGCACATCCGCAATGTCACCGACCGGTTTGCTGCCGAAGGATATGTGGCTGTCGCTCCAGAATTGTTTCATCGAACGGCGCCACGGGGATTCGAAGGTAATTATAAAGACTTCCCCTCCGTCAAGCCGCACTATGAGGCCCTAACAAATGAGGCTGCCGAGGCGGATATTCACGCCACCTACGACTGGCTGCATTCGAGTTCTCATGTGAACGCCAACCAGATCTCGTGTGTCGGATTCTGCCTGGGAGGACGTGTATCGTTCCTTGCGAATGCCGTTGTACCCATGAAAGCCGCTGTCTCTTTCTATGGGGGCGGAATCGCTCCGGGGTTGCTCGATCGCGCCCCTAACTTGCATGGGCCTGCCTTGCTGATCTGGGGCGGACTGGACAAGCACATCACGCCAGATCTCAGGGCGGCTGTGGTCGACGCTTTAAAAGCCGCGCAGAAACCCTACGTCAACGTCGAGTTCTCCTATGCCGACCACGCATTCTTCTGCGACGAGCGTGCTGCATACAACCCCAATGCAGCGCGGCAGGCCTGGGCTCTCACGCTGGAGTTCTTGCGCTCGTGAAGACCGTCCTGCTGGCGGCTGGGCTGACTCTTCTTGCGCTGGTTGCGGCTGCTTGGCAAGCACCCGTCACCGCCAAGACCACAAACATTCCGGCGCCTACCTTTTACAAGAATGTTCTGCCCATCCTTCAGGATCACTGCCAAAGTTGTCACCGTCCAGGAGAAGTGGCGCCCATGCCACTCGTGACCTACGAGCAGACGCGCCCGTGGGCCTCGGCCATGGCGCACGCCGTCGAAATGAAGATGATGCCGCCATGGTTTGCCGATCCGCGATATGGACACTTCGCAAATGACGCCTCTCTCACCGACCAGCAGATCGCCACGATTGCCGCATGGGCAACGGCCGAAGCTCCCTCTGGAGATCCCCACGACGCCCCACCACCGCGAAAGTGGGCAGAGGGCTGGAACATTCCGCAGCCAGATCTTGTGGTCAAGATGCCCGCGCCCGTGCCCATACCAGCGCAGGGACAAATTGAATACACCTACGAAATTGTGCCGACGCACTTTACCGAAGATCGCTGGGTACAGATGTCAGAATTTCGTCCCGGAAGTCCCGCCCATGTTCACCATGCGGTGGTGTACATCCGTCCGCCGGATTCGCAGTGGCTGCGGCACGCTCCCGTCGGCCAGCCCTTTACGGCTTCGACGCTGAGCGACCCGGTGGAGCAACGCCAGGCCCACGAAACCACCAGCGACCTGCTGCTTGTCTACGCGCCGGGCAGTTCGCCGGATCAGTGGCCGGACGGCATGGCTAAATTCGTTCCGGCAGGCTCCGACCTTGTCTTTCAGATGCACTACACGACGAACGGCACGGCCGACGCGGATCAGACGAGCATTGGGTTAATCTTCGCCAAAACGCCGCCTCGTCAGCGCGTCATCACTCTGCAACTGAATAATCACGCGTTGATTATTCCTCCCGGTGCCGACGATTTTCGCGCGCAGGTGCAAGGAACGTTGCCACACGACGCAACTCTGCTTAGCCTTTTCCCTCACATGCATCTGCGGGGCAAGCGATTCGAGTACGACATAGTGCACGACGATGGCACCGTCGAAGTCTTGTTGCGTGTCAACTATCACTTCCACTGGCAACTGAGCTACAAACTCGCCGAGCCGCGCCTGCTCAAAGCAGGAACGAAATTGCGCGCGATTGCCTGGTACGACAATTCGAAGAACAATCCGCATAACCCCGACCCCACGAAGACCGTGACCTGGGGCGATCAAACTTCCGATGAGATGATGGTGGGATTTTTTGACGTGGCGATTCCGGCGGCAATGGATAAATGGCAATTCTTTGACAGGAAAAGCAATGCCATCAGTCCCCAAACCGACCATTAACGCGCCTATCGATTCGCCGTCTTCTGCTTGCGGCAATCGGTCCAACTCTGTAACACTTGCATGGGTTCACCCGGCTTGAGCACCATTCCCGCACCCATAATTCCTGAGGACTACAATTCCGTGCCGCCCCGGCTGCGGAGTGCGTCCTATTGGGCGCTCGCCATCGTCTTTATCGCGGTTTATTTCGCATCAATGTTTTCCCCAGCCCTGCTCGACGACGTCGACAGCAGCCACGCCGAAGCCGCGCGAGAAATGTTCGTAAGCGGCGACTACGTCACACTGCACATGAACGGCGTGCGCTATCTGGAGAAAGCTCCTCTCCCGTATTGGCTTGTTGCTATCTGCTATCACCTGTTCGGCGTCAACGAATTCGCGACGCGCCTACCCATGGTCCTCTCCGTCCTCTTACTCGGGATTCTCGCGCTGTTCTGGGCAGGGCGAGCCTTCGGCGAACGCGCTGGCATTTATGCCGCATTGTTTATTTACACATCCGCCGGCGTATTTCTGTTCACTCGCGTCCTCATCCCCGATGTGCTGCTCAGCCTGCTCATCGCTGCATCTCTTTATTTCTTCCTGACCGCTCTGGAGTCCGGAGGCCGCGCTGCCTGGCTCTGGTATGCCGGATATGCGTGCATGGCGTTGGGAGTGCTCACGAAAGGGCTTATCGCCTTGGCCTTTCCGGGTGGAGCGGCATTCCTCTACCTCATCTTCACTGGAGACTGGCGGCGCTGGCGCGAATTCAGGCTTATCTCGGGGCTAGCGCTTTTTTTGCTGATCGCAGCACCTTGGCACATCCTGGCAGGCCTTCGAAATACCGGCGGCGAGGGCGGCCATGGATTTTTCTGGTTCTATTTCGTCAACGAGCACTTCCTGCGTTTCCTCGGCAAGCGCTATCCCCGCGACTACAACAAACTGCCGTGGGCACTGTATTGGTCGCTGCATCTGGTCTGGCTGTTTCCATGGAGCCTCTATTTCCCGGCAGCGATCCGCACGATCATCGACATTCGAAAGCACAGGCAGCCTGCCGATTTCACCAGTCGGACTCGATTGATGTGTTGGATTCTCGCCGGGCTCATCCTTATCTTCTTTGCGGTCTCGACGAACCAGGAGTACTACACGTTTCCCGCCTACTTGCCGCTGTTCATCCTGCTAGCGGAGGGAGTTGCCCGTTGCGAGTGGAGCGACTGCAATGCCGGCGTGCGAAAGGGATGGCTGCGAGTATCTTCAGCCCTGCTGGCGCTCATCGGCGTGGCCGCTGGCATCACTCTCCTGAGCTTACTCTGGAAGTCGCGTAATCTGCCGTTCGAACCCGACATCGGCAATGTCCTCGCCAAGCATGACATGAGCGAGGACACTCTCTCGACCTCTCACATACTGGATCTGAGCTATGCATCGTTTGCCGCACTGCGCCTGCCGGCTGCGCTGGCAGCGGTGGCTTTATTAATCGCGCCTTTGCTCTCTTTCCTGCTCAGGATCCGGCGCCGCCACTATTCCGCAACTTGGGCCCTGGGAGCAGGCATGGCAGTATTTTTAATCGCCGCCCACATCGCGCTTGGCAGGTTCGGCCCATACCTATCGTCCAGAGATCTGGCGGAGCAGATTGCCGCGAAGGCTCATCCCGAAGACCGCGTGATGATCTACGGCGATCAGGCGTTTGGCTCGTCACTGCTTTTCTATTTACATCGCCCGATCGAACTCGTAGAGGGCCGCACGACTTCAATGTGGTTCGGATCAACCTTTCCCGACGCACCCAAGATCTACCTTACGGATACCGACCTGCAGCGGGATTGGGCCTCCGACCAGCGCGTCTTCCTGTTTGTCCCGCCGCAGTTGAAAGATAAAGTGGATTCTCTATTGCCCAACCGCGTCGTGATCGCCGAGATTTCTGGAAAATACGTCTACAGCAATCGTCCCTGATGGGCCGCTCTGCTAAACTTTTAATCTTCGTGAGAGGCAAGGAATAAGGAATGATGAACCGGAAAGCAATTTTGATGGTGTTTGCGGTATCCGCGATTGGGGCCGCGGGATGTTTTGTCGGCGCCGTGAAGGCTGATCCTCTACCAACTCGCACGCAGCCTCCTCAGACAGCGGGACCCGCAGCGCCCAAGAAGGCTGAGGAACAGTTCAAGAACATCCAGGTGCTCAAGGGAATTCCGGCGGATCAACTCATTCCGACAATGCAGTTCATCACGGCCTCGCTGGGAGTCGAGTGCGATTTTTGCCACGTCCAGGGCGCGTTCGAGAAAGACGATAAGAAAACGAAGCAAACCGCGCGAAAAATGATGGAGATGATGTTCGCCATCAACGCGGATAATTTCGATTCGCACCGCGTCGTTACCTGCTATTCCTGCCACCGCGGCAGCGAGCACCCTCTTGCGATTCCCACGGTGATGACGGAAGAACCCAAGGAAATGGCCGGTCAACCGCGAAGGCCCGACGAAGGAATGCCTGCGGCCAAAGAGAATTCCGGACCCTCCGCCGACCAATTGCTGGACAAATATGTGCAAGCCTCGGGAGGTGCGGCTGCGATTGACAAAGTCACCAGTCGCGTAATGAAAGGTACGATCGACTTCGGCGGAAAGTCCCTGCCTATCGATATCTACAATAAGGAACCCGATGAGCGCATCTCGCTCACGCACATGCCGGACGGCGACAACGTCACGGCTTTCAACGGCCACGAAGGCTGGCTCGGCGCGCCAAATCGTCCGTTACGCGAAATGCATGGCAGCGACCTGGATGGGGCGTCGATCGACGCCGACCTTCATTTGCCTACGCATTTGAAGCAGATGTTCACTGAAATGCGCGTGCGGGAAGGTGAGAAGGTCGGGGACCAGGATACTTACGTGGTGTCAGGAGAACGCACAGGCAAGCCGCCCATCATCCTCTATTTCGACAAGCAATCGGGATTGCTCGTCCGCATGGTGCGATATGGCGAAACCGCGCTGGGCTGGCTACCCACGCAGATCGACTACGCCGACTATCGCGACAGCAACGGAGTGAAAGTGCCGTATCGCTGGACTCTGGCTCGTCCTAGTGGGCGATTTACGATCCAAGTCACGGATTTGAAGCACAACGTTCCAGTCGACGATGCAAAGTTCGTCAAGCCCGCAGCTCCGCCCGAGCAGCCCAAGCCAGCAGCCAAATAGATAGCTAGTGCTCCGTCCGCTGTGACATCCTGTTCAGTTGTCGCGACTTTCTCGACGTGGGACTAGTTAAGGCTGCGTCTGGGGACCCTTCTTTTCCGAACCGGAGGCAGGCTGCGGGACTACCGCTTCAGCCTCGATCTTTACTTCCACTTCGGCGCCCTCTTTGAGTTTTACTTTGTGACCGTCTTTGTCGACGAGTCGGTTGGGAACTCGGATCTCTCGGTAAAGATGGTCCGCGCCCTCGATCCCGATCTGTGCCTTTTCGGGCTCGCCTGAGCTCGGATGTGGACTTATGACTTTTTCGACTCTACCTGGAAGCGTAGTACTAGCTTTAGCTGCTGACACGAACCCTCCACTCTGCCCCGGGCACACAGAATGTGCCGAATCGCGTCGACGTTAGGGGTCGACGCATCCAATTATGTTCTCCGTATTTTCATGTATGCGCTATAGGTGAAACCCTGTAGACGGCAAAAAGCTCCTCGTTTCGTTCATCGGCTGTTGCCATCGGCGTTCGGGCTCCTCAGTCAGCCAATTTCAATAACAAAACCTGATAGCCACGATAAATAGTTTCGATTTCCGGACAGCCATGGCGGACGTTACATTGAGGCGTCATCAGAATGGGCGTTGGGCAAATCTTGTGGGCGGGACGGGAGCTATAACCTCGGTGTTTACCCCTAGAAAGCTGTTCGCTTCGTTGCTGACAGCATTGCTTTTCCTGGTTTTTGCTTCTGTCGTGTGCGCGCAAACCGGCGCTGTCGCCCCGAGTCCGGGAACCGACGCGAATTCGCGTCTGGCTCGCCTCGAGCAACAGACTGCCGACGCCAAAAGCTCGGCTGACAATGCGTGGATGCTGACCAGTGCGGCCCTGGTGCTCATGATGACCGGGCCCGGCCTGGCGCTTTTCTACGGCGGATTGGTTCGCAAAAAGAATGTCCTCGGCACCATGATGCAGAGCTTCGCGTTGATGGCAGTAGTGACGGTTCTATGGGGACTGTTCAGCTACAGCCTGTGTTTTGGCCCGGGAAATAGCGTGATCGGGGGCTTTCAGAATCTTTTCTTGAGGGGCGTTGGGGCAGCTCCAGATTCGGATTATGCCGCAACGATTCCGGCGCAGACATTCATGGTGTACCAGTTGATGTTCGCCATCATCACCCCGGCTCTCATAGCGGGAGCCTTCGCCGAGCGCATGAAGTTCAGCGCGATGCTGCTGTTTACGGTTTTGTGGTCTGTCATCGTCTACGCCCCCATGGCCCACATGGTATGGGGAAAAGGCGGACTGCTAAATGCATCCCTGGGAGGTCGATTCCCGACACTTGATTTTGCCGGAGGCACCGTCGTCCACATCACCTCTGGCGTCTCGGCATTGGTTTGCGCGTTATATCTGGGTAAGCGCGTCGGCTATCCCAAAGAAGCCATGCCTCCGCACAGCGTGGTCCTCAGCTTTATCGGCGCATGCATGCTCTGGGTCGGATGGTTTGGATTCAACGCCGGCAGCGCACTCGGTGCCGGCAGCCTCGCTACCAGCGCATTCGTTGCTACACATTTCGCGGCTGCTGCAGCCGCGGTGGGATGGGCCGGAGCCGAATGGATCCGCAATGGCAAGCCCAGCGTGCTTGGCGGAATTTCTGGAGCCGTTGCCGGACTCGTGGCTATTACACCGGCTTCCGGCTTCGTGAAACCCATGTCAGCCTTGATTATCGGCTTGATTGCCGGAGTTTTCTGCTACTGGATGGTGCTCAAGGTCAAAGCTAGATTTGGCTACGATGACTCTCTGGACGCCTTCGGCGTTCATGGCGCTGGCGGAACCTTGGGCGCTTTGTTGACTGGAATTTTTGCGGTGAGCGCCGTCAATCCGATTTTCAAAGACCGCCAGGGAAACGGTCTCGCGTCGGGTTTGCTGGAAGGAAATGCGCATCAATTGTTGAATCAGCTTGTGGGTGTCGCGATCGCCTGGGGCCTGGCGATTGTCGGCACTCTGGCGATTTTGAAGTTGGTCGATGTCACGTTAGGACTTCGAGTCCCAGAAGAGGAAGAAGTGCAAGGCCTGGATCTCTCGCAGCATGGCGAAGAAGGTTACTATTGGGAAGCGTCGGCTTGACGCTATCTTGACTGGGCCCGTTAGCGGCGCCGTGAATCACGCAGAACAGGACTTGCAAATATCATGACCAAGATCGAAGCGGTTATTCAAAACTCCAAGCTGGAAGCCGTTAAAACTGCTCTGCAGGAAATCGGCGTCGAGGGCATGACTGTGCTCGAAGTAAGAGGCCATGGCCGCCAAAAGGGACACACCGAGGTCTACCGCGGACGCGAATATAGCGTGGACCTGATACCCAAGACCAAGATCGAAATGGTCCTCGCTGACGCCATGGTTGAAAAAGCTGTGCAGGCCATCCTTGGCGCAGCTCGCACCGGAAAGATCGGAGACGGCAAGATTTTTCTGTCGCGCATCGATGAGGCAATCCGCATCCGCAACGACGAGCGCGGCGAAGGGGCGCTATAAGTGCATAGTCCCGTTGCTGAGCCCGCGCCGCACCTGGGCCTGCAACGGCGATTGCCAGGACGCGACCGGAAAGCATCTTTCAGGCAGCGTTGATTCCTGCCTCCCCTCGAGTGGGTCAGGGGAATGAATTTCTTTCATGATGGCAGCGTCCTCATTGATCGGAGAACTACGAGGTTCCATCAACGACGAGTCGGCCCGCATCCAGCGAGAGTTCGAGGCGACTGGAGACGGTCGGGCTGCCGTCGCTCAACGCACTCGCCTGATTGAAGAGATCCTGGCACGCCTGTGGCGCGACATCGTTTCTCCCGATGAAACTCGGCCCGCCAATTTTTCTTTGGTTGCCACCGGCGGCTTCGGACGCGGCTGGCTCTTTCCCTATTCCGACATCGACATCCTGTTCCTCTTTGGCGACCGCGAAGCCGAGCAGGCATTCAAGGATCCCGTGCGGCGGTTTTCGCAGGAACTATGGGACCTGCGGCTGAAACTGAGCCCTGCCTCGCGCACCTTGGCCGAGTGCGATCGCTACGACGCGAACAATACCGAGTTCACGATTTCCCTGCTCGATTGCCGATATCTCGCCGGCGACCGCGATTTGTTTCGCAAGCTGCACGACAAGGTAATTCCCAAAGTCGTCATGCGCGAATCCAAGGCTCTCCTCCAGGGACTTGCCGAGGTAACCCGCGAACGCCACTCGAAGTACGGCATGACGCTCTACCATCTCGAGCCCAATCTGAAAGAAGCTCCCGGAGGTCTTCGCGACTGCAACGTAGCTAATTGGCTCGCCCTGATCTCCGCCATGGACAAGCTCCGCGATTGGCCTGACGCCAGCTCGCTGCGTGCTCCCGTTCGCAAACAGTTGGAGTCCGCCCTCGATTTCCTGATGTCCGCGCGCTGTTTCCTGCACTTCCGCCACGGTCGCGATGACAACACTCTCAGTTGGGAAGCGCAAGACGAGGCCGCCGCACGCAAGATCGGAGCATCCGACGCTGGAGAACTCTCCGCCGCCGACTGGATGCGGATTTATTTCGGCCATGCCCGCGCCGTGCAGCGCACCGTGACTCAACTACTCGAAGAGATTCCCGAAGCCTGGTCGGCGCTCTATCGGCAGGTGCAGAGTTGGCGCTCACGCCTTACTACGCCTGATTTTTCAGTAGTTGATGGATTGATCTTCCTGCAGCAGCCCTCTGCGCTCCAGGATCCCGAAGTCTTGCTGCGCCTTTTTCACTTCATGGCGCACCATGGCCTGAAGCTGAGCGCCACCACGGAGTACCGCATCGAACAGGCTCTCCCGGCGTTGGCCTCGATGCCTCCACGCGGTGCTGAACTCTGGCTATATCTGCAAGAGACATTGCTCCAACCTCACGCTGCCGATGCATTGCGGGCCATGCATTCCCTGCGTCTGCTGACCTTACTTCTGCCTGAGCTCAAGCTGATTGACTCGTTGGTCGTGCGCGATTTCTATCATCGCTTCACTGTCGACGAACATTCCTTCCTTGCGATCGAAAGTCTTCACCGCCTGAAGGCCTCCCAGTCCGAATGGGACAAGCGCTATGCGGAACTGCTCAGCGAGCTCGAAGATCCGGAACTTCTCTATCTAACTCTACTGCTCCATGACACCGGAAAAGGCATACCGAACGGCAACCATGTAGAAGCGAGTCTCGACGTTGCCAGCCGGGCCATGGACCGCCTCGATGTCGATCCCAAGGAACGCGCTGACGTGCTCTTCCTGATCGCGAATCATCTGGAGCTGTCTGCCGCTCTGCGCCGCGACATTTTCGATCCCGCAACAGTGGCAGCTTTCGCCGAGAAGATCGGCACTCCCGAGCGCCTCAAAATGCTCTGCCTGCTGACCTACGCCGACATCAAGGCGGTCAATCCTGAAGCTCTGACGCCTTGGAAGGCCGAGAATGTCTGGCAGCTCTACATCGCGGCCGAGAATTATCTGAGCCGCAGCGCTGACCAGCGCGTCCACGCCGACGTGAACGACGATAAACTGGCGCGCATTCGCTCGCTTGCCCCGGTCACCGGGACTAAGTTCAAGGCGTTTCTGGAGGGATTCCCGCAGCGCTACCTGCTCGTGCACACCGCCGAAGAAGTGATGCGTCATATGCAGATGGCCGACGAGCTAGGCAACGATCCCGTACAGGTTGAATTGAAGCGTGGCCGCCACTGGTA
>Ga0181528_10003053_pt1 | contig 10283 bp, 10 predicted proteins | sample PEATcosm2014_Bin_47_FD_119742 | JGI IMG/M metagenome (GOLD analysis project Ga0181528, IMG submission 119742) | Peatland microbial communities from MTU Mesocosm Facility, Houghton, MI, USA - PEATcosm2014_Bin10_10_metaG | ecosystem: Environmental > Terrestrial > Soil > Wetlands > Peat | place... | reverse complement strand
GCGCGATCGGTCCAGCGGATGGGTTCGACGCTCTTGATGCGGAAGGGTTCGATGATGGTGCGGATGGGCATGGCGCTCCTTCAGGCAGGTGCGGATGAGATCAGAACCCATCATTGTATCCGTGGCGGGGGCGGCGAGTGCAACCCGTGAAGATGCGACGGTGCGGAGAGCAAAGGAAAAAGCCCGCTGGAGGGTTTCCGCGGGCTTACAGAAAGCTGAAATGGAGGAGCGACTACTCTTTGTACTCAAAGAAGATGACGCAGGGCTCGTTGCCTTCGAAACGCGCCGAGCGCACGGACTGCTGTGCTGCGTCGGCGAGCAGAGGATTGCCGCCCAGAACCTTGACTTCGCGCACCTGTCCGCTCTGGCCAAGGATAAGTTGCAAACGCACGGTACCGAAGATGCGCATCCGGCGGGCCTGCTCCGGGAATACGACCTTAATGGCACCGCTCTTGCTGCGGCAGGGCGAATCCTGCGCCGTGGCCGTGCCTGAGCTCAGAAGGCAAAGGAAGGCCACGCTCAGGATGAACGCCAGACCGAAACTCCGCACCCGAGAATGAGATGTATGCACTGCCGTCTCCTGCCGAACGTTTATTACGACGCACTTAAGTATGGCCCAAATTCGCCCAGATGGACGCCTCAAGGCTGGTTACCATGGTCGCGGCACTAGTGGGATGAGTGGGCTGCGGTCTATCCGAACCTTACGGCACAGTGGTGGCATCGGCCACGCGATGGCCGGCATTTTCAGCGCGCTAACTACTCTATCGTCAGCTTTGTGGCGAACCATTAAGCCGCCGGCGAGAGGCGGTGCGGCCAGTACTTAGAGCTTGCCGTCCACCAAGGCCTCGAACTGCTTCTGGGTGAGCGGGACCACCGAGAGACGCCCCTGCTTCAATAGCGGCGAGTCGGCAAAGAGCTTGCTCTGCTTGATGGCCGGGAGATCGGACGGCTTGGCAATGGCCTTGCCCACCTTGATGCGGACGAGCGGAACCTTGGGGTCTGTGGCGTCCACGCTGAGGACCACGGCGGTGCCCATGGCGCGGCGCTCGTCTCCCGTGTGGTAGATGATGAGCTGGTCGCCCTTATGCATCTGCCGCAGGAACATGACGGCCTGCGGGTTGGTGACGCCATCCCAAAGGGTCTCGCGCTCGTTCTGCAACTGGGCGAAGGAGTACACTGCAGGTTCGCTTTTGAGAAGGTAGTACATGGGCAATCTTTTTAGCACAAACAGCGCTTGAAAGGACACTGGGTGAAGGTGAGCAACACGGATACGGGTAAGGAATTTTCAGCCGAGGAGATTCGCCGCAGGGTGATGGCCATCCCCTCGATTGTGACCTTTGGCTATGTTCTGGAGGAGCTGGCACCGGGGCGGGCGGTGATCTTTGCGCCCTACGACCGCTCGCTGGACGGCATCTTCGAATGCTTCCACGGCGGACTGCTGGCGACCCTGGCGGATTCCACGGCCGGTACCGCGGCCCTGACCGTTGCCGGAGCCGAAGCCACCACCGCGACGGTGGAGATGACGATTCGCTTTGTGGCCCCTTGCCGCACCGGCGCCCGCGCCACGGCCACCGTCACGGGAACCGAGCGCAGGTTGATTCTGTGCGCGGTGGATGTGCACGACACGGCGGGTGTGCTGTGCGCCACGGCGGAGATCAAATACCTGCGGCTGCGGGAGCCCGGCGAAAAGAAATAGCAAACGAAAGAACCGCGCCGGGGATGGTGGAGCTTGATCTGTCCCCCCCCCGGACGCGGTTGTTATTTCGGGCCGCAGCGTGCGACGTTAAGAAATCTGCGATGAATCCCTGAAACGAAACTTCTAAAACGCCTCCCCTAGAACGCAGTTACTGGACGTTCTTACTGGGCGTCATTATTGAATGCGGCCGCGGGGCGTGGCCACCTCCAGCATCAGGCGCTGGACCTGCGGCACAAGGCAATCGAGCTGACGCTGCACGCGGCGCCACTCCAGCAGAGCCTGACGGCGGCGGCCACAGCGCAGACTGGTCTCCAGAGCACCGAGAGTGCCGGTAATGGCCTCACTGCCGAAGACAAACAGGAGGTTGCCGAGGCGCTGCGCGCTGGCGGCGGCGGCAATGTGCTCACGCAGGCGGATGGAGGCGGTGAGGCGCTCGGTGTGGACTGGCAGCTCCAGCAGGAAGTTGGCGCAGAGCAGGATGAGCTGGCCGGCGTCGCCCCCGGCGTAGGTGAGTACGTGATCCCCGTCGAGGGTGATGGTCTCCAGGGCATCGCTGCCCTGGTATGTGGTCTCCGCTTTTGGCATCGTCTGATTCATGAAAACTGTCCAGGAAAGCCTATTGCCTTCCCTTTGGTTATCGGCAGGCCGGATGGAAATCTGAAATGGCGGCGGAGATTTGTTGCGCTGGCGGGCGGACGAAAAACGGCCGGCATCTCTGCCGGCCAACGTCGTTAGGAGCTTCGTTTGGAGAAATCTACTCTTCGTGCCTGGCCCGTATTGCTTAACCGTGTTGCTTATTGCATCCGCACGCGACGGCTGCGCTGCTGCAAAAGCGAAGGCGGCATGCCGAACTTTGCGCGGAACAAATTCGAGAACGTTGGCGCGCTGTGGTATCCCACGGCGCGGCAGATGGCGGAGACCGCCGTATCGGTCGTCTCCAATAGCTTGTGCGCCATTTGCATGCGGCGGTCAGCCAGGGCGCGCAGGGGCGTAATGCCATAGACCTGGCTGAAGACGCGATGGAAGTGATGCGGCGACATGCAGGCGACGCGGGCGATCTTCTCCAGGCAAAGCTCTTCGGTGTAGCTGTCCTGAATGTAGACGTAGGCGCGCTGGATGCGGCGATAAAGCTCGGCGCGGGTTCCGGGGCGCACGCTGTCAATGGAATCAATCTGGCGGCTGGAGGCTCCGTAGACGAGCACGGCGCATTCGGCGACGGCGCGGAACTGGTCGGCGATGCTCTCCTGGCTGTCTCCACGGAGGCAGGCAGCGGAGAGAGAGCGCAGCTTGGGGCCGATCTCAAAGGCCGTCTCATGCTGGACGCATTCGGGGAAGCGCATGACGACGCCGTCGTGATCCATCTCAAGCGCGGCGGTGAGCGGCGATTGGAAGCTGCGCGCCACATCCGAAATGTACTTGTGCTCAAAAACCAACGTGCCGGCGCGCGGAGAAGCCGTGGGCTCGACGACAATCTCACCCTTCTGGCCCTCGTTCAACACAACAAAGGTGGTGGGGGTGATGTCGTAGTGGCCGCGCTCGGTCGAGACCTTGTACTGATCCTGCAGGGCGAAGCGCAGGGACAAAGGACTGACGAAGGGCTGCGTTCCGGGCTTCAACAGTCCGCAGGCAAACAGGTTCCGGCCAACCATGGTTTGGTCCGCCAGTTTATGCGCCGCAGGCTGTGCCTCTACACAAATCATATTGAGGTCGCTCATCCGATTCGCTTCCATCTCAATTCCATTCAACATGCTTCACTCCCGTTTGTATGGTCACAACTGCTCTAACCCTGGGTATAGCCTTTGGATGCTAGAAAAGTTCCCAAATCTAAGAGAAATCTTCGTTTCCTCACATTTCTTTACAAACACCACCAAAGGGCCAGGACGGTTGCGACACGGCAAAGCTTTCATAACAAAGGGCCGCCGCACAAAAAACCACCGCGCCAGCCACTAAACCTGTTCGAGGGTTAGACGCATTCCGCGCGGAAAGGTTTGCCGCCAATGAGTGCTGCAGCGCGTGATTCTCAAAAAAGATTGCGGGCAGGAAAAATAAAAAAGGGCACGGTCACCCGTGCCCGGAGCACTGCGGAAGCGCTTCCGCGTGGAACTTATCCCGCGCGGAAGGGCGCTGTTTTGAGAAGCCTAGTGACCCATGTGTATCCCCGGCTTGGGGCGCTGTGTGAGCAGAAGCAGCGGCAGGGCCGAGAGTGTGATGACACCCATGATGAAGTTGGTGTCGCGATAGGCCAGCACCGCGGCTTCACGCATCAGGGTGGCGTAGATGCTGCCGTAGGCCTGCATCAGGCCGCCGACGCCCGCACCGTGAATGCTGAAGTAGCCGGACATACCGTGCAACATCTTCACCATGGCGGGATTGCCAGGAGCCGTGTTGCTGATGAGCTCCGAGCTATGCACCTGGATGCGGCGCGAAAGAATCGTGGTGACAAACGAGATGCCGAAGCTGCCGCCCAGGTTGCGCATCAGGTTGATCATGGAACTGACCTGGTTGTTGTCCTCCTGCGGCACGCCGGAGTAACAGATGGTGTTGATGGGCACGAAGAGGAATGCCATGCCGATGGACTGGTAGATGCGATACATCATCGCCGTGTGGAAGTCTATGCCGGGATACATGCCCATCATGTGGAACATGCTGAGTCCGAGCGCGATGAAGCCGAAGGCAATCATCTTGCGCGCATCCACGCGGCTCACCATCATGCCCACAATCGGCATCAAGGTCATCACCACCAGGCCGCCAGGAGATAGGGCCATGCCGGCGAGCTTCGCCGTGTAACCCATCACGTTCTGCAAGAACTGCGGAATCATCACCGTGGAGCCGTAGAGCACAAAGCCGAGCACGAACATCAGGACGTTACTGACCGCGAGATTGCGGAAGCGCAACATTCGCAGGTCGAGAACGGGATGCTTCTCATGCCACTCCCAGATGACGAATGACACCAGGGCGATGACGCAGATGATGGAAAATATCTGGATGAAGTGCGAGCTGAACCAGTCCTCGCGCTCACCTTTGTCCAACACCACTTGCAGAGTGCCGAGACCGACGGCGACCAGTGCGAGGCCTGTGTAGTCCACCGGTTCATGCTTCGCGCGCTCCTGGGCATCGGCAATCCACGGCGGGTCCTCCACCAGCTTCGAGGTGAGGTAGAGAGACAGGATTCCCACCGGCACGTTGATGAAGAAGATCCAGTGCCAGTTGTAGTTGTCGGTAATCCAGCCGCCGAGGGTGGGACCGATGGCCGGGGCCAAGACCACGGCCATGCCGTACATGGCAAAGCCCATGCCTCGTTGCTCCGGCAGGAAGTTGTCGGCCAGAATCGCCTGCTCGCTTGGGCCGAGACCTCCGCCGCCGGCGCCTTGCAGAATGCGGAAGAAGATCAACATGCCGAGCGAGGTGCTGAGGCCGCAGAGCAAGGAGCTGAGCGTGAACAGCGCGACGCAGGTCATGTAGAAGCGCTTGCGTCCAAAGCGGTCGCTCATCCAGGCAGAGATGGGCAGCACGATGGCGTTGCTGACCAGATAGCTGGTCAGCACCCAGGTGGACTCATCCTGCCCGGCCGAAAGCGAGCCGGCGATGTGCGGCAGCGCGACGTTGGCAATGGAAGTGTCGAGCACCTCCATGAACGTCGCCATCGTCACCGTCATGGCGACGGCCCACGGATTATGACTGGGTCGCCAGGGTCCCTTCCCGGCGGCGGGTTCACTCATCGAACGCGTACCTCGGGCACCACGCTGAGGCCGGGACGCAGGCGTCCGTCCTGATTGAAGCCCTGCTTGTTGGCGTCGTCAAAATCAATGCGCACGGGAATCCTCTGCACCACCTTGACGTAGTTGCCGGTGGCGTTCTCCGGCGGCAGAAGGCTGTAACGCGAGCCGGTGGCGCCGCCAATGGCGGTGACCTTGCCGTGCAGCTTGGCGCCGCCGAGCGCATCCACCTTGATGGAGACCGACTGGCCGGGACGCATGTACTCGAGCTGCGTCTCCTTGAAGTTGGCGGTCACCCAGATGTCGTTGGTCGGCACGAGCGAGAGAAGATCCTGTCCGGCCTGCACGTTCTGGCCGGCCTGGGCGCTGCGGTTGCCCACCACTCCATCCACGGGGGCGACCACCTTGGTGTAGCCAAGGTTGAGCTCAGCCTGGTCGAGCGAGGCCTTGGCCTTGAGGGCGTTGGCTTCTCCGGCGCGGGCACGAGCCTGGGTAACGGCGATCTGCTTGGGCGTGATCTGCGCATTGGCCATGGAGGCCTGCGCCTGACCCAGCCGCGCCTTGGCCTGCTTGACCATTTCCTGCGCGGAGCGCAGAGCGGCCTCCACGGCGGTGACCTGCGCGTTGGCGCTGATGGCTGCGGCGTTGGCCTGGTCGTACTGCTGCTGCGAGATTTCCTTCTTGCTGACCAGCTGGGCGTAGCGCGCCAGGTCGGCATTGGCCGTGTCGGCGTTGGCCTTGGCCTGCACGAGGCGTGCCTGTGCTTCGTCCACCTGCTTGTTGGCCGATGAGATGCCGGCATCGGCGCTGATGACGTCGTTCTGCGCGGTGCGGATCATGCTGTTGGAGCCGACCTGCGAGATGGGCACGCTGAAGCCGGCGGCTTCGGCCGAGGCGGAGGCGTCCATGAAGTCGGCGCGGGCGCGCTCGACGGCCACCTTGTAATCGGTGTCGTCAATTTCGGCGAGCACGGTGCCGGCCTTCACAAACTGGCCGTCTTCCACGTTGACCTTGGTGATGTGGCCGTTGATGCGGGCGCTGACGGGATAGATGTGTCCGTCCACCTGCGCGTCATCGGTATCCTCAAAGCTGCGGCCGTACCACCAGTACGCGACGGCGGCAATCACAAGCACCACCACCAGCACACGCAGCCCGGTACGCAGTCCGGGATTGCGCTCGAAAAGACCGGGTTTCGTCTGCCCGGCCGTTGCCGGAGCCTTCTGTTCTTCGTTCGCCATTCCAGTTCTCTCCAAAATACCCTGGGCGCAACAAGCGCCTCAATCCCCGAAAAAAGTTACTGCGCGGGCACCGCAAACGGCGCCGCAGCCTCATCCAGCACGGTACGCAGAGTCTGCTCAGCCATGCCCAGAGCGCGGCTCAAAAGCACCTTGGCAATGTTGTGCGCGTACAGGCTGCCGATGTACTGCTGGTGCGCGTTGGCCATGGCCTCCTGCGCCTGAATGACTTCAATGTTATTGGTGACGCCGTTGCTGAAGCGGTCCTTCGATTCGGCCAAGGTCTGCTCGGCCAGTTGCACGGTTGTGGCGGCCACCTCGACCTGCTCGGCGGCGGCGTTTACGTCCAGCATGGCGTCGGCCACGTCCTGCTCAATGCGGCCGCGCAAGTCGTCGCGCTGCGCGCGCACCTGCTTGAGCTTGGCATCGGCCTCGTGAATGTCGCCCTCGGTCTTGCGTCCCTCAAAGATGGGGATGCGGAGACCGGCGCCCACCGTCCAGGTGGCAAAGGCGTTGCTGGGATGCGTACCGATGACGCCGTAGTCTCCACTGACGCCGAGGGACGGAATGCGTTCGGCCTGCGCTGACTTCTTCATCAACTCGGCGGCCTTCACCTGCTGCTCCAGCGAGAGGTAATCGGGACGGCCGGCCAGGGCCATCTTGAGCGCTGTCTCCTCCCCGATGTTGGGCAAGGGCTTGTAGGCGGCGCGGGTCACCAGCTTGATCTGCTGATGCACGGGCAGGCCCAGTACGCGCAGCAGCGTGATGCGCTGCTTGGCGAGATTGTTGTGGGCCTCAATTAGATTCTGGCGGCGCACTTGATATTCGACGCGGGCGCGGAGGGTGTCCACGTTGGGGGTGAGGCCAGCGTTTTCACGGTCATTGGCCAGGGTCTGCAGGGCCTCGGCGGTCTTGAGCTCGGCTTCGGCGGCTTCGACCTGGCTCTCCGCGCTGATCACCAGCAGGTAGCTGGCGGCGACCGCCAGGGTCACCGTCTCACGGGCGGAGCGGAAGTTGAACTCGGCGGCCTTGACCTTGCTATTTGCGGCTCGCGCGTTCTGAATGGCGTGCAGGTCGAAGAGATCCTCGGTGAGGCTGACGCGGGCATCGGCGTTGGTGAATTTGATGCCGGGGCCGAGCTTGATGCCGGGAATCGAGAAGTTGAAGCCCTCGGCCGGCAGGCTGGCCTTGATGGCTGCCTCGTGCAGGTTGCCATCCAGATGCGGCAGGATGTTGCTGAGGTCCTTGAGGCGGTCGGCACGGGCCACAGCCGTGGTTTGGCCGCTGAGCACGATGCCCAGGTTGTACTTGAGGCCGCGGGTGAGCGCGTCATCCACACTCAGCTCCAGCACGCCGTTCTTGAGCTCGCCGGTGGGCACGCTGCCGGAAAACGGGCTCTGCTGGCCGGCAGCCAGGAGCTGATCAAGCGACTGCGGCACCTGAATGGCGCTGGCCTGACCTGCGAGTTGCTGCGCGCTGGCCGGCGCCACGATGACGAGGCAAAGCGCCAGGGCAAGAAAATGTCGAACCTGCATGATTGAATCTCCACCAGACTTCGATGTACTATAACTACGAAATCATACGCTTGATTTATTTGTCAACCAAGCTATCAACAAAAGTGAACGAGATGACGAAACTTCTTAACCGCAGCAAATCGCCATTTGGACGCTCAGCCTGCCAGGACCGCAGCGAGCGCACCCGCCAGCGCCTGATCGAGGTGGCCGTCGAGGTGTTCAGCGAACTGGGCTACGAGGCGGCTAGCACTCGCACCATTGTAGAACGCGCGCAGGCCAACCTGGTCTCCATCCCGTACTACTTCGGCAGCAAGCAGGGGCTTTATCACGCCTCGGCCGAATATATCGGCGCGGAGATCACGGGACGCTTCCGTCCGGCGTGCGACCGCGCCCGCCAGGGACTGGCCCAGCCCGGGCTGAGCCGCCACCAGACGCTGGAGCTGTTCACGGAGTTCATGGTGGACTTTGCCCACGTCATGCTGGGCACCGGCGCACCCGACTGCTGGGGACAGTTCATCCTGCGCGAACAGTCGCAGCCGACCGAGGCCTTTGACATTCTGCACGCGCACTTCAGCAACATTGTGGACATTGGCATCGAGTTCGTGAGCCGGCTGACGGGGCGCGCGATCGAGGCTCCGGCGACGAGGCTGCAGTTTATGACGACCATCTCCATGGTGCTGTTTACCAGGACGAACCGGGCCAGCCTGCTGCGTACGATGGAATGGAAGTCCATTGGGGTGGACGAGCGCCACCTGGTGGAGGAGATTTTGCGCCAGAATATGCACGCCCTTTATGCCCATTCAGCCTGAGTTACGGCGCGTTTAATGACGGTTTCGCCTTTCGGGCCATGGATTTAGGCCCTGCCGGGGTGGAATCGGCTACGATTTAAGAGATTGCTTTGGAGGATGTTCAAGGATGGGAGTACCGGTTTCTCAGATGTGGGCGGTTTCGAGCTACGTGCTCAAGAACCGTTTGCAGGGACGCAAGCACTACCCGTTGGTGGTGATGCTGGAAGTGCTGTTCCGCTGTAACCTGGCCTGCGCCGGTTGCGGCAAGGTGCAGTACCCGGCTCACGTGCTGAAGAGCCAGCTGACCCCGGAAGAATGCTTCCGCGCGGTGGAAGAGGCCGGCGCACCGATCGTCAACATCCCCGGCGGCGAGCCGCTGCTGCATCCCCAGATCGGCGAGATTGTCGAAGGGTTGATCGCCCGCGGCAAGTACGTCTACCTGTGCACCAACGCTCTGCTGCTGAAGGAGAAGATGCACCTCTTCAAGCCGAGCAAGTACTTCACCTTCACCATTCACCTGGATGGCGAACGCGATCACCACGACTTTGCGGTGTGCCGCGAAGGCACCTACGACATTGCGGTGGACGCCATGAAGGAAGCCATCGCCAAGGGCTTCCGCGTCACCACCAACTCGACGCTGTTTGACGGCGCGGACCCGGTGGGCGTGCGCCGCTTCTTTGACACGATGATGGAGATGGGCGTCGAGGGCATGATGGTGTCGCCGGGCTACAGTTATGACAAGGCTCCGGACCAGTCTCACTTTTTGGGCAAAGAACGCACGCGCGAGCTGTTCCGGCAGATCCTGAGCAACCGCAAGAAGAGCTGGCGCTTCAACGCCACTCCGCTGTTCTTCGAGTACCTGATGGGCGAGCGCGACTACGACTGCACGCCGTGGGGGATTCCGACGTACACCATCTTCGGATGGCAGAAGCCCTGCTACCTGCTCCAGGATGGCTACGCGGATACCTTCAAGGAACTGATTGAAGAGACCGCGTGGGATGAGTACGGCGAAAAGAGCGGTAATCCGCGCTGCGCCAACTGCATGGTGCACTGCGGCTTTGAGCCATCGGCGGTGAACCACACCTTCGGCTCGCTGGACGGCATTGTGGCCACGGTGAAGGGGATGCTGAGCACGTATCCCGACGCCGAGGCGCTGGAGATGCTGAAGGCTCCGCGTACGGCCACGGGCGGCGACCCACTGGTGCAGATTGCGGCGAAGTCCGCCACCCCGGCCGAGACCGTGGAGGCGACGCGATGACCACCGAGACCGAAAACAAGCATCGTGAGGCCTCAACTCGTGAAACCCTGGAAGGTTTTGTTCCCGAGCTGGCGGG
>Ga0181528_10003052_pt1 | contig 10290 bp, 9 predicted proteins | sample PEATcosm2014_Bin_47_FD_119742 | JGI IMG/M metagenome (GOLD analysis project Ga0181528, IMG submission 119742) | Peatland microbial communities from MTU Mesocosm Facility, Houghton, MI, USA - PEATcosm2014_Bin10_10_metaG | ecosystem: Environmental > Terrestrial > Soil > Wetlands > Peat | place... | reverse complement strand
CAGCTCATGCCTTCTTCGCGGATCGCCGTCACGACGCGCTTGCGCAAATCCAGAGACAACGGACCCATCGCGCGCCGCCTCCCTACGGCGCGACCCAAGAATCAGACTCTTCCAGTCGATTCAGGCCGGCCGGAAACGGTTCTAGTGCACGACGTCGCGTTGCAGAATCTGTCGGTCCGCTTCGCCATTGATCTCGCCGGGCTCGTTGGCGCGGACGGGCGACGCACGCGGGCGCTTCGACTTCGTCTATCTCGCGTGTCTGGCCAACATGGCGGTGATGGCCGCCGCGGACGAAGCGGGCCTCAAGCATATGGTCGCCACCTGCGTCGCCCATATTTCCGGGCCGATCGCGCTACGCTATCCGCGCAGCGAGGGCGTCGGGATCGAGATGCCGGAGCGCGGCGAACCTCCGCCGATCGGCAAGGCCCGCGTGATCTCAGAGGGAACGCACATCGCGATTCTTTCGCTCGGCATCCGTTCGGCCGAAGCGCTGAAGGCGGAAGGTTCTGCAGACGCGTGGGCTGTTGACGACGGTGGCGGACCCGCGCTTCGCCAAGCCGCTAGACCTCGACCTGATTGTCGATCCCGCCGACAATCACGAAGTGTTGTTGACACTTGGGGACGCGCCTCAGGCGGCTTGGGCACGCATGCGCTGACGCTTCTTGCCGATGCGGGCGCGCTCGACCGCGGGTTGAATGTGAGTACGCTGACGCACCCCGACCGCTTTCAGGACCAGGACAAGCCGGAGCGGCTCCATCCGCAGGGCGGGCTCGACGCGGCGGGCATCGCCGCCGGTGCGATCCAGGCCTTGCGGCCGGCGGCGAAGGTCGAGAGCCTCCGGGCGTAGCGTATCGGATCGGAGCCACCGTAGCGACGGTCGCGAATTTCGGGAACACAAACATCTCTCGGCTTCTCGCTGGATACTCCCTCCCCCCGCGCCAGCTACATCGCGGATTGCTCGACAAAGCCTGCGCGTGAAGTCCGTAGACGAGCGCTGGCTCCTACGAGGCCGACCAAGCTTCAACACCTCTTATCGCACTCCGCCGGCAGCACGGCTCTCAGGCGAGGTAAGAGGAGTGAGTAGAGAATTGCTTGACGCGGGTTAGACTGCGTTGTTTGCAGGCAAGGAAAAAGTGAAACGCGCGCCCCCCAGGGTGGACTCGCTATCCGCTCGAATTTGGCCCTGATGGGCTTCGACTATAGACCGGCAGATAGATAATCCCATACCCATACCGGCGACTTTGGTCGTGAAGAAGCTTTCGAAAAGATGCGGAAGATGCCTGGCCTCAATTCCCGGGCCGCTATCCTCGACGGTGCAGGACACTGTCTTCGAATCTGACTTCAAAGCTCGAATTGAAATGCTCCGACGTGTCCCAACAGACTGCGCCATCGCCTGAACTGCATTTATGGCTAAGTTCACGACAACCTGTTGGAGCTGGGTGCGGTCGCCCACCACGCAGGGAAGAGTCGGCTCCAGATCGAGAGAAACGGAGACGCTCCTCGATTGAAATTCATGGCGTAGCAGTTCCATCGACGCCTGAATAACATCGTTGAGCGACAGCGCCGTCCGATGGGGTCCTTGCCGAGTGGTCATCCCGCGGATACGGTCGACAATTTCGTGAGCTCGCCGCGCATCGGAAATCATACGGCCAATCAGTTCCCGAATCTTCTCGATATCGGGCTCCAGTCGAGCCAACCGACGCAATCCCGTCTCGCCGTTCGTGATTATGGCCGCAAGGGGCTGGTTTACTTCGTGTGCGATCGATGCGGCAACCTCCCCCAAAGCCGTCACGCGCGTCATATGAGCAAGCTCTGCCTGTGTATTGCGGAGCTCCTGCTGCGCCTCCTTCCAATCGTGCACATCCACAATCGCGCCGTGCCATTTTCGAATGCGACCTTGCCCATCGCGCAATGGGAGCGCGCTGGTTACGCACCATCGGTAGTTTCGCTCGGCAGCACGGAACGTGCGCACCTCGGCCCGAAACGGCGCTCCAGATGCAACACAGGACATCCATATTTGTCTTGCCTGATACACATCATCCGGATGGAATATTTGTGTCCAACCCTCGTTCACGACTTCTTGGAACGACAGGCCAGCATAGTCGAGCAAAAGTGCATTGCAGTAGTCGGTCAACCCTTCCGGAGTTGCGGTCCAGAGCATTACCGGAATCGTCTCCGTCGTCTGCCGGAGGTCGATTTCATTCTCCCGCAAGTTTTCTTGCGTCCTTTTGCGCGCTCTCGTCTCGCGCGAAGCGCCGAAATCCAAGACGGTTAGCTCATCGTTAAGCGCCCCACCCATTTGGGTGTCAATCTGCACGCGATTGAAGCCCAACCCGACGACGTTTGACTCGAGAGCGCCCGGCGGTTGAGGCAAGGCACGGGCGCTCCACGACTTCCCCAGGTATTGGAACTGCTGAAGAGCCTTCATAGGCGGAACTCCGCATAGTTTGCCGACGTCGCAAACTCTTACCTTAGTAAATCAATCAGTTCTCCGTGCTCGTCATGAAAAATGGTGACTCCTAGCTCCGCCCTCGGTTGCGGACCGCACGCATTTCTGAAATGCTATGATAAATTCTGACAAAGAGGGACGCTTACGTGTCCGCGCCGGGCGGAGTACTGGCCCATGAGCCGGGCCTGTTGATGCTCGACCTCTTTCGGCGAGAGCTGAGGGTGAGGGGCGCATCTGTCCCGATCGGAGGGCGCGCCTTTGAAATACTGGCCATCCTGGCGCAGTCTTCTGCAGAATTGATCAGCAAGGACACGCTGATGCAGCGCGTTTGGCCGAGCGCCATTGTCGAGGAGAATGCTCTGGCGGCGCAGATCTCCGCGATCCGCAAGGCGTTGGGCGCCGAGCGCGACACTAAAAACGGTTTCTGGGCGTGGATGCAGGCTGGTTGGCAATTGGACGACGGCCACATCGGCAGGGCTAGCTCAGTCACCCGTCTCGGAGCCGAGTCCCGCCGCCAAGCAAGGCGGACGCACGAATCTGTCGCTCAGTCCTATTGATCTGGTCGGGCGAGCGTTCGCCACGCATCACGTGGAGGAGGTCCTGGCCGCTCACAAGGTTGTGACACTGACAGGCCCAGGAGGAATTGGCAAGACAGCTTTGGCGCTGCGGGTCGCCCAAAGCGTGTTGGCAAGCACGGAGGTTGACACTTACCTCGTAGACCTTGCGCCGGTCTCGGATCCGGATCTGGTTCCATCCAACATCGCGGGAGTTCTTGACGTCGGGCTGGGCGGCGGGGAGTCCGATGCGTCTTTTGTTGCGCGCGCCATCGGGACAAGACGGATTCTTCTTGTGATTGATAATTGCGAACATCTGATCGACGCCGTGGCGAAAATGGCGGAGACATTGGTTCATACGTGCGTCGGCGTGTCGATTCTTGCGACCAGTCGCGAGAAGTTGCGCATTGTCGGGGAATACGTCTATCAGGTCGTTCCCCTTAGCGTTCCAACCGAGGAAGACCGGGAACCCGATGTGATTCTCGCGCAGAGCGCGGTCCAGCTCTTCATTACAAGAATCAACGTGGCCCACCCGGCGTTTTCACCCGACCCAGGGAACCTTCGGCTTCTTGCCGGACTGTGCCGGCGGCTCGACGGCATCCCGCTCGCGATCGAATTCGCGGCCGCACGCGCCGCCACGCTTGGCGTCGCCTAGGTGGCCGCCCGATTGGATGATCGGTTTGGGTTGTTGACAGCCGGTCTCAGAACAGCGCTGCCCCGTCATCGAATCCTGCGGGCGACGCTGGACTGGAGCTATGAGTTGCTGTCTGAACCGGAGCGGCGGTTGCTTTGCTATTCGGCCATATTCCCGGCCGGCTTCACTTTGGAGGCTGCCTCGGCGGTCCACCCCGGGCGTCGCGTTTCCTCGATTCTTGAGATCATTGCAGACTTGGTCGCGAAATCGCTCCTGTTGCTCGATGCCTCCGCGTCTGGAGGACGCTGGCGGATGCTCGAGACGATACGCGCCTATGCGCTGGAAAAGCTCGTCGAGACAGGCGAAGCCGACAAAATTGCGCGCCTTGCCGCCGAATATTTTCGCGACTTGTTTCGTTCGCGGGCGCTCGGCTCGCCAAGGCAATCCGAGTCGGGGGACAAATCGAACGATCGCCGTGAACTTGACAACGTGCGCGCGGCGATAGATTGGGCGCTGTCGCCGAACGGCGACCAGCGCGTCGGGTTGGAGCTTACCGCAGAGTCGGCGCCGCTATGGTTTCAGCTGACATTGATGGAGGAGTATCGCCAGCGCGCCGAGACAGCGCTTAAGCGCCTTCAGGTACAGGGAAGTCCAGATGACGAGCAGGAAATGCGTCTCCAAGTCGCTTTTGGTCAGGCGCTCTGGTACACGGATTCCTTCGGCAATCTCGAGAGTATGCGAGGAGCGTTCAAGAGAGCGGGAGAACTCGCGGAGCGCAGCGGCAACACCGACATTCGGCTGAAGGCGTTGTGGGGCACATGGGCGACCAACCGCGGCAGCGGCAATCACGAGTCCGCGCGGATGGCGGCCATCCAATATGAGACGATCGCGGACCTCACGGGCGATAAGGACTCTATCATCCTTGGCGCCCGGATGCTGGCGCTAACCCATCACGATCTTGGCAATCTGAATAGCGCCGGTCAGCATGTAACCAGTGTGCTCAGGCGGGCGCCGCGTGTGGCCGCTGCGCCCGGCAACAATCTCCAAGTTGACGCGCGTGCCGCCATGCTGACGCTCCTTGCCCGGGTCAAATGGTTGCAAGGATTTGCTGATCAAGCCGTCGCCGCGGCGCGGGAGGCGATCGATGCCGCGCTGCGGACGCATCATTGGTTTTCGATTTGCTACGTTCTGTTTTTTGCGGGTGGTCCCGTTTCGCTGTGGATTGGCGATCTCACAGAGGCGGAGAACCGCCTCGAAATGCTTCGCGACCGAACCGGGGCTGGGTATTCTGAATATGCCGGATTCAATCGATTTTCCGGCATTTATGCGGCGGTCTTGCGATTGCGGAGAGGCAACGAGTCAGATGCCTTGGCCGCAGCCTATATCGAGCCCCGTATGCAGTTTCCGACAATCGCCGGATTGGGCGAAATGACGCGTCACCCTTCGATTTCAGTGCCCTTCCCAGATGACATTCGGTGCGACGCCCCATGGAGCCTGCCGGAGGTGCTGCGTGTCGATGCCGAACTGTTGCTCTGGCGCGGCGGACCCGGCGCAGTTTCGGGCGCAGAGATGAAATTGCAGCGCTCACTCGAACTCGCCCGACAACAATCAGCCCTTTCCTGGGAGCTCCGAACGGCGTCGAGCTTGGCTCGACTGTGGATCGGACAGGATCGACCGAGCGAGGCCCGAGAGCTGCTCGCGCCCGTCTACAGCAAATTCACGGAAGGCTTTGCGACATTGGATGTCGTTGCTGCGCGAGCCATACTCGAGTCGCTGCATTAGGCCGTAGCCTTTGGGCTCATATTTGGTAGGGATATCACTGGGACCGCGCATTTCATCCGGACGACGCCGCCGAGCCGAGGCGCGCTTTGGGCGGACTCGAAGCCGAAGCACAGTAGTGGAAATTCGTCAGTCGACGCGTTACTGTCCATTTTGCATGTAGATGCGAGCGCCAGGGAGGAGATTGATGGAATTGCACATCAGAAAGGCGAGCATCGCCCTCGCGGCACTCGGCGTTGGACTCGCGGCCCCGGCCGCGCTGGCGTCAGACAATCACATCGCGGTGGACGGGTGGCAGCACCCTTATTTCGCACCGTGGCAACAGGCTGCAAGCGATGCGCAGAGGGATTTCGGCATTGCCTCCGTCGTGTTCAAGGTGCCAAGCGGCCCCAAGCTTGAGCTGCAGACCGAACTCATGGAGTCGCAGGCGTCGCAGGGCGTCAAGGCGTTGGGCATATTCCCCGGTGATCCCGTAGGTGTGAACTCGACGATCGCTGAGCTTAAGTCGAATGGCATCCCGGTTGCAGCGCTTGGCGGCTGTGCCGCCGATCCTACGGACGCGGTCTTCTGCTTTGCCACCGACCCCTATAGGACCACCTACACAATGATGAAGGCTCTTATCGCGGCAATGGGCGGCAAGGGTAACATCGTTCATCTGACGGGTCTTCTCGTCGACACCAATACTGGCTTGCGCGAACAGGCGGTGGTGGAGGCGGTGAATGAGACCAATGGCGCCGTCAAACTTCTTCAGACCGTGGCGGACACAGACGATCCGACAATGGGCGACCAGAAGATCAACGCGGTGCTCGCATCATCCAGGGACAAGATCGACGGCATCATTGCGACCGCGCACATCACCTCGGCGGTGATTGCCAAGTCGCTACGTTCTTTCGGCGACAAGCGCATCAAGTTGGTGGCGTTCGACGACGACCAAGCCGTAATTGATGACCTCAAGGACGGCTTCGCCGTTTCGACTTACGTGCAGAATCCTTACGGGCAGGCTTATATCGGCGCCTATGCCCTGGATCTGCTCGCTAGTGGCGCCTGCACAATGAAAGTCGATGCGCCGTGGATCAAGACGCCGCAGACCGCGCATTTTATCGATTCGGGGGTGCTCGAAGTGACCGTCGACATGCTGGACACTTACAAGGACGATCTCAAAAAGCGGACCGCCAACATCCAGTCGAAATTCAAGAATACATATATGACGTGTAGATAGAGGTCTCATGCTCCAGACGGCGGCGCTGTTTGCTGCACCCCGCTATTCCGGAGGTTGCTGACGGCCCCGCCGGCTGCGATATCGGCGAAGCGGGATGTTGATCGAAGGGAGCAGCGCCGTGAGAATCGTCGCCAACGCTGGGCAGGCTGCACGCCGTCGCCTTGAGGCCGCCCCGCAATTCGGGCTCTTGGTGATCATCGTTGCGTTGTGCGGGCTGTTTACGCTGAAGCAACCAGACTACGTCTCTTTTTTCAACCTGTTCGCGATGGGTCGGTCGCTCTCAGTCGATGTCGTCATCGGCTTTTCGCAGATGGTGGTGCTAGCAATCGGCAACATGAATCTTTCGGTTGGCTCGATTGGCGTCTGCAGCGTCATGCTGGCAGGCTACCTGATGCAGACATGGCACTTGCCGGTATCGATTGCATTCCTCCTTGCGTTGGCCCTGGGTGGCACCCTCGGGGGGCTCAACGGCTTCTCGATCGTGAAATCAGGCGTCAGTTCCTTCGTCGTTACGCTTGCTAGCGCGAACATCTTTTCTGGAGCGATGCTGGTCCTGACGCGCGCAAGGCCAATCAATGGTTTGCCAGCCAGCGTGAGCGCAATAGGACTATATAGAGTTTTCGGGTTCGTTTCGCCCGCGCTCTTGGCGGCTACGACGCTTGGCGCTCTGCTTTCTGTATTCTTTCGCTATTCGGTCAGCGGCAAGGAGATGCTGGCGGCTGGAGCGAACCCAACTGCGGCGGCAATGTCCGGCATTCCAGTCAATCGTTCAATCGTTCTGAGTCATATACTGTCGGGCGTGCTCGCAGGGGTGGCTGGACTGATGGTGGTGGTGCGCGTTGGCGCTGCGATACCATCGGTAGGCGGTCAAGACTGGCTTCTTCCGTCCTTCCTTGGTCCGGTTTTGGGCGGAGTTGCGCTCTCGGGCGGCTTCGTGTCGGTGACGGGCACGCTGCTTGGAGCGATGCTCGTCACCATAATCCGTTCCGGCCTGCTAGTCCTCGATATCGGGAATTTCTGGCTGCAGCTCTTTCTCGGTCTGTTCCTGCTCGCGGCCGTGCTGGCCCGACGTTACGGCGGCATCTTCCGGAGGTGTCTTTAGATGATCGCACTGCGCAGGCTGCTCGAAACGGAATGGGGCGGCCTGGCGCTGATATTCGGTCTCGGCGGCGGCGCGGCGGGGCTGCTATCGGCGAGCTTTTTCACCGAATTCAACATCTATGTGATGCTGCGAAGCGGCTGCGTCGGCATATTGGTTGCTTTTGCACAAATGATTGTTCTTGCCGTCGGGCAGATGAACCTCGCGGTCGGGGCGTTGGGCGGACTGGTCGCAGTGCTTTTCGGAGCCATGCTTGAGGTATTGGATCTACCGTTGCCGGTCGCCATCGCGTTGGCGCTACTGATTGGCGTTGCGGGCGGATTGTTCAATGGAGTTCTAACGGCCGGGACGGGCATCGGCAGCTTTATCGTCACGCTGGCGAGTGGTTCGATGTTCACTGGGATCAATGTTGGGATTTCCCAGAGCAAACCCTTCCACGGTATCCCAGCCGAATTCGTAGCCTTCGGTGACGCGCGCTGGAGCTTTATGCCAGCGCTGCTCTGGCCATCCCTGATCGTCGCGCCTCTGTTAGCCATCTTCCTTTACCGGTTGACGCCGGGCCGGCGGCTGCTCGCCGTCGGTGGCAACGCCCATGCCGCGGAACTCTCCGGGATTTCGCCCGGCGCAATGGTGATCCTGGCCCATGCCATTTCCGGCGGCCTTGCAGGGCTTGCGGCGGTGCTGGCGGTGGCGCAACTCGGAGCCGCCCAGCCCGAAATCGGCGCCACCTGGCTCCTGATATCGTTCGCGGGCCCAATCATCGGCGGGGCTTCCCTCAACGGAGGCCGCATTTCAATTCTGGGCGCCATGTTCGCCGTGCTGGTGATCGCGCTGATCGAGAATCTCCTCGTCATTGTAATGGTTGATCCGTATTGGGTGCAGTTCACGCTCGGCGCACTGCTGTTGACGACAGTCGGACTCAACCAATGGCGTGCGACGCACGCCGCGAGGGCCTGAGACATGAAGGTGTGCATCGATAGCGTCAGCAAGATGTTCCAGAACGTGCGGGCGCTCGATGTGGTGTCAGTGGAGTTCGCCGCCGGAGAGATCCATTCTTTAGTAGGGGAAAACGGGGCTGGCAAGTCGACACTCGTCAGGATCATCACCGGCGTACATCGACCGGACTCTGGCGTGGTCAAGCTCGATGGTAATCCAGTTCGGTTCGGGTCACCGCGTGACGCGCTCGCGGCCGGCATCGGCGCGGTACACCAGGAGCGGAACTTGATTCCCCACTTTTCCGTGGGCGAGAATATCCTACTTGAGCGCCTGCCGACTGGGAACGGCTTCGTCGATTACAAGGCCATTGACGCCCGGGCGAGCGAAATGCTTGACATTCTCGATCCCGGGATCGACGTACGGTCGGATGTGAGCTCTATGTCCGTCGCGCATATGCAGCTTATCGAGATCGCCAAGGCGCTCTCACTCAACGCGCGGGCGCTACTGTTCGACGAACCGACGGACTCAATCACCAAACATGGAGCTGCGGCGCTAGTCAAGGTCTTGCGGCGTCTCAGCAGCGCCGGCGTCGCGATTGTTTTCGTCAGCCATAAGCTCGACGAGGTGTTGGTGTTTTCCGACAGAGTAAGCGTGCTGCGGGGCGGGCGCGTTGTAGCTTCGAACGAACCGATCGCGGAAATGTCACGGCCACGGCTAGTTTCGCTGATGATCGGGCGCGAGGAGCGCATCGCCCAAATCGGGCACGGCTGCGGCGTCATCGGCGACGTCGCTCTCGAGTTGACGAGTGTCGCCACCTCTTATGGGCATCGGGGGATCGACCTCACGTTGCGCAAGACTGAAGTACTCGGCCTCTACGGACTCGTCGGAGCCGGCCGCACCGAGCATGCGCGGGCGATCGTCGGAGTAGGAAAGATCATCAGCGGTGAGGTTGTTGTGCGTGGCCGCCGCGTGACGGTCCACAATCCCTACGAGGCGCTCGCCCGCCATCGCATCGGCTATGTCAGCGAAGATCGAAAGGACGAGGGCCTGATTCTCAGTCACGGAGTCCGCAGCAACATCGCCATGACTGTATGGCGCGCGATCGCTTCGATGTTCAAGCTCTTGAACCGAACAACGGAGGCGACGGTCGCCAATTCCTACGTGCGCAAGCTTGCCATCAGGATCTCATCGTTGGATCAAATGGTCTCCACGCTTTCCGGTGGTAATCAGCAGAAGGTATCGATCGCCAAGTGGCTCGCTGCCGCGACCGATACCCTGATCCTAGACGAACCGACCGTTGGCATCGATATCAAGACCAAAGTCGAACTGCACGAGCTGATTGACGAGCTTGCGCGCCAAGATCAAACTGATCTTCTACAGTTGGAAAGGGGCTGCCTCGCGTAACGCGCTGACATCATTGGGCTGGATTTCGAAATTTGCCTATCGGTGTAGTGCCACGTTTTTATTGATCTTGCTTGATTTGTGCTGAGATCGGCCGGATTGCGTGCGCACCATCGATTCGTGCGCTACTCGGCCTCCCGCCATGTATTTCCGCAACAAAACCTCCGCCGGACGCGCTTATCTTCAGATCGTCGAAAGCCGGCGCGAAGGCGCAGCGGT
>Ga0181528_10003051_pt1 | contig 10293 bp, 7 predicted proteins | sample PEATcosm2014_Bin_47_FD_119742 | JGI IMG/M metagenome (GOLD analysis project Ga0181528, IMG submission 119742) | Peatland microbial communities from MTU Mesocosm Facility, Houghton, MI, USA - PEATcosm2014_Bin10_10_metaG | ecosystem: Environmental > Terrestrial > Soil > Wetlands > Peat | place... | reverse complement strand
TCTTCACATCGGCGACACAAACCATCTGCACGGTCTCCGGCACGACGGCTACACTGAGCGCCGCTGGAACCTGCACCATCCAAGCCACTCAGCCGGGCAACAGCGCCTACTCGCCAGCTCCGATGGTTCCGCAGAGCTTCACGGTCAATCCTTTACTGCAATTGCAGACAATCAACTTTCCCAATCCGGGCAATCAGACAGTGGGCACGCGGCTTACACTTTCAGCCACGGCCAGCTCTGGGTTGGCGGTCGTCTTCACATCGGCGACACAAACCATCTGCACGGTCTCCGGCACGACGGCTACACTGAGCGCCGCTGGAACCTGCACCATCCAAGCCACTCAGCCGGGCAACAGCGCCTACTCGCCAGCCCCGATGGTTCCGCAGAGCTTCACGGTCGGCTCAGGAATAAGTTACTATGTGAGCAATTCTGGAAGCGATTCCAATTCAGGTCTATCTCCCATCGCACCCTGGAAAACACTGGCAAAAGTCAGTGCCTCCAAGTTTAATCCGGGTGATCGCGTTTTATTGCAATGTGGAGGAATATGGCGCGAATCGTTAAGCATTTCAAGCTCTGGAAGCACTGGCAACAATATTATTTTTTCAAACTATGGAACGGGCAGCAACCCAATCATATTAGGATCGCAACAGCCTACCTCATGGACAAATGTTGGCGGAAATATTTGGCAATCAAATGCCGGGTTTGCCACGAATCCGTATAGTCTCAATGGCGCAGGAGGAGGAGATGTATGGACTGTCAATTCAGATGGAACCGTAAACACAGGAGTATATGAAACCAGCTTGGCGGCCTTGACGGCCCTGAATGATTGGTATTACGCGGGCGATTCCATTTATCTCTATTCGCCTACCGATCCATCTACGGCCTACAGTTCCGTTGAAGTAGCTGCCTCACCTGGCGTTGCCATTAATTTGAATGCCCAGCAGAACATTACAATCAACGGCATAGATATGTTCTATGGCAATGTGGGAATCTACCAATCCACCTATCCAGCATCCAAGAATTTATCCGGTTTATTGATTGAAAACTGCACGATTGCCTATTGGGGATATCCAAACGGCAATGGTGTTGGCATCTATGCCACCTATAGCAATTCTGTTATTCAGAACAATGTCATTCATGACTCCGGCAGAAGAGGCGTGAGCTTGATCATCGTCTCAAATACTTTTAGTCCATCAAACATCACGATTCAGTACAACACGTTCTACCATGGCTATCATACGACCAGCGTAGACATCCAGCAATCACAAGGTTACACAGGTGGATACGACGGAATTTACATCAATGGCAATCATATTTACGATAGCTGTGCTTACACAAACCCGTTTGCTTACCCGATGCAGATGTTCATCAGCGACCAGGGCGTTGGCAATGGCGCAATCAAGAATGTTTATGCAACTAACAATGTTTTTGAGTGCCCGACAGGGGCTTCCATGAATATTCAGGGCATTGGCAGTCTTAAAATATACAACAACACATTTTCCGGAACCAATTCATTGTATGGCGGCCCAAGCGCATTCTTGTGGATTGCCACATCCACGGTGGATGTAAAAGACAATATCTTTTATTCCCAGCTTGCAAACGACACGAACGATGTGGGATTAAGTTATTATCTGGAATATTCAGATGTCTCGACAATCACTTCAGATTACAATCTGTTTTATCGAACCAGCCCGTCATTGACAATTGTACATACCTTCGACCCCAACTATTCTTTCAGCATGAGCAGCGCGAGTTCATTGACTGCCGACTTGGGATGGGAAGCTCATTCAATTTTCGCAGATCCCGATTTTGTTTCCGCAAGCGACTTTCAGTTGCAAGCAAGTTCCCCTGCCATTGGAACCGGGACGAATGATGGGGTCACTACAGATATTTTGGGGAACACGAGAACAGGCAGTCCTACAATGGGGGCATACACATACTAGATGGGGCACTTCGTTGGTACCGGCAGCATCCTTGCAGGAATTTACTCTGAGAGTTCCTGCGAACTTGTAAGCCCAATTTTTCAACGCACAGTGATGTCCATTGTCCAGACCTGATTAGGTGCGTGATGGTCAGGCCGCGCAAACGCCGATGTGTCGCCAGAATGAATTCTGCGTTTACGCAAAATCGCCGAGTCGCTCCTCGATGAGGATCAGTCCTCGCAAGTTGCCAAGGATCCGCCAACCAGCTACCGCGGAATCCTGGATTTACGCTAACAGCCCTTCTCGTGAACGGAGAGGCAAAATTGCGGCGAAATAGCTTTGCGCTGGCTGATGGAAGCGTATCGGGCAATTCGTTGCGTGAGTCGCTACACTGATATGCAGCATGGGCGAATTTTCTTCAGCGCAGTCGAGTTATCGTGGACGGCTTGCGCCCTCGCCTACGGGTTTCTTGCACGTGGGCCATGCGCGGACTTTTTGGACGGCCTATGAACGGGCGCGCGATGCGGGCGGCACGCTGGTGATGCGCATGGAAGACCTGGATCCCGACCGCTGCCGTGCCGAATACGCCGAAGCCGCTCTCGAAGACCTGCGCTGGCTGGGGATTCGCTGGCAGGAAGGTCCCGAAGAAGGCGGACCGTTCGCGCCCTATGAGCAGAGCAGGCGGCGGGCGATCTATCTCGACGCGTGGCGGAAGCTCATGCGTGGCGGCTATCTCTTTCCCTGCCGCTGCTCGCGCAAGGATTTGGCGGCTGCGCTCAGCGCCCCGCATGAGGCCGCTTCATCCAGCAACGAAGTGCAGGAGCCGCTGGACGATGAGCCGGTCTATCCAGGAAGCTGCCGGGCGGCCGGCGGCGGCATTTTGCTGGCGGAATGGAATGCGATGGAGGAGCCGGGCAGCTTCAACTGGCGCTTCCGCGTCCCCGACGGCGAAGCAGTCGAGTTTATGGATGAGAATCTCGGTCCGCAGCGCTTTGTGGCAGGTGTGGACTTCGGTGACTTTGTGGTCTGGCGGCGCGACGGCGTTCCGAGTTACCAGCTTGCCTGCGTGGCCGACGATGCGGCAATGAAGATCACCGAAGTGGTGCGCGGCGAAGATCTGCTCAAGTCCACTGCGCGGCAGATTCTGCTCAATCGCGCATTGGGCTTCAAAGATCCCGGCTGGTTCCATTGCCGTTTGACTGTGGACGGGGATGGCCGCCGGCTGGCCAAACGCCACGATGCGCTCAGCCTGCGCCTGTTGCGCCAGCGCGGTGTGACGCCGGAGGAGATTCTCTCCGCAAACTCTCTTTGAGCGGGAAGAGCTGAGCCTTCCCGCCGGAGAGATTTGCAGTGGGCCTATGCAGCGGCGCCGCGCGAAAGTTCACAACAGGCTCTAGCGTGCTGGCCTCGGCGCAAAGGGGCCTCTGGTTGCGGGCGGATCGACCGGATTGAATTTGCGCGCCAGCTCCGGAGTTGACTGCACCTCATTGGGCGAAGGGTTGACGGCCTTTTCCACCTCCGCGCCAAAGACGTAGCTGGAGCCGAACATATTGCTGGTGAAGATCACCAGCGACTTATCCGGCGAGAAGCGCACGTTCGGCTCCTGACGATAGTAGTGGTGCGACATATTGACCAGCCGCTCGGAGTGGAAGACTCCCGGCTGCCACATGGTTGGCGAGTTGAGCGCGCCATTGCCACCTTTGAGCAACTGCGGATGGAAGAGCTCGATCCACTCTCCGTCAGTGGCTCGCGCCACCTGCCCGGGATCGCCGCCGTCGCCGCAGAAGAGCGAAAGGTCTTTGGTCAGATTGAAGTGAATCGACCACTCATCGCGCTGCAAGTGATAGGCGGTGCGACGGCCGGTTTTGAGGTTATAGCCGGCGAGGAAGAAGTCCTCGCCTTTGGGGTACTGCCAGTCATACCAGATGGTCTCGCCGTCCAGCCCCCAGAACTCGTGGCCCGCGATCTCGTTGAGCATGGTGCGTTTGTGGATGAGCCGGTTGTGCGTTCCGTCGGTACGGATCATCCAGATGCGGTCCACCTTCTGCCAGGGGCCTTCATGGCAGTACATCAGCAGGGTGGGATCGGTGGGCGAGAAGAGCAGGTGATTTACCCAGTCGGTGGAGTGCAGCAGTGTCGTGATGGTTCCCGGCTTTTCCCCCTTCGGCCCCGGTTCGAGGCGGATGGTAAAGAGCACCAGAGGCAGCCGCGCCGCCAGACGAGACTCCATCATCTCGCCTTTGTCGGAGGGCTGAAAATGCGGTCCCTGCGCATCGCTTGCAATGCGGTTATCCGCCGAGCCTGCCGGGCGCGCGGGAGCATTTGCGCCATACTCTTTGCCCGCCGCATCGCCCACAATATAGGTTCCGGCAGCCAGCGTCTCGTCGGCGTTGACGCTGACGATGCCCCGCTTCGCCGGCAGGTCTACCAGCTTGCGGATGACGCCGGTATTCGTGTCTGCCTTGTAGACCGACGAAACGCCCGTGGCCGGATCGGTCTTGGTGTAAAAGACACTGTTGGTCTTGTGTCCCACCACGACGGCGTGAACGAAGCCCGCAGCTCCGCCGCGCATATCGTGCGCACCAGCCAGCCGCGGCGGGTTGGCCACCAGCAGCTTGGTCGCGCGCGTGGCCATATCCAGCACATGGATGCCATCCGGCGCCGTGTAGATCATCTGCTTGCCATCCGGCGTATAGGCATTCACGTTGAAGTAAAAGCCGCCGGAGTTTGGCTCGTCGCTGAGCCGCCAGACGCGATGTCCGGTGTCCTTGTCCACCCAGGTCTTCGGCGGCATTGTGCCGTTCTGCGTAGTTTGTGCGATAAAGGCTGAGGGGAGGGCCAGGAGAACGATTGCTGCGAATCTGCGGAGGCTCATTGCGGATTTACTCCTAAGAATGGACCGATTCAAAGTGAGATCGTCCGCCGTTAGCGGAGGACGGTCTTCAAACCAGCATGGAGGACCGTACTGGTGTGTCACTCTCTGCGACGTCTTTGAATGAGAAATTGTTTCAAGGAATAAATACGCGTACCCAGCGGAGAAATCGGCAGCTTTCACTTGTGCCGGATGAAGGTGCCGCGCTGCAACTCGCTCATCGCTTCACGGAGTTCGGCATCGGTGTTCATCACGATGGGGCCATACCATGCCACCGGCTCTTCCAGCGGCTTGCCGGAGACCAGCAGAAAGCGAATCCCCTCCGGACCGGCCTGTACAACGATTTCGTCACCGCGATCGAAGAGCACCAGCGAGTGATTCTTGGCGTTGTAGACCGGAGGCGCATTGGGGTCCACCGCCGATTCGGTCAGAACGGCCTGAGGCTCTGAGGCATCAAGGAAGATGCCCGAACCGGCAAAGACGTAAGCGAAGGCATTGCGCGCAAGCTCGACTTTGATCCGCTTCCGCAGATGCGGAGGAATGGAGATGTCCACATAGCGCGGATCGGCGGCCACACCTTCGACCGGGCCTCGCTTGCCCCAGAACTCGCCGCAGATGATTCTTGCCTGCGTGCCGTCATCTTCGACGACGGTGGGGATGGCGCTGGCGGGAATGTCCTGGTAGCGTGGGCTGGTCATCTTCAACGCAGCGGGCAGATTGGCCCAGAGTTGAAAGCCGTGCATACGTCCCAGGGCATCGCCGGAGGGCATCTCCTGGTGGAGGATGCCGCTACCGGCGGTCATCCATTGCACGTCGCCGGCGATCATCCGGCCCTTGTTGCCCAGGCTGTCACCGTGCGCGACCTCGCCGGCCAGCACATAGGTGATGGTCTCGATGCCGCGATGTGGATGCCAGGGAAAGCCGGCGATGTAATCGTCTGGATTGTCACTACGAAAATCGTCCAACAGCAAAAAAGGATCGAACTCCGCGGTCTTCCCGAAGCCGAAGGCGCGCTGCAACTTTACGCCTGCTCCCTCGATTGTTGGCTTGGTTTGAATGATCTGCTTCACGGGACGAAGCGACATGGCGGACCTCCTCTGCCTCACAGAGGATTAGATGCGCCCCGAAGCTATTCGCTGCAATCACAATCCGGCGCGACGGCTTCTATGGTGCAAAGGGCGATGAGAGTCAGCTCTCTTTGCGGTATAGCAGATCGCGGATCGCCTTGCGGCGCGCCTCGTCGGCTTCCCTGGCGGCCTTGCGCTCGATGGCGTCCAGAGGACGCTTGGGGCTGGACTCTGCATCCTCCGGTTCGCTGCACGCGGGACAACGGTTGGCAAAGCCCGGCTTGCCAGGCCTCAGTTCGAACTCTTCAGAGCACACGACACAGACTTTGATGGGAAACGGCATTTGCAACTATGGTAATGGAAATCGATCCAGAAAAAAAGACGCGGACAGGCCTTCACCCTGTCTTGTCCTGCGTGGAGAGAGCCGCACAATCGGTCGCCCAATTGTTTGTACCTTCCTAAAAGCGGAAGAGATAGGAGGCTTTGATGAAGATCTGCCGTCCATCATTCAGGAAATCCGTCGTGCGCGGCGCGATTGAATTATTGGAATTGCATACTCCGCCGGGAAAGCCAGCGCAGAGCCGGCGGTCCAGATTTTGCAGGTCGTTGTTATAGCCGATATAAACCGCCGTACCGGGGTGCGGAAGCCATGTAAAGAGCGCCTCGGTGCCGATCTGCTTGGTCCGCTGGAGAGAAGTCTCGGCGGGATTAGCCAGCGTCGAATCATACTCGACAATCACACGCGCGGAGATTGCCTTTGTAAATTGATAGTTGACCTTGGTGCGGAAGGTCTGGCTCTCATAGACGAACGCTCCATCGGCAACCGAGTGGTCGCGGTCCAGAAGATAGATGTTATCCGCCGTCAGTTGGCGGACAGGCTGCAAGGTAACATAGACTTGCAACCTCTCCTGATTCATCAGCGAAGGATAATTTACCGGAGTTGGCGTACACGTCTGACTGGAGCTGGAAGGTGGCGGACAGGCAACGGGATTGTAATTCACATTGCCGCCGCGCGTGACGCTGATATTGAAGTTGAGTGGCGCCCAGGGAGCGCCGCGTGCGCCAAAACCTCCGTAATTTTCTGTGAAGTTCTTGTACTCCGTAAGCAGCGAATAGCTGGGTGGACCTACAGTGTCCGAGTTCTGTCCGACAAATGGATACATGACTATATTGCGCGGAAGAATTACAAATGTATCGAAGTTCGAGTAATGATAAACGCGGTCGCCTTGATGGTTGAAGGCAATGTTCTGGTTTGTTTCCACTCCAATGGTCAGCAGATTTTTGCTCTTCGGATACCACTGGTAGTTTGAGTAAGCCTGCCCGGCGCGAATATTCGAGGTCTGGATGAAACCCAGTTGGGTCTCAAATCCAGTGCTGAAATCCTGAAAGTTCGAGTTCAAGTTGAAAGAGTGGCCGGAGCGGTTCACACTGATATTCCACGTCGGTCCGGCGGAGTAGCCGGGGCTGCCTTGCGTGCCCATCGTCGAGCTTTCTACCCATTGCCCCACGCCCGTCCACTTATCATTGAAGCGCACGATAGAGTCGATGCCGCCGATGCGGTTCCATCCCTTTCCGAACTCGTAGTCGGTGTACAGTGCGGAGATGCTCGACCCTTTGCCGAAATCCTGCGAGACGCGTCCCGCGGCAATGAAGGCGCGCTTCCTGTAGAGCGGGTCTCCGGCGCTGACCGTTTCACCCGGCTCCCGGTCGTCGATGGTCAGCAGACCGATGTTGGTGTGATCCAGCTTGCCAGTGAGGCGCGCTCCGAACTCCGGATGCACAATGTTGCGGGTGTAGAGCAGGATGAGCGGCGAGGGCGTGGTGAAGTAGTTGGCGTTCTCCAGAAAAAAAGGCCGCAGTTCAGGAAAGTAGACCGGATAACGCTGATCGACAGTGAACTGCGGCTGATCGGATTCGATGTTGCTGAAGTCCGGGTTGACGGTGAGATCAAAGACGATCTTGTCTTTGAGAATGGCCTTCAACTCGCCTCCTGCGGTTCCTTCCAAGTGACGCGAACTGAAGTAGGGATCCGTAGGATCGAGCGTCTCCAGCGTTCGCTCATTCTGAGCTAGCGCATATGGATTGATTTGCAGGTTATGCGAGCCGGTCACGCCCTGAATGCCGGTCAGCGTCGTTTCCTGGGTAAGAACGCCGGAGATATTGGCGGCTACGCGCGGCCAGAAATCCGTCTCGCTGTTGCGCGGGAAGTTGCGCATGAAGACCACGCCCCAATCCGAGCCATCGGGACGAAAGCGCAGGCTGCGAAAGGGGATGGCCATCAGCGCCATCCATCCATTGCCGGTTGCTTGCCCGTCGGAATCCCAGACCTGGTCGTAGCTGTAATCCTGGCCCTGGCCTTCGGTCCACGCCGCATCCGCCTGCACGCCGACCGGATTCACGGTGAAGAGTACGCCCTTGCGATGATCCTGAAAGGGATCGAAGAGCACCGAAACATTGTCGTCATTCAGGATATTTTCCCGCCGCGCCAGATGGCCGCGAATCTGGTCCGCGTGATGGTCGTAACAGATGAAGACAAGATAGAAAGTGCTCTTGGTGTATCCCATCCAGACTTCCGTCTCTTCGCTGGCCGGCTTTCCGTCGCTCGGCGAATTCTGGATGAAGCCCGTGATTTTCAGCAGCTTGTCTTTCAACTCCGGACGCGGCTTCATGCCCGCAAAGTCGGAGAGACGCAACCCCGCGGCAAGCTGCGGAACCCTGAAGCCAGCGGCTGCCAGAGCCGGGGGTTTCGGCGACGGGGGGAACGCAGGCTTGGCGTTCTGAGCGAACGAAATCATCGAAGTGAGAAGGCCCAACGACACGACCGTGCTGAAAGCTCTTCGCTTCATCTGTTCATAGTACGAGACCTTTCCGCCCTCAGTGGTAAAGAGAGTATCCAAAGATCAGGGCGAATCGAAGACAACAAACGGTCAATTACGACGCGTGAAATGAAAAATTTCAAAATAAATCATGATCCATACGCGGCTATTCTTGAGGAGCGAAAGCCTGCATACAGATTGTTTCATTTGCGGTACGGCTGAAGGCGGACTCTATCAAAATGCCGGTTCCTTCAAAAGTATTTCAATATCAACAAAAGCATACAGGCTCAGAACGGGTCAGGCTGATTGCTGGCGCTGCATAAATCTACAGCATGAATCAGGGCTTTGGCGACGCGGTTGGCCATCTCTTCGTCATAGAAGGCAAACCGGTCCTCGTTTCCCTTGATTCTCCTTGCGACAAGAAAATAGATCTCTGGCGACACGGTGACGGTCACGCCGGGATGATCCGCGCCCGCGCCGTAATCCTGAATCCACTTCTCGGCCTTCATCACCACTATGCCGCGCACCTCGCGTAAAGGAAAGCTGTAATCCGTTTGCGGCTGCGCCTCGTGATCGATCTCGACCGTTGCATGATAACTGATCTGGCACTTGACCGGATCGGCAACGACGTTGTGTTTTTCCACGCTCATCCGGCCGCCCCCGGTGAAGCTGCCCGAGGGGTCGTAGAAAGTGACAGTGTAATTCACGCTGCCGATCTCATTCAGCTTATCCTGAATGAACTTCATCGTGATTTCCAGCGACGGCCGGTTCACGGCCGGCTTGGCGGCGGGCGCTTGCGCGGCAGGCTCCAACAGCTTGCCGCTTTGGGCAGCCGATGCCGCGACGCTCCCCAGACACACAGCCACCCCGAATGCCCAACGCCTCATGCATCCATAGTACGAAACGGGCCGGTCTTCGGTTCCAGCAGTGCAATTGGGATTCATTCAGAAAGGACACTCAATTCGTTTGATTCGTATCGAGCCGAACCGTTAGCAGGCGCCTCTCGTCCGGCGCGGTCTCACCTCGCTGGACGAGTGCTTTCTCTACCTCTTTGCATTTTTGATTTGCTCTATCCATAATGGATAGCAGCACTCATGATTAGCATCAAGAAAGCTGGTGCAATATGCCCATTCCAGTCTTGAAACCTACCGTAGCTCGCAGCGAAACGTTTGCGGGCGTAACTTATCATATCGAAGGCGAATTGGTTCCTGCGCTGCACATTGAGTTGAGCAGCGTTCCGGTCTACTTCGAACACTACATCCTTCTCTGGAAGGACATCCATGTGCAAATCGGCATCCGGCCCCTGAGTGGCGGACTCAAGCGCGTGCTTGCCGGCATGCCCGTCTTCCTCACCGAGGCCGGCGGCCCAGGGCAAATATGTTTCAGCCGGGACGGCGCGGGCCACATATTTGGGATTCATCTAAAGGTTGGCGAACGCGTCGATATGCGCGAGCATCAGTTTCTGGCCGCTACAGGAAACGTGGAATACGGATTAGAGCCGGTTCCGCAAATTCAGACAGGGATTTAAGTGGAGGTTCTGTTCTTTTGCAGCCTAAGATGGCTGAGAAGAGGGGAACCGATGAGCAGACGTCCGCGCAGGAACCATTCAGCAGCAT
>Ga0181528_10003049_pt1 | contig 10300 bp, 8 predicted proteins | sample PEATcosm2014_Bin_47_FD_119742 | JGI IMG/M metagenome (GOLD analysis project Ga0181528, IMG submission 119742) | Peatland microbial communities from MTU Mesocosm Facility, Houghton, MI, USA - PEATcosm2014_Bin10_10_metaG | ecosystem: Environmental > Terrestrial > Soil > Wetlands > Peat | place... | reverse complement strand
CTGCATATTTTCCAGCGGCGCTTTTCTACCTAATTGCATCTCCAAGCCACTGGCCAGTTTAATTCGCCACGCTCGCCGTTCATTGACATGAAATTCAGCGAGTTGCAAGGATTTGTCCTTTAAAACTATGTATACGCCCTTCATGATTTCCAGCAGTTTCTTCTCCTGCCCTTCAGGGCCGGTGATTAGCGGCAAATTTTTAAAAGCCTCTATATTCTCCGGAATCAAAATCTCACCTTGTTTATTCAGTAAGGCGTTATCACCCCAGCGGACTATGGGTTTTTGCTCAGTGATTTTGATCGTTACCGCATCCGGCCATACTCGCTTTACATCAACCTTGTCCACTAAGGGCAAGGCTTTAATTGCTTGATTAATCGACTCCATATCCGCATGGTAGTAGCCGCGCTGCATTTGCGGCGCCAGTACCTGTTTCAGCCGGTCTTTACTGATATACTGAAATGCGCCTTCAATTTTTACGTAGCGGATGGGCTTGGTATTGACGGCCGGCACAATCACCTGCCGCCAACTCCACCAGCCGCCCGCTAAAACCAGTATTGCAATAAATAAATATTTGAATCCGGACATTTTAGCCTGCCAGGCTGGTTTCCAATATGCGCCACGCCGACTCAATGCCAGCCGCTTTTGTCTCCTTCGGCGCAAGACTTAGATTGGTCCTGCCAGATACTGACTTGTCCACAGCACGTTTGAGTCCTAATAATTTCATTCTTTCTCGCCCATTCGGCATACTTCAGTTTGTAGCGCTATGCCAAATTCCGCCTGTACCCGGCTCTGAATATGGCTAATCAAGGTTTCGATATCAATCGCGGTGGCGTTACCCTGATTTACGATAAAATTCGCATGTTTTTCGGAAACCATAGCCCCGCCAATTTGATAGCCTTTCAAGCCACAGGCCTCTATTAAACGCGCGGCATAATCACCGGGCGGATTTTTAAACACTGAACCGCAGGTTGGTTTATTGGTCGGTTGGCTGGCGTTTCTTTTTTCCAGCAAGGCCTTGATCTGTTGCTGACTGCTTAAACTGTCACCTTTACCCAGTTGTAATTGCGCCGCTAAGAACCATTCATTTTCCAAGCCTTTTACGCATCGATAGGCAACTTCAAATGCTTGTTTGTCCCGCACGGTGACTTGGGCGCGGGCATTGATCATTTCTACTTTGTCGACTATGGTCCAGGTTTCACCGCCAAAGGCGCCCGCATTCATGCTCAACGCGCCGCCCATAGTGCCCGGGATGCCGGCCAGAAACTCGGCGCCGGTCAAACCCAAATCGCTGCAAAACCTTGCCACATGCGCGCAGGGTACGCCGGCTTCGACATAGACCCGTTCGGAATCGATCAAGCGCATGTCTTTCAAGCGGCTGCGAGTGTTGATCACCGTACCGGCGATTCCGGAGTCGCTCACCAACAAATTACTGCCCAAGCCTATCCAATACAGCGGTTCGCCTTCCGGTAAGGCCGCGATAAATTCGATCAAATCGGCTTTGTCTTCCGGAATGTACATTTGTTTGGCCGGGCCGCCCACCCGCCAGCTGGTGTATTTGGCGAGTGGTTCGTTTTTCAGCAATGTGCCTTTCCTAGCAGTCAAATTAACCATTGCGCAACACCTTTGCCAATTTTTCCGGCAGTTCAGCGGCAATTTGGCCGACATTGCCCGCGCCCATGGTCAATATCACATCATCTTTAAGCACAATGCCAGCCAGAATGGCGGCCAAAGTTTCCCGATTTTGCACGAACACCGGATCGACTTGACCACGAATCCGGATGGAACGGCTTAAGGCTTTGCCGTCAGCCCCAGTAATCGGCGCCTCGCCCGCGGCGTAAACATCCAGCAAAATCAATACATCGACGCTGGACAACACTTCGACAAAATCCTCGAACAGGTCGCGGGTGCGGGTATAGCGGTGCGGCTGAAAAACCACGACTTTACGTCGGGTCGGCCAAGCCTGGTGTAATGCTTCCAGAGTTGCCGCCAACTCACGCGGATGATGACCGTAATCGTCAACCAAGGTCAGTACGCCATTGTCGAACGGGATATCGCCGTTAATCTGAAACCGCCTGCCCACGCCTTTGAATTCGGCTAAACTTTTAATAATGGCCGCATCGTTGACGCCTAGACTGGTGGCAATGGTAATCGCGGCCAGCGCGTTCAACATATTGTGCCAACCCGGTAAATTTAAGGTCACCATTAACGGTGGTAAATTTCCCCAGCGCAACACTGTAAAATGGGTGCGCAGGCCGTCTTGATTGACATCAATAGCTCGCACATCCGCTTCGGCATTGACCCCATAGGTTTTAACCGGTTTGGAAATTTCCGCCAGAATAGACCGCACCCCAGGGTCATCGCTGCACATGACGGCCATGCCATAAAACGGCAGGTGGTGCAGGAACTTTATAAAGGTATCCTTAAGCCGGCTGTAACTGCCGCCGTAAGTTTCCATATGATCCTGATCGATATTCGTGACCACAGCCATCATAGGTTGCAAATACAAAAACGAGGCGTCGCTTTCATCGGCTTCAGCGACCAGATATTTACCTAAACCCAATTTAGCGTTACTGCCGGCGCTATTTAACCGGCCGCCAATCACGAAAGTGGGGTCCAATCCGCCTTCAGCCAACATCATGGTGGTCAAACTGGTGGTTGTGGTTTTACCGTGGGTGCCGGCTACGGCGATGCCAAACCGAAAGCGCATCAATTCGGCCAGCATTTCCGCGCGGGGAATGACTGGAATGCGGTTTTCATAAGCGGAAGTAATTTCCGGATTGGTTCTGTCTACAGCGGTAGACGTGACGACCACATCGACATCGGCCACATTATCGGCATGATGTTCGAAATAAACTTTGACGCCCATGGCTTGCAAACGTTGGGTTGTCGCGGACTCTTTGATATCCGAGCCGGAAACGGTATAACCCAGGTTGGAAAGCACTTCGGCTATGCCATTCATGCCGGTGCCGCCTATCCCCACAAAATGGATTTTATCGATATCGCCAAGCGCTTGGCCTAATTGCAGGTTGGGTCGGTTCATAGCGCGGCCTCCGCTATGCAAATATCGGCTACGGTCTGGGTTGCATCGAGCTTGGCTTGGCTTTTGGCCGCCAAGCTCATGGCTGTAAGTGAGGTCATGGCTTGTTCAACTTTCTTGCGTAGGGTTTCCGTATTTAATTCGGGTTGGGGCAATAATAATGCGGCGCCTACATCGCATAAAAAACGCGCATTTGCAGTTTGATGATCATCTATCGCATGCAAAAACGGCACAAATATCGCGGGTAGGCCGCTGGCGGCGACTTCGCTAACCGTCATGGCGCCGGCACGGCAAATAATCAGATCCGCCCATTGATAAGCTGCCGCCATGTCATCGATGAACGCAGCCACTTCAGCTTGGATAGCCAACGTTTGGTAGCGCTCGGCAACTTCGGACTGCATGGCTAACCCGGTTTGGTGTTTTATTTCTAGATCGCCGAGGCTAGCCAAGGCCGCCGGCGCCAAATCGTTCAACACTTTGGCGCCTTGGCTGCCGCCCAAAATCAATACTCTTAAAGGTCTGGCTGATTGCAAATTCCAGATGTTTTTTTCCGGCACTTGGCTAAATGCTTTACGCAAAGGATTGCCGCAACATTGAGCCTGCGTCGATTTGGCAAAACTTTCCGGAAAGGCTTCCAACACGCGCCGCGCCGCCAGTTTTGCCAGTAAGCGATTAGTTGTGCCCGGTACTCGGTTTTGCTCATGAATGACCAAGGGGATGCCTAGCAATTTAGCCATCATGCCGCCTGGTCCGGCGACAAACCCACCCATGCCCAGCACTAAATTCGGTCTGCGGCGTTGCAAAATCCGTAGCGCTTGCAAACTGGCTCGCAATAATTTGATAATCGCCAACGGTTTAGCGATCAGCTTTTTACCGCGTACGCCTTCTACGGTAAGCCAATCAATCTCTATGCCGTTTGCCGGTACGATGCGGCTTTCCAGCCCTTTACGCGAACCTAGCCAACTTACTTGCCAACCGCGTTCCTGCATTTCCAAGGCGACGGCCAATGCCGGAAACACATGCCCGCCGGTACCGCCCGCCATGATAACTATGCGTTTGTTAATCAAAATTTTTCCTTCACGTTGCTTTTACTGTGTTCGGTAACTTCATAATGAATCCGAAACAGTACCGACATAGCTCCGCACATCACGATCATGCTGCCGCCGCCATAGCTCATCAGCGGTAAAGTTAAACCTTTAGTGGGCAGCATGCCCATATTTACGCCCATGTTGACGAAAGATTGAAAACCAAACCAAATCCCTAAACCATAAGCCACCAAGGCGGAAAATCGATCGCCGCTTTTCTCTGCCTGTTCGCCGATCACGAAAGCCCGTACTACTAAGGTGGCAAATAAACCGATAATCATGATCACCCCGACCAAGCCTAATTCTTCACCCAACACCGAAAATAGAAAATCGGTATGCGCTTCAGGCAGATAGAATAATTTTTGAATGCCGTTACCTAATCCCACGCCAAAAAACTCACCCCGACCAAAAGAAATCAAAGCCTGGGTCAATTGAAATCCGGTATTTTTCGCATCCGCCCACGGGTCTCTAAAGCTAAGCACCCGCGCCAGCCGATACGGCGACACATAGACCAATAACACCGCCAAAGAGGTTACCAAAGCCAGCAACACGACAAATTGCGAAAGCCGCGCGCCACCCAAAAACATCATGCCCATGGCAATAATTAAAATCACGACCGCCGAGCCGAAATCCGGCTCCATCAGCAGTAATACGCAGGCCACGGAAAACAGCATTAGCGGTTTCAATAATCCGAAGGCTGAGCTCCTGACATGCTCGGAATGCCGAGTGGCATAACCGGCTATATAAATCACGGAGATAAATTTCACCACTTCAGAAACCTGGATGCGTAAGCCGAGAATCGAGAGCCAACGGATACTGCCGTTCACCTTAACGCCAATGCCGGGAATCAGAACTATCAGCAACAGCGCCAAACCGAGAATGAACAGACTTTGCCCTAGCCGTTCCCAGGTGCGCATGGAAACTTGAGTCAGGCCGGCTGCAAACACCAAACCGAGGATAATATGCAACAACTGCTTAAATGGATAATGCGAAATGTCATTTGCCATCTTCACACCCAGATGCAGTGATGCGGAAGTCACCATTAAAAATCCGATACCCAATAAGCTGAAGCAAGTAAACATCAGGTACTGGTCTATATGCCATTGCGGGCGATTGCGCGTTATCGGCGTTGGCTTCAACATACAGTCAACTCCATAACGGCTTCGACAAATTTATTGCCTCTGTCGGCATAACTTTTGTATTGATCCAGGCTGGCGCAGGCTGGCGACAACAACACTATGTCACCCGCTTGAGCTTGGTTTTCAGCAATTTTTACCGCTTCCTTCATAGTGTCGGCATAAAAAACCGGCACATTGCCTGCTAAACTATCGCCAATCAACTTGGCGTCTTTGCCCATTAGGATTACGCCTTTGGTTTTTGCAATTACCGCCGGGGCCAATTCCCGCATGTCCGCGCCTTTGGCGTCACCGCCGGCAATTAGCACCACCTGCCGGTCATAGCCTTGCAGCGCGGCAATGCAGGCGCCGATGTTGGTAGCCTTGGAATCGTTGACCCAATTTACGCCGCCAATCTCACTGATCTTTTGCATGCGATGCGCCAGACCTTTAAATTTTTTAAGCGCATTGCACATGGCAGGCATTGCCAAGCCTGCCGCATGGCCCAATGCCAAAGCTGCCAGCGCATTTGCAATGTTATGCGCGCCCTCTAGCCGTAAATCCTTGGCTGCCAACAAAACCTGTTCGCCTTGCATTAAATAATTGACATCGCCGCGGCGTAAATAAAAATCCGCCTGATGTTGCGTAGAGAAAGTGACTAAAGACCGACCCTCAATCCGCATGCTCATCACCAGAGGATCATCGGCATTGAGGATCATCGTTCCAACCCCGCCAAAAATTCTTTGCTTTTCTTTTGCGTAGCCGTGCATATCGGCATGACGGTCCAAATGATCGGGCGTAACGTTAAGTACTGTCGCCGCAACAGGATTCAACGCCGTGGTTCTTTCCAATTGAAAGCTGGAAAGTTCTAAAACATACAAATCCGCATTTTGTTGCAATAGATCCAGCGCCGGCGTGCCGAGATTGCCGCCGATGGCGGTTTTAACCCCGGCGGCGTTACCCATCTCCCCCAGCATGGTCGTCACCGTGCTTTTACCATTGGAACCGGTGATGGCAATAATTGGTTTATCTGTTGCGCAGGCGAACAGGTCGATATCGCTCATCACGGTTACGCCGGCCAACATGGCTTTGTGTATCGCCGCTTCGTTAAGAGAAACGCCGGGACTGATTAACAAATGCGTCGCAACATCGAACGCAGCTTGTATAAAGCCCCCGGAAAAAACCGGCACATCCGGCATCTGATTACGTAAGGTATCGATCAGCGGCGGGCTGCTGCGGCTGTCTATCACAGCGAATTTAATCGGCGTTTTCTGCAAAAACTGCGCGGCCGAATAGCCGGTGGCGCCAAGTCCGACAATCAACATGCGGGCATGGTCCGGGTCCAATTCGAACTTTGTAAGCAGATTGCTGAGTAGGTAGCCGGTATCCATGCTTATCTCAGTTTCAATGTTGCCAAGCCAATCAGAACCAGTATCACTGAAATTATCCAGAAGCGGACAATAATGCGTGGTTCGGGCCAACCCTTCAATTCATAATGATGGTGAATGGGAGCCATTAAAAATACGCGCTTTTTGCGGGTTTTATAGGATGCAACCTGGATGATGACCGATATAGTTTCCACAACAAAAATACCGCCCATGATCACCAGAACAATTTCTTGTCGGACCAAAACCGCGACTATCCCCAGCGCCGCGCCTAATGCCAAGGCGCCGACATCACCCATGAATACCATGGCTGGGTAAGCGTTAAACCATAAAAAACCTAAACCGGAACCTACCAGCGCGGCACAAAACACCACTAATTCACCGGACTTAGGTATATGCGGAATTGCCAGATACGTTGCAAAATTGCTGTGTCCGGAAAGATAAGCAAAAATTGCCAGCGCCGCTGCTATCATCACTGTCGGCATAATCGCCAAACCGTCCAGGCCATCGGTTAAATTCACGGCATTGCTGGAGCCGACAATGACAAAATATGTGATAACGATATAACCCCAGCCTAGATTTAACGTGATGTTTTTGAAAAATGGCACAATAAACTGAGTTTCCGCCGGCACTTGAGCGGTGTAAAACAGATAGCAGCCGGCAGCCAAGGCAACTACTGATTGCCAGAAATATTTGGCTTTGGCTGATAAGCCATCGCTATTGCCAAGCAAAACCTTTCGATAATCGTCGATAAAACCAATAACTCCATGTGCCAATGTCACCAGTAAAACCACCCAGATGTAACGATTGCTGAGATCCGCGCACAATAAAGTGCTGATGGCCACGGCAAATAAAATCATCGCGCCGCCCATGGTCGGGGTGCCGGATTTGGAAAAATGACTTTGCGGCCCATCTTCCCGGACGCTTTGCCCAATTTTATTTCGGGTAAGCTTCTTGATCATAATCGGTCCAATCAGGAATGAAATCGCTAAGGCGGTTAATACTCCTAGAATAGCTCTAAAAGTTAGATAATGCAGCACCCGAAAACCGCTGTCTAAGTTTGTTAAAAAATCTACAAATAAAAGTAACATTATGCTGCTCTAAAATTATTGACCATGGTTGCTACTACTCAATTGACACCCCAAACGGTTAAAGCTTGTTTAACGACATCCTGATCGCTAAAAGGAAATTTAACGCCTTTAATTTCCTGGTAATTCTCATGGCCCTTTCCTGCTATCAATACGCAGTCCTGTTTTGCCGCCTGTTGAATCGCAGTTTTGATCGCCAGTTTTCTATCATTAAGCACTGTAATGTTCCGATTTCGGCAACCAGTCAAAATATCGTTAATAATCTCTGCCGATGCCTCGCTACGCGGATTGTCATCGGTAATAAACACTTGATCCGCCAAGGCTTCGGCAATCCGCCCCATTTCCTGACGCTTACCTTTATCCCGATCGCCGCCACAGCCGAATACCACCGATAATCGGCCATTGCCTTTGACAGCCTGCAAGGCTTTTTCCAAGGCATCCGGACTATGCGCATAATCGACAAAAACCGTTGGTTTGTCGTTGCCGCCAAATTTTTCCAGACGGCCGGCGATGGCATGCAAAGCGGCTAATCGAGCGATTGCGTCCGTCAACGAGGTATTCATCGCTATTAATACACACAATACCGCCAATACATTTTCCAGGTTGAAGGTCCCGACTAGCGGTGTCCGAGCGCTGACTCTATAGTTGCGCCAAACGACTTCGAAAGCGATACCGCTAGTTTCGTAGCGGATGTTTTCCGCAACGATGCTTTCGGCTTGCTTGGTTACCAGCCCTTTCCTGCTAAATGTCCAACACTGCACTTTATCAGTCAACGCTTGCAAGACTCCGCTACCATTTGGATCGTCAAGATTCACTACCGCAAACTTCAAGGCCGGATTAGTAAACAAAGCTAATTTAGCTTGAAAATATTCCTGCATACCGCCGTGATAATCGAGATGATCACGGCTGAGATTGGTAAATACCGCGCCGCTAAACTCGACTGCGTTTACTCGGCCTTGATCTAAACCGTGCGATGAAACTTCCATGGCTACAGCCTGTTTATTTTGCTCTACAAACCAATGCAATAACTTGTGGATTGCAAAGGCGTCAGGCGTAGTGTTGCGGGTTGGTGATAATTTTCCAGGCTCGCCCCAGCCTAGAGTTCCAATAACTCCGCAATTTGTTAACGCTTGCGCGATTAATTGGCTGCAAGTGGTTTTACCATTGGTGCCGGTTATGCCGATTACCGCTAATTGCCGCGAAGGATTGCCATAAAAGTCAGCGGCAATCTTTCCTAAATGTCTATCCAATGCTTCAATTGCTATATAAGTAACTTGTAAGGTCGAATTCAGCGGGAAACTCCAACCGGTCGGATCGTAAATTATCACCTTGGCGCCGTTGGCGACAGCCTGTTCGGCAAAGCTCATGCCATGCCGGTTTGCCCCGTTTAAAGCAAAAAACGCGTCGCCGTTCCGAACTTCCCGGCTATCGAGCTCCAGCCCGGTTATATCTAAATCAATTACCTCATTGGTCATTCCTTTGAGTAACTTAGCCAATTTCATTGCTTACTCAATAATAAATGCATATTATCCATGCCGTCAGGTTCGACACCGTATACCCTTAAGGCGCCAGCCATGACTTTTGAAAACACCGGCGCCGCCACTTGGCCACCGAAATGCAAGCCGGAGCTAGGCTCATCAACCACAATCGCTATGATAAAACGCGGATTGCTTGCCGGCGCCATGCCAACAAATATTGAAAAATACTTATCGGCCGCATAGCCGCCCGCCGTGGCTTTATGCACGGTGCCGGTCTTGCCGGCTACCCGGTAACCCTCAACTCTAGCCTGATAAGCCGTGCCATCCTTGCTGATTACATGCTCCAGCATTTCCCTGACCATTCTGGCCGTTTCCGGTTTGAATATGCGCTGGGCGTCCGGATCTTCATCACGTCTAAGCAAAGTTACCGAGTGAACAACGCCATCATCGGCCAATGCCGTATAAGCTCTGGCTAATTGTAAAATTGAGGTGGATACTCCATAGCCGAACGAAATGGTCGCTTGCGCGAAATCATTCCAGGCTCGATAATCCAACAATTGGCCGCTGGCTTCACCCGGAAATCCGACGCCTGCCGATGTGCCAAAGCCTAAGTTATTGTAAACGTTCCATAAATATTCCGGCGGCATGGTCAAGCCAATCTGCGCCGCGCCTATATTGCTGGAATGTTGTAAAACCAGCGTCAAATCCAAAGTTCCATAGTTATGGGTATCTTTAACTAAATTCCGGCCCACATGATAGATACCATGCGTTTCTATCACTACGCGCGGATCGACGTAAGCGCCATCTAAAGCCGCGGCGATTACAAACGGCTTCATGGTGGAGCCAGGTTCAAAACTATCCATAATCGCTCGGTTACGGTAACGGTTACTGCTTAATTCTTTTCGGTTATTCGGGTTAAACGCCGGCTGGCTAACTGATGCTAATACGTCGCCGTTCTTGGCGTCCAAGACCACCAGCGACGCCGAATGCGCTTTATTCACTATCATGGCGTTCTGTATTTCCCGGTAAGCCAAATACTGTAGGCGCTCATCTATAGTTAAAACTAAATCTCGACCCGCTTCGGCCTCTTCTATATTTTCAACATCCTTGAT
>Ga0181528_10003048_pt1 | contig 10302 bp, 11 predicted proteins | sample PEATcosm2014_Bin_47_FD_119742 | JGI IMG/M metagenome (GOLD analysis project Ga0181528, IMG submission 119742) | Peatland microbial communities from MTU Mesocosm Facility, Houghton, MI, USA - PEATcosm2014_Bin10_10_metaG | ecosystem: Environmental > Terrestrial > Soil > Wetlands > Peat | place... | reverse complement strand
CTCCAGTAAATCCAGTCCGTCGCCATCCGGTAGGCGCATATCGGTTAAGCATAAATCAAAACTTTGATTAGCCAGTAAATGCCGGGCTGTCGCCAGGTTTTCCGCGGCATAGGTCTGAATATTCATACGGTTTAAGGTGATTTCCAATAACTCCCGAATATCGGGCTCGTCATCGACCACCAAGGTTACGGGCTTCTTCATAATTCAATGACTACATGATCGGCATTAGCTAAGGACAGTGTAAAGCAAGGCTTTTCCATGTAAGTAGCATAGCTTAATTCCGCCTGATTGAGTTCGGCAAGTTCTCGGGATATGTATAAACCTAGTCCCGTGCCCTTATGCGAAGTGGTAAAAAAAGGCTCAAACAAGTGTTGCCGGTTTTTCGCGTTGATGCCGGGGCCGTTATCGATAACCTTGATACAGGGAGCGTCCAGCAGTTGGTCAATAACAATACTAATCGCGCCTAGATCGGGCCTGCCGTACTGCAAGGCATTTTGACACAGATTATCCAAAATCTGTTTCAAGTGACCGGGATCGATATAGACATTAAGTTTTCGCGCCTTAAAATTCAATGTGAAACTATCCGCGAATTCTCCAAAATTCAAATGTTGCTCATCAAGATAGGCCGGGAGCCACTCATCCAGCGCAATCCGTTGTTTTTGCAGGGCATCGCGCTTGGAAAGCTTGAGTATGCTTTCTATGATGTCGTTAATCCGCCGGCTGTGATTTTGGATGATTTCGGTGAGCCGCAAATCCGGCGCTTGTAAATTGGGGGCTTCCGATAATAATTGCGTCGCGTGGCAGATAGCGCCCAAGGGGTTGCGGATCTCATGAGCGATGCTGGCGGTTAGCCGGCCCAGGGAAGCAAGTTTGTTTTGTTGAAAACGTTGATTGTAAAGAGCAATATCCTCAAAAATCAGCATATGCAAGCGTTCGCCCAGCACTTTTAACAAGGAAAACCGGACCTGGATTTCCCCGGCATTCTCGCGATGGATAATTGCGAAATCACGATCGGCATTTATGCGCCAAATTTTGAAAGCTTGTTGTAGTTCCGGCGAAATAGCGCCTAGATGCTCCGGTAAAACCCGTAAATTCAACAGGCGTAGCGTGGAGCGATTGCAGAGCTGGATGGTTTGACTTTCATTTACAATCATGATTCCTGATTGTAAATGCTGAATAATATAACGATTAAGTTCTTGGAGCCTGGCTATGGTCGCGGCATGTTGTTTCGCTAATAACTCCGATTGTTCGGAACGCTTGGTCAACATATAAGACAGCAAGACGACAGAGAAAAAAGATACGCCCAACATGCCGGAATAAGTTAACGACGCACTTTCAAATGAGTGGGTTTCAATCGCGTAAATTTGCTCGGCCAACACAGCCAGACTGGCTAATGCCGCCAATAACATGGCGCAACGGCCGCCGACTAATAAACCGCCGGCGGCGATGGAAATCGCCAGCAGAATACCGATGCCGCTGCCCACGCCGCCGCTGGCGTGCATTAACAGCGTAATGAAAATAATGTCTGTAAAAATAAATAGTTGCGCCAGACTGCTATATTTGATGCTGCGGAGTAAAATTAATGGCGCTGCTAATATCGATATAAGCAGGTAACCGAGGCTGGTGAACTGGTACAATTGCGAGCCGTAGCCCGCCAATATCGTTCCAAAGTGCAGGTAGAACAGCATAACAAACAGAATGGCGCTGATCAGGCGGTATATGAAAAATATTTTTAGCAGCAACCAGGCTTGGCGGCTGGGAATGCCATAACCTTTGGAAAAGGCGCAGGGGTAGATAATTTCGTCTGGAATCTCGGTCATCTTCGCTATAGTTTTATCGTTAAATAGCTGTAATACTAAGTTTGACCATCATAGCACCAACTCTTTAATTCGATAAAAAGCCATTAATACGGAGTACTCAATGAATATTCATGAATATCAGGCAAAACAACTGTTTCGGGATTTTTCAGTCCCGACGCCTAACGGCGATGTGGCCTCGACGCCGCTACAGGCGCGAAATGTTGCCGAGGATATTTCCGGCTTGGGTTGGGTGGTAAAGGCCCAAATTCATGCCGGCGCTCGCGGCAAGGCCGGTGGCGTAAAAGTGGCGCGAACTCTGGCAGAGGTGCAGGCGTTTAGTGAACAGTTGCTGGGCTCGCGCTTGGTAACCCATCAAACCGATAGCGCCGGTTTACCGGTAAACTCTGTATTGATTGAAGAAGTTTCGGCGATTAAAAATGAATTTTATTTGAGTTTATTGGTTGATCGCGAAACCGAACGCTTGATTTTCATTGCTTCCGCGGCCGGAGGCATGGATATAGAAGAGGTGGCCGAGCACAGTCCGGAAAAAATCGTCCGGGCGCTTGTCCATCCCGCGGCGGGTTTACAGCCTTATCATTGCCGGCTGATTGCCGCCGCATTGGGCTTGGGCAAGCAGCAGCAGTCCCAATTGCAGACTATCATGACCGGTGTGTACCAGCTGTTTTTGGCTAAAGACGCCAGTCAAATTGAAATTAATCCTTTGATAGAAACCGATCAAGGACAGTTAGTGGCTTTGGATGCCAAAATCAATTTTGACGACAATGCGGTCGCCGCGCATGCCGATATTGCCGCGCTACGCGATACCACGCAAGAAGACGCCAAAGAAGTCGAGGCTCAACAATTCGATCTTAATTATGTCACTTTGAGCGGCAACATCGGCTGTATGGTGAACGGCGCCGGTTTGGCGATGGCGACCATGGATATGGTCAAGCTAAAAGGCGGGGCTCCGGCCAATTTCCTGGATGTAGGCGGCGGAACTAATAGGGAAAAGGTTAAGGAAGCCTTTAAGTTGATCTTGGCGGATGGCGTTGTTAAAGCCGTGCTGGTGAATATTTTCGGCGGCATCGTAAAATGCGACGTTATTGCCGCCGGTATTTTGGCGGCGGTTGAAGAAATGCATCTACATATCCCGGTAGTGGTAAGGCTGGAGGGCACCAATGCCGAGCAAGGCCGGGCGATGCTCAATGATTCGGGTCTGGGGCTAATCGCCGCTGACGATTTAAACAGCGCGGCAGAACGAGCTGTCGCTTTGGCGGAGGCTGTATGAGTATACTGATCGATAAACAAACCCGGGTGATTTGCCAAGGATTTACCGGCAAACAAGGCACTTTTCATTCGGAACAGGCGCTAGCTTACGGCACGCGGCTGGTCGGCGGCGTCACCCCTGGTCGGGGCGGCGCGACGCATCTGGATTTACCGGTGTTCGATACCGTGCAACAAGCGGTGGCAGCCACCGCGGCCAATGCGACTATGATTTATGTGCCGCCGTTTTTTGCCGCCGATGCCATCTTGGAAGCGGTGGACGCCGGTATTGAACTGATAGTCTGTATCACCGAAGGTATCCCGGTGCTGGAAATGATGCGGGTGAAAGCAGCGATGCAGGGGTGCAAATCACTGTTGGTAGGACCGAATTGCCCTGGCGTGATTACGCCCGGTCAATGTAAAATCGGTATCATGCCCGGTCACATTCATACTCCGGGCAAAATCGGTATTGTTTCCCGCTCCGGTACTTTAACTTACGAAGCGGTCCTCCAGACCACTAATCAAGGTTTAGGTCAAAGCACTTGTGTCGGTATCGGCGGCGATCCGATCCGCGGCATGAATTTTATCGATGTGATTAGCCGCTTTCAGAATGACGAGCAAACGCAGGGCATAGTCATGGTGGGCGAAATCGGCGGCGGCGATGAAGAAAAAGCCGCGGAGTTTATCAAGGCTTATGTGACGAAACCGGTGGTTGGCTATATCGCCGGTCAAACGGCGCCGCCGGGTAAACGCATGGGACATGCCGGGGCGATAGTGACCGGCGGCGTCGGCACCGCGGCAGGTAAAATTGCCGCGATGAAAGCCGCGGGCGTGCAAATGGTTAGTTCGCCGTCGGATATCGGCGTGGCTATGAAGGCTAGTTTCTCAAATTGAACACTATAGCCAACAATATACAATTAGCTAAAATTTTTGTGTCGGAGGCGGGCATCATGTCTGTAGCCGTTGACGCCAGCCTGAAAGTAATATGTCTCTAAAAATTGCTATAGCGCAGTTGAATTTTACCGTTGCCGATGTGCAGGGCAACACCGCAAAAATCCTGGCGGCGATTGCAAAAGGCAGAGAGCGACAGGCGGATGTGATTGTTTTTTCGGAATTGTGCGTTACGGGCTATCCGCCGGAGGACTTGCTGTTCCGTGCTGATTTTATTGATCAGGTGGAACTGGCGGTGCTGGAAATTGCCGCGCAAGTCCATGGCATCACAGTAGTGATAGGTTATCCGGAACGGCTGGGCGCTGGACTGTATAACGCGGCCGGCGTGTTGCAAGACGGTCAAGTCAATAACGTATACCATAAAAACGCTTTGCCGAATTACGGGGTATTCGATGAACAGCGCTATTTTACCGCCTCTAACCGGACGACTTTGTTCACGGTTAAAGATACCCGGCTGGCGTTAACGATTTGCGAAGACATTTGGCAAGCCGGGATTATCGAAAAAAACTGTTTAGCCGGCGCGGAGATTATTTTGACCTTGAACGCCTCGCCGTTTCATGCCGGTAAGGTGCATCAGCGGGAGGAGATAATTTGTAGGCAATTACATAATGCAAATATCCCTTTGGTATATGTCAATCAAATCGGCGGTCAGGATGAATTGATTTTCGACGGCGCTTCCTTCGTGGCCGATAAGCGCGGTGAAGTAGTGTTTCGCGCCGCGGAATTTGTCGAACAATTAACTGTTATCGAGTTTATCGATAAACAGCCGGTTAAGTCTGTGATCGCGGACTATTATCAGCCTGTGATCAGCGAATATCAGGCGCTGGTGTTGGGCATCAGGGATTATGTGCGCAAAAATGGTTTTCAGGGGGCGATACTCGGCCTATCCGGCGGCATTGATTCGGCCTTGGTGCTGGCTTTAGCCGTGGACGCCTTGGGCGCCGGCCAGGTAGAGGCGGTGCTGATGCCTTCGCGTTATACGCAGGACATGAGCGTCATCGACGCGGCGCTCGAAGCCGAGGCTCTGGGAGTAAAACATCACACCATTGCCATTGAACCGGCGGTCTGCGCTTTTAGTGATATGTTGGCGGCGTTGTTTGCCGGTAGCCGCAAAGACACTACCGAAGAAAATATTCAGGCCCGCTGCCGTGGCGTGTTGTTGATGGCAATCTCCAATAAGCAAGGCAAATTGTTACTCACCACCGGCAACAAAAGTGAAATGAGTGTCGGCTACGCCACCTTATATGGCGATATGGCCGGCGGTTTTGCCCCGCTCAAGGATGTTTATAAATGTTTGGTTTATCAATTGGCCGAATATCGTAATACATTGTCGGCGGTGATTCCGCAACGCGTCATTACCCGACCGCCATCCGCGGAGCTTGCGCCCGATCAAAGAGACGAAGATTCATTGCCGCCGTACGCAGTGCTGGATCCGATTTTACAGCTTTACATCGAACAGGATAGGTCGGCCGCCGAAATAATGGCTTTGGGTTATGCGCCGGCGGACGTGAAGCGCGCCATCGCCTTAGTGGATAGAAACGAGTATAAACGCCGGCAATCACCGCCGGGTATCCGTATTACGCCGAGAGCTTTCGGCCGTGATCGCCGTTATCCGATTTCATCGGCTTATCGCGGCGTATCAGTTTAACCATGCCTAACCGGGCTAATATCAGGATCATGCCATGCTAAATCTTCGACCTTTTGTTTTGGCTGGCGGGCTGTTGTTGACCGCCGCAAACGGCTTGGCCGCGGAAACCAAGCTAACCGTGCCCATGGATTACCGCTTGATTCGCAATGTGCTGATTAATCAGCTGTATACCGGCGCCGGTGAAACCGCGCGGGTTTGGAAAGATGGTAAGGATTGCAGTTTCTTGGATCTGTCCAATCCGCAAATTAGCGGTGAAACCGGGTCGGTGAAAATCGATAATAATATACACGCCCGGATTGGGATTAATTTGGGCGGTAAATGCATGCCGGCGTTTGAATGGAGCGGGTTGCTGAAAACCTTGCAGAAACCGGCCTTGGACGCGGCAGGCGATGTGTTGAGTTTTCCGGTCAGCAGCGCCACGGCGACAGACGCCAACGGCCAGCAATTAAATATTAACCAGTTGCAGGACTTGATCAACAAGGTCGTGCAGCCAAAGCTGGCGGAATTGAAAATTGATTTGAATCAGTCGCGTAACGACATCATCAAAACTCTGCTGCCTTTTATTGATGCCAATGACACGGAGAAATTGCAGGATACTGTCAACAGTCTGCGTTTTAAGCAAGTGCAAGCTAATGAAAAAGGTTTGCAAATTACAGTGGGTTTTACCGGACTTAAACAGAAAAAAAGCGATATTAAGCCGGTTGCGGTGTTTAATGCCGACGAATTGCAACAATGGCAAGCGGTCTGGAAAGGCTGGGAGTCCAGTTTGGAAGCGGCTCTAAACAAGCCGCCGCTGGCGAAACAAGCGGAAAGTGATAAGGAAACGCTACGTGAAGTGATGCAGGAGGCCGGTGTCGCGTTCGAGAAGGGCTTAACCGAGCCGGACGCGGGCGACAATGATGCTGTACGGGCATTTTTCAATGATTCTTGGGATAAACTTGCGCCCTTGTTGCGTATCGCTTCCGAACAAATGCCCGGTGCGGAAGGTTTGCGTTATCTAACCCTGATAGCCGCCACCGATTTGATGTACGAAGTGGAGGCAATTTCCTCGCCGTTGGGCCTGGATATTTCCGCAAACGGTTTACGCAAATTGGCGAGGTCTTATTTGGCGGAGCAAGCGGGGCGGAAAAAAACGCAGTAGGGTTGGTTATATGCGTAGGGGGTGTCATCTTAAGCGACCTAAACGCGTTTAATAAAGCTTCCCTACCATATCCAGATAAGTCAAATAAAGCCGCATATCAAACTCCAATTGGTGATAATCGGGCTCCATATAGGCGCATAATTTATAGAAAGCCTTGTTGTGCTCCTTTTCACGCAAATGCGCCAATTCATGCACAGCTATCATGCGTAAAAACTCCAGAGGCGCTTGTTTAAACGCTGCGCCAATCCGAATTTCATTTTTGGCTTTCAAATTACTGCCTTGCACCCTGGATACAAAAGAATGCAAACCCAAGGCGTGATGGAGCACATCCAGTTTGTCGTCATAAATAATTTTGCTCAACGGACTGGATTGCCGTAGATATTGGTTCTTGATCTCCATCACATAGTTATACAGGGCCTTGTCGGTGCAAATAGTATGCGGAGTCGGGTATTTTTTCAGCAGCGCGTCAGCCAATTTCCGGCTATCCAGTAGCTTATAGACTTGATCGGTCACTGTTGGCGCATAGCCGGCCAGATATTTTAGAGGGCGCATAACAGCGGCATTAATCCCAGGGCGGTAGCTCGCCGTCATAGGCGACAAAGTCCGGAATACTGGGACGGGTAACAGTCTCGGCTGTGGTCTTGTTGGCTTTAGCGGGCTGTTTAGCAGGCGTGGTTAGTAAAGCTGAGTCCTGGTTAGCTGATTCCGACACCCATTTTGCAAACAGCGCGAGGTCGTTGGCGTTTGGCGCATACCATTTTTTAACTGCCGCGTCCCATCTTGCACCTAAAGCTTTTGCTGCATCTTTCTCGGCATAAGGCACATTTAAATAAATTTTTAAGCTTGTCATCGGTGCAATCGTTGATTCAATATCAGTTTATTTCAACATATGCAACAGTTTATAGCAATTCATTGATGTCCGGCTTTGGTAAAATAGCACAACATATAAGGTCTTTTTTATAAAAAATGCCGAAGGGTGGTGAGACTATCGTGCAAGAACTTTTGGGAAGAATAATATTGTGTTAAATTTGGATGGTCTTTTCTCAAACCAGTCCGCAAATTCGAACTAAAACGATGAGCATCGCAGAACAATTGTCAAAAGCTTATACTTATGCTGATTACAGCCAATGGCCGGATGGAGAGCGTTGGGAGTTAATAAACGGCGATTTATACGCGATGACCAGCTCATCCCGGCTGCATCAGGATATCGTGTTTGAATTATCGGCACAAATACGTAATTACTTGCAGGGCAAGCCCTGTAAAGGGTATACCGCACCTTTTGATGTGCGCTTGCCGTACAAGAATGAAGCCGACGCCTTAGTGGAAACTGTCGTCCAACCGGATCTAAGCGTTATCTGCGATCAATCCAAGCTGGATAAACTAGGTTGCCGTGGCGCGCCGGATTGGATCATTGAGGTGCTTTCACCTTCTACCGCGCTTAGGGACATGAATACCAAGCGGAGTCTGTACCAACAACATGGCGTCCAGGAGTATTGGATAGTTCATCCCGAAGAGCGTTGGCTAATGGTGTACCGGCTGGATGATCAAGGATATTATGGACAACCCGGCATGTTTGGCATGGAGCAACCGGTCGCAGTGCAGCGATTTCCGGATTTTAGTATAGAATGGTCGTTCATGTTGGAAATTTAAATCTGCGCAGTTTAAAACAGACGCTGTCAGAGGGATAGCACAGGCTTATGCTAAAAACTCAGGATTTGGTAAACCTCATAAGCCGGCTGTTCATATGGATGAGCCTTGAGAAGCGCTTGTAGGGCCGGTCGAATCAGCATTGCTGAACAGATCATTTCCACTTTGTATTCGACAACTCTTTCCAGCTTAGCGGTTTCGCCCAAGTATGGTTGGCTGCCGGCTAAGGGCCGAAATTGGCCTTCGCCCAAGGTTTGCCAGCAACAGTGGTCATAGCCTTTAAATTGACCGGCGCCAGCCGCGAACAAAGCCTCTTTAACCTGTTCAAGATGGCTGGCCGGTACATATAAGCTTAGTTTATAAATCGTGTCTTGCGTCATGCTCTTGGTTGGTTCAGGTTAAGGTCGCAAGTAAAAATACTCCCCAAAGCACCACTACCACAGTGATTTCCTCCAGCATATTCACAATAGCCTGCTGGTCGGTTCTGGCAAGCATCGAAGTTTGGTTGAATTTTTGATCGCGCATATGTACGGAATGTTTAATCATGACTTTCTCCTAATGATGGGTGTAACTACGCATTTGCCCGACCAAAACCCCCTGGATCTCCACTTGCTGCGGTTGGTAACGCATGGCTTCCATTTTGGCGTTGGCCGGAATCAATAAAGTTTCGTGTGGGTATTGCTCAATAAACTTCAAAGTGGCTTCGGTTTTATCGATTAAAGCGACTACGATTTCACCGTTGCTGGCATGGCTGCGTTGTTCTATAACCACCCAATCGCCGTCGAATATGCCTTCTTCATACATTGAATCCCCCTTAACCTTCAGAACGTAACAAGGGTTCTCGGTTTTGATTTGCTCAGGAATTGCCATATAACTGATGTTTTCTATTGCTTCTATGGGCCGGCCGGCGGCAATATAGCCAATAAAAGGTAATTTATTGGCATCCCCCCCTTTATTGGATAAGTTTTTGGCGCGTTGGGTTAAGCGTATGCCTCTCTGCTTGCGCTCAGGCGCTTCGATTAATCGCGCCTCAATCAGGGCTTTGATTTGATGGTGCATGGAGCCGCGTGATTTTAAACCCAGGGCCGCGCATAATTCATCCAGCGTTGGCGGGTTTAGAAAGCTGTCCTGATTGTTAAGCAGGAAATCCAGTATTTCTTTTTGTTTGCGTGTCAGCGTGTACATGTGTGTTCCTAATTTGTTCTGCTATAAAATAACATAAGCATAAATTAAGAACAAGCACAGAACTAAATTTTTGAAATTAAGTTGAAAATTCTCACGGTTTTGATCGGTTTAAGGGCCGGTATGGCCCATGTTCTAAGCAATTCACCACTAGTCAATCGACAAGCATAAAATGAAAGCTTAAAATCGCTGTTCCAAGTGTTTTGCGCTTGTTGAGCTTTAGTCCATGTCGCTGGCTAATTCTTTGTGTTTTAAGGGTTTTCATGCCAAGCAACATCACGATCCATTATTTTTGAAACTATAACTAAAATAGGAGAGGTTTTATGAAAATAACATTAGCGTTGGTAGCCTTGGGAATTGTGGTAGTGCTGATTCTGCTTAAGCGGAAGTTTGCGCAGGCAAAGGCGGCAAAAACTCAGGCAGTGTCACAGCAAATTCAACAGGCGGTTTTGCCGGAACATAAATTCGATTCAAACAAAACAGTAGAACCGAAACCGGCCAACGTCATGGTTGCGCCTGAGGCATCTGCAGTTGTTGAAAATAAGCCGGAAGAGCTGCAGCCAACTCCGGCGACTCTTCAGTTGATTGAGGAAGCAAAACTGCCCGAGGATTCCACGTTGCGGAGACATTACTTGAGTAACCGCGATGCCGAACGGCTGGCGATAACGCAT
>Ga0181528_10003045_pt1 | contig 10309 bp, 10 predicted proteins | sample PEATcosm2014_Bin_47_FD_119742 | JGI IMG/M metagenome (GOLD analysis project Ga0181528, IMG submission 119742) | Peatland microbial communities from MTU Mesocosm Facility, Houghton, MI, USA - PEATcosm2014_Bin10_10_metaG | ecosystem: Environmental > Terrestrial > Soil > Wetlands > Peat | place... | reverse complement strand
ACTACAATCCTGGCGATGTGGTTCAGTTTCAATTTACAGGTGGGGGCACCGATACCTCCCCGGAGTTAGTCGCGGCTCTTGCTGTAAATACGGTGCAGTCGGTCAACGTCCTGGCCGGCGGGCACAGCTATGTCTCCCCCTCAGTGAACTTCAGCGGTGGCGGTGGTGGCAGCGGTGCGGCGGCGAACGCCACGGTATCGGGGGGCGCGATCATCTCGGTGGTGATGACCTCCGGCGGTAGCGGCTACACCACGGCGCCGTCCGTGAGTTTCACCGATGTCAGCGGCAGCGGCGCCCATGCGTCGGCGTATCTGACTTCCGGGACCGTGGCGTCGGTTACCGTGGTCGATGGCGGAACCAATTTCACGGCGGTTCCGAGTGTGTCTTTCTACGGCGGCGGCGGTAGCGGCGCGTCCGGGACCGTGGTTCTATCTGGCGGCGCCACCGGGTCGATTTCGTCGGTCACTATCACGTCGAGCGGCACCAACTACACCTCGGCGCCGGCGGTTGTCGTCAGCCCGGGGCAGAACAACGCCGCTTACGCCACGGCGACGCTGATGCCCTTCGTCACCAACGGCTACGCCATCGAGACGTTCCAGAGCCGGGTGTGGTTGCTCAACCAGTATTCATCGTCCCCGACCGTGCAGACCGGTGGCGACATGCTGGTTACCGCTCCGGATTCGCTGTCGGACTTCGCGGCGGTGGATGGCGGTGATTCCTTCACCTCGAACGAGCCGTTCCTGCGCACCAAGTACGTTAACGCCAAGCAGGCGCAGGGCTATCTCTACACCTTCGGCGACAGTGCCGTGGATGTCATATCCAACGTTCAGACCACCGGAAACCCATCGACGACGACGTTCAATTACCAGAACGTTGACCCGCAATCGGGCATGGCATGGCGGGACACGGCGCAGTATTACGGGCTATCAATCCTGTCGGCCAACGCCGAAGGGGTCTACGGGCTTTACGGCGGCGCCGTCAAGCTGGTGTCGAAGAAGATCACCCGGGCGTTCGATAGCGCGCTGTTCCCGCCGACCGTGGGCGCGGTCACGCCATCGTCAGCGGTGGCGAATATCCACACCGTGAAGTGCTACCTGATCAACATGACCATCACCGACCCGCTGACCGACGCGCCTCGGACGGTGATGCTGGGCTGGGATGAGCAGGGCTGGTTCACGGCGTCACAGTCGAGTGTCCTCACCTATATCGGGACGCTGGCGCAGTCGTCTTCCTACACGGCATACGGTACTGACGGGAAGGCGCTGTTTCCACTGTTCGCGACGCCAAGCGCTTCGCTCCAGAAGACCTTCTCCACGAAGCTGTACGGGGCCAATACCTTCCCGGTGGTGAAGCAAGGCTGGGGCTTGTGGATGATGACGCAGGATGTTTCACCCAGCAAGACCGGGGTGACGATGACCGCGACGGTGGATACCGAGGGCGGTTCCTATGTCACCGAGACGAGCCCATTGAATTTCGGCGGGTATCCGGTACTAGCCACGGAGCCGGGGAACAGCTATAGTATCTTCGCCGGGTTGACCGCCAGGAGCAATTCGGTTGACTTTGTGCTGAAGCACCTCGTCACCGGCTACGTGAATGTCTTCGGCGGTTACGGCCAACCGCCCTTGTCGTCGGGAGCATAAGAGATGACCCAATCCCCCAATAACACCAAGGGCGGTAATCCGCTCCGGCTTTACGGCAAATTCCCCCGCCCCGAAATGGTCGCTGCGGGCGAAAGCTCCACCCCGTTCACCGGGGCCGAAGTGGTTCACGGCTACCAGCCCTATGGGTGGAACAAGGGCGTGGGGATGGAAGTGGATTACGAGATGTGGGGCGACACGGGCATCGGCGGCGAGCGGGGGCCGGTGCCGGGCACCGAGGACGAGATTATCGGCTGGGCCTACCCTGGCACCCGCAACGTCCGTAAGGGCCGGTAAATGCTCGCCGCCTGCCTGGAAGTGCCGGATAGCGAAAACGCTTGGCAAATCTGGGCGTTTAATTCAAAACAACAGATAGACTCTATTCGAGAAGCAATCCAGAGCACTTACGGCATAAACCTCACCGAGTATGTGCTTTATCCGTTTAGCCCCGACAACACTTGGCTTACCAACAACTCCACTGCGCACTCGGATTTCACCTCGGTTCTCGGCCTCCAGGGCCACGATTTGGAGGATTTGGACTTCAAGAACCGGGATGAGGTCGCCGCGTGGGTTAACCTAGCGTATCAGGAATTGTACGACGCATCTTCAGCGCTTGGGATTTGAGAATGTCGCCGGTGGATACCTTCATCGTGTTCGCCCTCCCCAGATCGCGCACAACGTGGTTGTCGCGCTATCTTTCCTATGGGGCTTGGGTCTGCGGGCATGACGAGGCGGTTCGCATGAGGTGGTTCGACGACATCGGCGCTTGGCTGTCCCTGGATAAGACCGGGAGCGTCGAAACCGCAGTCGCGCCGTTCTGGCGCACGGTGCTCAAGCTATCCCCGGGTATCCGGGTGGCGACAATCCGTCGCCCGGTGTCCGAGGTGGTCGAGAGCACGATCAACGCGGGAGCGCCGGAGGCGGCGAGGGATGCCCTTACCCGCGAGATGACCAAGCTCGACCACAAGCTCGACCAGATCGAGAAGCGTATTCCGGGCGTTCTGAGCGTCAAGTGCGACGATCTCGCCAGCGAGCGGGTTTGCGCGAAGCTGTTCGAGCATTGTCTGGGTCTGGAACATGATTTCGCTTGGTGGGCCGACATGGATCGCCAGAATATCCAGATCAATTTCCCGTGGCTGATCCGCTACGTTCAAGCCCACAAGCCCCAACTCGATAAGCTGGTGGCAACCGCGAAGTGCGCGACGCTCCGTGACTTGGCGCTTAAGCCCCCGGGCGGCAAGGACGATATCGTCATCGCGGAGGAGTCCTTGGATGTCATGGTCCGGGACGCTCAAGAGATGTTTTCCCGGCACAGTTTTCGGGTTGGAGAACACCCGGAGAGCTTCAACGAGAAGAACATCGCGCTGGGTCGCCGGGTCGAGGCCATGGGCAAGCTTCAGGTCATCACGGCGAGGTGCAACGGGCGCATCTTCGGGTATCTGATGACGGTGATTGGGCCGTCCCTGGAGAGCGTTACCCGGGTCAGCGCAACGCACACGCTTTTCTACGCTGGCGAGGAATTTCCGGGACTGGGTTTGAAGATGCAGCGGGTGGCGCTTGAGCGGCTTAGACAGCGGGGCGTTTCCGAGGTATTCTTGCACGACGGCGTTCGTGGTTCCGGTGGCCGGAACAATGTGATCTATCGGCGCCTCGGCGCCAAGGAGTTCGGTTCGCTGTACCGGCTCGACATGGAGGTGGCGTGATGGGCGCGGGAGCGGCAGCGGCGGTTACGGACGCCTTGGTGTCGATTGGTATCGGCGCGGAGACGGCGGGCGCCATCGGCGCGTCCCTGTTCGGGGCGACGGCGGCGGATGTGGGCTTGAGCGAGGCGGCGGCGGGCTTCATTGCTGCCGATGCCGCCGCGCCGGTCACCTTGGCGAGCGGGGAGATTATTTCTCCGGCGTTGGCGTCCGGCCTGGCCGGTGTGTCGCCGGCGGCGGCTGGAGCGATCGGCGCTGGCGAAGGCGCGGCGTTGGGCTCCACTTCGAGCGCGATCCAGGGGCAGAACCCCCTTACCGGCGCGGTGGGCGGTGCTTTGACCGGCGGTGCGATGGGCGGCCTCGGCGGCGGAAGCGGCTTGATCAACCAGATGACCGGCGCCGGAACCCTAGCTTCGGATATCAGCGCTGGCGGTCTGGGGGGTACGGCGGGGGCGTTGGCTACGGGGCAGAACCCCGGGATGGGCGCGCTGACCGGCGCCGGAAGCGGAGCCATTTCCGGGCTGATGAGCCAGGATTGGTCAAATCTGTCGGGAGCCAGCCCCAACGCGGCGGCTCCGGCGCCGGCTTCGACGACCACAACCGCCCCGACCGCTCCGGGTGCGGCTACCACGGCGCTCAGCGGTGGCGGGCCGGGCGCTTCGGCGGGTGTCATCGGCGGCGGAACGCTCGATCCCGATTCGGCTCTGAACCAGACGTGGCGACCGGATATTAACGCCCCGATGCCGGCGCAACCGTCGTGGGCGGGAACCGATCCGGCATCCAACCAAGGCTCGGCTTGGCTCGGGTATACGCCACCGGCCACGCCCACGGACGCGGCGGGGCCAACCACCCTCGGACAAGGCGCCAATTCGATCCAAGTCGGCAATCTCGCGGGAGTTCCCTCCGTTCCCGGAGCAACGGTGAACCAGGGCGACCCCTACGCCCCTGGCGGCACCTACGGACCTCCGGCCACGTCCCCGCAGACGAAGGGGATGCTGGCGTCGATCTTCGGTGGTGCCGACCCGAACGCCGGGCTTCCGGATCATTTCACCAGCGCTGTCGGTCAATCCGCTGGCGCGGCCGGCGCCCCTGCGGCTGCGGCGGCTGGCGGCGCCGCCAAACCCAATTGGTTGGCGGGTCTTTCCTCCGATGTCTTTGGGGGTGACCCCAGCAGCACGCTCAACACCGGCATCGGCAAGGCGCTCGGCGTACTCCCCGCCGCCGGCGTCATGGGCGCCCAGATGTTGATGGGGCAGCAGCAGCCCAAGGGCTACAACCAGCTCATGTCTCAGGCCAATCAGGCTCAGCAGGAAGAGACGACGCTGCTCAATGAGTTCAACAGCGGCACGCTCCCGGCATGGGCGCAGCAGGCTTTGCAGTCCTCGGCCGCGAGCGCAAAGGCCGCGGTCCAGTCCAGGTACGCTGCGATGGGCCAGTCCGGCACCGCCTCCGAGCAGCAGGCGCTTGCTCAGATTGATATGCAGGTGGCGACGCAGGGCGGCCAGATGCTCGAACAGTTGCTCAATGCCGGGATGCAGGAAGGCCAAATCGCGGGAGGGCTGTATAGCACTCTGCTCAACAACAACGTGAAGCAGGACACCGCGTTGTCCAGTTCGATGGGCAACTTCGCCTCGGCCTTGGCGGGTGGCGGCGGAACCACCCTGAAGCTTGGCGCGTAGGTGAAGCATGGCCGACCAAGCAAGCGCCATCGCGAGTAGCATTCCTGGGCTGGACCCCGGCAAGATCGGGAAAGCCGTGGCCGCCGGAGACGTTGGCGGCTTGGTGACGGCCGACCTTAAAGCTGCTGAGGGCGAAAAGAAGGCCAAGACCGAACTCGACACCGCGCGCCTCGCCGAGATCAAGGCGACGGACGCCAGCCGCCATAAGATCGAAGAGGGGATGCCTAAAGTCCCCGAGCTTCAGCCCTATCAGCCGCCCGCCCCGACCGATCCGTGGCAGCTATGGGGTTCCCCCATGATGATCCTGGCAGGACTGTCGGGGTTCATGGGGCGCCGTTCCGCCGCCAAGTCCCTCGACGCCGCCGCAGGCATGATGAAGGCGACGAACGAGAAGGACGCGACCGTTCGAGAGGAAGCCTTCAAGAAGTGGAAGGTCGAGAACGAGAACGCCGGCAAGGTTTTCGAGTGGCAGAACCAGACGTACGAGCACGCCCTGAAAGCCGCTGGCCAGGACGCGGCGTCACAGGAAGCCGCGTATAAAACCATGGCTCACATGCTTGAGGATAACCCGGTGCGGGAAGCCCTTGAGAAAGAGGGTATCCCCGGCGCGGAGAAGCTGCTGGCAAAGCGGACGGAAGACTACCGGATGTCGCTCCAGTATGGCGATAAGATCGAACAGCGGCACCTCCTCGACGAAGGCAACAAGCTGGTAGAAGAGGAGCGCGCGGTTAAGCAGGCGACGTTCCAGGCGCTGGCGTCGAAGGACCCCGCGAAGATCGAAGCCGCGCATCGCGCCGAAGCCGCCGTGGCCGAGCGCGCAGCCGCGCACAAAGCCAAGATCGACGAGTACATGCGGGTCATGGAGGCGGCAAAGGGTAAGCCCGCGCCGGGGAGCGCCGACGCAGATGTGGGGCCCGTGGCTGACATGATCGCCCACTATCAGATTCCCCCGCCCACGCTGTCTAGAGGGAACACGAAGAACGCGGCGATCATGGAGGAGGTGAAGCGGATAAACCCGGAATACAACGCCGCCCTCTACACCGCGCGCAGCAAAGCCATTTCCGATTGGGTGGGCGCGGGAAAACACGCTGACTTGACGCGCGGGTTCAATGTCGCGCTTTCCCACTTGGATACGCTGGAAGAGCTCTCCCGCGCATTGGGCAACGGCAACCTTACGGTAGCCAACGATATCGCCAACGAGTGGGGCCGGCAAAATGGTCACCCTGAGATATCGGGGTACGAAGCGTTGCCTGGGATTATCTCCACTGAAATCGTCAAGAACATTAGCGGCAGCGGCGCCACCGGTAGCGCGGAGGAGCGCCTGGAGGGCGCAAAGACCTTCGCGTCAAACAAGAGCCCGAAGGCGCTTTCCGCAGCGGTGGATGGGGTCAGGGAGCTTCTTGTCGGACAGGTTCTCGGGCTGGAACGGGAATACCGGACGGGAACGGGCTTCAAGGATTTCCGCGAGCCGGATCGGTATCTCGGCACGGAAGCGCTGGCGCAAATCAAGCGGCATGAGGAGGCTTCGGCGGCGCGGAAAGGCGCTGGCGGGGACAAATCCGCCGGAAAGGCCCCTAGCGGCGTTGAGCAAGCGACCTGGGAGCACATGACGGCAGAGGAGCGCGCGCTGTGGGCGAACTGACACTGGATCAGCAGAAAGCCGTTGCGCTGGCGAATGGTCGCCGCCGGGCGGCGGAAGCCGCGCCGAAGGAAGAGGGCTCTTGGCTAGGAAAAGCTGTCCGACCGATCGCCGAAATACCGGAGGAAATCGGTAAGGAATACAGCGCCGGCGCGGAGATGGCTAAGTCCGGCATGAAGGAACTCACCGCCGAGTTTGGTGGAGAGGAACTTCCGCCGCTGTGGGACGCCACAAAATCCGCTGGGAAGGCGTTGCTTGGTGGAGCAAAACAGGCGTTCTCCCCCATTACCGGCGCCACCGAGGCTCTTGTGGGGAACCCCATCTATCGAAACATCCCCGAAGGAACCCCGGGGCGCCAGTTCGTTCACGACACCGCGACCGCGCTTGGGGGCATGGCCCTCCCCGCCGGAGCCATGGGCGCGGCTGAGAAAGCAGTTGGCGCGATCAAGCCGCTCGGCGCGGAGGTCGCCGCCGCCCGGAAGATCATTACCCGCATGGGGCAGGATGAGGCTGGCGGCAAGACGGCGCAGACGGTCCTTGACGAAACCAACCGAGGAAAGTCCTTGGGGAAACCCGTGACGCTGGCGGATACCGGCGGGGAAAATGTCCGGGGCTTGGCGTCCCATGTGGCGCGGGCTCCCGGGCCTAGCCAAGCTATCGCCCGGAATTTCTTGAACGAGCGGGATGTCGGCGCCCCCGAACGACTGTTAAAGGATACGGGCGCGCATCTGGCAACCGGCTCCGTTCGGGAAGCGGGAGCGCGGTTGCTCGACGCACGTTCGGCGGAAGGGAAAGCGCTATTCGAGAAGGCGCACCGTGGCGGCTCCATGGCGCCGTTGGAGCAGCAGTACCAGAATGAATTTGCGAAGGCGGCGGACGAGGTATCTGCCGCGACAGCGGACGTGTCCAAGCACCTCAACACCATCACTACCCTGCGCGGGAAGCTCGCCACAAACTCGGACATATACGTTACCGCGAAGGCGCAGAAGGATTTGAAGGCGGCGGAAGAGGAGTTGGCGCAGGCGCAGGAGAGATTGAACGTGGCACAGGCGGATAAGTCCGCCGTGTTGGATCAGTTGAAGCAGTCGCAAGCGGATCGCGCGTCCGGGGCTCCCGGTGCGGTATGGAACCCGCGTATTGATCGGATGCTCAAGCTCCCGATCGTTCGGCAAGGTATCCAGAAAGGCATCACTATGGAGATGCAGGAAGCCGCCGCCGAATTTCGCGCCCCCCAACTTAGCGAATACGCCATTGTTGGGCAGGACGCCAACGGGGAATACGTCGTTGGTAAAGTGCCCAACATGAAGCTGTTATCGGTGGCGAAGGAGGGGCTGGACGGGATAGTCGAGAGCCTGCGTGATCCGATAACCGGCATTCTCAAGAAAGAAGGCGTGGCCGTGGATAAGGTCCGCCGGGCTTTACTCGCCGAAATGGACGCCATCAACCCCGATTACGCGGTGGCGCGGCAGGCGTGGGCGGGCAAGACCGCCAGCTTCAAGGCGTTGGATTGGGGCCGTAAAATCTTCGGAAAGCAGCCGGAGGATATCGCCGCCGAATTTGATGAGATGACCGAATCCGAGAAGGAATTCGCGCGTCTCGGCGTGGCGGATATCGTTCGGGAACGGGTTCTGAAGACCGCGATGAATGGCGATGAGGCCAAGCATATCGTCAATAGCGCTTGGGCTCGGCAACAGCTTCGACCGATGTTCGCCTCAGAGAAGGCGTATAAGGATTTCGTGGATTCGGTCACCCACGAAGGCAATATGTTCGAGACTAGGCGGAAGGCCGTCGGCGGCTCCGAGACAGCGGAGCGGGCTCTTCGCGCGGAGGAGGAAGCCCACACCGATGCCGGCCTGGCCCTACGAGGCGCAAGCGCTGGCGCTAAATTGGCAAGCGGGCAGATGATCGCCGCCGTCAGGGAACTTCTCGCCATGAAACGTGATCTCGGTCTTCGCTCCAATCCAAAACTGAACGAAGCCATCGCCCGGCTGTTGTTCGACCCCAGCGTGACGTATTCTCAGATCGAGGATATCCCCAAGCTCGCCAAGATCAACGCCGGCATGTCTCAGTCCCCGGGGGTGAACTCCATGCTTAGCAGCATTTTTGGAACAGGTAAGCCATGAGCAAACGCCCCTCAGACGCCGAACTCCGCGACGATATGAACAAGTACGCTCGCGCCTTGCTCAAAGCCGCTTACGGGGATATAGTCAATCTCGAAGAAGGTCAAGTGCCGGAAGTTCTGCCGAAGCCCTACGTGTTCAACGCCGTGGTCAACTGGATCAGGACCGACGCCGGCATGGAGCCTACCGTCATGGAGAAGTCTGGGCTGGAAAGCCTCACAGCGGAGATGTCCCGTGGACGAAAATAGCAACGTCGAGCGTCTGAACGTCCGTGCCGTTGGTCCGCGCCCTGCGGCGGCGGAGCCTGCGCCCACGTTCGATCCCGCCGCTCTCCAGAACACCATCGTTGAATCCTTGCGCCAGTTCCTCCCGGCGATCCAGCAGACCGCCCGCACCGCGGCGACCGAGGCCGCCAACTCCGTCGTCGCCAGCGCCAACAACACCCTCGTCGGTGTCTTCCACGCCATCGCTCAAATCCTCGCCGTGCGGCTGATCCTGCTGCTGGCCGTGGTCGGAGGCTTCGCCCTGGCGGTGATGGTGCTCCAGACCCCCACCCCCGTCAGCGCGGCGGTTCTCGCCGGCTACGTGATCTCCACCGTCTGGCCGCTGGTGTGGCTCGACATCGCCGGCAAGAAGAAAGCGGAGTAGCCCCACATGAAGCCCAAGGTCCGCACCACCAGCACTCAGAAAGTCGCCCGCAGCGGGAAGGCCCCGACCGCGCCCAAGCGTCCGAAGCGCAATCTGCGCCGGGCCGCGCGAGACTGATGGCGGGCAAAGCGCACGGCGGCAAGGCTGCGGGACACGCGCACGGGCACAAGCCCGTGGCGAAGAAGATGTTTGAGCAGCTTATCGGGGAAGACACGTCGAAGGACTGCGAATGCCTTGAAGAGTACGGCATTCGGTTCAAGTCCCACACTCCGCACGCGCGCCCGGTGCGCCGAGCCGCGCACAAATGACGCCACCCGTCGAGAAACGTACCGATCCCATCCCTCCGCCACGTAAAGGAACGCGGTCATGCAGCTTGTAGGAGCGCGCGGGCAGCAGGTCCGCGATGTCCAGTACTCGGTTTCCGGCACCACCACTTCGTCGGCAACCGTCATGCTCGTTCTGCCCGAACAGCAGATGCGGTCGAGCTTCATCTTTCAGAACCTCTCCGCGAATGCAATGTATCTGGAGATTGGCGCGGGCGAAGCGACGGCGACGATTTCCGGCGGCGCGGTGACGGGCGTGACCTTGGTCAACTCGGGCACGAACTACACGATTGCGCCACAGGTGCTCTTGCTCGGCGGCGGCAACGCCAACAACACCACGTACACCGGATCGACCGATCCAACGTCATGGGCGCCGGGGATGACCCAATCCAACGACATGGGTCCGACCGGATACCAAGCCACGGCCCACGCCGTGATTTCGGGAGGTGCGATGACGGGCATCACTGTTGACAATCCGGGGTCCGGCTACGCCAAGGCTCCCTGGGTGTTGATCCTCAATTCGCCGCAAGACCCCAACGGCGTGGCCGCCCCGTCAAGTTCGT
>Ga0181528_10003039_pt1 | contig 10317 bp, 8 predicted proteins | sample PEATcosm2014_Bin_47_FD_119742 | JGI IMG/M metagenome (GOLD analysis project Ga0181528, IMG submission 119742) | Peatland microbial communities from MTU Mesocosm Facility, Houghton, MI, USA - PEATcosm2014_Bin10_10_metaG | ecosystem: Environmental > Terrestrial > Soil > Wetlands > Peat | place... | reverse complement strand
GTTGATGCTTGAAATCCGGCTGCGCTTTCAACTGCCGGATTTTTTGCCCTGTTCCTCGTAATACTTTTGGACTTCTTCCGCCGTCGCGGGCTGCGGCCAGACCCAGTCCAGCGCTTTAGGATTTTGCCAGTTGAAATTTGAACCCGTGACGCCTTTTTCCAGCGAAGGATCGCCGCCATCGTCCCTGCCATTTTCGCCGACGGAATAAAGCAGGAAGGTTCCGTCCGCATTTGGCCGGTAGCGCAACGGCTGGCCGTCCATGCAATCAATCGGAACAGCGTTTAGCAAATCAGGCGTCAATTCATTGAGCGCGGCCGGAAATTGGTGATGCCGGAGTTCGTAGCGTTTGAGCGCAATGGCGGTGATTACAACATTTCGAGCGACTTCTGCATTCGCCGCTTTCCGGATCGCGGCGAGCTGGCTGCCGGCATTTTGAGAAATGATTGCATATGGATTGTCCTTCACGGAATTAAAATCAAGCCGGACAAAATTCGTATTTACAAAAGATTGAACCGACTGGAATGATTTGTTGGTTTCCAGCATTTGTGTTCCATCAATAAACACTCCCCACATTTGCAATCCACGAAATTGATCTGTATATGACCAAAACCATCGCCATAGAGTTTCATCCCATGGGATTGAAATTTTATTCATTATCCTTTTGGGAAACGAGCTCTCATCCACCCAGGCCCATTGGGTCGATTCCCCCTCACCTGTTTGTTCATAGTGGTATCCTTTTGTTATGAGAGCCGGGCCAAACCACTGCGGGAGATTTGTAGGCAATTGACGGAGGTTGTTTAGCAGTTGCAATTCGCTCACCCGTTCGAAAAGAAATGCCTTCTTCAAGGGAGCAATAAATTCGAGCGACTGCCAATCCTGTTGCAATTGCGCCAAGTCTTCATCGGAGACATTGGTAGTTTGTAAGATGTCCCAAGTCGCGCTTGCGCTTATGGAAGCAATGGCAAAACGAATCAGTTGGGAAATTTCAAAACGTTCATCGGTCTGGCCTTTTATAAAGGCAAGCATCGTGCGGATATCGGTGCAGGCATCTGCGGTTTTGTCTTGGTGCAAATTGTAATATTCCGAAGCGTCCAGCCATTGGAATGCCATCTTGATTTGCGATAAATGAGGCGCAAGCACAGGAATATACATTTTGGGGTCGGAGTAATCATAGTTAAAATCAAATTTCGGGTTTTTGATCAGTTTTCGGAAGTCGTTGAGATTATTTAGCCGTTCGGACAATTGCGCGCCGAGATCGTCCCAGGTATTGGTGAGATTGGGCGGCCAGGTGGTGTTGGAGGTGTGAATGACCGGTTGATGCCAGCCAACCATTTCCTTGCCGGGAATGATCCTGTTCATTGCGCCCGGCGGATTTTTGAAATATATTGCATTGGTATAATTGCTTTCCAAATGAATTTGAGAAAGCGCATTGGTGATGAGCGGCGCGGCGTTTTGCTCCGGCGGCACGGGCGGCGGAATCACCTGCGCCAGTTCCATCGGCTCGCCTTTGGCTTTGAGCTGGGCAATGTAAGTTTCCGTCGCGGCACGCAATTGGTGATGGCGGATGACGGGAATGAGAATTGCCGCGCCCAGAACGGCAACGGCAAGAATCAAGATTTTCCAGCGGCGATTCATGTGATTCATGGATCAATCTACCATTAACGCCGCTTCAGATGGAATTACAAAATCATCAGCCGTTTGTAATCCACAAAACCTGCCGGCGGTTCACGCTTTCAAGAAATAGTTCCGCTGCTTCTGGCTGACGGGCATTCCGAGCTTTTCCATCACGGCCAGCATGTCTTCCCAGACCTTGCGCTTCTCGCTCATCGCCTGGTTGCGCAGCAGATACGCCGGATGATATGTCGGCATGAGCGGCGTGCCGCGATAGGTTTTCCAGGCGCCGCGCAGTTTCGTGATGCCAATCGTTTTGCCGAGCAAACCTTCCACCGCCGTCGCGCCGAGGGCGACGATGACTTTGGGCCGGATCAAATCAATCTGCTCGTGCAAATACGGAATGCACGTCGCCATTTCGTCGCTCGTCGGCTTGCGGTTGCCGGCGGACTGGCCGGGCGTGTCGGGCCGGCATTTCAAAATGTTGGCGATATAAACGTCCGCGCGTTGCAGGCCGGTGGCCTGGATGATTTTCGTGAGCAACTGTCCGGCCTTGCCAACAAACGGCTCGCCTTGTTCATCTTCGTCCGCACCCGGCGCCTCGCCGACGAACATGAGCTGCGCGTCAATGCTGCCGACGCCGAACACGACGTTTTCGCGCGACGACGCGAGATGCGGGCATTTCACGCAGGCCAGCGCGCGTTCACGCAGGGCGGCAAATGCGGCGGCTTTTTCTTTTGGATCAAGCGGCGCGGTGGCAGGTGCAGCCTCGCCCGGCAGCGCGAGCAACGATTCCTGTTCGGCAACAGGCGTGGAAATTGCGGATTGTGGATTGCGGATTGCGGATTGAATAGTGGGCTTGGCGGTTGGCACGGGCGCGGCAGTTCTAGCAATTTCAGATTTCGCCGGCTGCGCCAGCGAGCGCAGCGTTTCCGGCGCAACGGCAACGTGCCGCACGCCGCACGATTTCAAGCCTTCCAGATGTTGAATCGTGGCGTCGAGAAGCTGGTTGTAATCGTCGGACATCGCCCAATCGTATCTTGTGTTGCATCATCCGCACGAAAAATTTTAGTTCAAGTCACGAGGGCTATCCAGGCGAGCAGCCCGGCGAGCGCGGCCAGTGTCACCGGAACGCCCAGTCGCGCAAAATCACGGAAGGAAATTCTGATGCCCATCGCGCGCGCCTGCTGAACGACGATGATGTTGGAGACGCTGCCGAGGATGATGAGGCTGCCGCCGAAGCTGTTGGCCAGCGCCAGAATGTAAGCCGCAGCCGGATGCGAAAGATCGGCCACGTTCAGCAGCAGCAGCACCGCCGGGGAATTGCTGATTAAATTCGAGAGCGCCGCCGTTGCCAGCGCCAGGTTGACGGGCGCGTTGAGATTGAATCCGCCTTGCGCCAGCCATTGCACAGCCTGGTCGCCGCAGCCGGTGGATTGAAACGCGCCGGTCACGACAAACAATCCCATGAAGAGAACAAGAATCGGCCAGTCCACGAGCCGCAGCAAATCGTCGGTGCGGAATTTGGTGCTGGCCAGGTGAATGCCGGCGGCGGCAAGCGCGACGATTTCCTTGGGCAGCGGGGAGAAGAACAATCCAACGACCACCACGAGGATGACCAGTCCTTTGATCGTGTGCGCCCGGTTGAACGGATAAATCTCCTGGCTCGGTTCATTGGGAGCGGGCAGGACGGGTTGAAGTTTCCCGCGCGACATCATCCAGATGATCCCATAAGCAGCGGCCATGGCAACAATGACCGGAACGAATGTCCAAAGAATGTAACGGCCAAAATTGAGATGCGCGATCTGGCCGATCATCATGTCCTGCGGATTGCCGATGAGCGTGGCCGCCGCGCCGATGTTGCTCGAAATCGCCAGCGCGATCAGAAACGGCACGGGATTGATTTGCCGGCGCAGGAGCGCGGCCCCGGCAATCGGCGTGAAAACGTAGCAAACGATGTCGTGATTGAGAAATGCGGAAAGGCCGCCGGTCACCACCATCAGGACAAGCAGAAAGTGCGCGGGATTTCCGAGCCGCGCCGAAATGCCGCCCGCCACCTTGTCATAAAATCCCGACAGCCGGAGTTGGGCGGAGATGACGAAAAAACCGAACAGCAGGAAAACCGTCGGCCAGTTGACGTAGGAAATGACATCGGCAGTGGTGACCTTGCCGAAAATCATCAGGGCGATGGCGCCGAGCAGCGCGATGCCGACGCGGTTGAGCTTCAACCCCGGCACGCGCCCCGCCGCAATCCCCAGGTAAGTAGCGACGAAAATCGCCAGAATGACCGGCTTCTCGTGGAAGCCCGCGGACGCCGTGGCAATCAGGCCGGTCATGACGGAGATTTATTTCAACAGTTGTTTGCGGATGGACTGCAATTCTTTCCGGCGGCCCTTGCTGGGTTCGGGATAACTCATTTTGAGCTGCTCCAGCGCGTCGAGGACGATGTGCGAAATGATGAGCCGCGCGTTTTCCTTGTCGTCGGCGGGCACGACGAACCACGGCGCGCGTTCGGTGCTCGTCGCGCTCAAGCACGCCTCGTAGGCTTTTTGATAATCCTTCCATCGCGCGCGCTCCGCGATGTCCGACTGGCTGAACTTCCAGTTTTTGTCAGAATCGTCAATGCGTTCGAGAAACCGCCGGCGCTGTTCCTCCTTGGAAAGATGCAGGAAAAATTTCAAGACGCGCGTGCCATTGCGATACAGGTGCCTTTCCAGATCCAAAATGGAACGAAAGCGCTCGTTCCAAATTTTTTCTTCGTCTATCAATTCCTCCGGCAATTTCTGAACCTGCAACAATTCTGGATGCACGCGCACGACCAGCACCTCCTCGTAATAGGAGCGGTTGAAAATGCCGATGCGTCCGCGTTCCGGCAGGCAGCGCGTCGTGCGCCAGAGAAAATCGTGCGCCATGTCCTCGTCGCTGGGTTTTTTGAAACTGAAGACTTCGCAGCCCTGCGGATTGATGCCCGACAGGACGTGCTTGATGGCGCCGTCCTTGCCCGCCGCGTCCATCGCCTGAAAAATCAGCAGCAGCGCGTAGCGATCATGGGCATAAAACAATCCCTGCCGCCCGCTCATCTCTTTGGTGCGGGCTTCGAGCAGTTTCTGATAATGCGCCTTCGATTTGTAGAACGGCTTCACCTTGGTCGGCCATTTTTTGAGCCGGACCTTTGCGCCTTCGCGAACACAGAATTCGTTGGATTCAATTTTCATCGGCTGTCCCTTTCATGCGGCAATGAATTGGAGCAGAGCCGGGTTTTTAGAGCAAGATGGATTTTGCGCCCCCTGGAACTCATGTTCCGGCGGCCTTTATTTTGCCGATGCGGCAAACATCTTCCGCTGCGTGCTTGCCTTCACTTTGCGGCCAACTAAACTCCGCGCGCATGTTGAATTTGAACGCGCTCAACCCGCAGCAACGCCACGCTGCCGAAACCGTCAAAGGTCCGGTGCTCATTTTGGCGGGCGCCGGCACGGGCAAGACGCGCGTCATCACGTTCCGCATTGCGCACATGGTCGCGCGCGGGATTTCACCGGCGAACATCCTCGGCGTCACGTTCACGAACAAGGCCGCGCGTGAAATGCAGGAGCGCGTGCGCAAACTTCTCCCCAGAACCAAGACGCCAGACGCCAAACCCTCGGACGCAAGTCCAACCATCTGCACTTTCCACTCGCTCTGCGTCCGCATTTTGCGGCTGCACATCGAAAAACTCGGCTACAAGCGTAACTTCGTCATCTACGACGAATCGGAACAGCTCGGCGCGGTCAAAAAGATTTTGAGCAGCATTTCCGCGAAAGGCGAGAAGGTTGATCCCGGCGCCGTGCTGGCGGTATTGAGCAAATTCAAGAATGGCGGAGAGAACGCGAAAGTCTTTGCCGACGAAAGCATCCGCGCGCTGGCGCAACACATCGCCAAACGCTACGAATCCGCGTTGCACGCCTGCAACGCGGTGGATTTCGACGATTTGATCCTGCTCACGCTGCGGCTGTTTCGCGAGCAGCCCGACGCGCTCGAAGCCTGCCGCGCCAGATACAAATACGTGATGGTGGACGAGTATCAGGACACGAACGCCGCGCAATTCGAACTGGTGCACGCGCTCACGAAGGAGCACCGGAACCTCTGCGTGGTCGGCGACGACGACCAGAGCATCTACGGCTGGCGCGGCGCGGAGATCGCCAACCTGCTCGACATGGAAAAGCATTATCCCGAGGTCAAAATCATCAAGCTGGAGCAGAATTACCGCAGCACCACGACGATTCTCAACGCCGCCAACGCCATCATCAAGCACAACGTCCGGCGGCGCGGCAAATCGCTGTGGTCAAGCAGGGGCGCCGGCGGGAAAATCCAGTTGCACACGTTTGACAACGACGAGGCCGAGGCGCGTGAGACCGTGGCGCAGATTGAATTCAAGCGGCTCGCGCACCGGACGCCGTGGCGGGATTGCGCGATCCTTTTCCGCACGAACCAGCAGTCGCGCCCGCTCGAAACCGCGCTGCGCACCGCCGCCGTGCGCTATCATCTCATCGGCGGCCAGAGCTTTTTCGACCGGCGCGAGGTGAAGGACTTCCTCGCCTACCTGAAAATGTTCCTGAACCCGCACGACGACATCAGCCTGTTGCGCATCGCGAACGTGCCCGCGCGCGGCTTGAGCGACGTGACGATGGAACGGCTGCTCGGCGCGAGCCACGACCGGAAATGTTCCGTTTTCATCGCGATGAAAAATCCCTTGGTGACGACGACGTTCCAGACGAACACGCGCAAGAGCATCGAGGCGTTCGTGGAATTCGTCGAGCGGACGCGCGCAGCTTTGGAACGCCGAACTCCGGTTCGGCAAGTTGGTTCAGCTTTGTCGGAAAACACGCAGAATCGTGGATTCCAACAGGCCGATCCGGAGATCGGCGCTCCGCTTGCCGTGTGGGCCGGCAATTTCCTGAACGAGACCGGCTATTTCGCCGAACTCCGCCGCCAGGAAAAGAACCCGGAGAACAGCGAGAGCCGCGTCCGCAATCTGAAGGAATTCATGGCGACGATGGATCGCCCGGCGGGTGGCGGTCAATCGCCGGCGGAGCGGCTGGGGAATTTTCTTGAGGAAATCACGCTCGACACCGAACGCGAGGAGGAGGAGGAAAATGCCGGCGACGCCGTGACGCTCATCACGATGCATTCGTGCAAGGGACTGGAGTTTCCGCATGTCTTCATCGTCGGGCTGGAGGACGGGCTGCTGCCGCATTCGCGGTCCAAGGCCGAGGGCACGCTGGACGAGGAGCGGCGGTTGTTTTACGTGGCGGTGACGCGTGCGATGCAGACGCTCACCATCAGCCATTGCGGCGGGCGGAAGAAATACGGCCAGGTGATGCCATGCCACCCGTCGCCATTTCTGAAGGAACTGCCGGAGGAACTCGTCGAACATTCCGACTCGAAAACCAAAACGCCCGTCGCGCCGGAATCAGGAAAAATGCTTTTCGCCGCGATGCGACAAGCCGTCACCTGATGGCGGACGGTTGGCCCGGCGTAACCGCAGCGCGCCGGTTTCTGAATCTTTCGCGAATCCAAGCGCGGCTGCCAAGCTTCTGTTTATAAATCAAAACGCCCCGGCGTTTAGTTGGCACCGGAGCGTTTGAAACGAAAAGCTGAATTATTTTTCCTGGCCGGTAAGGCCGGCTTTTTGCAGGGCGTCGAACACATCCTTGTCATTGAAATTGCCCGTCACTTCAAAGGTCTTGGCATCCTTGGCGGCCGTGTTGCCAGTGACACCAGGCACGGTCGCAAGGACCTGGTTCACCGCCGTGACACATTTGCCACAACAAAGGTGCAGACTTTCAATTTTGATGGACTGCACCATTTGATTTTTCGCGCCGGTTTCGGCGTTGAGCTTGACCGCGGCATCGCTGCTTTTGCCAAAGAAGCCGGCGGCCACGAGCGCGTCCGCGCCTTTTTGAACGGTGGCTGTGTCCGCAGCGGTCAGAGTCACGGTTCCCGCGTCTTGATCCGCCTTGGCAGTCAAGCCAGTAACACCGGCAACCGCTGTGGCGACCCCTTTGACGCAGGACTGGCAGCACAGGTGAACACCGGAGATGGTGACCGTTACGTCGGCGGCACGGGCCGCAAAGTTGAGGGCCATAGCCATGGCCACGGCAGTTAAAATAATTTTCATATGTTTAAAATCTAATGTGGTTACACCGCCTTTACATTATCGCACCCACAATAACCTCCTTTTCAGAAAAATCAACAAAAAAAAGCGCCTCGCGGCGAAACGCCGTGGCCGAATGCAAACACTCCATAAATGGCATGTTAAGCATCAATCCCCATGGCCACAACCCTTCCCGCAAGCCGGTCTTTTTATAAACCGGAAACCGGTTTAATTCGAAATGGCTTTGACAGCGGCTTCCAAACTGGCCGTGTCCGCGACATTCACAATCTGCGCGGTTTTATCAATGCGCTTCATGAAACCGCTCAAGGCCGCGCCCGGCCCGAGTTCAATGAATCGCGTAAATCCCAGCGCCAGCAGACCGCGCATGGATTTTTCCCACAGCACCGACGATGTGACCTGCTCGACCAGCCGCGCGGAAATTTCTGTTGCGCCGGCATGCGCTTGCGCCGTGACATTTGAAATCACTGACACCACCGGGGAGGAAATTTTGATTTTTGCCAGTTCGCTTTGCAGCTTCGGCTGCGCGCCCGCCATCAGCGGCGAATGATACGCGCCGGCGACCGGCAGCGGAATCGCGCGCTTCGCGCCTTTGGCTTTGGCGAGTTCGACGGCTCTGGCGATTTTTTCCGCCGCGCCGGAAATGACGATCTGGCCGGGGCAATTCAAATTGGCCAACACAACACCGGTTTCGGCGCACAGCTCGCGCGTCGGCGCTTCGTCCAGGCCGATGATCGCCGCCATGCCGCCGCGCGTCGCGTCGCAGGCTTCCTGCATGAATTTTCCGCGCTGCCGGACGACGCGCAGGCCGTCCTCAAAACTCATCGCCCCCGCCGCCGTCAGCGCCGTGAATTCGCCAAGCGACAAGCCGGCGGTCGCGTCAAATTTCAGTTTCGGCATGTGTTCCTTTAGCAATTCAAAACAGACCCAGCTCGCGAGAAAAATTCCCGGCTGCGCGTTTTCGGTTTTGGTCAGTTCGGCTTCCGGGCCGTTGAAACAAATCGCGGCGAGGTCATAGCCGAGCGCGGCATTGGCACGGTCGAACCACGCCTTCGCGGATGGAAATTTTTCGGCAAGGTCTTTGCCCATGCCGACGGCCTGCGCGCCCTGTCCGGCAAACAATAATGCGGTTTTGCTCATGGAAAGCGCATACTAAACACGAATTTGAGCCATATCAAAAGTGAAGATTTCACTGCTGGCGCTGGTAGGTGCCCATCAATTGGCCTTCGCCGAGAACGTGGCCATCCATCGCCTTGAGCAAATCCGCCTTGGTCGCTCCGGATGCGAGGCCGGTCAGCTTGTCCAGCGCGTAAAGTTTGAAATAGTAGCGGTGCGCCTTGCCGGGCGGCGGCATCGGCCCGCTGTAGCCGGTTTTTTTGGAACTGTTCAAGCCCTGCTTCGCGCCGTTGCGCAATTGCGCGACTTTGAGCGTGTCCTCGGGCAGCGCGGTCGCGGTCGGCGGCAAATCGTAAATCACCCAATGCGTCCAGGTGCCGGCCGGCGCGTCGGGATCGTCGGCGATGAGCGCGAAACTTTTCGTGCCGGCGGGCGCGTTCGTCCACGCGAGCGGCGGCGAGATGTCGAGGGCGTCGCCGGTGTATTTCACGGGAATCGGCTGGCCATCGGCAAAGGCGGCACTGGTCAGTTGAATTTTTACAACGTGTCCGGTGGCGGATTTGGGTTCCTGCGAGCAGCCGGCGGTGACGAGGCCGGCCAGCAGCAGCGTGGTGAAAACCATTTTGATCGTCGCGGTCATGCCTCGTTTTTACCACGTCCGGGGCGGAAGTAACACGAAAATTTGGCGGTGCCTGAATTTCCCCTCGGAGGGACGAGTTCCACGAGTCCCGAATCATTTTGGGGACTCGTGGAACTCGTCCCTCCGGAATCAGGCGCGCGGGTGGAATTTCCGGTGGATGTCCCGCAGGCGGTTGCCGGTGACGTGCGTGTAAATCTCCGTGGTGCTGATGTTCGCGTGGCCGAGGAGTTCCTGGATGACGCGCAAATCCGCGCCGTGCTCCAGCAGATGCGTCGCGAAGCTGTGCCGCAACATGTGCGGCGTGATGTTGCGCTCCACGCCCGCCCGGCGGATGCGATTTTTTATGTGCAGCCAAAGCGTCACAGCGGCAAATGGCGTGCCGCGCTTCGTCAAAAAAACCGCCGCCGGCGATTTGGGCGTGACGAGTTTTGGCCGGCCGATCTCGATGTAACGATTCAACGATTCAATCGCCTTGCGACCGACCGGCACGACGCGCTCCTTGTTGCCCTTGCCGATGACGTTGATGAATCCGGCGTCGAGATGAAGCTGCTCCAGCCGCAGGTTTCTCAATTCGGACAAGCGCAGGCCGGAAGCGTAAGCCAGTTCCAAAATCGCCTGATCGCAGAGGCTTTCCGGCGTTTCGGGATTTTCCGGGACGAGCAATTTTTTGATTTCCTCGTTGCTCAACGCTTTGGGCAGCCGTTGCCAGCGGCGGGGCAGCGAAAGATTTTCGGCGACGTTCACCGGCAGCAATTTTTCATTCTCGGCAAATTTGTAAAACGCCCGGAGCGCCGCAATTTCG